>Ga0302323_100003816_pt1 | contig 12261 bp, 4 predicted proteins | sample Fen_T0_3_FD_201950 | JGI IMG/M metagenome (GOLD analysis project Ga0302323, IMG submission 201950) | Peat permafrost microbial communities from Stordalen Mire near Abisko, Sweden - Fen_T0_3 | ecosystem: Environmental > Terrestrial > Soil > Wetlands > Permafrost | place: Sweden: Abisko... | reverse complement strand
GTATCATCCCGGCCTCGTGGGCCCGTAGCTCAATGGCAGAGCAAGTGACTCTTAATCACTTTGTTGAAGGTTCAAGTCCTTCCGGGCTCACCAGCATCCACGAGCACGAAACGGCCCTCCGGTCCGAGCGGGGGCCGTTCTCTTTGCCCGGATGGCTGCCTGACGCGCTGCCGACGTCATCCACTAAGCAACGTCAGAAGTCGTCTCTCGGGCTGAACGGCGAGTGCGCCAGGGTCCGCGGTACGCCACGAGCGGTACGCCGCGACTGGACGGGTCTGGCCTGAGGCTTTACCCGCAAGACACGCATGGCTATCATCGGCGAGCCATCGGGTGGGGCATCTGGAATGGATAGTCGCTGGGGGGCGCCGATGTTGCGCTGGAACCGCCTTGCCGCCGCCTCTCGCCGGGGTTTCGGGCGCTCGGCTCTCGCGTCCGGCTTGAACGTCGCGATCCTCGCCGCGTTGCTGCCAAGTGGCGCCTTCGCCGCAGAGGTCCCGTCGGCCTACTACGAGGTCCTGCGTCAACCAGTCACGTCTGTCGACGCCTCCTTCGTCTCCTATGCCCCTCCTGTCGGGACCCAGCAGGTCTCGGTCGCGATCGGGGGAGGCGACTGGTTCTTCCTGGACGCACCCGATGGTGTTCAGCTCAGCGTCGGGACCTACGTTGACGCCGGCAGCTCCGTCGCTCCGGGCCATCCACGATTCGACTCCTTCGCCTGCGATGGCCCCGTCAGATCCTTCGTGGTCCACGAGGTCAGCTTCAACCCGGACCGATCGGTGGCGACGCTCGCCGTCGACTATGACTGTCCCGGATCAGACCAGGGAAGTCTGCGTTTTCACTCCACCTGGCCGGCGCAGTCGATCTCCGCGCCGCAGATCATCGACTACATCGATGTGGGCGACACGCTGATGCCGCAAACAAAGATGCGCACACTCACCATCACCAGCACCGGCACGGCGGCCACGATGATCGACGGCTTCGACGTCAGCGGTTCGGGGGCGACCGCGTGGTCGACCCAGTCGGATGGCTGTAGCGCCGTCGTCCTGGAGCCGGGCGAAACGTGTTCTGTGGACGTCGTGTTCGCTCCGACGACAGGTGGCGATCACCCGGCCGAGCTCGACGTTCGATGGACGCCTGCCTCCGCACCGATCGTGATGGCACATCTCTCGGGACATGCGACAGTCCCGACCACGACCACGGTCAGCGTGTCGCCTGATCATGTGTTGCTCGGACAGAATGCCCAGATCACGTTGTCCGTCTCGCCAGCGCCACTGGGGGCGAGCTACCGCGTGTACCTCGATGATGTCTTCGTCGGGACCTACTACGCCGACGACATCTACCCCGCCCACCTAGGATTCCAAGCCCCGCTCGGCCAACACACCGTGCGCGCTGACTACTCTGGCCAGACCGACTTCGCCCCATCAACGGGGACCACCACCTTCTACGTCGTAGAGCCGACCGCGACGACCTTGGGCGTGTCGAGGGAGTCCGCGTATCTCGGCCAGGCGGTGACGCTCATCGCGAACCTCACCGGGCCAGCGGCCATGTCGGAAGGCACGTTCCAAATCCGCGACGACACGACGGACATCGTGCTTGGCAGCACGACGATCACGGCGACGACTCGAAGCCTGACCGTCACGACGTCCTCTCTCGCGCTCGGCGGACACAACATCGTCGCCGAATACCTCGGGACGGATCATTACGGGCGCAGCGGCCAGTCGCACGGAGTCGAGATCGACGCCGACACCGGAGTGGCTATTGTGAAGACTCTGGTCTCGCCCACCACCTTCTATCCCTACAAGGATGGATATCTGGATACGGCGACGATCAGCGGGGTCACCGGCGAAGTCGCCTCGGTGTCGGTGAATATCTACAACGCGGCCGGGACCAGGGTCTTCACCAAGGCCCTGGGCAACAAGGACGGTGCCTACTCGACGAGCTGGAACGGCCGCACCAGCTCAGGAAGTCAGCTGCCGGTCGGCAAGTACAGGGTCGTGCAGTCGTTCAAGGACACCACGGGCCACGCGCTCTCCGTCACGGCGTACGTCAATCTCTCGAGCAAGCGGCTGTACACCTACACCACGTACCTCAACAAGACGATCAGTCAGGCGGCCAAACACACGAGTTCGATGATCGGGTGGGAGTTCGTGCTTCCCTCGGCCACCGTCTACAAGAGCCTGACCTTCCAGGTGTATGCGCGCAGCTCCCTGGTGCCCGGCATCGACATGGGTGGCGTGGACTTCCGGCTCTGCGGGCGGAGTACGACTTGGTCGACCTCTTGCGTGGCGAGTTGGGGAGGTGTCGGCGGGACGACCGCGTGGTACTCCAAGTCGTTGTTCACGACGCACAACCGCTTGGGTCGATACGTGCGCGGGATGGTCATGGCATCTGGCTCCGGCGTGGTGTACAAGGCTCGACTCAAGGTCATCTACGGGATCCTCAAGTGAGTGTCGCGAGCCTTCCCTAGAGACACGCGGACGCCGAGCGACTCCGCCAGCTGACCGGCCCCCTACGCGTGCCCGCGCTCTTCGAGCCGCCGGCGGTCGGCCGTCTCGAGCTGGAACGTCGAGTGCTCGATATCGAAATCGCCCGACAGGCAGCGGCACAGCTCGTCGAGGACGGACGGCGCATCCGCGCCGGGCTCAAGGACGACGTGAGCGGAGACCACGTTCATGCCGGAGGTGATCGTCCAGGCGTGCAGGTCGTGGACATCCGCCACGCCGCCCGCGTCGAGGATGTGCGCCCGGACGTCGGCCAGGTCGACGCCCTTCGGCGTCGCCTCCAGGAGCACGTTGATCGCGTCGCGCAAGAGGCTCAGCGTCCGCGGCACGATGAGGATCGCGATCAGGATGGATGCGACCGCATCGGCGCCGGTCCAGCCCGTCGTCGCGATGACCACCGCGGCCACGATGACCCCGACCGATCCGGCCATGTCGCCCATGACCTCGAGATAGGCGCCGCGCATGTTCAGGCTCCGTCGCTGGGCGTCGCGGAGGAGGGCGAGTGAGGCGCCGTTCGCCACCAGCCCGACGACCGCGACCGCGAACATCACCTCCGTCCGGATCTCGGGCGGGTTCGACAGGCGCCGCCACGCCTCGTAGATGACGAATCCGGCGACGCCGAACAGCAGGGCCGCGTTGACCACGGCCGCCAGGATCTCGAAGCGGACGTAGCCGAAGGTCCGTTCCGGGCTGGGTGGGCGTGCCGCGAACGAGATCGCGAGCAGGGCCAGTCCGATGCCCACGACGTCCGTCAGCAGATGGCCGGCATCGGCGAACAACGCCAGGCTGTTCGAGACGACCGCCCCGACGAGCTGGACGACGAAGATACCCGTCGTCAGCGCGAGGACGATGCGCAGGCGGTCCCGATCCGCACCGGCGGCGGTCGCGTGGCTGTGGGGCATGGGGTCAATGTACCCCGCCGAGGCCGCGCGACCCCGAACCCGCAGTCCCGACCCGTCCGGCTCTAGTGGATGACGATGGTCCCCGCGGACGTCATGGCGGCCTGGCCGGCGTGGCTGCGCGAGGCGGCGATCGCGGGTTCCCACGCATAGGTCCCGGGCGTCACGACGCGCGCGACATAGCGCAGATGGATCGTCGGATATCGAGGATCGGGTGCCGCGCAGAAGAAGACGCGCGGCCCCGACTGGTCGTATGGGAAGACGGTATCGACGAAGGTGCTCGTCCCGTCGTCCTCGGTATCCGGCCAAACCGCGAGCGACCCGACCGGAGTCAGCCCGCTCGGGACGAGTTCGGTGACCTGGTGGCAGCCCGCCGCGGCCTGGGCATCGAACGTGACGTCCAGGGTGACGACCACGAGGTCGCCGCTCCCCACGGTCGCCGGCCGGCTGGTTCGGGCGAGCGTCATGTCCGGGTCCGCGGCCACATCGGTCGGTGCGATGGGTGCCTGCCAGGTCGTGGTCACACCGAGCGTCCCGGTGATGGGTTCGATCGTGAGCGTCGCCAGCTCGGCGGCGGTCAGGTCGAGCTCGAACGCGCGGCCGGGCTCGAGGTCCACGTGCGTGGTCGCCCCGCCGATGCGATAGGTGAACGCGGCGGGCGTGACCGGCAGTCGCTCCAGCTCGTGTCCGACGAAGGCGACGGCCGGCAGGACGTCCAGCCGATCGACGCCGGGGTTGTCCGCCACGTAGGCCCAGAAGGCCGGCGCGCGGTGGTCGCCGAGATCGGCGAGGAGGACGGCCATGAGCGCCGTCGCCTCGGTGATGTCGTCGGAGGTCGTCCCCACGCGGAGGCGGGCCTGATCGCCGGCGCGCTCGCCGTGATCGGCGATGAGGGTCGCCGCGATGGTCCGCGCCGTTGCCGCATCGCCGCTCGCCGCGGCACCCAGCCCGAGCATCAAGCGCTCGCGGTCGGTCAGGTTCGGATCCGCGGCCGCCAGGCGGAGCGCCGGGATGAGCGGGTCGCCGAGGGCGGCGAGGCCGGCCAGCGCGAACGTCTGGCGCTCGCGGGTCTCGTCCGTCGCCGTCCGGATCTCCCTGAGGTAGCTCCCAAGATGGGCACGGTCCACGCCTTCGGGGGCCATGAGCGCGACGAGGGTCGAAAGCTCCAGGTCGCTGCTGGAGTAGGGCAGCAGAGCCAGCCCGCCGTCGTCGCCCTGGTAGCGGGTCGGGTCGAACGTGCCGCCGACGTCGCTCGCGTCAGTGCTCCCGAACGACCGGGCCAGGATGGACCTCGCGACCTCGGCCGCGAGGCCACGGTCGAGCCGGGCACCGCCGCCTTCCGCGAGATCGGCCAGCATCGGCAGGTACGACCCGGCATCGGCGTTCGAGATCAGCACCTTCGTGCGGCCCGTGCCGCCCTGGAACGGGCCTGCCGCGGGCAGCTCGACGTACGCCGAGCGGGGGATCGTGAGTCGCGTCGACACGACATCGAAGGTGCGGGTGATGGCATCCGTGCGGGCGGTGGGACCGGCCCCGCTCGTGGCGCGGATCGTGATCGTCTGGCGCCCGAGCTGCAGCGGCGGCAGCGGGACGTCCCTGGAGGTGAAGGCGGTCGTCCGGATCGGTCCGCTGTCGAACAGCAGGCCGGGCACCGTGACCCGGATCGTGACGGGGTCGGTGGCGGTGACGGCGGATCCGTAGACCCGCACCGGGATCGATGGTCGATCGGCGACGAGGTACTCGGGCGCCAGGGAGGCGTCGACGAAGAACGGCAACCCGACCGGTACGAGCACGGATCCGGATCCGGCCTGGAGTCCCTTCGTGATGCCCGACGCGGAGACCCGCCATGAGGTCAGGTCGTCCGAGAGCTTGAACGACACCGTGCCGCGACCGCTCGCGTCCGTGTCGACTGTCGTGAAGAGCAGCGAGTCGCGGAAGTCGTCGCGGTCGTCGCCACCGCCGCCGGTCGTGTCCCCGCCGCCCGTGTCCCCGCGCGGGAGACGGTGCGTGTGGACCGTGCCGAGGATGCCGGACCCGACCGACATGTACAGCTCGGCCAGTGGGTCGTCCGCCGAGGCGGCCCCGATCGAGTACAGCTTCTCGTCGATGGCGCGCAGGACGACCGTGGCCGCGACGGGCGCGCCCGCGGCGTCACGGGTCCGGATGCCGATCGTGACCCGGCCACCCGGAACGTAGCGCGCCGCATCGGCGGTCAGGTCGATCTGGAGGGCCCGGTCCGACTGGCGGAATGCGGCTTCGAGGCTGACCGTCCCGACATACCCGTCACGGGTGAACCGGACGGCATCGATCTGCATGTTCGGTACCGCCCAGGCCTTGAACGAGGTCACGTAGCGTGGTGAAGCCTGGATCGCGGCCGCACGGATGCCACCTTGCGCCAGCATGAAGAGATAGCGCGTGCCGTCGCCCGCGGATTGCTTGATGGTGGGATCGGTCAACGTCACGTCGACTCGGTCGCCGATGCCGTACTCGTTCGCCGTGTCCGCCGAGACGCCCGTGGCGTGGAGCGTCGGCATCGGGGTCTCGTCGACCGTCCACGGATGACGCTCCGTGTAGATCGTCATGCGATCGGTGTGATGGTCGGGGTCGCTGACCGACGCCACGACGCGATAGTCGTGGTCCTTGGTCGTCGCCGGGATCGAACCGATGAATGCCCCGCCTGCCGCCGTCCGGATCTTGATCGTGCCGGCGGCACGCTCGACGATCCGGCTCTCGTAGACCGGGACGACCTTCTTCTCGATGAAGTCGTACTCGGTGCCGGTCTGGGTGCGGATCGGGATCTGCTCGTAGAACCGGATGGTCACGGTCGCGCCACCCACGGCCTTCCCGCGCGGATCGAGCTCCCAGGGCGACCGTCCGGCCGCGATCTCCGCCTCGAGGCGGGCCACGTCGACGAGGTGCACGCCGCCCGTCACGCGGACCCGTCCGCCCGAGATGGTCGTGCTCACGTCGATCGTCCGGCTGCTCGGGAAGATGATCGTCTCCCGACTCGCATCGCCGATCTCGCCCTCCTCCGCCCGGGCGGGCGCGGCGCTGAAGATGGTCTCCTGCATGCCCTCCTGATCCGGGGCGACCGATGCCGTCGTCCGGTACACCGCGGTCCCGGTCGCATCGGTCGTCGCGACGTGATCGAGCTGGCTCGCCATGTCGGCGGTGATCCGGATCGGGACGCCCGGGACCGGGGTCCCTTCGAAGAACGAGGCACCGACCGACACCTTGATCCGATCGCCGGCGATGTAGACCCGCCGACCGGTCACGACGTCGAGGCGATAGGCGGGCTTCGCGAGGGGTCCGACGAGGAACTGGCTCGACGCGATGGTCTTGCCGGCGACGACCAGTTCGACGTCGTAGTAGCCGTCCGAGAGCCCCGCGAGCGGCATCGAGTGGATGAAGGCGCCGGTCGCGCTCGGGGTGAGCTCGACGCTGGCGACCGGCGGACGGACTGCGTCGTCGTAGGCGTAGGCCGTCAGGCGCACAGTGACGGTCGCGGGGACCGTCCCGGTCGCCCGGGCCTGGACTACGCCCCACAGGTTGACCGTGTCGCCCGACCGGTAGTGGTTGCGGTCCGTGTGGAGGAGGCTCCAATACCCGGGGTCGGCGTCGGAGTAGTAGTAGGCGCCGTTGTACGACTCGTACTTGTCGGGCTCCTGGCTGGTCGACATGAACACGGCCCGATCGTCGGCTGTCCGGATGGTCACGACGGGTTCGCACGGCGCCGTGCAGACGGACGTGGGATCCGGCAGCAGGCTGGCCGGCGTGGGGGCGTTCAGGAGGCCATGGGTGTCGGTGCGGCCGAGGGCGGCGGCCGTCGGCGCGTCCACGGCGACGGTGGCCCCGACGATCGGCGCGCCGCTGGCCAGGTCGTTGGCCCAGACGAGCGTCCGGGTCGTCGAGAGGGCGAGGTAGCCGGCGACGTCGGTCACCTGGAGGACGGCCTGGATCGGACGGCTGCCACCCGGATCCTGGAGGAGATACCAGCCCGCCGGCAGTCGATCCGGAAGGCGGATCCAGTACGCGCCTCGGCTCGTCTCGAGGGTCAGGTCCGCGTTGACGACGCGGTGGAGCTTCGTGGTATCGATGAGCCCATCCTCGGACCAGCGCGACCATGTCGGCCGTGTCCGGAGCAAGCGGTAGGCGTCGATGGCGGCCGGCATGTCGGCCAGCTCGAAGACCTCGATGCGGGTCGTCTTGGGCGGGCCGGCATCGCCGTCGTCGAAGGACCAGAGCCCGACGATCGGGCGATCGGCCGTCGCGGACTCGAGCAGCACGTCCTGGAACTCGAGGCTGGCGGTCGCGGACGGCTCCGAGGTCGCCGCGGTCTCGAACTGGAACCGGGTCGCCTCCGCCGTGCCTTCGCCCGACGATGCCACGGTCACGCCGGGGCTCACCACGACCTTGTAGATCGTGGCGGGCCGCAGCGGCTTGTCCGGGACGAAGGCGATCGTCCGGCCGTGCTGCTCGAACCGGCCGGTCGTCGCCGGGGTGATGGTGACGTGGGACGCGACGTCGATGGCGCCGTCCTGGTCGAAGGTTAGCTCGATGCCGGTGTCGACCGGGACATCGGTCGACTCGCCCTCGGGCAGGGTGCCGACGATCCGCAACGGCTGGCTGGCCTGGAACGCCCACGAGTCGAGCAGTTCCCCGGTCGGGCCGTGGAGAGCGAATCGGTAGACGGCGCCCGCCTGGAGGGGCGTCGCCGGGGTCAGGTGCGCGACGCGGTCGCCGGCATCGGGGGCGATGGCCAACGAGAGCGCCGGTTCCACGGTCAGTCGGGCGGCGAGGACGGAGGCGGGAGTCGAATCGACACTGGCGAGGTCGAACCCGGTGTCGGTGGGGACGACCGGGCCTGGGGCGGCCGATGCGGTCAGCGTGGCTACTGCGGCGGTCGGTTCGCTCGGCAGCGGTTCTGGACTCCCGGCGGGGAGGAAACTCGCCCACGACGACGGAGCGCCATCGGTCGGGGAGGGAGTGGCGAGCGCCGATCCATCGTGCCGGCCGGCCTGCCAGGCGAGGCCGCCGGCGATGAGCGCGAGGGTGACCACGGTCACCGAGGCGATGAACAACGGTTGACGGATCAGGGCCGCCATGCGGCGAGCCCATGCGCGATCGGTCATGGTCGGGCTCCCACGGTCATCCTACGCCTCGGGCGTTCCCGTCATCGCGCACCTCGGGCGGTGCCGTTCGATGTCGGTGCACCGCGTGAGACGCATGCCTGCGGCGCGTGTTACGGCCACCGCGCCGGTGCCCCGTGCTACCCTGATGGCGTCCTTTCATGGCCGGTCCTGTGAGGCTGGCGTACCGGTCCCGTGAGGCCGGCGAAGGAGGTTCATGTCAGCGCACGTCCTCGCCCACCACGCCTTCGCGGCTGGTGGGTTCGTTGTGTCCGCCGTCGCGTGATCGTCCCCCCGTCGCCGCGCGCATCGGCCATCGTCGATCCCCGGATCGGCGATCTGGGGCCGGCATTGCTGGCGTTGGAGGACGGGTCGATCTTCCCGGGCGTCGCGTTCGGGGCGCCGCTGGCGTCGGGCGGCGATCTGGTCGTCAACACGAGCCAGACGGGCTACCAGGAGGTCTGCACGGACCCCTCGTACGCCGGCCAGGTCGTCGTGATGACATACCCGCTCATCGGCAACTACGGCCGGCTCCTCGACGACGACCAGTCGATCCGGCCCTGGTTGCGGGCGCTGGTCGTGGCCAATGCGACCGCGGCCGTCCTCGACGACGCCCGCCAGCTCGCGGCCCTCCTGCGCGATGCCTCGATCCCGGCGATCGCGGGCGTGGACACGCGGGCCCTGGCCCGCCACCTGCGAGCGAGCGGCAGCCTGCGGGCGATCGTGAGCGCGCCCGGGGACGTGGACGAGGCCTCGGCCGTCGCCGCGGCCCGCGCAGTGACCCGTTGGGAGGACCAGGACTTCGTCAGCCAGGTCTCGCCGCCGGAGGTGACCGAGTACGGCGACCCGACCGAGACCGGGCCGCGGATCGGGATCGTGGACCTCGGCCTCAAGACGAACATCGTGCGGGCGATGCGCCATCGAGGCGCACGGGTCCGGGTCTTCCCGCACACGGCCTCGGCGACGGATGTCCTGTCTGCGGACATCGACGGGGTCATCCTCTCGCCTGGACCGGGCGATCCCGCCCGGCTCGAGGCGCAGGTCGCCCTGGCACGGGCGGTCATCGCCGACGAGCGCCCGTTGCTCGGGATCTGCCTCGGCCACCAGATCGTGGGCCGGGCGGCGGGCGCCGACACGCGGCGATTGCGCTTCGGGCATCACGGGGCGAACCACCCAGTCCAGGACGTGGAGCTCGGCCTGGTGCAGGTCACGGCCCAGAACCACGAGGTCCAGGTCGTCGCTGACACGCTGCCCACGCTGAGCGGGTTCCGGGTCAGCCAGGTCAACCTCAACGACGGGTCGGTCGAGGGGCTGCGCCATCGCGAGCTGCCGATCGAGACCGTCCAGTACCACCCCGAGGGGGCGCCCGGTCCTCTGGATGCGCTCGCAGTCTTCGACCGGTTCGTGGCGGCCGCCTCGCGCCGAGCGGGGAGCGGTCGGGCGTGACGCCACCGGGCAGGAAGCCCGCCTCGGTCCTCATCCTCGGGTCGGGGCCGGTGGTGATCGGCCAGGCGGCCGAATTCGACTATGCCGGGACCCAGGCCTGCCGCGCCCTCCGGGCGGAAGGCGTGCGGACGATCCTCATCAACAGCAACCCGGCCACGATCATGACCGACCCGTCGGTCGCGGACGTCATCTACCTCGAGCCGCTGACCGTGGAGGCCGTGGAGGCGGTCATCGCCCGCGAGAAGCCCGAGGGCCTGCTCGCGGGCCTCGGCGGCCAGACCGCCCTCAACCTGGCGATGGCCCTGTCCGAGGCGGGCGTCTTCGAGCGTCACGCGATCCGCCTCCTGGGCACGCCACTCGAGGCGATCCGGATGGCCGAGGACCGCGAGGCATTCCGCGATCTGCTCGATCGGATCGCCCAGCCGTACGCCCCGAGCTTCATCGTCGAAGGCGCGACGGACGCCGAGCGCGAGGCGTCCGCGAACGAGGCGCTCGAGATCATCGGCCTGCCGGCCATCATCCGGCCCGCGTTCACGCTGGGTGGGACCGGCGGCGGCATCGTGGAGACGGAGCCCGCGTATCGCGAGCGGATCCGCGCGGGCCTGCGCGCGAGCCCGATCAAGCAGGTGATGGTGGAGCGCTGCCTCGTCGGCTGGCAGGAGGTCGAGTACGAGGTCATGCGCGATGCCGACGACACGTGCATCGCCGTGTGCTCGATGGAGAACGTGGATCCGCTCGGCGTGCACACGGGCGACTCGATCGTCGTGGCGCCGGTCCAGACGCTCACCGACGCCGTCCATCAACGCCTGCGCAGCGCGGCCCTGGCCATCATCCGGGCCCTCGGGGTCGAGGGCGGCTGCAACGTCCAGTTCGCCCTGTCGCCGGACTCGACCGAGTACGCCGTCATCGAGGTCAACCCGCGTGTCTCGCGTTCGTCGGCATTGGCGAGCAAGGCGACCGGCTACCCGATCGCCCGTGTCGCGGCCCAGATCGCCGTCGGGCGACGATTGGCCGAGATCCCCAACGTCGTGACCGGCACCACGGTCGCCGCGTTCGAGCCGGCGCTCGATTACGTGGTCGTCAAGCTGCCGCGCTTCCCATTCGACAAGTTCCCCGGCGCGGACCGGACGCTCGGCAGCCAGATGAAGGCGACCGGCGAGGTGATGGCGATCGATCGGACCTTCGGCTCGGCGCTGAACAAGGCGCTGCGAGGGTTGGAGCAGGCCGGTGTCGGGCCGCTGGCCGAGGATGCCGCCTGGACCCACGCCTTCGACTACCTCGCGGCGGTCTACGGTGGGCCCGTCGATCGGTTCGACGACGAGCCGATCCGCTGGGTCGACGAGCGGGGCGAGGCGTGCGAGTCGACCCGCCACGCCCAGCGCTCCGCCGCGCCGATCGTGCTCAAGCAGTTCCTCGCGCCGAGCGACAGCCGGCTGTGGCGGCTGCTCGGGCTGTTACGCCGGGGCGTCCCTGAGGCGGTCATCGGCGAGGCGACCGGGATCTCGTCGTGGTTCCTCGCCGAGATGGGTCGCAACGTGGCCCTGGAGGCGGAGACGGCCACGATGGGCCGGCGTCTGGCCGATCCTACCGACGCCGAGGCGGCGACACTCCTGGCCACGGTCAAGCGGGCGGGTTTCGGCGACCGTGAGCTGGCCGGACTGGCCGGCACGACCGCCGATGAACTGCGGGCCGCACGACTGGTGCTCGGCCTGCGGCCGGGGTACGCGATGGTGGATACCTGCGCAGCCGAGTTCGCGGCCGAGACCCCGTACTTCTACTCGACCTACGCCGCGGCCGGGTCCGCGCCGGAGGCACCGCCCGTGGAGCGCCGGGCGGCGCTGGTGATCGGGTCGGGGCCGGTCCGGATCGGGCAGGGCATCGAATTCGACTACTGCGCGGTCCAGGCGGCCGACACGCTCCGTCGCGCGGGCTGGCGGGCGGTCATGATCAATTCGAACCCGGAGACGGTCTCGACCGACTTCGATGCCTCGTCGCGACTCTATTTCGAGCCTTTGGATCCGGAGAGCGTGCGCAGTGTCATCGATGCCGAGAGTCCCGACCAGTCCGACCTCCTGCCGGCGGTGGTGGCCTACGGCGGCCAGACCCCGCTCAACCTGGCGGCCCCGCTCGCGGCCGGTGGCGTCCCGCTCCTGGGTTCGGACCTCGAGGCGATCGACCAGGCCGAAGAACGGACCCGGTTCTCGGCCCTGCTGGACCGACTCGGCATCCCGCAGCCCGAAGGCGGCATGGCCCACAGCGTCGACGAGGCCCTGACGCTGGCGGAAC
>Ga0302323_100003811_pt1 | contig 12266 bp, 11 predicted proteins | sample Fen_T0_3_FD_201950 | JGI IMG/M metagenome (GOLD analysis project Ga0302323, IMG submission 201950) | Peat permafrost microbial communities from Stordalen Mire near Abisko, Sweden - Fen_T0_3 | ecosystem: Environmental > Terrestrial > Soil > Wetlands > Permafrost | place: Sweden: Abisko... | reverse complement strand
TGAAGTCGATCGCGTGTCCGGTCTTGTGCGGGTGCGCGATCCGCAGGTCAAGGCCGGCGTAGAAGTCGGCGAGGGAATACCCCGAAGATAGCTGCACCGGCCCCTCCGGACCTGGGTATGCGACGCCGAACACCTCGGCCAGCTTCTTCCACGCGATCACCGCCAGCGCGGCATCGGTGCGCATGTAGGTCACCGGATTCTTCACCAGTAGCCACGAGCGTTTGCACTGCTTGCTGCCCACCCAGTGGTCGATCGCTGCCCAGGTCTTGGCATCGGCGCATCCGGGGATCACTCCCTCGAGCTTGTCCACAGTGACCTCCGTCCCGATGGCGAACCACCAGTCGTGCTTGCCGTCCGAGGCTTCGTCGTGCCCCGGCGGCCAGGCCGCAGGCTTGAACGCCTCGCCTCGCCCCGCATGCTCCTGGAAGGTATGGACGGCCGACAGCGTGCGGAAATCGAACGTGCCGAGGTTCTGCGCGACCGGCGCGTAGATGTTTCCCTCGCCACCGATCGGAAACCGCAACAGTCCGAGCCGACGTTGCAGCGCGGTCACTTGCTGCTTCACGGGATCGCAGCTCGCGTGCGGCATGTCGTGATAGAGCAACCAGCCGCCGTGGGCGTCGAACTTCGGAGGCAAGAAATCCGCGGCGTCTTCGCTGACGGTGAGCACCAGCTGAATCCCTTTTGTGGACTCGGTCGTCAGCGCGAGTGGGGCGGCGAGCAACTCGCGCCCGCCGAGCGGGGGCTCGCCCGGCAGTGCAGCGCTGCGCGGCTTGCTCCACGTGGCGAAACCGTGACCGTCCGGATCTTGGCCGGTGTTCAGCCAGACGGTGAGGGCACGCGCCACGTTGGGCTGCGGGTGGCGCAGCAGGCAACCGACGTACTTCGCGTCGGGATCCATCGGTACGCGGGCGATGTCGCCGGTCCTCTGTGTAGCCCCGCCTGGCGGCTTCCCGACCGGCGGGTCGTGGCCGAAAATCCAGTGCCACGGATTGCCGTCGTGCACCGGCTGGAGGAAACCATGGCCATCGACGATCGTGCAGAAGAACTGCCCGGGCGGCGGTGCAGCCGATGGATCGCTCGGCGCGGCTGCCGGGTTGGTCGTGCCGGTCCCGGCGCGTGCTGCGGCTGCCGAGTTCGCGATCTCGACGACCCGGTCGAGCGGGTTCGGCGGCCCGGCGACCGCGGCCCGCAGGATGACGAACAGCCCTGTCATCGGATGCTTGTTCGTGCACTGCACGCGCACGCTCAGGCTCGGGGGCGCATAGGCGATCGGTGTCTTCTGTTCACTCACGCTCACTCTCCATCGGCTGGATCTCCCAGGATGCCGTGGCTCAGGTACACGAGCGGTTCTCGTTCAGGCGCGGGCGCGGTGACCTCGTCCGCATCGTCGGAAGGCAGATCCGGGGATGCGACAGCGAGCTTCGACCGGTCGAAGGGCATATGTTTGCCCCCGAGGTAAACCCCATCCGGCGCGACGACCAGACCATGCATGAGGTCGTGCCACTCGCCCGCGGCGCAGACCGCGACGCAATAGACACCGAACGGCACATCCTCAAAACGATAGTGCATGAGCCGGCTATCGTGGTTCGGATCGACCTCGGCGTCCCTGATCTTCAGCGTGCGATCATAGTGCCCCGACGTCGACCACATGCGTATCTCGTCGTCGTGGAGCGGATCTTCTTCCGGGACCAACTCGATCGGGATGACCACGCTCGTGCCGCCGAGCACGATGGTGTTCAGCGACGCTGCATCGGGGGCCCCGATCGCGACTGCGCGTTTCCAGGTGTCCGTGCTGCTCATGATGTCCATCCCGCCCCGTCTCCGTGATCGATTACGGAGCGTGCGGGGCCGGTTCGCTGGCGTCGACATGCGGTGGCGCGAACGGCGGCTTCGCTAGCTCGGTCGTCCACTGCAGCGAGACCCACTTCCATTTCTTGTTGGCGTCGCGGACCGCGATCGCGTACAGCACCATCGGTGCCGCGGTCTTCTTGTGCGGCAGGCCGGCGGTCACCTCGACAAGCCCGATCGTGTCATTGGCGAAGGTCTTGGACTCGATCGTCTTGGCTCGGATGCCGATCTTGTCCCACGCCGCCACGAGCTTGCCGACCGCCGTGCCCGTTGCGTATTCGCTGGGACCGGTGCCGCTGACCACGAGCGTGCAACCCGTGGCGGCGTTACGACCGAGCAGCGTGTCCCCTTTCATCGGGAACCAGGTCACGACCTGCTTGCTCAGATCGCCGTCGTCGGGGGTTAGGTCGCTGTCGGGGATCTCCTCGGTTGCACCCCGGAACAACGCCGCGTCGCTGAGCTGGCGAGACAGCGCGAGCGCCACCAGGTGCCACGGCTGATCTTTGGCATCGCGAACGACGATGCCGCTCGCTCGCAGTGTTGCGGACAAGGTATCGCAACATAGCATTCCGGAAGTCAGCTTGATCGTCAACGAGACCGGTGCGTGAAACCAGGCCAAGCCACGCGCTTCGTCGGTGCCGAGCGTGAGCGTCCCGAGCTTCCAGTCGATATCGGAGATCACGCGAGTGTCAGGGTCACGAAACGTGATCAGCGCGTTGTCTAACCGGCTGGTGATCGGCCGTCCGTCCGGCCCGAGCAGCAAGACGCCGGCGAGCTTGTGAAGCGGACCCTGCTCCGAGAAATAGTCCTGAGCACCGTCGATCACCGCCCGGACAGGAGCGGCGGGATCCGCCGCGCGGACGGGCGCCGCAGGTTCCGCATGCACGACCGAACCCACCACCAAAACGCACACCAGCAACGCGCTTCGCATGCCTTCAAGATACCATTCGAGGCGCGCGAATCGTCGAGGCCAGCCGACATTCTTTCGCGCATGGCAGGCGGGGCCGCGCCGGCGCGGGGGCCGCTCGAACATCGCTCCCGAGCCACGGATGCAGCTCACGCTTTCCTCCACTCGTCGGTTGCAAGATCGGGGAAGCTCACCTGGCAGGTTCCCCGCGTGATGCCGTCGATGCGGGCCATGCCGCGGCCGTCGAGCCTGCCTTCGCGCACGCCGTCATCTGGCGTCGTTACGCGGTAGCGCTCGCCTGACGCCGGCTCGCCGTTTTCGTCGACGACGACCAGTTCGAGGAACGATGTCGGAGCGTCGTTGGGTAGATCGTCCCGCCCAACACCACCAGCGACACGAGCTCCGCCGACGGCACCGCGGCCGTCCGAACGAGCGTTGCGATCGCCCCTCTCACCATCGGCGGCGACGCTGCGGCCATCCTGCCCGCCGGCTCCACTTCCTCGATCCGCCGGACCGGGGCCAGCGGCGCCGCTGCCACTACTTGCCTCCTCGCCGACGATGACATTCGGGGAGCCCTCGATGAGCCGTCCCATCCCGCCGCAATGGCGGTTCTGGTCGCCCATCCGGTGAGCGCTCTTGCCGTTGATGAACACCGTCGCGCTGCCTTGGGTCGCGGTCCATGTGTTCGTGCCACAGCAAGCGCTGTGGATCCCGGGATCATCCACGCGCAACGCGGGCCGCTTGTTCACGTTCACGTCCGGCGAACCCCGAATTGCCGGGCCGACCGCGGGGTGCGGACACGCAGGGCAACCGTGCGCATCGAGTGGTACGTTCGCCTTGTCTCCAAGCCTTCCCTGTCCCGGCACTGGTACTGCCCCTCTCCCCGTGGCTGCTCGGGCTACTCGAACGTGTTGCCGCCAAGGTCGATGAGCGCGAACGCCCCGTCGACGTTCCGGTGGCCGTGGAACACCGAATCCTTCGCGAAGAGCAGGGTCACGCCACGCGACATCAGGACCGCGTTCTGGCCCACGAGGGTGCTGTGGTCGACCGACACCAGCGCAGCACCCAGGATGTTGATGGCGTTCTGGCCCGACACGATGAGGCTATTCTTGATGACGATCTGGCACGCAGGGTGCGCGTCGATCGTGATGCCACTGCTCTCGATCGCCTGGCCGTCGATGACCACCGGGCGTCCGGCCCCGCACACGAGCGGTGCTCGCGACACGTACGGATCCACAACGCCACAGCCACCCGGCGTGAAGTTGCTGACCGCGAGCGCGTAGTCAGAAAAGCCGACTTTGCCATCGAGGTCAAGATCGAGCGGGTTGTCCTGCGGCGGACCCGACTGGCCGAATGCGCGGGCGATCAGAAGCGCGTCGCTGCGGTCGACGCAGCTGTTGCCGTTGACGTCGGCGAACACCGGGAGTGTCGGCGACGTGTCCTCGATCACCGTCAACCGGCCACCGCTGACGAGCGCGATCTGCGTGAAGAAGTCCGTGAGCGTAGGGGGACCGTCACCGACGGCTGCGGCAGCCGCGGCAGCCACCAGTCGCGTCTTCGCGGTGACCTGCGCCTCCGGATCGCTGGCCGCTGCGGCGAGGGCCGCCGTACCGACGACCGGCCCTGGATCGAACAAATCGATCTGGACAATCATGCCGTCCGCCGCGTCGGCCACCTTGTTGTAGACCTTGTTCTGCCATGATCCGGCCGAATATGGCGGCGTCGAATCTGTGGACGCCGGACCAAAGCACGGGTGAGTGGTCGGCGTGAAGTTCTCTTCTCCATCCGAGGCCAGCTCCAGGATCCTCAACGTTGCGGTCTGCGCAACCAGCACGTCCACGGCGTCGCACACTGCGCCGGCCAGCGGTGTGTTGCCTCCGCCGACGGTGGCCAGGTCGAGCGCCCCCACCGCGTTGAACGCGGTCGTCGTGTCAACAAAACCAGCGGTCTGCAGCGTGCTCGTGATGTCGCTGAACGTGTACACGGCGACACCATCGAGTCCACTGGCCGCATGCTCGACGATCTTTTTCTGCGCGCGAATCTTCGCGGCAGCGAAACGGGTCGCGGCATCAGCGCGCGTGGTGCTCATCGAGCCGCTCGCGTCTACCAGCACCAGCATCTTGCGTTGCGCTTGAGCGGTTGTGCTTCCGGCGACGATGGTGGCAAGCACCATCGTAAGACCAACTACCATCATTCGGACGATGTTCATATCATTCCTTCCCCTTACGGCTACAAGATCATATTGACTACAAACCAGACCGGCTCCGACGGAGCAGTCGGCTCACTCACCCATGCGTGACGCGCTCTCAACGCACCACTCTTCTCAGGGACATGTGCTGCTCCATGGCAGACAGACACCCGGCTGACCAGCGACACCCGAGCACAAATACGAATCACAGTGACTTGGCGCAGCGCAGGGCTCTCCCTCGGCCCGTCGCAGGGCACACACCGGATTCGGATCATTCAGCTCGGACGTGCAGAACAATCCAGGAAGACATGTCTGGTCTCCACAGGCGACACCGACATCGCTCCGCGTGACACATACACCGCCGCTGCATATCACGTTCGCCCCAGCGCACGCGATGAACGGCGAGCAAGACTCGCTGATCAAGGGGAGCGCCTGGCAAGTTCCGGATCCGTCGCAGTACAGGTTGCCGTGGCAGAGGTCCTCGCACGGGTCGCCTGGCTGGGAGTTCCTGAGGCAGCGCCCAGGGGCAGTGCTTACGATCGAGAGGCCGATACATGTGGTATCGCCGCCACATTGGAGGATATCCGTACAGACGGCACCCGGCGCGAATCTCGGCCTGCAGCGATGCGCGGTCTCGTCGCACCATGCGTCGAAGTCGCAATCGAGCGCATTGTTGCACGCGCTGTTGATATCGCCGGTGAGACAGGACACGTCACACCGCAGCCCCGGCTCACACGAGGCGAACAGGTCGCATGGCTCACCCTTCGTGAACTTGGGATGGCACGTGCCGACGCAGCAGGCGTCGGCACAGTCGGACTGGCAGACGGCATCCGGTGACGCACAGTCGACGTCAGCATAGCATCCGGCGCCATCCGCGATTGTCCCTGTGAACCGGGTCAAGCAAGCCTCGTCGAACAGCGCGGTGTTGCAACTCGTCGCGCTGGTCCTGATGAGACATTGCGTGAAGGCGTCGACGTTGATCGACGCGCGGCCCTGATCGACCGCGCGCTTACGATCGCGTCGCGCCGCGGCGAGCTTTCCACGCGAAATAGCGTCACCCGATGCGATGCAGTCCTGCACATCGCGATACGAATTCTGCTCGACGCAACCCACTTCCCATTCGCACTTGCGCTTCTCGTAGCAGTCCTCCCAGTCATCGAGGCTCACAGGCGCTTGACCGCCGCAGATCGTGGCGAGGTCTACGGTGCCAGCATCGGGCTCGGCCGCATCGATCGATCCTGCGTCAACGGCGGCATCGTCGGGAGATCCGCCCTGGCTGTCAACGCCAGCATCGTCCGGAACACCGCCGCCGTCCATCACGGACGAGCCGCGAAGCGGATCCGGTGCACCGCACGCCGCAGCGACGACGACGACGATCACCATGATGCTGGCCATTTTCGACATCCCGCGCCTACTCCCCACCGGACCAGCATACGCACAGAAGCCGGGGGCCCAGCTGATCGCAAGTAGTGCTGTCACGGATCATCCAGTTGACCGACGTGAGGGTGGTGTGCCCGCGCACGCCGTTGTCGGTCGACGCTGAGGATGTCCAGCCGTTGCATGTGCTCGTCCCGTTGGCGCCGGTCCAGACGATGCCATCGGCGTCGGTCGCCGCGCTGGTGACCGGCGCACGCGGCTGCTTGGTGGTATCGGTGAGATCGTTCCAGTTGTTGGCGACCAGAACGGCGTCATCCGCCCGCTGCACCGGCACGGTGGTCGGGATCGTGAACTTGGTGGACATCAACCCGATGGCGTCCGCGGCGTCGATGGTGAGGATGGCGTGCACGCGGGCAGGGTTGCATTGATGTGCCGTGAACTTGTCCGTGTAGGTGGCGAGACATCGGGTGTCGGCGCCTGCGCGTCCGCCGACGTTGCCTTGGTACTGCCCCGTCGTCGCGAACACCCACAAGACCCCGTCTCGGCATGCGTTGGTGGTGGTGTCGCAGCCGAACGGGCACGCCGCGGGCACACAGGCTGCGGGGCCGGTGTCGCTCGCGGCATCAATCGCTGCATCGATCGCCGCATCGTTCGTCGTGTTGTTCACGGAGGCATCCTCGAGCGTCGGATCCTTGAAGCCCAGGATCTGGCTGCAGCCCCCGAGCACGACCAGCGCGGCGACCGTCGCGCCTACGCGCGGCTTCGTGGTCATCATCAGAATGCTCCCAGGAGCGCAAGGCCCGCGCCGCCATCGTTTGTCACCGGCACGAGCCGCGCCGTCGTTCGCTCGCTGGCGCGAGGCGCCGTGAGGTACACGACGATGCCCGCGGCGATCGCCGCGCCACCACCGATGATCATCACCGTGGAGATCGTGGCGCTGGAGCGCGCGTCGTGGACCAGCTGCTTGTCGCGCTCGAAGTTTGGCGCCGAGCAGACCATGGCGTCACCGCAGAGCGCCTTCGCGTCGTTGTAGGACGATCGGGCCTTGGCCCCGAACACCAGGCCCACGCCGACCGCCGCCACGCCGGCAGCGCCCAGCCCGAGGGCAGCGTACGCGCGCGCCCGCGACGAAGGGGCGTCCGGTTCCGTCCCGGCGCGGTGCGCCGCCGAAGGTCCCGGCGATCCTGTGACCAGCGCCGTGGCCGGCTTCGCGACCAGCGCGGGGAGCGCAAGGGTCTCGGTTTTGCCTTCGACAAGGGTGACGGTCACCGTCAACGCCTCGAACCCGGGCGCCGACGCGGTCACCTTGTGCGTCCCCGGATCCACGTACAGCGCGACCCCGAGCGCGCCGGCATCGACAGACTGCTCGTCGCGCTGGACGACGAATCCGGCCGGCGAGTTCGAGGGAGCCGAGATCGCGAGCTTGGGCAAGCGCGGCTCGAGCGCGGTCGCTTGCTTCTGCGCGTAGTCCGCACGCTTTGTGTCGTGGGCCTTCTTGGCAAGCTCGATCGACTCGCGATATAGCCCCCATGCGCTCGCCAGCTTGCCGACGTGCTCGTAACACGTCGCCAGGTTGAGGCGCGTGCCGAGTACGGGATCGTAGCTCAGGCTCGCTTCGAACTTCGGGCACGCCTCGGCCCACTGGTTTGCCTTGGCGAGGTCGCGTCCCTGGTTGAACAGCTGCTCGGCGAGCGCACTCGAACTTCCGGACGCGGACGGCGGCGGTGACTGCGCGTAAGCATGCCCCGCAACGACCACCAGCAACCATGCGCCAACTACATGTCTCATGAACTCCCCCTGCATCAGTTCCGCGTGCCGAGGACATCGTCGTCGGTCGTCTGCGGCTTCACAGCCGAGCCGTCCGGCTTTGCCCCGGGCTTCGTTTTTTTCGTCTTCTTGACCATCGCGCCGGCCGTCGTCGCGGAGTCTGCCACGCCGGTTGGAGGCGCCGATGGCGCGGTCACCGCTGGCTGAGTCGTGATGGGTGATGGTGTCGTCGGTGCGGATGGCCTTCCTGCCTCGGCGTGTTGTGGTGCAGCCGCCGGTGGCGTCGCTACCAGTGGCGCTGGTGGTGGAGCCGCTGGTTGCGCTGGTAGTGGAGCTGCCGATGACGTCGCTGCCAGTGGTGGTGCTGGTGGTGGTGGCGCTGGTGGTGGAGCTGCTGGTGGTCGCGCTGCCGGTGGTGGCGCTGCCGGTGGCGGCCCCACAGCGGTGTCTGGCCGCGCGGCCGGCGTCTGACCATCAAACCTCTTGCCCTCGCCGGAACCACCGCGGTTCGAGACGACGATCGCGATCGCGACGACGCCCGCCAGCGCGCCCAGGCCTGCCAAGATCGGCCAGCGTCGTCGGCTTGTGGGCGGTGCCGTCCTGGCGCTCGCGGCACCTGAGAGCGTCGACGGCGGAACAGCGCGCCGAACTGGTCCCGGGTCCATCGCCGAGCTATGTGTTTCCTGCCCGATGATGCTTCGCGTGCGATGCACCGAGATCGAGGCCTGGGTCTCCGACTGCGCGTACGGCGCGAGCGCGTATGCGAGCTCGGCGACGTTCTGGAATCGCAGCGCCGGATCTTTCTCCAGACAGCGGTACACGATCGCGGCGAGCTCGCCGGGCAATGGAACCGTCATCGGTGGCAGCGGCTCGGTCACCACCTTGATAACCATCGACGAGAACGTGTCACTGGCGAACGGCGCGGTGCCCTGCAAGAGCTCGTAGAGCACGACGCCCAGCGCCCAGATGTCGCTACGATGATCGACGTCGCGCGAGGAGCGCATCTGCTCAGGTGACATGTATGCGGGGGTGCCCATCACCGCCTGGGTGGCGGTGAGGTTGCCGCCGTCGGTCACCCGCGTCTTCGAGATGCCGAAGTCCAGCACCTTGAGCATCGGCGCAGCGTCGGCACCTCGGGTGATGAAGAAGTTCGCTGGCTTGATGTCGCGATGGACGATGCCGAGCGAGTGCGCCTCGGCCAGGGCCTCGCAGGCCTGCAGAAGGAGATCGATCACGACGCCGATCGACAGCTGTGTCCGGGGGAAGGTCGAGAGGTCCGAGCCCTCCAGGTACTCGAGCACCATGTAGGGCGCGCCCGACTCGAGGGAGCCGACATCGATCACGCGCGCCACGTGCTCGCTCTTCAGCCGAACGGCGGCCTGCGCCTCCCGCAGGAACCGCTGGACAATCTGCGGACTCCCGAGCACCTCCGGTAGCAGAAACTTCATCGCGACCGGCTGGTGCAACTGGAGGTGCATGGCCTGCACGACGACGCCCATGCCGCCCTGTCCAAGCACGCGGTCAACGCGGTACTTGCCCGCGAGAACGGCACCGATCATGACGGGCCCGGGCTCCATTAGCTGGCTCCCGCCAGGTTCATAGCCTCAGCCCGATCGCGCATCACTTGCTCTGTTGACGACAACGCCATGGGCCCCCTCAACCCTGGGGAAAACTAGTACATGCAGCTATTGAACGTAAATGGGCCCGAGCACGATTCGCGGCCCGTTCCTCCCACGGCCCCCCGGATATCGAAGCTATATCAATAGCCTACGCGATTGTTTCGCTGCCCGAGCACCAGTTGCCAAGAGGCAGACCCTTTATGTAGTTTGCGTTACTAGCTGGAATCGATGTGATCCTGGTTCCCCGAGGCGTGCGCGTGCTTCCTCGCGGCTCGTGGAGCTGACCTACCGGCGATCCCCTGCCCATGCATCGCGGCAGCGCCCGAACCACGCCCGGCGAGCTCGACCACCTGGGCGAGCTCGGGGGCAACACCGCCGCGCCTGCACTGACCTTACCAGCTCGCAACGAGTGCGCCGCCGCATCGGACATGGACACCAGACGGTCGCGGCGGCACGGCCCAACATGAAGCTGACGCCAGTGATCAGGATCGCACCGCCGGGCGTTCGCGAGATCATCGTTGTCGCCAACCACAGCGGCGTGGCGACCGTGACCGCGACGAGCGCCATGTGTACGTCCGACCATCGCCGCACGAGACTCGCACGAGCGCGAAGCGTGATCGGGTGGTGGCCGTCCAGCTCATCGCCGCGGCGCGTGGCCTCCCGGGGTCTGGGTCGCGAGCCAGGTCACGCGCGGCTGTCGCTGACCCGCTACAGGATGACTCGGCTCATCGGTGGCTCCCGTGGTCCGAGAGCATCGTCGGCGGCAGCTTGCGGCGACCGAGCCACCTGCTCAGCGACACCACCGCCATCCCGAGCCGCGCCGCCGCACCACTCAGGTTGCGCGACGTTCGGATCGCGACCAGCCGCAGCGTGGCCTTCTCGATATCGGCGAGCGACGCGGCGGCGTGGGCCCGCACCCACGCGTGATCTCCTGGCGTGAAGCCCGACGCCGGGGCAGCCAGCTCTTCGATCGCGTCGCCGGCGTATTCCGCGATGATCCGATCCAGCTCGGCCGAGCGCTGCGCGAGCGGCGGAACCACCAGCGGCGCTGGCAGAACGAGCGGCGGGCGCGGGTCGGCGACCGCCGCGTTGCAGATCGCGCACAGCACGTCATCCGTGTCCCGGAGTCTCGCCACGAGCGCCGAGAAGTCGCCCGGTAACCGGCGGGAGCGCACGCACAGCGAGCCGCCGATCGCCGCCTCGAACGCGGCAACGCCGCTGGCACGGCTTGCTGGCGATCGCACGGACGCCGCCTTTGTACCGCGCCGGGGGTCGCAGACGATGAACGGCCTATCCGCACCCAGCGTGTGCCGGTGCAGCGCCCACGCGATCGGCACCAGATCTCCCTCGCCGCACAGCACGAGCGCCGCACGATGATCCAGGGCGAGCGAGAGCGAGCGCAGCGCGAGATCCACCGCGCGCTCGTCGGACCAACCCAGCATCCGCGCGAGGAACGATCTCAGCTCGTCACTGGCCGGCACGCGTCACGCTCCCCGACGGCGGTTGGCGAGCTCCTCGCTCGCGTAGGCCGCGGCGCGCACCGCCAGCTTGGCGGACTCGACCAGGTGTGCCACCTGGTTCCGGCGGCGCGTGATGCTGTTGTCGTCGTCGCTCTCGTCTCCGCTGCCGTCCCAGCACTGCTCGATCAGATCCTCCGCGACGGTGATGAACGCATCGGCTCGTCCGAGGTTGTCTCGCATGACGTCGAGCGTGCTGTCGAAGTCGTGGCGGCGGCGAGTCACGGGGGCATCGCCCGCGCCGGACACGCGTGTTGGCGCGCCGTCTTGCCCCGGGCGCCCATCGCGTGCGTCGGGTGTGGCGATCGCGTGCGGGGCGCCGAGCAACTCGTTCGAGGCCTCGTGGGTCACGGATGACGGCCGCGGGCGTCGAGCATCGGGAGCGCCACGCGAGGCCACGACGGCTCGTCGTCGCGGGCCGCGGGTCACGAGGCACCCCGTGCAGCGTCGAGCTTCAGAAGTGCGACGCGAGGCCACGTCAGCTCATCGTCGCCAAGGGCGGGCTCCGTCGCGCTCGGCACGGGCCCGGCGATCTGGCGAGGATTGTCGAGTCGCTCGCTGATCCTGAGGGCGATCGCATCGATGTGCTCGGTACCAGGGCCGGCGGCCATGGCGTCGTGGCCGCGCGTGATGACATCGGGCGCGAACCTCGAGCGGGCGTTCGGCACCGGTGCGGCAACCAGGTGAGGGTTGCCGAGGAGCTCGGTGACGGCGTGGACGATCTCGTCGATGTTGTCGGCGAGCGGTCTGACGACGCCGTCAACGGCGGGTTCGTCGATGTAACCAACGAGGCGAGCCGCAGACGTCGCGCGTTCGAGGAGCGTCTCCAGGATGGCGCGATCGAAGGTGAGCAGGGTCATGGGACTCTCCGCTGAGGTAAGGGCTAACCAAGGGTGGCTTGCTCGGGCTTCTTCGACGGCGACAAGACGCTCCTCCTAGATGTGTTTGACATGGCGGTGACAGTAATATCGTTAAACGTTCAACACAATTAATATCGATAAACACGCGCAAGGTCAGAACTTTTGACCTAACGTTCAACG
>Ga0302323_100003809_pt1 | contig 12267 bp, 11 predicted proteins | sample Fen_T0_3_FD_201950 | JGI IMG/M metagenome (GOLD analysis project Ga0302323, IMG submission 201950) | Peat permafrost microbial communities from Stordalen Mire near Abisko, Sweden - Fen_T0_3 | ecosystem: Environmental > Terrestrial > Soil > Wetlands > Permafrost | place: Sweden: Abisko... | reverse complement strand
ACCCTCGCCGTCGCGCCGGGTCACGGCAGCCGTGATCGCTGCCCACGGCGAGAGCTCCGCGGCCGGGTAGTCCGAGCTGAACGCCAGCGGGACGCCGGCGTCGAGCATCGACCGGAAGGGCATGAGTGCGATGGGCTCGGGCATGGGGACGACCGCAAGCTCGTGCCCGAACGCGGTGATGAACCCCGGCTGGGCGATCACGGCAAGCCCGAGCCTCGCGAGCCGGTCCGAGAGCGACCGATCCACCGTCATCGCGTGCTCCACGCGCACCGGCACGGACGCCGCGAGCGCCTGGTCGGCCTCGAGGGCCTCAAGCAGCGCCTCAACCGCGCCGTTCCCGACGGCGTGGACCGCGAGCCCACAACCGGCGTCGGCCGCCTCACGCAGGAGCCGTGCAAGGCGCGCCTCGTGCCGCAGGCGGATCCCCGTGTGCCAGCGGCCGTCGCGCTCCCTCCGCGGCATGCCGGCGCGTGTGCCGACGGCGCGGGCGAGGTCCCGCTCCTTGCCCAGGTTCGCCCGCAGCGAGCCGCGCAGGACCGCGGCGACCTGGCCGCCGGTCATGCGCAGGTGGCAGGACTCGCCGCCGTCGAGCAGGACCTTGGCGGTCCCGCCCGCGACCAGCGCCGGCTCGTCGATCCGCGGCCCGATCAGGAGGGGATGGGCGGTCACGCCGACCGCCGCCAGCTCGGCGACGAACGCGTCCGCGACCTCGGCCGGCACCGCCGCGTCCCCGATCCGCGTGATCCCGAGGGAGAGGAGACGCCGGCCGTGGGCCCGGAGCCGCTCGCCCCAGGTTCCAGGGCCGGCGCCGTCCGGCACCCGCGAGGCCGCCTCCGCCGCGAAGCTCGCCGCCTCGAGGAGGACACCGGTCGGGTTGCCCTTCCGGTCCCGGACGATCCGCCCGCCGGGCGGATCCGGCGTCTGGCGCCCGATCCCGAGGGCGGCAAGGCCGGCCGAGTTCACGGCCGACTCGTGGTAGGTGCGGCTGATGACGTGGAGCGGCCGGTCCTCGACCGCGGCGTCCAGCTCGGCGGCCGTGGGGCTGCGTCGCTCGGTCAGGCGCATGGTCTCGTAGCCGTGGAACCGCAGCCAGGGGCCCTCGCCCGAACGGGCCGCCGCCGCGCCCGATCCCGCGAGCGTCCGAACCAGCGCGATGAGGCCCCGAACGTCGGCGACACGCCGGTGCAGCGCATCCGTCTCGGGGTCGGCCGCGACCAGGTATGCGTGCTGGTGCGGGTCCGTGAACGCGGGCAGGATCGCGCCGCCGTCGACGGCCCGGACGAGGCTGTCGGGGGGCATCGCGGCCGTGACCGCTGCCAGCGGGCCGGTCGCCGCCACGACGCCCCCGGCGAACCCGATCGCCTCGACCGGCGGCGCCCCGGACCGGACATAGATGGGCACACCGTGGACGATCTGGGCCATCGGGTCGCGCATCACCGTTGGGTACGGCTCGACAGGCGGACGCGTCAAGAGTCGTTGCGCAGGATGTCAGGACCGCCTCGACGGCTCGCCCGGTGGCGAGCCGCCGTGTCAGCGCGAGCGTGCGACGGGCGCCTCGTCCAGGACGGATCGCACCGCCGCCAGGAGCTCGCCCTGGGCGAACGGCTTGTGGATGAAGGTCCGCATCCGCCCGACGCGCATGGCGGCGGGATCGTGATCCGCGGTGTAGCCGGACATGAACACGATGGGGACCTGGACGTCCAGCGCGGCGATCAGCTCGGGGCCGGACATGCCCGGCATGACGACGTCGGTGACGATCGCGTCCAGCCCCTCGACGCCGTCCGCGAGGACCTGGAAGGGCGAGGCGGCGACCGACACCCGGTAGCCCGCCAGCTCGAGCATCCGGGCGGTGAGCACGCGGACGACCTCCGAGTCGTCGAGCACGAGGATGTGCTCCGTCCCACGGGTCACCGCCGGCACGGGCGCGGGGTCCGCGGGCTCCTCGCGTGCCACGACGGGGATCTCGACGACGAAGGTCGTCCCCTGGCCGGGCGCGGTCCGGACGTCGATGGACCCGCCCGCCCGCCGGACGATCGCGTGCACCGTCGCCAGTCCCAGTCCCGTGCCGGCCCCGACCTCCTTCGTCGTGAAGAACGGCTCGAAGATCCGGGCGCGGGTGGTCGCGTCCATACCGGAACCGGTGTCGGACACCGTGAGCAGCACAGCGTCCCGCGGGCCGGACCGTGGGACGGGACCCGGTCGCCGGACCCGGCGGGTCCGGACGCGGATCACCCCGGTCCCCTCGATCGCGTCGACCGCGTTCACGACCAGGTTCAGGACCAGCTGCTCGATCTCGACCGGGTCCGCGAGCACCCAGCAGCCCGCGCCCGCGTCGAAGGCCAGGTCGATCCGCTCGGGCACCAGCCTGCGCGTCATCCCGTAGCTCTCGCCGAGCACCGCGTCGACGTCCACTGGCCGCGGATCCAGGAGCTGGGGCCGGGAGAACGCCATGAGACGGCGGGTGAGGTCGGCGGCGCGCTCCGCCGCGTGCAGCACCTGGCGGACGTCGGCCAGCTGCGGCTCCTCGAGCGACATGGCCAGGAGGCTCGCGTAGCCCGTGATCGCGGTGAGCATGTTGTTGAAGTCGTGGGCGACCCCGCCCGCCAGGCGCCCGATCGCCTCGAGCTTCTGCGCCTGGAGCAGCTCGTTCTCGAGCTCCCGTCGCTCAGCCGCGAGCCGGCGCTCGGCCGTCACGTCGCGCCCGATCGTGGCCACGCCGGTGACGTGACCCGTCCTGTCGACGACGGGGGCCGCGATGACCGAGAGGCTCACCTCCCGCCCGTCCCGGCCCTTGTGCACCATGTCGACCGGTCCGATGGTCTCGCCGCCGCCCGCCCGCCTCAGCCACTCGTCGATGACCGGGTACTCCGACTCCGGCACGAGGTCGTAGATGCGCCGCCCGATGACCTCCTCGCGGCTCCATCCGTAGATCCGGGCCGCGGCATCGTTCCAGGCGAGGTACGTGCCGTCGGGGGCGTTCGCGTAGCAGGCGTCCACGGCCGACTGGACGATGGCGGCGAGGGGTGCGGCCACCTCCCGGTCCGCGGCCTCGGCGCTGATGTCCTGCATGAACCCGACGAGCTGCCGGTGGCCGTCGCCGCGCTCGAGGACCTGGAAGGTGTCGCGGACGTGGCGATACTCCCCGCTGCCGTCGAGGAACCGGTACTCGCAGGTCGCCGCCCGGACCGCGTCGAGCGCCCCCTCGACCACGGCGAAGGCGGCGTCGCGATCGTCCGGGTGGACGTGCGCCTCCCAGAAGTCCGGGACGCGGGTCCACTCGTCCGGGTCGAGCCCGAGGATGTCCCGGGCGCGCGGCGACACGTACGCCATGCGGTAGTCCGTGCCGTCGGCCTCCCAGACGATCCCGGGCAGCGTGCCCACGAGATCGACGGACGGCGTGACCGGGACGGAGCGCGGAAGGGCCATCAGCGTGGCCTCGGGTTCGGCCACCGTTCCCCCGTACGTGTGCCAGGCGGAAAAGCGTCTGCGTGCCCCGGCGGCGCCTGGACACGCGCACCGCGGTCCGGTCGGGGCTCCCGGTGGATGCTACCTCCGCCAACCCCCACGGCGCTCCCCCCGAAAGGGTGCCCCCGATACGAGGCATGGCCGGCGGGCGACCCGGGCCGCGGGTGAAGGTGCACGATCCCTCCGTGGACCGCGACCCGACCTGCGAGCCAGGCTACTCGCTGAAGCGCTGCTCCTTCCAGGGGTCCGCCTCGTTGTGGTAGCCGTAGCGCTCCCAGAAGCCCAGCTGGTCGTGGGCCAGGAACTCCAGGCCCCGGATCCACTTCGGGCCCTTCCAGAAGTACCGCTTGGGGACGATGAGGCGCAGGGGATAGCCGTGGTCCGGCTCCAGCGGCTCGCCCTCGTAGATGTCGGCGAGGAGCACGTCGTCATCGTCCAGGACGGACAAGGGCACGTTGGCGGTGTAGCCCTGCTCGGCGTGGCCGACGACGTGTGTCGCGGCCGGGCGGACCTGCGCCATCTCCAGGATCGCCCCGATCGGGACGCCCTCCCAGTGCGTGTCCAGCTTCGACCAGCGGGTCACGCAGTGGATGTCCGTCGTGACCTGCCTGCGCGGGAGCGCCCGGAAGTCCTCCCACGTGAGGCGGAACGGGCTGTCGACCTCGCCGTAGACACGGAAGTCCCATGTCGCGAGGTCTACGCGGGGCACCGACCCGTAGTGGAGGACCGGGAACTTCTCGGTCAGGTACTGGCCCGGGGGCACGCGGTCCGCCAGCCCTGCGTCGGGGCGGCGGTCGCCGAAGAGTCGCTCGAACATCGTGATCTCCCGCGCCGGTGGGGCGCTCGTGGTGTGCACCGTGGCTACGCCATCCTGTTCGCAGGAACGATACCCGCGGATCATGACGAGGCCGTGACAGGCCCCCGCCCACCCAGCCGGCGCACCGGTGCGCGAGGACCGGGTATCGTTTCACCATGCCCAGCGAGCCCAAGGTCGTCATCGTCATGCCCGCGTACAACGCCGCCCGCACCCTGGAGCGGACGTACGCGGACATCCCGCACGACCTCGTGCACCACATGATCCTGGTCGACGACGTGTCGAAGGACGCCACCGTCGAGATCGCCCACCGCCTGGGCCTCGAGGTCATCGTCCACCGCCAGAACCTGGGGTACGGCGGCAACCAGAAGACCTGCTACGACCGGGCGCTCGAGTGGGGCGCCGACGTCGTGGTGATGCTCCACCCGGACTACCAGTACGACGCGACGCGGATCCCACAGCTGGTCGCGCCGATCCTGGCCGGCGAGAAGGACCTCATGCTGGGCAGCCGCTTCCTGGGCGACCCCATCGCCGGGGGCATGCCCAAGTGGAAGTACGTCGCCAACCGGTTCCTCACCGGGGTGGAGAACACGGCCTTCGGGCTCCACCTCTCCGAGTACCACACGGGCCTGCGCGCCTACTCGCGCCGGCTGCTCGAGACCATCCCGTACCGCCTGAACTCGGACGACTTCGTGTTCGACCAGGACCTGATCGCGCAGGTCGTGGCGGCGGGCGGCATGGGCGTCGGCGAGATCGCCGTGCCGACGCGCTACTTCGAGGAGGCGAGCTCCGTGGGCTTCAAGCGGAGCGTCGTCTACGGCCTCTCGACCCTCCGGGTGGTGGCGCGCTACCTCCTCCACCGCACCGGGCTCCGCCGGTCGGCCCAGCTCCGCCCGCGCGCCTCCGCGAGCGAGACCGGCGCCGTCTGAGCATGGGCCGCCTCCGCGGGGGCCTGGGACGGGCGGTCCTCGGGGTCGCCATCTCCGTCCTGGCGCTGGTGCTGGTCGTCCGGTCCGTCGATGTCGCGGCGGCCCTGGACGCGCTCCGCCACGCCGACCCGAGGTGGGTCGCGCTGCTCGTCCTGTTCGTCATCGCGGACATCCTCCTGCGGGCGGTCCGCTGGCGGGTGCTCCTCACCCCGCTGGGCCGGGTGTCGTTCGGCGACACGCTCTCGTCGCTCCTCGTGGGGTACCTCGCCAACAACATCTTGCCCGCGCGACTCGGGGAGATCGTCCGCAGCGTGGACCTGGGCGAGCGGACCGGGCTCAGCCGGTCCAGCATCCTGGGGACCATCGTCATCGAGCGCGTCGTGGACACGTTCGTCGTGGTGTCTATTGCCGCGGCCGCGATCCTCGTGCTGTCGGTGCGCGGCGTCGTGGCCTCGGCCGTGCTCGTCGGATTCGCCGTGACGGCCCTCCTCGTGGTCGCGGTGGCCGTCGGGATCTACGCGCACCGGCTTCCGGGCGCGGGCCGCGTGCGGACGTTCCTCGGCCGCTGGCCCCGCATCCAGACCACGCTGCGGCGCCTGCGGACCGGCCTCGCGGTGGCGAGCGACCCGCGCACGATGATCGCGGCGGTGGTGCTCTCGATCGGCTCCTGGTCGTGCACGGTGCTCGCGTTCGCGGCGGCGGCACAGGCGGTCGGCATCGAGCCGACGATCGGCCAGGCCTCGCTGCTGGCCGCGGGCACGAACCTCGCGACCGCGATCCCGGCCGGGCCCGGGTACGTGGGCACCTTCGAGCTCGCGACCGTGACCATCGCGGCATCCGTCGGCATCGCGCGCGCGCCGGCGCTGGCGTTCGCGATCCTCGTCCACGTGACCACCCTGCTGTTGACCTCGATCGGCGGTGCCATTGCGCTCATGCTCGGGAGCCGCCGCCGCGCTACCGTGCGCCGGGAGGCCGTGGCACCCGAACGGATCCGGACGGACGAGGGGGAACGATGAGCAGCGGAGCGAGCCGATGACGGCATCGGGAGGCGCCGGCGTGTCCGGGGGCGCGGGCGTGGCGCGGGTCCAGCGGGCGTGGCCAGGCGCCATCGAGTGGGGCGGCGACTGGCTGGCCGAGACGACGCGGGAGCTCGCCCACCTCGGGTTCGTGCTCCGGGACGGGTCCATGACGGGCTCCATGCCCGGTCCGCGGCTCCTGGTGGCGCTGCGGGACCAGCCTACGCTCGAGCACTTCGACCCGGAGCTGGTCACGTTCTGGGAGGTGCGCGGCTCCCGCGGGAAGCTCGCCACCGTGGACCGTGACACGGTGCTGCCGCTGGCCCGCCCGTGGTCCTGGGGTCCTGTCCGGGTCACGGACCGGGTGCCGGTGAGCAACCAGTTCCTCGGGTTCGGCGGGACACTGCTGGTCGACGCGATCGACGGCGCGTCGTCATACCTCGCGTTCACCTCGCGTGCGCCCATCGTCCGCTGGGCCGGCCACTCGCAGGGGGTCGACTCGTTGGTGGACGAGATCGGGGCATTCTTCGCGCGGCTCATGGTCCCGGTTGACTACCAGCCCGAGGCCGAGTCCCGGGTGGCCGCCACGGATCCCGAGGCGCTCTACGCCCTGTTCATCGCCTACTCGATCGAACGATTGCACCGGAGCCGCCGCCTGCGCGAGGCGGACCGGAGCACGGCCGGCTGGCTGGAGCACGAGGGGTTCCGCCTCGCCCACGACTCGCCCCCGCGCTGGGCCGAGGGCGCGGAGCTGCTGGCCTGGCTGGAGCTGGGGTAGGAGCCCGCCGCACGAGCCCAGGGCCCGAGCCGGGCGACGCACGTGAGGCGGTGTTTCGACGCCCGGCTGAGTCGCGCGGCCCGGGCACGGCCCAGGACCACCGATCCGCCCCGGAGCCCGAGAATCGAGCGGGCCCCGGCGGAGCCGGGGCCCGGGGTCGGGACGAGGAACGGGCGACGCCCTACTTGGCCAGGCCGTTCGCCTGGAGGAAGGCCTTCGCCACGTCGGCGACGTCCTTCTGGTCCACCGCCACGTCGACGCCCATCTTGGTGAGCTGCTCGGTGGTCAGCTTGGCCAGCACGTCGTCGAGCAACTTCTGGAACGCGGCCTTGTCGCCGACCTTGGCCAGGAGGTCGTCCCGGACCAGGGCGGTCATGTTCTCGGCCGGCTGCGTCTGCTTGTCGTCCGCGAGCAGGACGAACCCGAACTGGGCGATCGCCGGCTGCGTGGAGCAGAGCCATGCGAAGTCGATGCCCTTGCTCTGGAGGGCCTGGGCGATGGGGGCGTCGCACGCCGCGAGCGCCTCCCGCTGCTTCGGCGGATAGGTGATGCCGTACGACACGAGCGCGTCCTTGCAGAGCGGGTTCGTGTCGCAGTCCGGCGGCAGGCCCCACCGGAGCTGGTCCTGGACGGCGGCCAGGTCGCTCATCTTGGTCAGCTTGAACTGGTCCGCCGTGTCCTTGCGGACGACCGCGGCGTTCTGGTCCTGGCCGGGCGAGATCCCGAAGACCGAGATCGCCTTGCCCTGCAGGACCGCCGCGAGCGCGTCGCGGTTCGCCTGGCCGTCGCCGGTGACCTTGGTCTTGTCGTAGAACCCCAGGCCGGAGCCGACGTACTCGGGCGTGATGTTGATGTCGCCCTTCTCGAGGAGCGGCTGGCGGACCTGGCGGGCGCCGATGCCGAGGTTGCGGGTCACCGTGTACCCGTTCGCCTCGAGCACCTGCGCGAACATCTCGGCGACGAGCTTGCTCTCGTAGAAGCCGTCCGAGCCCATCTTGATCTCGGGCTTGGCGCCCGTGTCCGCCGATGCGGGCGCATCGGACGGGGTGGCCGTGCTGGCGGACGCGGCGGGCGCCGTCGCAGCCGGGCTGGCCGTGGCAGTGCTGCCGCCCCCACCCGACGAGCAGGCGGCGAACGCCACCAGCATCGTCGCCCCGAGGGCAAGCACGCGGGCAAACCGCATTGGGTCTCCTCCCCTGATCGGTTAGAGCGCCCCAAACATGAGGACGCTGGCGCAGCGTAACCCACGAAGCGCCAAAGGGCGTCATGGACCCCGGATTCGGGCCCTCCGGCCGCAGACGCCCTACGGCAGGCCAGGCGGCAGCGGCACCTCGGACAGCTCGCGCAGGCCTCGCGCCCCCGCCAGCTGCGGGTTGGCGCGCCGGGCGAGCTTGCGCTGCGCGACGGCGAGGAGCAGGTCCACGCCGACGGCGAGGACGGCGACCAGGACCGCACCACCGATGAGCTCGCCGGTCCCAGCGACGCCCTGGAGCCGGCCGTCGAGGATGAACCGCCCGAGGCCTCCGAATCCCAGGACGGCCCCGATCGTCGCGGTCGCGATGACGTTGAGGACCGCGGTCCGGAAGCCGCCCACGATCACAGGCGCCGCGAGCGGCACCTCCACCTCGGACAGGATCTCGCGCTCCCGCAGGCCCATGCCGCGCGCGGCCTCGACGAGGTCCCGGTCGACCTCCCGAAGGCCGGCGTAGGCGTTGACGAGGATCGGCGGGATCGCGAGGAGCACCATCGCGAGGAACGTGGGGATCACGTTCAGGCCGAGCGATGGGCTGAGGGCGAGCGAGATCGGCAGGATGATCACGATGACCGCGTACGAGGGGACGGCGCGGCCGATGTTGGCGAGGTTGATCGCGAGGTTCGCCCCGCGCCCCGTGTGGCCGATCCACAGCCCGATCGGCAGCGCGATGAGCGTCGCGGCGACGACGGACACGGCCGCGATCGCCAGGTGTTCGAGGAGGCGCCACGGGATGCCGGTCTGGCCGGTCCAGGTGGCCGCGTTCGTGAACCAGGCCAGCGCCTCGCTCATGCCGGGTCCGCCAGCTCCGCGCGGGTTCGCGCCCAGGGTGTGATGAGACGCTCCAGCCGCACCAGCAGGAAGTCCACGACGAACGCGAGGACCACCGCCAGCAGGCCGCCGGTCACGTACTTCGTGGGAAAGAACGTCTGGAGGCCGTCGGTGATGAGCTGCCCGAGGCCGCCGAAGCTGGAGCCCAGGATCGAGACCACCGTCGCGAGCCCGATGAGCGTCACGGTGGCGAGCCGGATGCCCGCGAACATCAGCGGGACGGCGAGCGGGAGCTCCACGCGGAGCAGGCGCTCCCCCGACCGGTAGCCCATGCCGTCGGCGGCCTCGAGGACCTCGCGGGGCACCGCCTCGAACCCGGCCACGATGTTCCGGAACAGGATCAAAAGGGTGTACGTGGTCAGCGGGATGAAGGCGGTCAGCGGGGTCAGCCCGGTGAACGGGATCAGGAGCGCGAACGCCGCGAGGCTCGGGATCGTGTACAGGATGCCCGTGATCGCCGTGACCGGGCCGTAGACCCAGGGCTTGCGGACGGCCCAGATGGCGAGCGCCATGCTGATGACGAACCCGACGGCGAGGGGGATGGCGGTGTAGACCAGGTGCTGCCACACGGCGACGGCGATGTCGTCGAGGTGGCTCGCGATCCAGTCCCACCGGATCTCCACGTCAGGCCCCGATGACGGCAGGACCCGCGGCGGCGGTCCCCGCGGCTGCGTCAGCGGCCGTATCCGCCTCCGCGTCGGCGCCCCCCGCCTCCGCGTCGGCGGCCGCATCGGCGGCTGCGCGCTCCGTGGCGTTGAGCGGCACCGCGGCGCTCTCCCGCATCAGCGCCGTGATGTCGCCGACCGTGATCATCCCGCGCAGGATTCCGGCCCGGTCCACGACCAGGCCCGCCTGGACATCGGCGTCCAGCAGCATCGAGAGCGCGTCCTTGAGCGTCGTGCGGCGGTCCAGGAGGGGCGAGGTGGACTCCACCTGCTCGGCCGAGATGACCCCGGCCGTGAGGCGCTCGCGGGGCGCCCAGCCGATGGGCCGCTCGTGCTCGTCCACGACCAGGACGTGGTCGAACGGCTGCCCCGCCGCGACCCGCCGGATGATCGCGCCGTCGTCGCCGACCCGGGCGGTGACCACCGATGACAGCGGCAGCTCGCCGACCCGGAACAGGCTGAGGCGCTTGAGCCCCCGGTCCGTCCCCACGAAGCGGGCCACGAAGTCGGACGCCGGGCTGGCCAGGATCTCGGCCGGCGGCCCGTACTGGGCCACGACGCCGCCGGCCCGGAACACGGCGACCACGTCGCCCATCTTGATGGCCTCGTCGATGTCGTGGGTCACGAACAGGATCGTCTTGGCCAGCCGCTCCTGGAGGCGCAGGAACTCGTTCTGGAGCCGCTCGCGGACGATGGGGTCCACGGCGCCGAAGGGTTCGTCCATGAGCATGATCGGCGGGTCCGCGGCCAGCGCCCGGGCCACGCCCACGCGCTGGCGCTCGCCGCCGGAGAGCTGGGCCGGGTAGCGCCTCGCGTACTTCGCGGGGTCCAGGCCCACGATGTCCAGCAGCTCCTCGGCGCGGGCGTGCTGGCGCGCCGCCGGCCAGCCCAGGAGGCGGGGGACCGTGGTCACGTTGTCCTCGATCGTCTGGTGCGGGAACAGGCCCGTCTGCTGGATGACGTAGCCGATGCTCCGCCGCAGCTCCGTCGTGTCCCTCGTCGCCGCGTCCACGCCGTCCAGGAGGATCCGTCCCGAGGTGGGCTCGATGAGCCGGTTGACCATCTTGAGCGACGTCGTCTTGCCGCAGCCGGACGGGCCGACCAGGACGCAGATCTTCCCGGCCGGGATCGTGAGCGAGAGGTCGTTCACGGCGCCGGGCGCGCCGGCCTTGGTCGCACGGGCGTCGTACGACTTGGTCACGTGGTCGAACTCGACCGTCGCGGCTCGCTGGGACGTGGCGGGAGCGGTCATCTGCGGGGCACTCCTCCGGTTCCCGGGAAGGCTACGCGATCGGGAGGCGCGCGCCCAGCCCGCGCCCGGCCCGAGGCGCTGGTGCGGGACAGATGGTACCCGTAACGGGCCCGGCCAACGGGCAGCACCTGCGTAAAACTGGGCACGGTGGCCCCCCGTCCGGGGGGTGTCCGAGGGTCCCATGGCCCTGACCCTCAGGCGCCCGACGGACGATCCTTGGGGACGACACGACGCGGGCAGGGCGTCCCGTGAGGCGCGTGCCGGCGTCGGTCGTGGAGGAATGCCCCATGCTCGAGCTGCGAACCCGCATCTCCATCGCGGATGCGGCCACCCACGCCGTGCGCGGCTCCCGATCGCGCCTCGAGCTCGAGCTGAGGGACATGGCCGACGACCTGACCGGCCGTCCTGACCGCGACGAGCTGAGCCGAGACGACGAGGAGCGCATCGCCGTGGCCATCGACGCCGCCGTCATGGCCGCCCTCCCCGTGATCCTCGATGCGCTGGACCGCGAGCTCACCCCGCGGCTCGAGGCGCTGCCGCTGCACACCCGGCTCACCCTGGCGCGCGCCCGCCGCCGGCGCGACTACGGGCTCGACTGACCCTGGCCCGGGCGGGACCGGCCGCAAGCCGCCCGCCCGGGACCTTCCGCGCCGCGCCGCCCAGTCCTGGATCAGGCGTTGTCCAGCTCGCGGCCGATGGCCCGGAGGATGAAGCGCGCCGCCTCGGCGCTCTTCCCGCCCAGCTTCTGGTCCTCGTCCTGCTCGAGGGCGACGGCGAGGTCGGCCAGCATCGCGGCCAGGGACGGTGTCCGGACGAGGGCCCCGGCATCGAAGGCCGTCTCCAGCCCCGCCGCCGCCTGCCGGGCGTTGTCCACGGCGTGACCCTTGGCCTCCATGCGCTCGCGGAACGCGGAGCGCGCCATCTCGGCCGCGGGACCGGCGCTCGGGCTCACGCGTCCCGCTCCAGGCCGCCGTGGGCCGCCGGCGCCGCCGTCGGGGCCGGCGTGCGGCCGTCGGCCGCCGCGCGGGCCTGCCAGCGCGCCGCGCGCCACTCGGGCTCGAGGACGCTCATGTGGATCTCGTCCCACCACCGGCCGTCACGCCAGATCGCCTCGCGGGACCGGCCTTCGGCCACGAAGCCGACGCGCGTGTAGGCCCGGATGGCCCGCTCGTTGAACGCGAACACGGACAGCGCGACGCGGTGGAGCCCGAGCGAGGCGAACGCGTGGTCGACCATCAGCGAGGTGGCCTCGCCGCCGTAGCCGT
>Ga0302323_100003808_pt1 | contig 12269 bp, 10 predicted proteins | sample Fen_T0_3_FD_201950 | JGI IMG/M metagenome (GOLD analysis project Ga0302323, IMG submission 201950) | Peat permafrost microbial communities from Stordalen Mire near Abisko, Sweden - Fen_T0_3 | ecosystem: Environmental > Terrestrial > Soil > Wetlands > Permafrost | place: Sweden: Abisko... | reverse complement strand
AGGGCCGCCCTGGGGCGGCCCTTGTTGCACCTGAACCTGGACCGTCTAGTCCGAGGCGAAGGGCAGCAGCGCGATGTTGCGCGCGCGCTTGATGGCTTCCACCAGCATGCGCTGATGGGGGGCGCACACGCCGCTGGTGCGGCGGGGCAGCACCTTGCCGCGCTCAGGGGTGAAGGCCGTGAGGGTCTTCACATCCTTGTAATCAACAAAGGTGGACTTTTCGACGCAGAATTTGCAGAACTTCGAGCGCCTACCGCCAAATACCTTCTTCTTCTTGGGCTTGCCCTTTCCGTCTGTGCGGCGCTTCATCCCATCACCTCTTCAGCACTTCGCTCCTTGATGCCAGCCTGGGCCTTGCGCTTGGCTTCACGCTCGTAGCGAACCTTCTGACGGCCAGCGGCCTTGGCCTGCACGTCCATGCGGACGGACAGGAACTTGATCACGGCGTCGTCGTTGCGGAAACGACGCTCGAGCTCGGCGATGAGGGTGGAACCCGCGTTCATCTCGAACAGGGTGTAGTAGCCCTCGCTGAACTTCTGCACTTCGTAGGCCAACTTCTTGCGGCCCCACTTATCGGTTTTGAGCAGTTCGCCACCCTGCTCGGCAATGATCCCCTCGAAGTGGCGGACCAGGTCATCGACCTGTTCTTCCGTCAACAGAGGGGAGGCGATGAAGGTCGTCTCATAGCGACGCATCAATCCTCCTTATGGATGTGAAGCCCCGGCGCACGGTCCTAGGGCAAGGAGAGCCCCCTGACGGGGACGCGAAGGAGTAGTGTCTCAGGAATGGCAAGGGGGGACAAGGCAATTTCCTGGTTCCCAGCCCCTCAATCCTGCCAAGCGAGGAAGCGGGGCTTGGGTTCGATCCGCAGTTTCTGCTTGAGGCTCTCCACGTTCAGCTCGCGCACAAAGCCCGGGTTGCCCACCCAGATCCTGTTGAAGTGGAAGGCATGCATTTCCAGGATGGCGTCATTGCTGTCCCAGCCCTGGAACACCAGGCGGTAGGCCGCGGCGTTGTAGCCCGTGCGGTCCCGGCCCTGGGCGCAGTGGATGTAGACCGGCCAGTTGGCAGGATCCTCTAGCACCTTGAGAAAGCTGACGATGTTGGCCTCGGTGGGGTGGAAGGCGAAGGAGGGGATGCGCAGGTACTTGATCCTGGTGCCCTGAAGGAGGGGCAGATCATCGTGATCGAAGCGAAAGTTGACCACGGTCTTGACCCCCAGCCTTTCCAGCTGCTGGAAGCCCTCGGCGCTGGGCTGGGCGCCCCGCCACAGGGCCGGCGAGACCTTGGCGAAATTGATCACCCCGGGCACGCAATCGTCGCAGGGCGTGGCCAGGATCTGGGTGGGCCGAGGCTGCGCGGGCGGCTCCGCCTCCTGGGCCGAGCTCCCTGGACCCAGGCCCGCGAGCATTAGGCCCAGACAGGTTCCGCGGATCCGCGCTCCCACGCCAGTCTTCAAGGTGGTGCTCATGATTGACCTTTCAAATGGGTCACAGCCTCCATTGCGATCTAGCAGAAAGAATAGACCGCATCAGGTCCGCCAGAAGCCCTCGGCGTTGACCAGGGCGGGCAGGGCGGCGAGCTCCTGGGCGGCCGCCAGGAGTTCCAGAAAACGCCCGAAGGGAGCGTCCAGGGCCTCGATGCAGCGCCACTCGGCCTCGGTCCATTGGCCCAGCACGAACTGATCCAGGGGGCGGGTGAAGGGGCCGATGCCCAGCCGCAGCCGCGTGATGCTCTGGCTGCCCAGGTGCTGGAACACCGAGCGCAGGCCATTGTGACCTCCGTCGCTGCCCTCCAGGCGGAAGCGTCCCAGCCCCAGGGGCAGGTCCTTGTCGTCGTGCAGCAGGATGATTCGCCCGGGATCCAGCCCCGCGGCAACGGCTTCGGCGCAGACCTGCCCGGAGAGATTCATGTAGGTGGCCGGCACCAGAGCCTGGAAGCCGCCCTGCAGGCGGTATAAGGTGCCGGTCTTGAACTCGCGCAGGGACTCGGGCCCTTGCCGCGCGGCCATCCAGCGCTGCAACAGCAACCGACCCAGGTTGTGCCGCGTGCCGGCGTACTCGTCGCCCGGATTGCCCAGGGGCACCAGGGTCCAGCGCAGAGGCGGCCCCGCTTCAGGGGCCGAGTGCTGCGGTTTCCGGGTCAGCCAGCCCCACACAAGGCCTCCAAGAGAAAGGGCCGCGAGGCAAATCTCGCGGCCCTTTTCATTGTCCAATCAAAACAGTAAGCAGACTACTTCTTGGCCTTGGGAGCGGCGGCGGCCTTGGGGGCAGCGGCGGCGGCGGGAGCGGCTTCTGCGGCGACAGCCACCTCTTCCTCGGCCATCTTGCCGTGGACCGAGCAGATCACGTTGTGGGCATCGCCGATGATGGTCAGGTGGGAATCGATCTTCACCTGATCCAGGCGGATCGAATCACCGACGACCATGGCGCTGACATCGATGTCGATGTGGCCGGGGATGTGCACGGGCAGGCAGTCCACTTCGATGACGCGGTGCACGAAGTCGAGAATGCCACCCTCCTTGACGCCTGCGGGGGTGCCCTTGAGCACGATGGGGACGTGCACGCGCACGCGGTGGGTGGGGTCGACGCGCATGAAATCGACGTGGGCCAGGCGACCGGTGACGGGATCGCGCTGCAAGTCCTTGATGATGCAGTGGCGCTTGATGTCCGTGCCCTCGCGCTGGAGCTGGATCATGGAGTTCATGCCGGTGTCGCTGGCCAGCACCCGAGCCACGATCTTGGGGCTGATGGAGACGGACACGGGGGGCTCGGTGAGGCCATAGACGGTGGCCGGGATCATGCCCTGCTTGCGCAGGGTGCGGCTGGAGGCCTTGCCGGTCTCCTTGCGAAGGGCAACGGTGATGGTTTCTTCGGTGGTGCTCATGGCTTCTCCTACCTGACCGCCGGTGGCGGCCCTCTCGTTGGGGGGCGGGTCGGGCGACCCTTGCCCGGAATTCGGGCGAAGGATCAGGTTATCGCGGTTCCTGTGGGATAAACAGCCCGAATTCTAAGGGGTTTGCAGGGCAGCGCCCGGGGCAAGGCCGCCGTGAAGGGCAAAGCCTGAACTGCAGGGGAAAAACAGCGGGTTCTGGGAGTAAACTGCGCCATTCCCCGGGGGTTCCATGGCACCTGTTTCCCTAACCCGTCTGCGCACCTTGTCCATCGTGTTCGGAACCATCCTGTTCGCGGTATCCGTGTTCAATATCGTCCGGCTGTGGCGCACCCCCGAGGATCTCTGGTGGACCCCCCGGGCCCGGGCCGTGGCCTTCCCCGAAGCGGGCGAGCGGGTGGATATCTACATCGGGGACGAACGCCTGGGCCCGATGCTGACCCAGGGCCGGCTCTGGGCCGGCGACCTCAGTCATAGCCGCCTGGTGCAGGGTCAGGAGATCCGCCTGGTGTTCAATAACCGGGATCGATTGCTGGCCGATCGCATCCCCGCCTTGATGAGCTTCGCCGCGAGCGCCGGAGCAGCCGTGGTGCTCCTGTTGTTCGGACTCCTGGCCAGGTCCCCCGAGGGCAGGGAACCTGACGCGAAGGTGTCTTAGTTCACACACCGCCACCTTGCACCAAGGCCTACACTGTGGCCGGGAGGACGCCATGTCCCTGGGGATTTTTCAAGTTCCTGTCCCGAGCAACGAGCCAGTGAGGGGCTACGCGCCCGGGAGTTCGGAGCAGATCAATCTGCAGACCAGGCTCAAGGAGATGAGCGCCCAGCGCCTGGAAATCCCGCTCATCATCGGCGGGAAAGAGATCTTCACCGGCAAGCTGGCCCCGGTGGCGATGCCCCACGACCACCGCCGAGTGCTAGCCGAGGTGCACCTGGGTGGAGAAGCCGAGGTGCGCCTCGCGGTGGAGGCGGCGCGCAAGGCCAAGACGCTCTGGGCGAACCTGCCCTGGGAGGAGCGCGCGGCCATCTTTCTCAAGGCCGCCGATCTGCTCGCAGGACCCTGGCGGGACACCCTGAACGCCGCCACCATGCTGGGCCAGAGCAAGACCGTGCACCAGGCCGAGATTGATAGCGCCTGCGAGCTGGTGGATTTCTGGCGCTTCAATGTCCACTTCTACCGGCAGATCCTGGCCGAGCAACCCGAGAGTTCCCCCGGCATGTGGAACCGCATGGAATACCGGCCCCTGGAGGGTTTCGTGTTCGCCGCGACGCCCTTCAACTTCACCTCCATCGCTGGCAACCTGCCCACGGCCCCGGCCCTGGTCGGCAACACCGTGCTCTGGAAACCCGCCAGCACGGCGCTGCTCTCGGGCTACTACCTGATGAAGCTCTGGCAGGCGGCGGGCCTGCCCGACGGGGTGATCAACTTCGTGCCCGGGAGCGGCGCCGCCATCGGCGATCCCGTGCTGGCCTCGCCGGAATTGGCGGGCATCCACTTCACCGGTTCCACGGCGGTCTTCAACAGCCTGTGGCGCGGCGTAGCCAGCAACCTGGAGAGCTACCGCGGCTACCCGCGCCTGGTGGGGGAGACTGGCGGAAAGGATTTCGTGTTCGCCCACCCCAGCGCCGAAGTGCGCGCCCTGGTCACCGCCCTGGTGCGGGGTGCCTTTGAATACCAGGGACAGAAGTGCAGCGCCGCAAGCCGGGCCTATATCCCCAGCAACCTCTGGCAGGAAGCCAAGGACCAGCTGGTGAGCCAGGTGGTCTCCATCCCCATGGGCGATATCCAGGACTTCGGCAATTTCATGGGGGCGGTCATCGACGCCCCCTCCTTCCGCCTGCAACAGGGTGCCATCGAGGAAGCCCGGCTCAGCAATGACGCCGAAATCCTGGCCGGCGGCCGCTGCGACGACAGCACTGGCTACTTCGTGCGCCCCACGGTGATCCTCGCCAAGGATCCCGGCTACCGCACCCTGCGAGAAGAGCTCTTCGGCCCTGTCCTCACGGTCTATGTCTATGACGAGAACCAGTGGGAGGACACGCTGACCCTGGTGGATGGGACCAGCCCCTACGCCCTCACCGGGGCCGTATTCGTCCAGGATCGTCACGCCCTGCAGATCTGCCAGGGCAAGCTGCGCAATGCCGCCGGCAACTTCTACGTGAACGACAAGCCCACGGGCGCCGTGGTCGGTCAGCAGCCGTTCGGCGGCGCCCGCGGCAGCGGCACCAACGATAAGGCGGGCTCCAAACTGAATCTTCAGCGCTGGATCAGTCCCCGGACCCTCAAGGAAACCTTCGTACCGGCGATGGATTACCGCTATCCCTTCATGGGCTGAACGAACCACGCATGAAGGCGTTTGCCCACCACCCTTTATATGGGCCTCCGGGCCGTGACATTTCCGTTACATACAAAACTTTTCCGTCACTAAGTGACCCCGTGGTCACAGTGATGTAAATATTGATAAACACACGCCATCGTGCTTGACATAAATTATCTCAATTCGTATCTTATTGGTATGACTTCACATAGATAAACCAATTCCACCAATTACCTCAGATAACGACCCACCGCGAAGCACCCCATCTTCCCAGATTCCTTTCGTTGCAGAGGAAGCCGGACTGACGCGGCAAGACACGACGCCATTCCTTGTTCGTGGGTAGGGTTCGGAATCCGATCATTCGCTTTCAGGGTTTTCAACCCCTTCAGGCCCGCAAGCCTTTGCGGCCTGCCCCATGCGGCTGGCTTCCTGAAATCGGCGCACATCCAGCCAATCTTGGCCATATCTTAACGGCCATTGCCCTAAAAGGAGTCTAGGCATGAGACAGATCCTCCCGCTCAAAACGAGCGCATTGCTGCTAATCGCAGTCCTTGCTTGCAGCCAAATCATGGCCCAGGAGATTACGGAATATTCGGCGCCCCTGGCACCTCCTCCACCTGTTAAATCAACGACATATAATGCACATTTTTCTAGCCTTAATATCAGTAATTCACCCGGGAAACCCGCCCTGCCGAAATATTCGGTGACCTTTCTGCTCCCCGCCCAGACCGACCTCAGTCAGGTCATCTTCAGCCTCGAGGGCGGTCAGATCTTCACCCTGCCTGGCACCTTCAGTGTGGCGCCGGCACCGCCGGTGGCGGTCAATGGCAAGGAGGTGTGGCCCGCCAACGCCAGCATCGTGGACGGGAGAGACATGGCTGTGTATGGTCGCGGTGAGTTCTACCCCGGGAACTGGGTCAGCCAGCCCCAGTTCGGCAGGGCAGGCCGCTACCAGCTCGCCGAGGTTCACGTCTCCCCCTACCGCTACAACCCCTTGACCGGAAAACTGCAGATGATCTCCGGCGGGCACTTGGTGGCCCACGTAGTGGCCAGGCCAAATCCCCGGCTGGCGCCTTCCGACGCCCCCCTGCCCGCGGCCATCGAAGCCAGTCTCCGGCAAAGACTGAAGGGACTCGTCGCCAATTTCAGCGAGGGCATCCAGGCCTACCCGCAGCCCATGGCCAGTCTGGCGGCCAGCCCGGCCCCTGCGACCTACCTGATCCTCAGCACCGACGCCATCCGGACCGGGAGCACGCGCCTGGGCGCCTTTGCCGATTCCAAGCTCAAGCGGTGGTCCGTGGATCTGGTCACGGAGTCCGGTCTCTATGGCCGCACGGGCAGCACCTGGCAGAAAGTCGCAGGCGGCTGGGGCGGTGGCTTGGGTGATCTGGCCGCCGAGCGAATCCGCGGCTGGCTGAAGAGCAATTGGACCGGCCTGGGCATCCAGGATGTCCTGCTGATCGGCAATCCGGATCCTACCTCCGGTGACGTGCCCATGAAGCTGTGTCGGCCGCGCAAGGACGCCACGGACTATCCCGAGGCTCCCACCGATTTCTACTACGCCGAACTCACCGGCACCTGGGATCTGAACGGCGATGGGATCTACGGGGACTTCACCACCGACTTCGGCGCGGGCGGCGCGGACAAGTACGCCGAGCTGACCGTGGGCCGCATCCCCACCTACGGCAAGCTGGGCGATCTGGATCCCATCCTGGACAAGAGCACCCAGTACGAGAACGCGACGGATATCGCCTGGCGCAGCAACGCCCTCCTGCCCATGAAGCCCAGTGACGAGTTCACCCCCGGCTACCAGCTCGGCGAGCAGATCCGCACGAACTTCCTGCTGCCCAGGACCTGGCCCAGCACGCGCGTCTATGAAGAGAGCTACGGCACCAGCCCGGAGGTATTCCCCTGCACCTACGCCACGACGCTGAATGCCTGGCAGAGTGGGAACTACGGCCTGGTGACCTGGTGGACCCACGGCTGGGATCGCGGGGCCTCCGATATCCTGACCACGGAAAATGCGGCGCTACTGAGCGACCAGCACCCAGCTTTCAGCTTCCAGTGCTCCTGCCTGAACGGCACGCCCGAGACCTCGGACAATCTGGGTTATGCACTGCTCCGCCACGGCTGCGTGGGCACGGTCTCGGCCACGCGGGTGTCCTGGTACTGCCCCGGGCAGACCGATTTCACCGGCCTCACCAGCACCACCGCCAGCATGGCCTATCAGTTCTCCGGCCAACTCCTGGGCGCGGGGCTGAGCGCCGGCAAGGCCCTGGACAGCCTGCGGACGATGATGACCATCGATGCCGACGTCTGGTGGATGAACGCCCTGGTTTTCAACCTCTATGGCGATCCGTCCCTCGGCCTCGCCTCCCGCGGCGATGAAAGCGTGTGCATCTCTCTCAACGCCAGCGCGGTCACTCTCTCCGCAGGTGCCACCTTCCAGTTCCAGGCCAATCTCGGCGTGACTTGGAGTGTGCTCGAAGCGGGCGGAGGCAGCGTCAACGGCTCCGGCCTCTATACCGCGCCCGCCGTGGCTGGCACCTATCATGTGCGCGCCACCAGCGTAGCGGACGCCAGCAAGCAGGCAGAGGCCAGGGTGACCGTGACCGGCGGGGGCGAATTCACGGATTGGGTGGTGTTCAATAGCCCCAGCCTAACCTTCAACTTCATCCCCGGCGCCCCCGTGAGCTGGGTGGATATCCACTACAAGACCTCCCGCAATGACATCTTGCAGAACTACCGGATGCTGCAAAGTGGCAGCGCTTGGGGTTCGACCTCGGCGCCCCAGCCCGGGCTGCAGAAGGGCGATGTGCTTACCTACTTCTACACCTACGCCAAACCCACCGGCGCCGTGGATTCCGCCTGGATCACCAGGACCGTTGGCAGCATAGCGCCCTGAGCAGGCTGTGCCGGTTTCAGGAAAGGCAGGCCTTCGATCCGGGGCCTGCCTTTTTCCTGTTTGCGCTTTGCGAGCTGGGCTCCAGGGCCCACTGATGATTCAATCAAGGCTGCACGGCGGAGCCGGAGAAACCCTCTCGCTCCGTTGATTGCGGGGGTTCCGATGGGGGTTGCCTTGCTGCCAAAGCTGGATGCGTTCAAGGATTGGTTCGATCACAGGGGCATGCAGCAGGCCGAGCACTTCCTGCTGGTGCTGCTCACCTGCATCATCATCCTCTGGGCTGTGCGAATCCTGGCCCGGGCGGTGCGCCGGGCCATCGGCAAGGAACACGTGCTCTCGCCAGAGGCCGAGCGCCGGGCCAAGACCCTGGGCGCGGTGCTGGAGAACACGGCCCGCATCCTGGTGGGGGCCTTCTTCGTGCTGATGACGCTGCAGGAATTCGGCGTCAATATCAGCCCCCTGGTGGCCGGCGCCGGTATCGCCGGCGTGGCCCTGGGCTTCGGTGCCCAGAGCCTGGTGAAGGACGTCATCGCGGGCTTCTTCCTGCTCATGGAAAACCAGTACGGCGTGGGCGATATCATCAGCGTCGACCCCAACCACAGCGGCACCGTGGAGCGCATGACCCTGCGCATCACCCAGATCCGGGACTCCGAGGGCCGGACCCACTTCATCCCCAATGGCAGCATCAGCCAGCTCACGGTCATGAGCAAGGACTACGCCCGGGCCCTGGTGGACGTGGAGGTGCGCCAGGATCAGGATGCGGATCGTGCCATGGCCCTGTTGAAGGAACTGGGCGAGGCGCTGTTGAAGGATCTGCCCGGAGTCGTCCTGGAGGCCACGGACGTCAAGGGCGTGGAGGCCTTCACGGCCTCCGGCTTCACCCTGAGAACCCTCACCAAGACCGCCCCGGGCAAGCAGTGGGAGGTGGCCCGGGAGCTGCGTCGGCGCATCTTGATCGGCTTCCGCGCGGCGGGCATCGAACAGCCGACCTTGGATCGACTGGGCTGGAAGTAGATCTCTCGTATTAGATAGCCGGCCCCGATGGCTTGAGGGCTCGCGCGGCCCCGGCCGGCGGTCCAGGCAAAATTAATTCAGGAGCCGCGCCCAGCGTTGGAACACCCGGCGTATTCCAGGACATCTAATTTATATTCGCAATTTTTAGGAATCAATCAACCAAAGGGAGACTCTATGTACTCACGGTCAAACCTGCGCGCCGGGGTCGTCCTGACCCTGGCCTTGCTTGCAGGCCTGCTCGGCTGCGGCGGTGGCTCTTCAGCCGCGCCCACGGCCCAGTCTTCCTCGGTGATGGTGCAGATCAGCGCAGAGCAGTCGCTGCAGACCGTGCGCCGCCCCCAGAGCTTCAAGGCCTCGGTGACCGGCACCGGAAACCCCGCCGTGCAATGGTCCGTGGCAAGCGGTGGAGGCAGCATCGACGCCGCTGGCGTCTACACGGCTCCAGATAACCCCGGGATCGTGGTGGTGAAGGCCACGTCGGTGGCGGATCCAACCCGCTTCTCCACCCAGGCCGTCACCGTGGTGGCGGCCCCCACGATCTCGGGCTTCACCACCTCGAAGGCCGTTGTTCCCTATGGCGGTAGCGCCCTTCTGGTCCCCGCCTTCAACACAGATGGCACCGCCACGATCACCCCCAGCGTGACGGCGGCCGCCATCACCAGCGGAGCTTCCTATTCCGTCTCGCCCAGTGCCATCACCTCGTACACTCTCTCTGTCACCAATTCCGCGGGGACGACCCTGGCGGCCACGGTGACGGTGGATGTACTGACCGCCCAGGTGAGCATCGCCCCGGCCCAGACGGTCCTCACGGTGAGCACCACCCAGCAGTTCAACGCGGTCGTGGGCGGCGCGGTGAACACCGGTGTCAGCTGGAGCGCCACGGGCGGCAGCATCAGCAGCTCAGGCCTGTTCACGGCCCCGGCCACCCCCGGCAGCTACGCCGTGATGGCCACCAGCAGCGCCGATGGCAGCAAGTCGGTGCTGGCCAGTGTCAAGGTCGTGGCGGCACCCTCGATCACGCTCTTCCAGGCACTCAAGACCCCCATCACCAAAGGCTATGGCACCGCCCTGGTATTCGCCTTCAGCGGCGGCCAGGGCAGCATCGACCAGGGCGTTGGTCCCGTGGTCACCACCGGCAACGCCAACGTGGGTCCAGATATCACCACGCGCTACACCCTCTCGGTCACCAACGAGGCCGGCACCACCAAACTGGGAGCCCTGTTGCTCACGGTCATCCCGGCGCCCGACGCCACCCTCACCCTGGGCGGCTGCACCGATAATGGTTCCATTCTCAGCGGCACCACCGGCTTGACCGCTTCGGTCCCAGTTCAGAGTGGCTGCACCTATGCATGGAGCATCACCGGCTATGGCGCCATCAGCTCCGGTGCCACCACCAACGCGGTGGTCTTCAAGTCCGGGGACGGGGGCAGCACCCTCGGCCTGAAGTGCGTGGTGACTAACGCCGCGGGCGACACCGCCAGCAGCACGGCGAATTTCAAGACTCAGCGCCACTGGCAACCGCTGGTGCCAGGTCCCGCGGTGGGCACCATGTCCAATAGCAGTATCAGCCTGGCGGTGGATGATTCCACCACCCTCTGGATGGCGTGGCGCCAGATCATTCCCGCCACCAGCTTCCACGGCATCTATGTCAGCCGCCGTGTCTCCGGCACCTGGAGCGCGCCCCTACGGGTGGATAACCTCTCCGGCGGTGGACTCTACGACTTCGGCTGGGATTGCCGCATCGCCTCGGATAACCATGGCCACGCCATGGTGCTGTGGACTCAGGCGAGCAGCGTCGGCGCCTTGAACGTCCAGTTGTACAGCGCCTACTTCAACGGCACCGCCTGGCAGGCCCCGGTTCGCATCGATACCGAAAGCAGCGCGGAAGCCGTCGTCAATCCCCGCATCGGCCTGGATGCCACTGGCAATGCGGTGGTCATCTGGCAGCAGTATCCCATTGCCACTCCGGGATCGATCACCCTACTGGGCAGCCATAGCACGGCCGGCGTGTGGTCCACACCGGTGGTGGTGGACGGCTACGGGACCCCCACCCTTCAGGTGGGCTACAACCAGTTGGACCTGGCGGTGGATCCCGGTGGCTCGGCGGTGGCCGTCTGGAACCAGGTCAACGGCGCAGGCAGCAAGGCTTACTGCTCTGTGTTCTCCGGTGGGAGCTGGGGCTACTTCACGGTGCTGTCTTCCAACTATATCCCCTCCTCCTTCACATCCTCCAGTGTCCAGGCCGCGGCTGATCTGCAGGGCACGGCCACCCTGGCCTTCGGTGACTTTGACGGCACCCTGCCCACCCTCGTCACCCGCCGCATGGCCCTGGGCGGCGGTTTGGACGGCTTCGATAACCTGGCCGTATCGGGTTCAGGAACCCGCTATCCCTACCTCGGTTCGCTCAGCGTGGCTCCCGGCGGTCTGGCGACCCTCACCTACGATGTGCTGGGAGGCACCGATAACACCACCTGGTTTGGCACCCTCGATCCCGTCAGCGGCAGCTGGGGCAACCGCAACACTCTGGGCAACTATGGCGCGTTCAACCGCAACGCCACCGCCGCCATCAACCCCTCAGGGGATATCTGCATGGCCTGGATGGCCAACGCCACCGACCGCACCCTGCTGGTGCAGAGCATCGATGGGATCACCGGCCAGTGGAACGCCGCCCAGCGCCTGGCTCCCTCCCTCACCAGTTCCTATGAAAACCATGTCATAGAAAGGGCTCCCACCGGGCCGTTCAGCATTCTGGCCGCCGCTTTCCAGGACCCGGCGCAGCACATCTATACCTCCACCTACCGCTGAGCCAGGTGGCTGCAGGCTGCCAAATATCGGGGCGCTTCCTCCACCGGGGAAGCGCCCCGATGCAGCGAATTCAGGGCATAAGGCCATAAGCTTGGCCACCATTTTTCAGATGGCCTCTGATATTCTCCAACCCAAAGTTCTTAGGGAGCACGCCCATGAGTGATCCGCTCTTCTGGCACCGGCTGCAGTTTGGCTTCACAGCCACGTTTCACTATCTGTTTCCCCAGCTCACCATGGGCTTGGCTCTGCTGATCGTCATCTTCAAGGTGCTGGGTCGCAAGGATGCGCGCTATCTGGAAACGGCCCGGTTCTGGATCCGCATCCTCGGCATCAAC
>Ga0302323_100003805_pt1 | contig 12271 bp, 7 predicted proteins | sample Fen_T0_3_FD_201950 | JGI IMG/M metagenome (GOLD analysis project Ga0302323, IMG submission 201950) | Peat permafrost microbial communities from Stordalen Mire near Abisko, Sweden - Fen_T0_3 | ecosystem: Environmental > Terrestrial > Soil > Wetlands > Permafrost | place: Sweden: Abisko... | reverse complement strand
TTTTAACCTTGATTGTAGGGCTGATTGCGACAACAGCTTTCGCGCTTGTGACCATTGGATCGTTGAATCTAATTTCCGTTGCCTTTGCGGTTATGTTTATTGGCATTGCGGTCGATTTCGGCATTCAGTTCGGAGTTCGGTATCGCGATCAACATCATCTGGAACCTGACCATGCCAAAGCCATGACGCGAACGGCGCGTCTCATTGCCTTGCCCCTGACAATGGCGGCGGGATCGACTTCGCTTGGTTTTATGGCCTTTATTCCCACAGCTTATCGTGGCGTTTCCGAGCTTGGCTTAATTGCTGGTGCGGGTATGATTATCGCCTTTATCTTAAACATCACCTTGCTACCAGCCCTGCTCGCCTTTACCCGTCCACCTGCGGAATCGGAATCCGTCGGTTTTAAATGGGCTGCACCTGTCGATGCCTTTATTCAAACTCATAGGACTAAAATTTTGGCGATGGGTTTATTGATAGCCCTCATCGGAACTGGGATTGCGACACAGGTGCGATTTGATTTTGATCCGTTAAATCTCAAAGATCCACAAACGGAATCCGTTTCGACTCTGTTCGATGCAATGAAAGACCCTGACTCTAATAGCTACGCGATTGAAATTTTGCGTCCTTCCTTAAAAGAAGCTCAAGAACTGGCCGACATTATTCAAAAACTGCCGCAGGTCGATCATGTGATGAGCTTGGGAAGTTTCGTGCCCGAAGATCAAGAGGCCAAGCTCGACCTTATCAGTGATGCCAGTATAATTTTTTTACCGACCTTGAAGGTGACCGCACCGCAAACGCCGCCAAGCGATGCTGAGGTTCTTGCCCTTTTACATAAACTTGTTGAAGATTTGCGTTCAGTCCCCAATCAACCAGCCTCGGCTGTCAGACTGGCAAAGGCAATTGAGGCGGTTGTTGAACGGCACGACCCTATTCTTTTGCAAAAATTGCACGACAACCTCGTGACCGTCATGCAATCAAAACTGGAATCTATCAAGCAAAGCCTGAGCGCCGAAAGCGTCACAACGGATGCAATCACCGATGATTTACGCCGCGACTGGATTACACCGGAAGGTCAGGCCTTGATTGAGGTTTATCCCAAGGGCAATCCACGCGATTATAAAACACTGGTCGCTTTTACAAATGCTGTCAGGCAAATCGCTCCCGATGCGACAGGCACACCGATTTCGATCCAGGAATCAGGGCGTACCGTGACAGGAGCTTTTATCCATGCTGGAATCTACGCTCTACTAACAATTGCTTTTTTGTCCTTTTTAATACTGCGCCGTTGGCGTGATGTGGCTCTTCTTATGGCTCCGCTCTTTCTTGCTGGAATCTTAACATTGGCCACCATGGTCTTGATCGGGCTTCCTTTAAATTTTGCTAATATTATAGCCCTCCCACTCCTGTTGAGCCTTGGGGTTTCCTACGCCATATATTTTGTGTCTTACGCACGCGCAGGGCTGAAAGACCCGCTGCAATCCAGTATGGCGCGAGCTGTGCTTTTCAGCGCGGCAACAACCCTTGTGGCCTTTGGCTCCTTATCTCTTTCTTCACATCCGGGGACAAACGGCATGGGTAAATTATTAACTGTTGCCCTGTTATATTCCCTTGCCTGTAGTTTTTTTCTATTACCCGCCTTGCTTGCCTCATTTAAACTCGATAAACAATAGCCCGAGACGATTCCCCCCATATATCGAAAGACAATGGCCTTGTGACCGTAAAAAACGCCAAAATGAAAGGCTTTGAACCAGAGGTCGTAACGTATAGACTCTTGAGAAAAACGTCGCTAAGGTTAAATTCTACCGCTAAGCTTTTGTTTTATAAATACGAATAGCACTTGAAAATTTTTTCCTAATGCTCTCGCTTATTGACTGTTTTCACCTACCGTACAGGCTGTGTATTTGAATCAAGCCCTAGATGCACAAGCGTAGATCACCCTTGATTAGTGCATCTGTAGTTTGTTTTTGTTTAAATGCACATATCCTATCTGCACAAAATAGTAAAATCTGAGGCGAGTATCACTTTGTGCACGGATTACAATGTTATTGATGAAGGGCGGATTTAATTCCTATAGCTCTTAGCGCCGTTTTTTCAGAAACACTATTACGCCTCAATATGCCATAACGTCAATGATATTTAAAATATATCAATTGGTTATGAACAAGCCAATATAAATTTCTTCATTCTCTATGCCGGACATTGGCTCATATCAACCAACGCAGTGGAGACCGGCCAACTCCAGACTGTGGGAACACTACATGCTTCATGTTATAGATAGGACTAGTGAGGCAATTGCGCTTAAAAAATACGATTGCTATTTGATGCGGTATAGAAAAAACACAACATCATGTTAATATTGCTTACCAAATTTTATGCTCTTTGCGTAAAAAGGGAGTAGCAGGTCGGCTGAGGTATTGAAGGAATTAGTTGTCGCGTTAAGATTTTTTCGATTGCTTGGTTTGGGATACCAAAAATGCTTTCGGAAAAATTACAACTCATAAGGTTTTAAAGAAAAGCCGAGTAATAAGTCTGCTAATATTGGAATTCAATGGTATCTCAGCTTGGATTACCGGATTTACAGTTGGCTTTCTCATTCGCCGGAGTGCATATTTTCGAAAAATGAAAATCTTCCTCAGCTACTCTTCCAAAGATCGAACTCAGGTCGAACCTATCTATCTAGCGCTACTGGCTCAGCGTCACAAAGTATTTTTTGACCGTTCTAATTTGCCAAAGGGCGACGAATATGACAGTCATATCCGTAAGTCAATCGAGGATTCAAATCTTTTTATCTTCATGGTAAGTCTGAACTCCCTAAATGACGGAAGTTATACCCTCACTGAGCTTGGGATCGCTCAAAAAACCTGGAGCCATCCAAAGGGTAAAGTCCTGCCAGTTCTAATTTCTGACACCCAACTGATGAAGCTTCCAGCATATCTCAAAGCAGTAACGATACTGGAGCCGAATGGTAACTTGGCTGCCGAGGTGGCTGATGCGGTGTACCGTATCAACAAGGAGAAGCGGCGTCGGTTGCTCAATTACTTCGTTGGTGGGCTGGTTTTATCCATGATGGTCGGCGCAGGTATTTATTTTTTTCTACCTGATGTGATAGTAAAAACGTCGACAGAGATTAATGGCAAGGATGGCATGCTTGGCCTGCAGATTCCAGCGGGCAAATTCTTGATGGGAGATGATGAATGGTCTCCAAAAAGAGAGATTTATGTAGATAACTACTACATGGACAAATACGAAGTCAGTTTTTTGATGTACGACAGGTTTTTGCAGGCGACTGGGTCGAAAGAGAAGCCGGAATATTGGGGCGAAGTGGATCTCGCAACGCTTGGCGACCGACCTGTGGTAGGTGTGAGTTGGCATGAAGCAGTGGCCTATTGCCACTGGGCTGGCAAGAGGCTTCCCACTGAAGCCGAATGGGAAAAAGCCGCGCACGGAACCGATAGCCGTACCTATCCATGGGGAGATAACGAACCGACCGACAACCTTGCAAATTTCGGCAAGGATTCGGACAAGCCCATCGCAGAGGCTCTTGCCCCTGTTAACAGCCATGAAAGCGGCAAGAGTCCTTACGGCATATACAACATGGCAGGTAACGTTTCCGAGTGGGTATCCGATTGGTACGATGAAGGTTTCCCGATTGGTGATGTCTGGAATCCAAAGGGTGTTGAGAGCGGCAAGGGTAAAGTGCTGCGTGGTGGCGGGTGGTTCGATGCACCGCAGGCGCTACAATCTAGTAGGCGATATTACGTTAGCCCAGAGGATCGGTCAATGGATAGAGGATTCCGCTGCGTACAGGGACAAAAAAAATGATAGTGATGATAAAGGGGAAAGTCCAATTCCTTCGAACATCGATAAATGGGTAAATCTAGCAATTACACAACTAGGAGCAAATTAGGTCTGATCACACATCAGCCACTCATGGAAGTGAAAATTTTCACAGACATTAAGATTAAATAACCATATAGTTGGAATAATTATTCTGATGCACTTTCGAGTGTAGATTCCATAACTTACCTGGAATTTTAATGATGTTCTTAATGTCTAGTACTCGAAAAAACCTGCTTTCAAGACCTGGCTCACCTTTTGTTTTCAGTATTTGGGTGCTTGCTACGCTGCTGGTGTTTATTTGCAATCCTGCTTTTTCCGCAGAAAGTGAAATTCAGCAACTCGCAGCCGAGGCCAAACAGCGCTTTAGCAGGGTCATGCAGCCACCCATCTTCGAAAACCCGCTGGTAACACATGCGTTTTTCTTGGAATCGACGGCTTCGCATCGCGATTACGTGGTCAAAAGTTTTGACGAAGCGATCGATGCGCTAGTCGCCGAAGCCGACCGCCAGGAACGTATGCCAGTCGTGGCAAGCGCCCTGCGCGATTTGATTAAGCACGGGGAAACCGAAACTATCGACCATGTTTTTGCAGAAATGCTGGAACGTGCGCTTGCGGACAACAAAATGCCAAATCTGCAAGCAGCCGCTGTTTTGCGCCACTCCGTTGCCCTGGTCGAATTGCCGATAGCGTTACAAGCTACGACATTCCCGGTAAGTAGCCCACTTGCGGTATCGCCTTTTGTAAGTTTGACCTTAAATGGAGCAGCGTATTCCAGTACATCCGGTATGAATCCTATGCCCGGCCCCAAAACGCTCCCGGCTTATCGGAAGGCTGTCGAGCTAGACCCTGGACATCTCTGGACATGGATCGTTATCGCCAGCCTGGCGCAACGTCCGCAGGATTTCGAAAACGCCTTAGCGAGAGCTGAAGAAATTGCCCAGGCAAGTGACGATAGGCACGGCCTAGTTTTCGTCAAACTGGAATTAGGACGTTTGGAGAATAAATTTAAACTGTCGGAAAAGGCTACGCAAGCCTACGAGGATGCAGTCAACACAGCATCCAAGGGCCTTGTTGAAAACCCTGCGGACGATGCCTGGAAACATGACTTGGGATCTGCTTTTATGGGCTTAGGGCCGCACTTCGATTCGACCAAATTTAGTTCTAAGGAACATGCTGAGGCTGTAAATCTACTTGAAAAAGCAGTGGGCCTACGTAGCCAACTGGCAGCCAACCACCCTGAAAATCCCCGTCTGAGCCTAGAACTGGCTACTGCTTACATGCGCCTATCCAATGCTCATCGGCGTATCCATCGTCTCCTATCGGGCAAGGATGAAGACAGCATAGAATCTAAAAGGTATCGCTCAGAAGCGGAAAAAATATATAACGCTTTAACGGCATCGGACAGCTTGAAGCCCACACTGCGCCTCAATACTGGTGTGTTCGCAAGTGTGTTGATGCAGGCAGGCGGCCTGACCCTGACAATGGGTTTTGTGTTGATTTTCTTGTATAGACGGCGAATTGTCCGCTGGATGCGCGAAGCGTCTTCGGCTAAAACCGTATCCGATACCAGTGCTGATCAAGCCACCGGCCAAACGCTGGAGCTGGCGAGGGAAATCGAATTCGCTTGGTTACCTTCAAAGGCTCGCTCGCAAGGTGTTTCGTTTACCTCGGCACAGATGATTACCTCACACCAGCACTTTCGCCGTGGCACTCGGATTTATGTTTTAGGCGGTGTGGCATTTGCTTTAATTGCGGCAATACTGACTCTCACCCTAGGGAATATAGAGATTACATATATTCGCCTGCTTGCTTTCAGTTTAAATTATGCGTGGCCTATCGTACTTACCCTTTGGCTGCTCTGGGGCCCGGATCGTAAACGGCTTGCCGTTACGCTTTTCGTGTATTTCGGAATTTTGCTGGCTGTTTGTGTGCGGGTTGCGTTTTCAGACACCACAGCGTTAAAGGTATGGGGGATTATGGTTTCGGCGTTTTATCAGCCACTAATTGCATGGATATTAGCAGTGTTTCCCAGCTTGTTTTTATTGCTGTTCTTGAATCGCCACATTCGGGCAGTGGGGCCGGTGTTGCTAGTGTTAATGATGGCGCTTATTACCGGGTCAACATTAATGTTGTTCATAGGTAGCAGCCCTGGCGGAATGAAAGCATTCTTCGACCTCTCTTATTGGCTGGAACACACAACAGGAATTTCTTTAAGTGACAATTTGTTTTGGTGGCTACAAATTTTAGGTGCTTTACTGATTTTTCCCATCGGGGTGTGGCTGGTTCGTGGTCTCTGCCAGAGCTACAAGCAAAAGCGTTATAGCGAGTTGACCTTAATCATTGACTCCATTTGGCTTTTTGAGACGGGTAATTTATGTATTAGTCTCTCAAATGAGGAAGGCCAAGGTTACTGGCTAGTCTTGGCGGCATTCGCGATTTATAAAATTGTCACCTACTTGGGCTTGCGGTCTCTGGCTCAAGATGCCTTGCGAACAGCGCCTGCACGGTTGTTGCTGCTGCGCGTATTCGGTTTTAAGCGTAGAAGCGAACACCTATTTAAACTACTCGAAGCGCATTGGCGGTACGTCGGCCCTATCCAGCTAATCGCTGCACCCGACTTGGCATCTTCTACTGCCGATCCGGGCGATTTTATGAGCTTTATTACTGGTAATTTACGTAATCAGTTTATTATTGAACCCAGCGACATCGGTCAGCGGCTAGCTAATATGGATTACGCCTCCGATCCTGATGGACGTTACCGGGTGAACGAGGTTTTCTGTGGCAATGATGCCTGGCGACCGGTTGTGCAGCAGCTTATGATAGGTAGCGATTTAGTCACCATGGATTTACGTGGTTTTTCCGTCAATAACCAGGGTTGTTTATTTGAGCTTCAAGCCTTGGTTGACTACGTGCCTTTTGATCGGATGGTTTTGCTAGTGGATGATAAAACCGATACCGGCTTATTATCGCAAACCCTGACCGCACGTTGGCAACAGACAAATAGCGCTTCACCCAATGCTCAAGGAACAGGCATTATTTCCATCCTAAAAGTTGGCAAGTGGGATGCAGAAGCAATCGATACGTTGCTAGAAGTTGCAGATGAGCGGTTGAGTGGCACTAATAAATCCACCACATCCAAACTACTTCCATTGCATGCGGCTAATTAACCCAAATTCAGCTACAATCAAGCGAGATTGTGACCGTCTTAATCCAATGAGGTAAAGTTATGAGCGATTTTCCTAATTACGACGAAGTCCATGTAATCTCGGACATACACATGGGCGGCAAGCCCGGTTTTCAGATTTTGCGCGAAACCAAGCGTCTTGCCAATTTCATCGGCTGGGTAGGCAAACAGCGACCGGGCGGCAACGTGGCGCTGGTGTTAAATGGCGATGTCATCGACACGCTGGCCGAAGACATACACGGCTATGTTGCTGTTGATGAGGCTATCGCCACTGTTAAACGTATTATGGAAGATCCGTCATTCTCCCCTGTTTGGCAAGCTTTGGCGGCTTTCGTTAAGTTAGAGGGGCGTTCCTTAGTCATTGTTATTGGCAATCACGATATCGAAGTGTCGTTTCCTACCGTACAGCGTTTGATTATCTCCTATCTTGTAGGGAACGACCTGAAAGCACGGGCGCGGATCGAATTCTCCACAACCGGCGCGGGCTATACTTGCACTGTGGGCAATGCACGCATTTATTGTACGCACGGTAACGAAGTGGATGCCTGGAATTACAACCGTTACGAAGACCTTGCCAAAGTTGGGCGGCGCTTGAATGCTGGACGTTCGCTCGATCCTAGCGAATGGTATCCGAATGCCGGAACCCGCATGGTTAAGGAAGTGATGAACGAAGTTAAGGATAAATATAGGTGGATCGATCTGTTGAAACCTGAAACTTCCGCTGCTGTCGGTACTTTGCTGGTGCTGGATCCGTCGCAAACGAGCAAGATTACCAAACTGTTTTCTATTGTCGGTGAAAAGTTACAAGGCCAGAAACAAGTCGATCAACGCTTGTCTGCAGATGGTTTTCAGCCGCCGGAACAGAATGTCCCCACGGCCCTCACGGTCGATCAATTACTGGGGCCAAACCTTAAAGCCGGGTTATCGAACGCAGGATCGGCTAGCCAAAGCAACGCTGACGATATGCTGCTGGCTGCGGAAAAAAACTTTAACCGCCCAGATAGGTTTGCGACACCTGCGGACGGCACATTAGGAACCCCCCAGTTAATTTGGGACTGGATTACTGGTGTAGACAAAGACGAAGCACTCCGGCGTGCGCTTAAGGACTGGCTGGAAAAAGACAAAACTTTCGACATGTCCGATCAGGACGATACTTATAAACAAGTGACGGCTGCCGTGGGGCCTGCCATTGACTTTGTAATAACCGGCCACACCCATCTCGAACGTGCGATCGACATGGGCGGAGGGCGCTACTATTTTAACTGCGGCACCTGGATCCGTTTATTGCAGTTTACCAACGATATGCTGAAGGATACCGCTTCCTTCAAGGAAGTTTACAATGTGCTGATTAATGGTCGGATGGAAGCTATCGATAACGCGAAATTCGGCGGCAAGCCGTTTGTCTTGGATCGAACCAGCGCTGTGTTGATAAAAGAGGAAAAGGGTAAGGTTATCGGTTGCTTGAATCACATTGCCGGCGACGGCTCCGGTGAGCCTGAAACTCAACGCAAGGTAGAGAGGCTCTGATGAACACTCCAAACAATAAAATCCGTAAAGTAAAGTTAGAATTGCTTAGGCCAGGGCCAGCGCATAATCAGTTGTTGTCTCCGTTAACGCCTTATATCGCCCTATGTGGCGAGGATGGCCCGGTAACTGTACAGATGCCGTTTGAACACCGACAACTACTGATGCGATTACGAAGGCTGCGGTACGAATCCAACAAAGATCCCGCTAAAGATGAGCAACGTCAAGCAGAAGTACGTGATATAGGCGAAGCTATTGGACGGGTACTTGGACAGGTGCCAGCGTTGCTCTCCGAATTAGGCGAAGCTACCCAAGCCAGCAAATTGGTGCATTTGACACTTTCTTTGTCTGCCTTCGAATTAGGGTTGATTCCCTTTGAATTTGCGATTGGCACAGACGGTTTTCCGTGTGCCGGATCGCCGTTGTTTTTGCAAACGCGTACTCCAATAACGATTACACGGGAAATTCGCCGAGGCCATCCATTACCGATCAATTGGAATCGTCCGCCACGTATCCTGTTTGCCTTTGCGGAGCCGGATGGTCTTGTTGTTCCCGCCCAAGCGCATTTACAGGCACTGCGTTCGGCAATTGAGCCTTGGGTAAAAATAAGAAATCAAGGGGAAAGCAAAGAACGCGTAGATGATGTAAAAAAAATACTGACAATCCTGCCTAATGCCAACCTAAAACAAATTCGTGAGGCATGTGCCACGACTGAATATACCCACGTTCATATATTGGCGCACGGTGCGCCTCTGGAAGATTCTGGAGAAAAACACTATGGCGTAGCCTTATGTAATGAATTAGATCAGAGCAAAGACATCGCCGATGGCGAACGACTAGCTATTGCGCTTACTGCGCGAGACGCTGCCGGGAATATGAGGTTTTGCCCTACGTTGGTTACCTTAGCCACCTGTGATTCCGGTAATATTGAATCGGTGCTGACACCTGGCGGTAGCATTGCCCATGAACTGCATGGCGCAGGCATTCCCTGGGTCATTGCATCGCAGTTCCCATTATGGATGCGGGCTTCATCTATTGCTGCTGAAGTGCTTTATAGCTGCGTATTGAACGGCATCGATCCGCGTCGGGTACTCTATGAATTACGTCAACGTTTACGTACCGACTCATCCGGCACCCACGACTGGGCGAGTATTGTTGCCTACACCACAGTTCCTGAAGATTTTGAGCAACAAGTCGGAGCGTTCCGCGATAAGCAGATAAGGGCAAAACTTGAGATTAAGTTCAAGCGGATCGACGAACTCGTTGGTGCCGATGACGATGACATCGAAAAAAGCGCTTCTATTCCTGAAGATTGTGGCAAAGAAATCGAGGATCTGTGTAAATCGATACGTGTTGACCTTAAGGCGTGGCGTGAAGAACCAGAAGCAAATGGGGCCCTTAATATAAAAGCCGAGCGCCTCGGCATGAGTGCAGCAAGCGAAAAACGTATTGGGATTGCCTATTACCTGCTTGCGGAAAGTCAATCCATTGATCCAGATAAAAATGTGAAGTGGAAAACCGAAGGCAAAAAAGCATACCAATCTTCCCGCGAATTTTATCGTGAAGCACTGGAAGTTGAACCTTTCAATGACTGGGCGATTACCCAGTTTCTATCAATTCTAGCTACACCGATTTTAGCTGAAAAGGAAGAAGACGTTAAAGCTTTGGCAAAGGATTATTCGGAGTGGTGGATCGCCGCTCGACAAATAGCTGAATGGAAGTTACGTAAATCTGTTGGCGTGGATCAGGCATGGGCAATAGGGACCTTGGCTGAACTTGCACTGCTTGGCGTGGTTTATGGAGGGATAAATTACAAGAAAAAACAAGCAGAAGTGGAGATTACACGGCATTGCAAAGAGTTGTGTAAGTTATTGGGTTCAGATGCGTTTGCAATTTTTTCGACTCGACGCCAATTTGGGCGCTATATCAGGTATTGGAAAAGTGATAAATGGGATGAGCTTGCACATTCGGCATTAAAGGCATTAGGTGACAAGACTTTTGAGAAACGCTGATTTTATACTCGTCACTACGGGATAAAGTGGAATTGATACCTTAGCAGCCCTAGACGGGACTGTCAGCGATCATTCACAAATGAGTAGATTATTGCCCTGTTTTCTCGATTTTATATCCTAGTGCCATGATAGCCTTCAAAGTTTCCATGGCTGTTTGCCGATCATACATTTTTTCCGCTTCTGGTAAATCATCGTAGGGAATTAGGCAAGGGTGGTGTTTGTTAATATCATCACGGACTGAACCGTAGCACCAGCCGTCAGCTAGGCGCTGACGAGACCAATTTTCGTGGGCGTTTTCGGCAAGCAGTTCGGTTAATTTCTCAATTTCTGGACTGAGGATCACAAACGATGTATCGAGAGGGTTGGGTAGATAAGAGTTCATGTATATATTTCCAATGGTTTGTCTCGTAAGATCATACGCAAATAAGGTGTCAATAACTAATCCGAATCTCTAACTCAGCCCTGCGCCCTGGCTTCGGCGATAAATTACGCAAATAAAATGTTGAGTTACGGATAGGCGAACGGCGCTTGCGCTCAGAGATGAGGTTTATACCATTCCCAATAAGTTCTCTTGTTACGCCCCTTCTCCAGAGGGAGAAGGTCAGGATGAGGGGATTCATATAACAACTTTTTGGGATTGGTAAAACTATAAAGACCTCTGCACAACCTAAACCACTTCAGCCTCCAAAGCACGCCATAAATTGCCTAATCCGCATGTGAAATCTGGCCGTTTCTTGTATAATATCCATTAAACCAATAGGTTAAAACAACCCAGGCGATTGCTGCAACCGGGGAGCGTTCTATGGCAAGCAAACAAATGAGTTTTGCAGGCCTTGAGATCATGCAACGGCTGCTGCCGGACACCGTATTGGTGAAACTCAACGCCTTCCGACATCGCGTCGAGTCATTGCGTAACCGATGTTTTATACCCCTTGTCGGGTATAAGACGAGGGAAGCAGGACGGCTGGGGCAGTCGCAGGCATTGGCGGTCGCGTTAAGCTTTTGCCGCTTGCTTGGGCTGGGATGCCCAAAACAAGCTTTCGCAAAAAATAGCGACTCCCTTCCAAAATAGGTGCGGAAATATGGGTGATCCACGCCTTTCAGAAGAAATCAAAGTCGGGGATCAAAACCCCACAAATGGAGGTTGACCTTATTCGTGATCGACTCAAGAACTTGAGGGAGGCATTAAAATGAAAAACGACGATATGGAATTAGTACGCGGCAGCGGCAACGTGTTTGCCGACTTCGGACGGCCAAACGCCGGGCTTGAACAAGCCCGCGCTATTATTGCAGCAAAAATCATCAGCATCCTTGATGATCGTAGTCTGACGACCCGCGAAGCGGAAAGGCAGACAGGGGTTTCACACTCCGAATTTTCCCGTATCCGCAACGCCCAGCTTCGTCGGTTCACGCTCGACCGCATGATTGGAATTCTCGGCAAACTTGACGAAGATGTTGAGGTAAATGTTACCTTTCGGCCACGTCTGCACGAAGTTGTCAGACCTCAACTTTTGATCTTGCCCTACTTTCACGGACACCCTGCTAAGCGACTTTTTTGGTTTCAAACGCAATCGGGCTGAGATAGCCCAATTTGGAATGAAGCCGTTTGCGATTGTAATACACTTCGATATATTCGAACACTTGGTGCTTGGCACCGGAACGGGTCTTAAAGCGTTCGCCATGGACGGCTTCGACTTTAAAACTGTGGTTC
>Ga0302323_100003804_pt1 | contig 12271 bp, 11 predicted proteins | sample Fen_T0_3_FD_201950 | JGI IMG/M metagenome (GOLD analysis project Ga0302323, IMG submission 201950) | Peat permafrost microbial communities from Stordalen Mire near Abisko, Sweden - Fen_T0_3 | ecosystem: Environmental > Terrestrial > Soil > Wetlands > Permafrost | place: Sweden: Abisko... | reverse complement strand
GCCCTGGAGTTCCCGGAGATCTCGCGCTTCACTCCGGGCACGCCGCTGCCGATAAGTCCCTCGATGGAGAGGGACGACACATGAGCGCGGGTCCACGGCCGGATGTGGAGAACCTCCCGGCCGATCTCGACCGTTACCTAAGCAACTTCTTCAGCAGTCACGGATGGCGTTCGGAGATCAAGTACGATCCGGCGGCGGACCGCCTGTACCTGGAGGTCCGCCTCGCCAACGTCAAGCTCTCCGCCGACGATCGCTTTCTCTCGCTGGTCGAGTACTTCTCCCGCGCCCAGGACCGGCTTCTGCGCCAGCGAGCCGGACTGCCCTTGCAGTGCCGTCTCTATTCCGCCGACGGCCGCGAGCTGACCCCCGTGCTCCACGCCCGCGGATCAAGCTATCTGGACGACGACGAGCGTGGCTCGAGCATGCGGCGGCGACTGACATGGCTACGGTTCCGGCGGCGCTTCTTCGGCCGGGAGCTCCCCGGCGCCGCGCTGTGGGCGCTCGCTCTGGTGTTCGTCGTGGAGGTCGTGGGCGTGCGACTCGAGGTGGCCATCGCAGTCGCGTTCGCGGCCCTCGCCGTGCAGGCCGTCGTGCTCTTCGCGCTGGCCGCGCGTCACCGATAGCCCCCAAAGGAGTGCCGCCGAGGCGCGGCGAACCTAGCGCCATGCTTTCTGACCCCAGCCACGACAGTCTGCTGGAGCTGCTCGGCGCCGTGGAATCACTGGTCGGCGCCGAGGGAGTCGACGCGGCGCTGCACGCCGCCGTGGAAGCGGCCTGCCGGGTGACAGGATCCCAGCGCGGCATGGCCGGTCTACACGACGGTGAGGCGGTCACCAGCGACGCCTGGTACGACGCTGCGGCCGGCTGGACGAAAGCGCGTCTGCGCTGGGAGCTCGATCAAGGCGCGCCCGGGCGGGTGTGCCTCTCGGCGACCCCCCTCGTCTGCAACGACCTGCCGTCGTCCATCAGCAGCCTCCCCGAGGCCACGGAGGTGCTCAAGCTGGACAGCTTTGCCTGCGTTCCCGTTCTGGCGGAAGACGGCAGCGCCATGGGATTCATCGAGGTCGGCAACCGTGACGCCGACTATTCGCCGGCGGACGTCCGACTCCTGAGTGCTCTGGCGCGCATGGCGGCGGTTCGCCTGCGGTCGGTCGCAAGCCGCGGCCGCCGATTGGCCGAAGAGCAGGCGGCGCACGCCGACATCGCTGAGCGGCTGCAGCAGCGGCTGCTGCCGGGCGCGCCGCCGCGGCTGGCCGGGCTCGACGTCGCCTTCCTCTACCGCTCGGCCAGCGCCGGGGTGCTGAGCGGCGGCGACTTCGTCGACTACTACAGCCGCTCACCCGACACCCTTGCCTTCGCCATCGGCGACGTCGCCGGCAAGGGAGTCGAGGCCATGGCGACCACCTTCGTGACCAAGTACATCCTGCGCGCCGCGGTGCACGGCGGCCAGCTGTCGTGGCCCACGCGCCCCGGCGAGGCGCTTCAGGAGCTGCGCACCGGGCTCCTCGAGCAGCCCGACTTCAGCGTCGAGACAGAGCGCTTCGTCACCGTACTGTTCGGGCTCATCAGCACCCGCCGCGGCATCCTTCAGCTTGCCAGCGCCGGCCACCCGACGCCGTTCATCGTCCGCGCGTCGGCCGTGGAACGGCCGCTGCTGCTCGCCGAAGCGGCCATCGGCGTGGAACTCGGCGCCGCCCTGGCGCCCTACCCCACGGAGACCATCGACCTGGAGCGCGGCGACATCGTCGTACTGTTCACCGACGGCATCACGGAGCTGCGCAACGAGGACGGCGAGTTCTTCGAGGATGAGATCGCCGACCTGCTCGCGGGGCGTCACGACACGCCGGCGGCGGAAATCGTCGCCGATCTGGCGACCGCAGGCGCCGCCTTCTCCGCCCGGCCTCCGGCTGACGACGTCGCCCTGCTCTGCATCCGCGTCACCGTAGGTCGTGCTGTAGACTAGTGCGTGCGTGCGCCGGTCGGAGCCGCGCGCATGCCCAGTAACGGCAAGGAGGCATGTCGATGCTCAGCGCGCGTCTACGCCGCCAGGACGGGTTCATCCGCCAGATCTTCTGGCTGGCCGTTACAATCGCCATCGTCGCCGTGGTGCTCCTTGACGCGATGTCACTGTTCAGCAATCACCAGTCCGGCCACGACAACGCCGCCGCGGCAGCCAAGGCAGCCCGCGACGAGTACTCTCAGACCACGGACGTCGGGAGCGCCAAGGTGGCGGCGCAGGAATCCCTCGCCAAGAGCGGCGACAAGCTGATCAAGTTCAGCTCCAGTACCGGCGCAGCGGACACCGGCCCGATCTTCACCGTGACGGACCAAGCTCACGCACACACGTACGTCTTCGGGCTCCTGCGCTACGTGGGGCTCAAGAAGTGGGTGAACACGGTGAGTAATCCCATCGCGACGGAAGACTCCGGCACCGACTAGCCCGTCCGGCCGCGGAGTCGCCCGGTCAGTGCGTGGTGCGCAGGCGGCTGCGTGCGGCGTGCCGCCGCAGGCCAAGCCGCACGATCTCCTCGACCAGCGAGCGGTTGTCGACGCCGGTCGCCGCCCACAGGCGGGGGAACCCGCTCATCGGCGTCATGCCGGGGATCGTGTTGATCTCGTTGAGCAGCACGCGGCCGCTGCCGTTTTCGAGGAAGAAGTCACAGCGCGCGAACCCGCAGCAATCGATCGCCTCGAAAGCGGCCACCGCCAGGTTCGCCACTTCCGCCTGCTTGTCGGCGCCGATGTCGGCGGGGATCACGAACGACATCTTGCCTTCCGTGTACTTCGCCTCATAGTCGTAGAACTCGTTGGCGGGGATGACTTCGCCGGCGACCGAGGCGCGGGCGTCCTCGTTGCCGAGCACCGCGCATTCCAGCTCACGGCCGTTGGCGGCCTGTTCGACGATGACCTTGCGATCGTAGGAGGCGGCAAGGGCGAGCGCCGGTCCCAGCTCGGCGCGGTCGTGTGCCTTGGTCATGCCCACACTGGACCCGAGATTGGCCGGCTTGATGAAGACAGGGTACGGCAACCGTTTCTCGACCGCAGCCACCGCGGCCGGCCCGGTCGCGGCCGCGTCGCGCAGGACGAGGTGCTCCACCTGCGCCAGCCCGCGGGCGGCGAAGACGTCTTTCATCAGCTCCTTGTCCATGCCGGCGGCGCTCGCCGCCACCCCTGCCCCCGCGTACGGCAGGCCGGCGAGCTCCAGCAGACCCTGAACGGTCCCGTCCTCGGCGAACGTACCGTGCATGATGGGAAAGGCGAAGTCGAGAGGCTGAAAGCCCGAATCGGCGAACTGAAGCCCCGGACGCGCAGGGTCCATGACCAGGTGCGCGTCTTCGCAGGCGCAGTCGTCGAGACCGCCGGTCAGCGCGGCATCCATGTCGCGCGGCCGCAGCCAGCGCCCGCCCCGAGTGATGCCGACCGGAACGATCTCGTATCGCTCGCGGTCCAGCATCTCGGCGACGAAGCGCGCCGAGGCCAGAGAGATCTCGTGTTCGGCCGAGCGGCCGCCGAAGATCAGCGCAAGTCTGAGCATGCCGGCAAGCCTATCCGCGACGGCGGGGCAGAGCAAACCACCGAGCGACGCCGCTGCGTGCGCGCAGCGAAAGTCGGCGACGGCCTCATACGGCCGCCATCGTGGCGCATACGAGGCGATCGATGAACGCGTTCGTCACCTTGAGTTGGTCCAGGGAATCGGCGAAGGAGGGCATCTCGTCGAGGACGAGGGCGTCGATGAGCACGTCGACCATGGCGCCGCGCAGGACCTGCAGAGCGACGATCACGTCCAGCACCGTGAAGCCGAAGCCGAGACGATAGGAGGTCTCCGCGACGGTGCGCTCCTCGATGCGCTTCATCAGGCCGGGGACCTCATACTCCTCCGCCTCCGTGCGGGCGATGAGATCGTCGATGAGCGTGCGCAGGATCCGCTCGCCGAGCGGGCTGGCGATGAGCTCCTGGTAGTCGGAGTCCACCTTGTCGAGCAGGGCGTCGGCCCAGCGGTGCCAGAGCTGGTCGCGGTGATCGCGCAGGATGAAGGGAATGTACTTCACGCCGAAGCCGGACGGGCGATGAGGCCGGCCGTAGCGCCGGCGCCGATGCCGTTGTCGACGTTCACCACCACAAGACCTGGGCTGCAACTCTGCAGCATGCCGAGCAACGCAGCCTCTCCCCGCCCGCCGAGGCCATAGCCGGTCGACGTCGGCAAGCCGATGACGGGCACATCGACGAGTCCGGCCACCACCGACGGTAGCGCGCCCTCCATGCCGGCGGCGACGACCAGCGCCGCGGCGCCGGCGACGCGCATCTCCTCGAGCGGAACGGCCAGGCGATGCAGGCCGGCCACGCCGACGTCATAGGCCGTCACCACGGCCACACCCATCGCGCGGCACATGGCCGCCGCCTCGCCGGCCACGCCGACGTCACTGGTCCCGGCGGCGAGGATGCCGACCGCGCCGCGCTCCTGCGGCGGCGGCGCGCCCTCCCGGCGCACGACGACCACGCGGCTGCGCTCGTCGTGCTCCACGGCACCAAGCACGCCCTCTTTCAGCGCCTGAGCCTGCTCGGCGCTCACGCGGCTGCACAGCACGATCGGACCGTGCTCGAGGAACCGCGCGACGATCGCCAGCAGCTGCTCGGTGGTCTTTCCTTCGGCGAAGACGACTTCGGGCACTCCCTTGCGAGCGGCGCGAGAGACATCGAGGCGCGCGAAATCCCCGACTGCGGAGTAGCCGAAGCGACGCAGCCGATCGGCGGCGTCGGAAGCACTTGAGCGACCGGCGGCGACGTCGGCGAGCAGTTCCTCGAGAGAGGAGTCCATGAAGCGGGATTAGGCGCGACGCCGATGATTCCTGCCCGCCGCGGCGCGCCCCCCTGAACGCGTGTTCCAGTGACGCCATTACAGGGCCGCGAGGAGAATGCCGACAGGCAAGGTATAATAGGAGCGATATCGTCCCGGAAGGAAGAGTTGCCGGAGCCCGCATACAAAGTCTACAGGCACGAACCTGCCGCGTCCCGCCGCCGCTGGCCGTACTTCGTTGTCGCGGCGGCCTGCCTGTTTGCGGCCCTCGCCGCGTGGCAGGTGCTCGGCGTCCCGCGCGTCTCGGCGGTCACGCCGGGACCCGACGCATACGTCAAGAACCCGTCCCTCACGGTCGTCCTCGACGTCAAAGGGCTGCCCAAGCTCAAGGACGTGCGCGTCACGTTCGACGGCCGCGATGTCGCCGCCGGCGATCTGACCCGGAGCGGCAGCGACCTCACGTTCACCACCGGCAGACTCAGCGACGGCTCTCACGCCGTCGCCTTCCGTGCCACCAGCTCCAACATCTTCCGCCACCAGGTGCGCAAGGACTGGCGCTTCACCGTCGACACCAGCATCCCGACGCTCAAGCTCGCCGGGTCCGCCGACGAAGGCCGCATCAACACGTCGCCGCCCACCTTCAGCGGCACCACCGAGCCGTTCGCGACGGTGGCCGTGGTCAGCGGCAGCCTTAAGGCCAGCGGCACAGCCGACGCCGACGGCAAGTACAGCGTGAGCGCCATGCTCCCGGACGGCCCGTCAGACGTGAGCATCATCACCACGGACAGAGCGGGCAACACCACGGCCAAGCACCTTCAGGTGTACGTAGACGCCGTGCCGCCGACGCTCAAGACCACGCATCTTGCGAAGACGGTGCGCCACTCCGGCATCAAGGTGCGCATCACCGCCACGGACCAGTTGAGCGCACCCCGCGTCCGCGTGCTGCTCGATGGCGCGAAGAAGTCCGTCACCGGTCCCTCTTCCCACGCCGTGTTCGCCACCAAGAACCTCGCCCAGGGCAAGCATGTCCTGATCATCAGGGCCGGCGACAAGGGCGGCAACGTGGTCACCGACAAGCAGACCTTCGTAGTCGACAGCACGGAGCACTTCGGCGCGGCCTCCATGTGGCCCGGCGCCAGGGGCAAGGACGTCAAGGAGTTGCAGAAGCGGCTGCAGGGCGCCGGCACCTTCAGCGGCATCCGGAACGGCGTGTACGACGCGCGCACAGCCGACGCCGTCAAGAAGTTCCAGGCCAAGTACGGCCTCGTCGTCGATGGCCTGGTCGGCGGGACCGTGCTCAACGCGCTCTCCGGCCAGATCGTGGTCGACCTCAGTTCCTTGCACCTCTACTTGTATCGCGACGGCACGCTCATCAAGAGCTACCCGGTCGCCACGGGGCAACCCGCCTGGCCCACGCCCACCGGCAGCTATGCGATCGTGAACATGCAGATGGATCCCACCTGGCTGCCACCCAACTCCGACTGGGCCAAGAACGCGAAGCCCATCCCGCCCGGCACCGAGAACCCGCTGGGCACACGCTGGATGGGCACCAGTGCACCGGGTGTCGGCATCCACGGCGTGCCGCCGAGCGAAGATTCCTCCATCGGCACCTACGCCTCGCACGGGTGCATCCGCATGCACAACTGGGACGCCGTCGACCTCTTCAGCCACGTCGTCGTCGGCATGCCGGTCATCATCCGCCCGTAGCCGGCCGCGACCGGCAGACGTCGCCGGCGCCAGATCTCAGGCTCGTACTTTCCGCTGAAGCAGCCGATACCGCACCGGTATACTTGGCCGCGTCCTGCCGCCCCGGCGGCCATGAGCGCTAGGAGCATGATGGCCGACATCCGCACCTTCAAGGGCCTCAGCTTCGGCCCCGCCCTCGACCTCGGTGTGGTCGTGGCGCCGCCCTACGACGTGATCTCGGCGGCGCAGGCGGCCGTGCTCCGCGCCCGCAGCCCGTACAACGCCGTGCACGTCGATCTCCCGGTGGCGCCCGGCGAGACCCCGGCTCCAGCGGCCTACGCCGCGGCGGCCGCAACGTTCAGGGCTTGGCGGGCCGGCGGCGTGCTGCGGAGCAGCACGGAACCGGCCCTCTATCTGATCGACCAGACCTACCGCGGCCCCGACGGGCGCGAGCGCACCCGCCGAGGCTTCATCGCTCGCCTGCTGCTCGCGGGATTCGACGAGCGCGTCGTGCTGCCCCATGAGCGGACTCACGCCGCCGCGAAGATCGACCGCCTCGAGCTCTACCGGGCCACGCACGCCGACCTCAGCACGATCTTCCTGCTCTACCCCGACGATGACGGGACCGTGAATGAGGCGCTCGCGGCGGCGGCAGACGCCATGGGCGCCGCCCGCGAAGCCCGCGACGGCGACGGCAACGTGCACCGCGTCGCCCTGCTCTCCGGTGCGCGTGCCGACCGTATCGCCGCGCTTCTGCGCAGCCGGCGCCTCTACATCGCCGACGGTCATCACCGCTACGAGACGGCGCTGGCCTACCGCGACGAGCGCCGCGCCGCGGGCGACCACAGCGCCGACACGATGATGGTGTACCTCTGCGGCATGAACGACCCCGGGCTCGCCGTGTTCCCGACCCACCGCCTTCTCAGAGGCGTCACGGTGCCACCGCTCACCGAGCTGCTGGAGCGGCTGACGCCGTACTTCGAGCCATTCGGAGGTCCCTGCTCCGGCCGCGCGGCGTGCGCCGCCGCATTCGAGGGCATGGCAGGAGCGGCAGGGACCGAGACCGTCTTCGGTCTGTACTCCCCGGCGGACGACGCCGGTGTCGTCGTGCGAGCACGCGGGACGGCCGGCGCCGAGCGGCTCGTCGCCCAAGGCTTCTCGCCGGCCGCCGCCGGCCTCTCCGTGACGATCCTGCACGAGTTCATCCTCGCCGAGGTCCTCGGGATGGACCCGGGCGAATCCGAGGCGCACATCGCCTACGCGAAGAGCGTGCCCGAGGCGATGACCGCCCTCGGCGGTGGTGAGTATGGCCTCGGAGCATTCCTCACCGCGACCCGGGTCGACGAGGTGCGCGCGGTCGCCGACGCCGGCGAGACGATGCCTCAGAAGTCGACGTACTTCTACCCCAAGCTGCTGACCGGGCTCGTCTTCGACGCGCTGGAGGACTGACCGCGCAGCGGCTGCCGCACGAGCACGCCGGGAAGAACGAGAAAGGGCCGGGGGTCGCGAGCGCGACCCCCGGCCCTTACGTTCGACTGGCGATCAGTCGGCGGGCTCGGCGACGACGGCCGCCACGGCTGCGAACGTCACGGCAGGGGAAGCGGCCGCGGCCCCGTCGCCGGCGCCGTCGAATCCCTCGGCGCGCAGCTTCTCCCGGCCGCCGTAGATCTTCTTGAAGACGAAGTACGCGGGGGGGCCCGTAAGCGCCGCGAGCGAACCGCCCACGAAGTAGTTCCAGCCGTTGCCGAACGGCGACATCGCGAGCACGGCGACGGTGATCGGTACGGCGCACATCAGCGCCAGCCCCACGGTCCCCAGAGGCACCTTGAACGGCCGCGGCATGTCCGGCTCCTTGACGCGCAGGCGCACCGCCGAGATGTAGATCGTGATGTGGGCCAGCATCAGCAGGAACACGTCGATGACGATCAGGGTCGTGAACCCCCAGCGCACGAGCACGGCGTCGACCCCGGCCATGAACAGGATGGCGGCGAACGGCGTGCCGTACTTCTTGCTGGTCTTGCCGAGGAAGCCGGGCAGCAGCTTGTCGCGCGACAGCACGAACGCGGGTCGCGCGCCGGCCGCCAGGAAAGCGAGAAAGAGTGCGAAGTTGCCGGCCAGCATGGCGGCGAAGAAGAGGTAGCGCAGCACCTGCCCACCGACCAGGGCGCCGATGCCCATGAAGTCGAGGGCGGGGCTGCCGTCCGTGCCCCACCTGGCGAATTGCCCGGCGTCGGCGAGCCCGCCCATCGTGGAGAGCACGTAGAAGCCGAGCACGATAGGCAGCGTGATCATCAACGCTCGCGGGATCACGAATTTTGGGCGCTTGATCTCGCCGGCCATCGTCGAGAACGACTCGAAGCCCGAGTACATCCAGATGCCGACCGCGAGAGCCACACCGACACCGCCGATGAGTGAGTTGCCGGGCAGCAGGATCGGCGAGAACGGGTTGTGGTGCCAGTTGGCGATGCCGATCACGGCGAGAGCAGCGAACGGGATGAAGACGACGACCTGCATGATCACGAGCACCGAGGCGGCGAGCTGCAGGCCGCGGATGTTGACGTAGGCGAACACCGCGATGAGAGCGACCGCGATGCCCCAGCGCACCCAGTCGTTGAAGCCGAACCAGTTCTGCATGTAGTCACACGTGAGAGCGATGTACACGGCCGAGTCGACGAAGATCGAGAGCACCCACCACCAGCCGGTCTGGAAGCCCATGAACTCGCCGTTGGCGCGGCGCGACCAGCGGTACAGACCGCCGTCCTCGGGGATCGCCGATCCCAGTTCGGAACACACCAGCGCCTGTGGCAGGCCCCAGACGAACGGCAGGATCAGCAGCAGGAGAAGGGCGAACCCCGGACCGGCCCCGCCGATCATGTCCTCGATGCCGAACCCACCTGAACACACGAAGGAGAAGACCACGAAGACCGCGGTCCACACCTTCATGTCGACTCTCTCGAGACCCGCGTTCTCCAGGTCGGAGACAAGTTCACCCATCGACTACCCCTTGATCTCATATCCCGTGGACGACGACAGTGCAGAGGTGCGGGGCTGCATGGCGCGACGCCGCCCCTTCCGCCGGTGACGATACTCCCACCGATGACTCGGTTTCGACGATATCTGTACCGAACTGGCGTGGCCACCGTGTCATTCGTGGACGCTTTGTCAATGTGCTACGAATAGCGTCGCTGCGAGCACGGTGCCTCTCGTGTCCGACCGGATCGACTGCACCCGGGCGACGGGATCGGGAGGCCAGGGGGATCTGCGTAGCGGGGGCGGGGCGCTGAGCGTAGAGCCCGCCCGTGCCAGGAGTCCGGCAGCGGCTAGGTCGCCGCGTCGGCGCGGCGCTGGAGCTCGGCGAGCGCCGCCGCCTGGTCGTCGCTGTACGGCAGCGAGACCTGCTCCGACAACAGCTGCTCGACGCGCTCGCGAGCGGCGGCGACCGTGGACGGCGCTCCGGCCGCCTTCCAGGCGTCCCAGCTGCCCTGCACGCCGAGATCGCTGAGCCGCCACTCGCCGGCGCGCGCGTTGTGGCGCGTCGAGCGTTCGCCGAGGAAGGAGCCGCAGGGCCCGACACGGCCCAGCACCTCGTCGAGCCACAGCTCGTCGCGCACCGGGATGCCGGTATGGGCCTGACGGGCCAGGCGGATCATCTCGACGTCGAGGATGATCTGCTCGAGGCAGAGGATGGTGGCTCCGCCGAGCAGGCCGGGACCGACGAGGACGTCGGGGTCGGAGAGCGCCACCAGAAGCCCCGAGTCGGCCTTCTCCCAGGCGGTCTGCATGTCGGGCTCGTAGGTCTGCGTGCACAGGCCCGAGGACTCGGCCGGCAGGCCGTAGTAGCGGGCCATCTCGGTGCCGGCGGCGCACAGCACGGCGTGCTCCACGGCGCCGGCGGCATACGCCCCGGTGCGCGGATCCATGGTCGCGACGACCGGCGAGTACAGGACCGGGGTGCCGGGCGCCGCCGCCTGCACGAGGCACAGCGTGCCGATCGTCTCGCAGTTGGCGGCGAGGAGGGTGCCGAGACGGCTGCCGGGGGCGGTGGCCCCCTGCAGCGGCATCGGCATGATCGCCACCGGCAGGCCGTAGTCGCGCAGCTCGAGCCAGGTCTGCGTGAAGTCGTGCTCGATCGTCAGCGGAGAGGCAGGTGTGATCAGGAACGAGAGCGGCATCCGCTCGCGGACGGCCTCCCGGCCGCCGAACACGATGTCGAGGATCTCCTTGAGCCACGGCGCCAGCTCCGGCGTGCCGAAGGAGTCCTGCACGTGTTTGCCGAACGCGGCGAACACGTCGGTGAAGTAGCGCACGAAGCCGCCGGGCTGCTCGTAGTCGAGCGCGTAGTCGATCGGGCACCAGTAGAAGCCGACGTCGTCGAGGGCGTCGAGCACCCGCGTGGCCGCCAGCCAGTCGGCGGCGGTGGTCGGGCGGCGCTCGCCGGTGGCGGTGTCGAACACCGAGGTGGCGCCGCCGTCGGCGAGCAGCGTGAACTCGCCGGCGTTGACCGGGAAGCTCCAGTCCGGGCGGCGGCCGTGCACCGTGAACTTCTTCTTCGCCTGGACCAGCGAGCGCTCGACAAGCTCCGGCGGGAACCGCACCATGCGCGTGGTCTCGTCGACGCGCGCTCCGGCGTCGGCCAGGATGCTCCGGCCCTCAGCCGTGTCGACCCGCATGCCGATCGTGCCGAGGACCTTGAGGGTGCGTTCGTGGACCTGCGCACGCTCGTCGTCCGACAAGATCTGGAGATGAGCCTGCATCAGGCGGCCCCTTCTGCGGCTTCGGCCTTTCCGAGAACAAGCGCCTCGTTGCCGGCATCGCCGGACGGCGCAGCCGGGCCGCCGAGGACGGTGATGAGGCGGACCTGCGTCCGCTTCGGACTCCGCACTCCAGGATCGGACGGAACGGTACTCATGCCACCTCCGAGCGCTCTCGCGGTGTCGGGCGGAGGAGATGGACCCGAACATGGTCGGGCTCCCCAACGGCCGCGTACGGCGTGCACTCAAGTATGCATCAGCGGAGATGGCGCGACTACAGCCGATTCCTTGGCAAACTTCGCGCCGCGGGCTGCGTAAACCTCGGCAGGGAATCTTCGAGAGCGGTCCGGCCCGTCGCCGGGGACGCGCCGGGCTCGGCGCCGAGGCAGCGCGCGCGCAGCGCGCGCCGGTCGGCGGCGCCGAGCTTGCGGAGCACGGCGCGCGAGTGGCTGCGCGCCGTGGCCGGCGAGACGCACAGACGGCCCGCGACCGCCGAAGTACTGAAGCCGGCCAGCAGCAGGATGAGCACGTCGGCCTCGCGCGGCGTCAGCCCGGCGGCCGCCGGGGCGTCGCCGGCCGCCAGATGGGCCAGACGCGCACGGCCGCCGACAGCCTGCAGACGGACGTACATGTCGGCGCAGCCGTGCAAGCGGTGCGCCGCCAGCGACACCGCCGAGCCGGCGCCGTAGCCGACGACCAGGGGCTGCGTCGCCCCATCGTCAAACCTCCTCCAGGCGCCGGCAGAGAGGCCGCAACGCGGACAGTCGTCGGCGACGTCGAGGCCGACGAAGACGACGGCGGGCTCTCCACACGGCGGACCACCGTCGGCGACTTCCTCGGCGACCGCGAAGCCCAGCGCCCTGGCCGCGGCGACCGCGTGCAGACGGAGCAGCGGGTCGCGCTCGACGACCTGGACGCGGACCCGGCCGGCGAGTGCCGCGGGAACGCCGGGAAGCGCGGGAACGCCGGCGTACACCGGCTCCTCGAGCCGGCCGGCGAGCGGCGGGAGGACCCGGCCGGCGGCCCGCTCACGCGGGCC
>Ga0302323_100003803_pt1 | contig 12271 bp, 10 predicted proteins | sample Fen_T0_3_FD_201950 | JGI IMG/M metagenome (GOLD analysis project Ga0302323, IMG submission 201950) | Peat permafrost microbial communities from Stordalen Mire near Abisko, Sweden - Fen_T0_3 | ecosystem: Environmental > Terrestrial > Soil > Wetlands > Permafrost | place: Sweden: Abisko... | reverse complement strand
CCGTAACGGTCGACAAGGTGGTGGGCCAGGGCTCCGACCAGCTCACCCCACTCGCTCCACCGCGTCGGCGGGGAGATGATCCCCCGGTAGCCGAACACCGTCTGCGCCGGGTCACGTGCCAGGACCGACGGCATGAACGAGAGCTCGACGATCGGTCGCAGCCCGACCCCCAGGACCCGATCGTAGATCGCATCGATCCTGTCGAACCCGAAGCGCAGCGTGCCGTCGGCAGCCCGGGTGACCACCTGGTTGTCGTCGTGCAGGACGGCGTGCGCCCGCACGTGCGTCACGCCGAGGTCGTCGTGGGCCAGGGCGAGTGCCTGCTCGAACTCCTCGCCGACGGGGTGACCGTGGCCGTCGGTACCGAACGTCAGCTGCGTCAGTCGCTCCGACCCCACCATGCGCCAGATCCGGTTCAACCGGCCGGTCGTCGTCGCGGCGTCGACGTGGACGCCGACGTCACCCGCCGGTCCGTTCGACGTGCGCCCCGTGACGGGGGAGGACCAGGTCCAGGCGGGCTGGTCGGCGCCGGCGACCGCCGCGATGCGGTAGGAGTACTCGACGTCGTCCAGGGCGCTGGTGTCGGCGAACCGGCAGCCGGTGACGGCAGGGACGTCGCTGCCGCCATGATGGAGGATGTGCCGGTCCTGGCCCCCCGGGCCGATGTCGGTCCGCTCCACCAGATAGCCGGCAGCACCGGCGACCGGCTGCCAGTCCAGCCGGACGTGACCGGCGCCGCCGGAGGCGACGACCTCGACCGGGGCGGTGAGCGCCAGGGCGGGGTCGGCGGCGACGGTGTCGGTGAGCCGGGTGTAGATGCGTCGGTCCCAGTCGGCGCGCGCCGCCCGAACACCAGCGGCCTGCGGCGGCGCCTGCTCGTACCCGGGGGGACTGGTCAAGCGGACCTCGCCTGATGGTGGGTGTCTGCGCTGATCGCACGGTCAGCCACCAAGGTCCGGAGCGACGACGTCAGGCTACGCCTTCGCCGCATCGCGGCAAGCTGTTCGCGCGGAGGGGTCAAGGGACAGCGGTCTTGCGCCGCGCGGAGGCCCAGGATCCGAGCCTGTGGGCATCAGGTGGCGCCTGACCGTGGACTCGCCAGGCGCAGCTGACAGCGTCACCGGGCCGCAGCGATGCCTCCGCGCCGGCGGGCCCGCGGGGCCGCGACAGGATTGAGATAGACGTAGGCGATCGCGGGCCACCCCTGACGCAGGGCCGCGGCCGCGGTGAGGATCGCCGATTCGACCGCGGGTACGTCGAGCGCGTCCTCGAAGATGACGTCGCCGGCGACCATCAACGTCGCGGGGCCGACGAAGACGGCGAAGAGGTCGGGCACGGCCTCGACGCCGGCCTGCTGCCGGACGACGTCCCGCATCCGGGTGATCTCTGCCAGGGGCAGCCCGCGCCCGGTGAGCAGCTCCCGGTTGGTGTGCAGCAGCACGATCGAGGTGGCCAGCAGGACGAGCCCGATCAGGGCGCCGGCGACGGTGTCGGCCACCGGGCTGCCGGTCAGGTGGGAGGCGGCCAGCCCGCCGGCCGCCAGGACGCCGCCGATCACCCCGGCCGCGTTGGTGAGCACCACGGTGGTGGCGGCCGGGTCGGTCCCTCGCCACAACAGGTCCAGGACCGACAGCTCCCGGTCGGCCGCGCGCCGTAGGAGCGGTCGGAGCCCGGCGCTGAGGCCCACGCCGTCCAGGACCAGGACGACCGCGAGGACGGTGTAGCCGACGAGGAAGGAACCGGGGGTGCGGGGGTCGGACCAGGCGTGGACGGTCTCGGCGAGTGCGACGCCGAATCCGCCGACGAACACCCCGACCGCGGCGAGCAGCGACCAGAAGAACCGTTCCCGGCCGTAGCCCAGCGGATGGCGCTGGTCCGCGACGCGGCGGCTGCTGAAGACGCCGATCAGGAGGAACACGCTGCCCGCGACATCCGCCAGACTGGTGGCCGTCTGGGTGAGCAGCGCGGTGGAGCCGGTGGCGCTCGCGGCCACGGCGAGGGCGACGGTCTCGGCCACCGTCACCCCCAGGCCCGCCCACACAGTGCGGTGGTCCGCGGTTGCCTGGGAGGGCGGCGGAGCAGCCGCCGACCGGTCGGCGGGTGGAGCGGTGCGACCGATGATGTGCACGTGGGCCCTTCGTCGAGCGCCTCAGGACGCGGACGGTGCCAGGGACCGGAGCACCCACCAGCGAGTTTAATCCGCGGGTGGACATCGAGGCCGGGTCAGGCCTGTGCACCGTCCGACGGCGACGACGTTGCGGGCGATCGGCACCGGGCTATGGTTCGCGTAGCGGGTCGCACCGCGACTCGCGCCGCTTCGGACCCCGGCGGCATCCGACGCAGGACGTCGTTCCGACACCGGCGTGAGGGGTTGCCGAGTTCCCCGCTCCTGGACCGCCCCCGCAGGCGACGTCGTACGGGCCGATGCGGGCGTGCCTGCCGTGTCGTCCGTGACGGGTAGGAGGAGGTCGGGGTGAGCGGGCCTGATGAGCGGATCATCGCGGTCCGGGCACTGATTGCCGGGGAGGACCCCGCGGGTGCTCCGGCCGGGGTGGCGGGGTCGTTGCGACGGCTGTGCAGTGAAGCCGCTCGGGCGGTGCCCGCCTCGGGGGTGGGGGTCAGCGTGATGAACGAGGAGGGGATGCGGGGTGTCGCAGCAGCCTCCGACGCGGTCAGCGAGACGCTCGAGGAGCTCCAGTTCTCGCTGGGGGAGGGCCCCTGCATCGACGCGTTCGCCTCGCGGCGTGTGGTCCTGGAACCCGATCTGGCCCGTAGCGCGTCGGCACGCTGGCTCGCCTACACCCCGGCCGCGCACGCTCAGGGCGTCGGTGCGGTGTTCGCGTTCCCGTTGCAGGTCGGCGCGGCCCGTCTGGGGGTCATGGACGTCTACCGTGAGGGCCCGGGCCCGCTGTCGGACGAGTCACTCGCGCAGGCCTTGACGTTCGCCGAGGTCGCCGTGGAGACGCTGCTCGACGCGCAGGGCAAGGCCGTCGTCGGTCAGGCCGCCGAGGGCCTGGATCATGCGCTGGAGTCCCAGTACGTGATCTACCAGGCGCAGGGGATGACGATGGTCGACCTCGGGGTCCCCCTGGTGGACGCGTTGGCCCGGCTGCGGGCCCACGCCTACGCCCAGGAGCGTCCCCTGGGGGAGATCGCTCGTGACATCGTCGCCGGCCGGTTGCGCCTCCAGCCGGAGCCGCCGCACACACCATGATCCAAAAGATCGGCCGGGCCGACCTACGATGTACCCCTAGAGGGAGACCCTGATGGCGACGGTTTCGCCCAAACGGCTAGCGGAAGTGTTCGTCGAGGTAGCAGACACCCTGGTCGACGACTTCGACCTGATCGAATTCCTCCACATGATCACCATGCGGACCGCCGAGCTGATCGGCGTCCCCGCGGTGGGGCTGCTCCTGGCCGACGCCCACGGACACCTGCAGGTCATGGCAGCCTCCGACGAGGCGACCAGGCTGCTGGAACTGTTCCAGATCCAGATCCGTGAGGGACCCTGCCTGGACGCCTACGCCACCCAGACGCCGGTGGTGAACGCCGACCTGCGCACCGCCGGGGACCGGTGGCCCGTGTTCGCCCCTCGGGCGACGGCCGTCGGGTTCCGGTCGGTGCATGCCCTGCCGCTGCGACTGCGTGCCAGGGTGATCGGGGCCTTGAACCTGTTCGGCACCCACGCCGGGCGGCTGGGGGCCGGTGACGTGCGGGTCGTGCAGGCCCTGGCCGACGTGGCCACGATCGGTCTGCTGCAGGAGCGGGCCATCCACCACGGCGAGGTGCTGACCGAGCAGCTCCAGCATGCCCTGACCAGCCGTGTGGTGATCGAGCAGGCCAAGGGTGCCCTGGCCCGGGCCCATCACGGCGATGTCGACCTGGCCTTCGAGCTGCTGCGCCAGTACGCCCGCAACCACAACCTCAAGCTCATCGACGTCGCCCGCACCGTCGTCACCGACCCCACCAGCATCCCCGACCTGACCCGGAACTGACCGCCCGGCCCCCGGAGGATCCCCTCGTTGGTCTCCGGGGCGCGGATGGGTGCCGATGCCTTGCGCGCCGGCCCACGCCGAGGCCTGGTCGCCTGCGGTCTCAGCGGCCGGCACGTGGCTAGAGAGCGTTGTGGCGCTGGAGCCACTGCATCGCGGCCCATCCCATCGGGACCGGAAGCCAGAAGGTGGCGAGGCGGTACAGCAGCACGGCGCTGACCGCCGCCGCGCCGGGCATGCCCGCGGTTGCCAGGCCCGTCGAGAAAGCAATCTCGATGGCGCCCAGGCCGCCGGGCGTCGGTGCGAGCGAGCCGATCGCTGCCCCGGCCAGATAGACGACCGCGACCCCGACGATCCCCACGTTCCCGCGGAAGGCGAGGACGGCGAACCAGAGCGCGGCGATGTACGAGAGGTTGAGAAGCAGCGAGCCGAGCAGGGCTTCGGCCAATTTCCTGGGGTCGGTCAGGAGGTTGAGCAGTCGGGGCAGGGCCTCGTGCACGGGGGGCAGCACCGTGGCCGCCAGAGCGTGTCTGGCGCGGGGGATCGCAAGAGCCAGCAGCAGGAGGGCGACGACGGCCATCAACGCGGCGAACATCCACCCCGGGATGGGCAAACTGCTGCGGGAGGACGTGCCGGTGGCCGCGGCGAACACGGCCAGCAGGGCCGCGTGCGAGGCGGCATTGACGACCTGCGACGTGCCGACGCTGGTGGCGGCGGCGGTGGTGCTCAGCCCGGCCTTGCGCAGGAACTGGATATTGATCGCGACGCCCCCCACGGACGGCGGCGTGACGAAGCCGGTGAACTCGGCGGCCATCTGGACCAGCACCGTGCGGGGGAAGGGCAGGCGTTCGCGGACGTAGCCGATGAGGCAGAGTGCGGCAGCGGGGTAGGTCGCGGCAGAGGCCAGCAGCACCAGGGGGGTCCACCGCCAGCGGGCCGTGGCGAACGCCGTTCCGAGGTTCACGCTGCCGAACTGGGCCGCGATCAGGTATCCCGCGATGATCACGGCGGCGATCGACAGGATGGTTCGGGGACGGACCCGCTCGATCCGGGTGAGGGCGGGGACGTCCCGGTGGGTCTGTCCCTGCACCTCGTCGCGCAGCGTGTCCAGCAGGCCGGGGTGGTGCTTGATCGCCAGCCGGGTCCGGCGGGGCAGGGCGACGGGTTGCAGGAGGGCCAGCGTCGCGGCCAGCTGCTCCTGGCTCAGGACGGTCCGGGCGCTACGGACGGCCCGCTCGGCGCCGGCCAGGAGCGCGCAGGTCACCAGGAGCTGCGCCCGCTCCAGGCCGATCCGCAGCGGTGTGGCGAACGCGGCGCCGTCGGTCGGGACGGGCAGCAGGAGATGCCCGTTCTGGTCGAGGAGGATCGCGCCGACCGTGAGCCCTCGATGGGTGATCAGATGTTGGTGAAGTCGGGCGGCGCTGCTCCACAGCTCGTCGAGCTGGGGGTCGGTGGGTGCCTCCAGGACCGTCGTGGGCAGCGCCTCGTACGCCAGGGCGATGGTGTCCGCCCCGCAGGGCACCCCGGCGAGGAGTCGTGGGACGGGCACGTCGGCCGCGGCGGCGGCCAGCGAGAGCAACGACCGGTGCTCGGCGACCCGTTCCAGCGACAGCGCCGGCGGGGGCGCGATCTCGCCGCGGATCCGGATGACCCGGTAGAGGGTGTATAGGGTCCCGGAGGCGATCCGGTCACGGTCGAGGACGTGCAGCGTGAGCTGCTCACCCGTCGTCCGGGTCGCGAGATACCTGCGGTACGAGGGGCCGTCGGGTGGACGGCGTTCGAGTCGGGACAGTGGCAGCCCTCGGCGGGCGAGTTCGGCGGCGATCCGGGCCCCGCTCGGCTGCTCGTTCGCCCGGCCCGCGACGTACCGCACGAGCACACCGACGGTCGCTCCGATCGTGATGCTCGACAGGGCCGAGAGCAGCGACATCTGGGTCCCGGTGAACGCCGAGGCCACGTAGAGAGCGGTCATCGTCGCCATCAGCCGACGCCACCGCGGGTCGCGGGGCAGGCCGATCACCGTCACGAGGGCGAGCACGGCGGCGAGGTAGGCGTCCAGCGGGCGCACCGCCCGACCCGCCCCCAGCCCCGTCAGGCCGACGTACAGGGCGCTGGTCGGGAACTCGGCGAGCACGCGGTCCAGACCCTCGACCAGCCCGATCGCGCCCAGCCCGGTGAGCAGCGCCTCCACCAGCCGGCGTCGGCGTCCACGGACGATCTCGGCGACCATCAGACCCAGCGGCACGACCAGTGCACCGACGGCGCCCAGGACACCGAGCAGGCGGACCAGCACGTACGGTCCGCCGCGGACGACCCGCGCAAGATCCAGGGCAGCGCCGCGCGCCGTGTCGCTCGCCACCGCGCCGAGCCCGACGAGCAGGACCAGGACGGCCGACAGGACGGTGAGGCGGACCAGGTCGGCCGGCTGACGGATCCTGGCCGCCGCAGCGTCGACCACGACCGCGGGCGTCCCGACCGGCGCAGGCTCCGGACCGCTCGTCACCGACGCATCGGGTCCGCGCCCGGCCGTGACGTCAACGTTTCGCTCCCGCTCACCCGCACATGGTGCCCCCAGGGACCGGATCTCGCCGGGTCGAGGTCGCGCCCGGGTCCGGCTCCGGGCGATCACGGGCCGGTCCGGACGTCCGGGCCTGAGCTGGCCGTCCGGGCGGCCCGGTGTACGTTGGCCGAACTAATAGACAGAGTTCCTGCGGGCGGTCTGCCCGCACCGTGGCGAGGCTGCGGGCGTTACTCCGGATCCCGGTAGCGCGTTCTGATGGACGCACGAAGACCGGGAGCACGGACATGGTGGCTCGCAGTTCGGATCGATCCGGCCGGTCGGCGACGTGAGTGCGGCGCTCGGGGTCACCGAGCAGCTGGTAGCCGGTCGAGGGCCGGCACGGGACGCCGCGGTCCGCACCGAGGGGCTCGGGCGGTCCTACGGGGCGTTGCAGGCGGTCGCCGAGGTCGACCTGCAGATCGACGCCGGTGCGATCGTGGGCCTGCTGGGGCCCAACGGTTCGGGCAAGACGACCCTGATCAGGATGCTGTCAACGTTGCTGCGCCCGACGTCCGGCCGCGCCTGGGTGGCGGGGGTCGACGTGCGGGCGAACCCGGGGCAGGTGCGCCGCAGCATCGGGCTGACCGGCCAGTACGCCGCCGTCGACCCGTTCCTGACCGGCAGGGAGAACCTGCACATGGTGGGGCGGCTGCTAGGGATGTCCCGCCGGGACGCCAGCGCCCGGGCGTCGCAGCTGCTGGAGTCCTTCGACCTCACCGACGCCGCCGACCGTGCCCTGTCGACGTACTCCGGCGGAATGCAGCGCCGCCTCGACCTGGCGCTGAGCCTGACCGGCAACCCCGCGATCGTCTTCCTCGACGAACCCACCACGGGCCTGGACCCGCGCAGCCGGTTCGCGATGTGGCAGGTCGTCGAGGACCTGGTGGCGGGCGGCACCACAGTGCTGCTGTCGACGCAGTACCTCGACGAGGCCGACCGGCTGGCCGAACGGGTCGTCATCCTCGACCGGGGCCGGGTCGTGGCCGAGGGCACGCCGGGCGGGCTGCGCTCGCGGATCGGCGGGGACGTCGTCGAGGTCACCCTGCGGGACGCCGGCGACGGGTCCACGGCCCTGCAGGCGCTGCGGGCCCTGGCCACCTCGCCGGTGGACCCGCCGCTCGCGGGCGGGCGGTTGCGGATCCCGGTGCGTGACGCCGAGGCCCTGCCGCAGGTCGTCCGGCTGCTGGACGGCGCCGGCGTCCCGTTCACGGGGCTCGCCCTGCACGAACCGACCCTCGACGACGTGTTCCTCGCCCTCACCGGCCGGCCGGCCGCGCCCCTTCCCGGGGAGCCGACGTGACGGCGATGCCGGCAGCGGTGCCGGTGCCTGCCGGGGTGCGGCTGCGCCCGTCGGTGTGGCTGGAGGTGACGCAGCTGACCGGGCGGAACCTCCGCAAGATCATGCGTGAGCCCACGCTGGTGTTCTTCTCGCTGGCGATGCCCGTCATCATGCTCACGCTGTTCAGCCAGGTGTTCCGCTCGATCGCGCAGACCTCGAACTTCCCGGCCGGGGTCTCCTACATCGACTACCTGCTCCCGGCGGTGCTGTGCACCACGCTAACCCAGAGCGCCACCACCTCCAGCACCGCGATCGCCACCGACCTGGAGTCGGGCATCGTGGACCGGTTCCGGTCGATGCCGATCCACGCCTGGACGGTGCTGCTCGCCCGGAACGTCAGCGACGTCGTCCGGGGCACCGCTCAGAGTCTGATCATGCTGTTGCTGGGGTGGGCGGTCTTCGGGTTCCGTTTCCACGGATCCGCGGCGCAGGCCGTCGCCACCCTGGTGGTGGCGCTGCCGCTGAGTTTCGCCCTGAACTGGCTCTTCATCTGGATCGGGGTGCTGGTCCGCAAACCTGAGACCACGCAGATCGCCGGGATGCTCGTGACCTTTCCGCTGATGTTCGCCTCCAGCGCCTACGTCCCGATCGCGTCGCTACCGGCGTGGTTGCAGGTGGTGGCGAAAGTAAACCCCCTGTCCTACACGGTGGACGCCGCCCGCGGGTTCGCCCTGGGGCACCCTGATCCGGGTGCCCTGGGGAAGTCGCTGCTGATCGCGGCGATTCTCGCCGCCGTGTCCGTGGTGGGTGCCACCGCCGCGTATCGCCGGATCGACCGCTGACCGTTCAGCTGCATTGAAGAAATTCATGAAAAAGCTTCGAAAATATCTCGCTAATCACAGAGAATTATCCTCCAAAAAGCGTTGCGGGAGGCCGGTTAAGGATATGATCGAATTATGACAACAACTCACGTCATGACAGATATCGATCTGAAGCAGGCGGTGACCGATGAATTGCGGTGGCTGCCTTACCTGAACAGCGCGAAGATCGGCGTCGCGGTCAACGACGGTGCCGTGATGCTCTCCGGCGAGGTCGACAGCTACCCGGAGAAGCTGCAGGCCGAGCACGCCGCGATGCGGGTGCGCGGCGTGACCGCGATCGCGGAGGAGCTCACCGTGCGCGGCAAGTGGCAGGGCGCCGGCGACCAGGACATCGCCCGGGAAGCCACGGACGCCCTCGCCCGCGCGGTGAACGTCCCCGACGGCGCGGTGACCGCGACCGTCCACGAGCATGTCATCACCCTGTCGGGGCACGTGCCGTGGGACTACCAGCGCGAGTCCGCCGCACGGGCGGTGCGCTACCTGAAGGGCGTCACCGGCGTGAACAATGCGATCTCCGTCAAGCCCACGGTCTCGGCCTCCGGCATCCGGACGTCGATCTCCGCCGCCCTGGTCCGCAGCGCCGAGGTCGACGGGCGCGCCGTCACGGTGCACGCCGGCGACGACGGCAAGGTCCGCCTCGAGGGGACCGTCCACTCGTGGCACGAGCGCGAGGTCGCCCAGCGCTCCGCGTGGTTCGCCCCCGGCGTGACGGCCGTGGTCAACGACCTGCACGTGCGGGCCTGAGGTCGGTGTCGTGAAGACCCTGTCCGACCACCTCGCCGAACTGTCCGACCGGTCGAAGCACGTCGAGGACTCCCTGACGGCGGTCCGTGACAAGAACCTGGAACTGCTGGCGACCCGCCGCACGGCGCTCCATGCCGTGCTGGTCGATCGCGGGGAGCAACTGGAGGACGTCGGCGACGACGTGGTGGGCAAGCTCACCGCCCCCTGGAAGCAGGCCCGCAAGGCCATGGAGCGCACTTTCGCCACCGTGCGCGACGACGCTGACCAGCGGCGCGTCCACAAGGGGCTCGCCCGGGCCGAGCGGCACGCCGATCACGCGGAGCAGGACGCCGCCAGTGCGGCATCCCTGGCCGTCCTCATGCTCGACCAGACCGAGTACGCGGTCGCCGAGGCCGTGCTCGCCCGTGCCGAGGCCGACCGGCTCTCGGCCGCGGCCGGTGCCGGCGAGGTGGTTGCGGTCCCGTAGCGTCCGCCTGATCTGACCCACAGCGTCATGGCCTGGACCCGCTCCACGGCGGGCCCAGGCTGCCGCGCGCTCAGCTCGCGGGCCCCGTCGGCCGGCAGCCACCAGGTCGACCGCGAGGTCCCCCTCCGGGTCAGGCGGCCTGTGGTTGTAGCCGTGGCCAGCGGCGGCGGTGCTCGCTCTACCGGTCGCCGTGACCGCGGATCGAGGCGCGCCCGCCGTCGTCGTCGTGCTGTCCGTCGTCGCTGGCCAAGAGCCTGCTCAGCTTGTGGACGGCGCCGTTGAGTGCCCGGTCCAGGGTGTCCGCGTCATCCGTCGCGGTCACCGGTGCGCGGCCTGCCGGGCGCGTCGCGAGGAGGCAGCGGATGTCCGCGCCGGTGGGCCGTCCGGCGCTCTCGTCGCTGAGGTGGACGTCGATCTGGGTGACGCGGTCGCCGAACCGTGCCAGGACGGCCTCGATCTCGAGTTCGACGTGGGCCGTCAGGTCACTGCCGCCGTCGATGTTGTTGTCCGTGTGGACGTAGATCTGCATGCGAAGACTCTCCCTGTGACGTTGATGCCGCCCGGCTCGCCGAAGCGGTGACCCGGGTGGCCATGGGCGGGGGCGGGCGGGGGCGTCGAGCCTCATCCACCTCGCGCGGTCCGGTCCTCCTCGGCCGGAGGCGCCCTTCGGCGATCTCGCGTCGAGTGCACCCTTCCTACCCGCGGGCGGGCGTGCCGTTGGTGGCGGGGACCTCGGGCGGGGCCGGTGCGGCCGCCAGGCCGGCTGCGGCCTTCTCCCGTGCCAGGAACGTGCCGAGCTCGGCGATGGTGGTCATCAGCGGGGCCGGGAACACGACGGTGGTGTTCTTGTCGACGCCGATCTCGACCATGCTCTGCAGGTTGCGCAGCTGCAGGGCCAGCGGGTGGGCCATCATGATGTCCGAGGCGTCTCCGAGGGCGGCGGCGGCCATCGACTCACCCTCGGCATTGATGATCTTGGCGCGCTTCTCCCGCTCGGCCTCGGCCTGGCGAGCCATCGCCCGCTTCATGCTGTCGGGCAGCTGGATGTCCTTGAGCTCGACCAGGGTGACCTCGACGCCCCACTCGACGGTGGTGACGTCCAGGATGGCGCGGATGTCCAGGTTGATGCGGTCGGTCTCCGACAGCGTCTCGTCGAGGGTGTGCTGCCCGACGACCTTGCGCAGGGTGGTCTGGGCGATCTGGTCGATCGCGGCGTAGACGTTCTCGATCGCCACCACGGACTTGATGGCGTCCACGACCCGGAAGTAGGCGACCGCGGAGACGTCGACGCTGACGTTGTCCCGGGTGATGATCCCCTGGGACTGGATCGGCATCGTGACGATGCGCAGCGACACCCGCGGCAGCACGTCGATGAACGGCACGATGAACCGCAGCCCCGGGGCCCGGGTGCCGAGGACTCGCCCGAGGCGGAACAACACTCCTTGCTCGTACTGCTTGACGATCCTCACCGCCATCCCCAGGAGCAGCAGGACCACCAGCAGCAGAACGACGAGGACGGTGACCACGATGGCCATGGAAACTCCAGCTGAATAAGGGATCAAAGTGGATCGGTTGGTCGGACCAGGAGCGTGGAGTGTGCTGAACGGGTCCGCTGGAGAAGCGGTGGAGGCCTCTCGTCATGGTTCCGCCGTTGAGGTGCGACCTTGCCCGCTTCGTGCCGTGAGCTCCGGCTGATGAATCTGTCCGGACTGGCCCGCGGCAATTTACCCCGGGGTGCAGGTCGAATTCATGGACCAATGATGGCGGAGCGCCACGCTCGATGCTTCAGCGGTGTCGTGGACCGGAGGGGTGCGCCGGTGCTGTGATCTTCGGCGATGTCGACCATCGCACTCACGTTCCTCACGAGGCTCATGGATCCGTGTTCCACGGGGGAAAACTCTCGCGTCGGCCGGAAGCCGACCACGATGGACCGCTGGTCCCGTTCGCAGCACGCGAAGATGCGTGTCGAGGGGTGTGGCGGAGACCGGTGGCCATCGAGCGGGCACCGGGGGCCAGAGCGCTCACTCCACACTATGCTCCTGCCGGTCGCCGCGCCCGCTCGAGTGCCGGTCCTGCCTGCGACGCCCGGCTCTGATGGCCAGAGGTGTCGAACGGCTCCCGTTCCTGGTGGCGATCGTCCGGGGACGACGGCGGTCTTGGCGTCGGTCGGGTCCGTCCGGAGGCGAGCAGCGAGCGGCGGATGCCGTCGTACCGGATGCTGCGGTCGAGGGCGAGAGCCTGGTGGATCGGCCTGGTCATGGGTGTCTCCGCCAGGTGTCCAGCTGAGGCGCCGCTCGGAGCTGTCGTTGTCGTGCGAGCTGGTGGCGGGCGGCGTCGGCCACCGTGTCG
>Ga0302323_100003802_pt1 | contig 12273 bp, 9 predicted proteins | sample Fen_T0_3_FD_201950 | JGI IMG/M metagenome (GOLD analysis project Ga0302323, IMG submission 201950) | Peat permafrost microbial communities from Stordalen Mire near Abisko, Sweden - Fen_T0_3 | ecosystem: Environmental > Terrestrial > Soil > Wetlands > Permafrost | place: Sweden: Abisko... | reverse complement strand
TGACGATCGGACCGCGCAACATCCCCACTCCTTCGGCCGGAGGCCTGGATGTACCTCAGATCATCGAGGCCTTCGCCCATCGGATGATGTATTCCATTGCCAAGGATCAGCACACAGCCAGTGATTTTGATGTCTATCAGGCGCTGGCGTTCGCGGTGCGAGACCGGGTGATGGAGCGCTGGTTCCAGACCCAGAGCACCTACTACCACCAGGATGCGAAGCGGGTCTACTACCTGTCCCTGGAATTCCTCATGGGGCGCGCGCTGCTCAACAACGTCATGAACCTGGGCGCGGAAAATGCCTACACCCGGGCCATGCAGCAGTTGGGTTTCAGGCTGGAGGATATCGGCGAGCAGGAATGGGACGCCGGGCTGGGCAATGGTGGGCTCGGCCGACTCGCCGCGTGCATTCTCGATGCGGCGGCCACGCTGGAGCTGCCCTTCTATGGCTACGGCATCCGCTACGACTACGGCATTTTCGTCCAGAAGATTTTTGAAGGCCGCCAGGTGGAGGTGGCGGATGGCTGGTTGCGGTATGGGAATCCCTGGGAGATCCAGCGTCCGGATGCCATCTTCCCGGTTCGGTTCTATGGCCACACCCATGGTCACATCGACTCCGAGGGGCGGTACCGCGTGGCCTGGCGGGACACCCAGGATGTGTGGGCCATGGCTTTCGATACGCCCGTATCGGGCTTCCACAACGGGACCGTGAACACGCTGCGCCTGTGGTCGGCCAAGTCGAGCCGCGAATTCGACCTTGCCCATTTCAACTCCGGTGAGTATGTGCGGGCCGTGGAGGACAAGACCCTGTCCGAGAACATCTCGAAGGTGCTCTATCCCGCGGACGATCAGAGCGCGGGCAAGGAACTGCGCTTGAAGCAGCAGTACTTCTTCGTGTCGGCCACCCTTCAGGATGTGGTCCGGCGATTCAAGAAGCGCCCCAGCTGGCACTGGGAGGAGCTGCCAGATAAGGTGGCCATCCAGATGAACGACACCCATCCAGCGCTGGTGGTTCCGGAGCTCATGCGGGTCCTGGTGGATGAGGAGGCTCTGGAATGGGATCTGGCCTGGTCGCTGACCCAGCAGGTCTGCGCCTACACCAACCACACGATCCTGCCGGAAGCCATGGAGATCTGGCCCTTGGATCTCTGGCGCCGCCTGCTGCCCCGTCATGTGGAGATCGTCGAGGAAATCGACCGTCGCTTCCGGGTGACGGTGCGCGAGCGGTATCCCTTCGATGACGCCAAGCTCCATCGCCTCGCCATCATCGACAACGGGCACAGCGTGCGCATGGCCAACCTGGCCATCGTGGGCAGCCACTCTGTCAACGGCGTGGCCCAGCTCCACACGGACATTCTGAAAGCCTCGACCTTTGCCGAAATGAACGAGCTGTTCCCCGGTCGCATCAACAACAAGACCAATGGCATCACGCCCCGGCGGTGGCTCCTCAAGTGCAACCCCGGCCTCGCCAGCCTGGTGACCGAAGCCATCGGTGAGCGCTGGACCAAGGATCTGGACACCTTGCGGGACCTGACCCCCTTTGCGACCGACGTGACCTTTCAGGAACGCTGGACTCGGATCAAGCGAACCAACAAGGAGGGATTGGCCACCTGGGTCAAGCAGACCGAGGACATCAGCCTGGATCCCAGTTTCCTCTTCGATGTCCAGGTGAAACGGATCCACGAGTACAAGCGGCAGCTGCTGAACCTCCTGCACATCGCGACCCTCTGGAACCGCCTGCGGGACGGCATCGACATCGGTGCGCCCCGGGCGGCCATGATTGGCGGAAAGGCCGCACCCGCCTACTGGGTGGCCAAGCAGATCATCCATCTCACCCATGCCATGGCCCGGGCCATTGAGGCGGACCCGGCCGCCAAGGGCCGGCTCAGTCTCGCCTTCCTGCCGAATTATCGGGTGTCTCTGGCGGAGCTGGTCTTCCCGGCCGCCGAACTCTCGGAGCAGATCTCCACCGCTGGTACCGAGGCCTCGGGTACCGGGAACATGAAGGCGGCCCTCAACGGCGCCCTCACCATCGGCACGCTGGATGGTGCCAATGTGGAGATCAAGGAAGAAGTGGGCGATGCGAACATCTTCATCTTCGGGCACACGGCGGAAGGCATCGTCCGCCTTCGGGATTCGGGCTATCAACCCCGGGAGTGGGCCATGGGCAATCCCGAGTTGAGGCGTGCCATCGAGACCATCTCGACCCTGGAGGGCGGGCTTTTCCAATCCCTGGGTCATGCCCTCCTGGATTCCGACCACTACTTCCACTGCGCGGACTATGCCACCTATGTGGAGACCCAGGAACGCGTCGCAGCCACCTATGCAAATCCTTCGGAATGGGCCCGCATGTCCATCCTCAATGTGGCGGGCATGGGCAAGTTTTCCATCGACCGCACCGTGCGGGAGTACACCCGCGACATCTGGAAGGCGGGCTTCGTGCCCGTCGCCCTACCCTAGTTCGAACGCCCCTTCAGACCACCCTCCAGCAAGGACAAACCGCCATGTCGAATCCCATCCGCCGCATTGCCATTTCCACCGGCGGGGGCGATGCCCCCGGCCTCAACGCGGTCATCCGCGCGGTCGTCATCGCCGCTTCCAACCGGGGCTGGGAATGCTACGGCATCCGTGATGGCTTCAACGGCATCCTCTTCTCTGAACGCTATCCGGAGGGGGGCGTCATCCGCCTGACCCGGGACCGGGTACGAGGCATCGGCCACCTGGGAGGGACGATTCTCGGCACCACCAATAAGGGCAACCCTCTGCACTTCCCCATCAAGATGCAGGATGGCACGGTGAAGGAGGTGGACCGCACGGGGGAGATCCTCGAATTCTTTGCCCGCAAGGAGTTGGATGCCCTCGTGTCCATTGGCGGTGACGGCTCCCTCACCATCGCCAATGCGCTTCATCAGAAGGGGTTGCGAGTTGTCGGCGTGCCCAAGACCATCGACAACGATTTGGACAAGACCTACACCACTTTCGGCTTCGACACAGCTGTGGGCTTTGCCACCGAATGCCTGGATCGCCTGCACAGCACCGCCGAGAGCCATCAGCGGGTGTTCGTGGTGGAAATGATGGGCCGATACGCGGGCTGGATCGCCCTCAATTCGGGCATCTCCGGCAGCGCGCACGCCATCCTGATTCCCGAGATCCCCTTCGATCTGGACAAGGTCGCCGCCAAGATCCGGTCGCGGGACCAGGTGGGGCGCATGTATTCCCTGGTGGTGGTGGCCGAGGGCGCGAACCCGGCGGATGGCCAGCGCTCGGTGCTTGAACAGGCTGGCATTGGCCAGGCGGAGCGGCTGGGCGGGATCGGCGAGTGGGTCGCCAAGGAACTCCAGGCACGGACTGGCAAGGATGCCCGGGTGGTCGTGCTGGGACACCTGCTCCGCGGGGGCAGCCCCACCAGTTTCGACCGCCTCGCCGCCCTCCGGTTCGGAACCGCCGCCGTGCGGGCCCTGGACGAAGGCCAGACCGGCATCATGGTGGCCCTTGCCATACAGGGCGTGAACTATGTGCCGCTCGAAGAGGTGGCGGGCCGCATGAAGGCTGTGCCCCTGGACTGCGACACGCTGCAGACTGGGCGCGACCTGGGCATCTCCTTCGGCGATTAGGGCAGAAAGAAGGGTCCCGCTTTTCGATCCGATGTGCATAGATAGATGGGAATGTGACTCTCCCTGGAGGACCCATGCCGGTCGTGAACCCCGCCCAATACGTTCAGATGCTGGAGAAGGCCAAGCAGGAGAAGTTCGCTTTTCCCGCCTTCAACGTCACTTCCACCGAGACGGCCAACGCCGTGCTGCTGGGACTCAAGGCTGCCAGCGCGGATGGCATCATCCAGGTGTCCACGGGTGGCGCTGAATTCCTCAGCGGCATGGGCGTGAAGAGCATGGCCAAAGGCGCCATCGCCCTGGCGGATTACGTGCACTACATGGCCCAGCACTATGACGTGAACGTGGCCCTGCACACGGACCACTGCCACCCCAAGTACCTTGAAAGTTTCGTGCTGCCGCTCATCGAAGAGACGGAGCGACGGCGGGCCGCGGGCCGCCCCAACCTCTACAACGCCCATATGTTCGATGGCAGCGAACTCGCCCTGGCCGAAAACATTGCCCGTTCATCGGAGCTGCTCAAGCGCTGCGCGGCCAGCGAGATCATCCTGGAAGTGGAAATCGGCGTGGTCGGCGGCGAGGAGGATGGCCATGACACCAGCCACGTGGGCAAGGAAAAACTCTACACCACGCCCGAGGACATGGTGGCCACCCACGCCGCGCTCGCCCCGCTTGGCCGCTACATGCTGGCCGCCACTTTCGGCAACGTGCATGGTGTCTACAAGCCGGGCAACGTGGTGCTGAAGCCGAGCATCCTGCGGGATGGGCAGGCCGCCATCGCCAAAGCCTGCGCGGGGGCCCAGTCCCTCCTGGTGTTCCATGGCGGTTCCGGATCGAGTCTCCAGGAGATCCACGAAACCCTCGACTACGGTGTCGTGAAGATGAACATCGATACCGACACCCAGTACGCTTTCACCCGCGCCATCGCCGATCACATGTTCAAGAACTACGACGGGGTGCTCAAGGTGGATGGCGAAGTGGGCAACAAGAAGGCCTACGACCCCCGCCCCTACATGAAGAAGGCCGAACAGAGCATGGCCGACCGGGTCACCCGCGCCTGCCAGGATCTGCGCTGCGCCGGCAAGAGCATGGGGAAGATCTAAGGAAAACTGAAACCGCGAAAAACGCCAAAGAGCGCGAAAAGGAAAACAAAGATTCCTGTTTCCCATGCCCGAAGGGCCTTTTCGCGTTTTTCGCGGTTTGTTTTTCAGCCCAGGTACGCGGCGATGACGCGCTCGTTGCGGCTCAGTTCGGCGGGGGTGCCTTCCACGGCGATGCGGCCGCGCTCCATGACGTAGGCGTAGTCGGCCACTTCGAGGGCGCTCTTGGCGAACTGCTCCACCAGCAGGAGGGTAAGGCCCTCCTCCTTCAGCCGCCGGATGATGCGGAAGACCTCCTGCACGATGACGGGGGCGAGGCCCATGGAGGGCTCATCCAGCAGCATCACTTTAGGGCGAGCCATGAGGGCGCGGCCGATGGCCAGCATCTGCTGCTCGCCGCCCGAGAGGGTGCCGGCGGCCTGCTTGGTCCGCTCTTTCAGTTTGGGAAACAGGTCGTAGACGCGGTCCAGGTCCGCCTGGGCCTTGGTCTGGAAGCCGAAAAAGCGGGGCAGGCGGGAGTAGGCGCCCAGCAGCAGGTTGTCCTGCACGGACAGAGGTCCGAAGACCTTGCGGCCTTCAGGCGAGTGGGCCAGGCCGAGGCGGGCGATGCGCGAGGCATCGAGGCCCTGCACCTCCTGGCCATCCAGCGTGACCTTGCCGCGGCTGGGTTTCAGTCCGCCGGAGATGGCGCGCATGGTGGTGGTTTTGCCCGCACCATTGGCGCCAATGAGCGCCACCAGCGTGCCCTGTTTCACGGTGAGGGTGGTGCCCGTCAGCACTTCGCTGGCGCCGTAGCCCGCATGGAGATCCTCCACTTGCAGCATGGATGCCTCCTTCACGCGGGGAGCGGCTCGGAGCCGCCGGGAATGTCGGTTTGCGGGGGCTGGCCCAGGTAGGCTTCCACCACTTTCGGATGGCGCTTGACTTCGTCAGGCGTGCCCTCGGCGATGACCTTGCCGCCATCCAGCACGGTGACGGTGTCGCAGAGTTCGCTCACGACATCCATGTGGTGCTCGATGAGGAGGATGCTGATGCCCCGCTTGTGGACCCGCTTGATGATCTCGATGAGCTGGACCACGTCCGGGTGGGCCAGACCCGCGGCGGGTTCATCCAGGATCAGCAGGTCGGGCTTGCGGGCCAAGGCGCGGGCGACCTCCAGGAAGCGCTGGGCGCCGTAGGTCAGATCCTTGGCCTTGATGAGGGCTTGGTCCCTCAGCCCGATCCGGTCCAGCAGGCAGAGCGCATCGGCCTGTGCCCGGCGTTCCTCTTTGCGGGCCAGGCCCAGTAGCACCAGGGGCAGGGGGCTGCGGTACACGCCCCTGAGCGCCACCATGACGTTCTCCAGGGTCGTGAGCTCACCGAAGAGTTGGAGGTTCTGGAAGGTCCGCGCCACGCCGGACTTCGACACCCGGTAGAGGCTGCCGGAGGGCAGGGTTGCGCCCCGGAGCAGGATCCGGCCGGAGCTGGGTGTATAGAGCCCGGAGATGACGTTCACCACGGTGCTCTTGCCTGAGCCATTGGGCCCGATGAGGCCGTGGATGGAGCCGGACTTGATGGTCATGGAGAGGCCATCCACCGCCTTCACGCCACCGAAGTACCGCTTGAGGTCCTCAATCACCAGCAGGGGCGAGCCATCAGCGGCCCGCGGCGGCAGGATGGCTTCGATGTCCGAGGGCTCGGGCAGGGGCGCGTGGGGCACACGGAACAGCTTTGCGAGGAAGATCGACAGGAAACCCATGAGGCCTTCGGGGAGGCCCACCACCACCGAGAAGAGCATCAGGGCGAAGATGGCCTTGCGCCAATCCTCAGTGTTCTCCACGAACAGGCCACCCACGACCAGCAGCCCCATGGCGACCACGGGGGCCAGGGCCTGGAAGGGGCGGGTGGTCTTCTTCACCAGCCCGCGCAAGCCCGCGCCCAGGGCCATGGCGAAACCCAGACCCGAGAAGATCTGGAAGAGATGCCGGTTCGATAGCAGGTTGGGGAGCAGGACGATGACCGAGGCGCCCACGAAGGCGCCCCAGAGGCTCTTGCGACCCCCCAGCACCACACCCAGCAGCAGGATGATCATCAGGTCGTAGGTGAAGCTCTGGGGCTGGAGGTACTGGAAATTGAAGGCGTAGAGTCCACCCGCCAGGCCGCCCAGACCGGAGCCCAACGCGAAAGCCGCGACCTTATGCCGGTAGGTGCCCACCCCCATGGCATCCGTGGCGATGGGGCTGTCCCGCAGGGCCTCGAAGGCCCGGCCCCACTGCGAGTTCAGCAGGTTGCGCATGAGCATCCAGACCACGGCCAGCAGGGCCATGCAGAGCCAATAGAAGAGCGGCGGCGTCAGTGCGTGGCCGAAGATTGGTGGCCGACTGAGGCTCAGCCCCTGGGCGCCTCCGGTGAGGCCTTCCAGTTCGTTGAGCGCCGTGGTGCTGAGGGCGGCGAAGCTGAGGGTGGCAAGAGCGAACTGGGGCCCCTCCAGGCGCAGCGCAGGCAGGGCCAGGAGGCCGCCCAGCAACAGGCCCACGGCCATGGCTGCGAGCAGGGCCGGGCCCATGCCGAGGCCGAACCGGGTGACCGCCAGCCCCGCGGCGTAGGCGCCCAGGCCCAGGAAGGCCACGTGCGCGAGGTTCACCTGGCCCAGATAGCCCACGGTGACATCCAGGCCGATGAGGAGGATGCCGTAGATGGCCAGCAGGGTGAGCAGGCCCAGGGCATAGGGGTTCACCACCAGAAGGGGGATGGTGGCCAGGAAGGCGAAGACGATGAGTTCGGCGCCGCGGAGGAGGAGGATTCTCTTCATCTCAAACTTTCCTGATCATGGCTTTGCCGAACACGCCCGTGGGCCGCAGGGCCAGGGCGAGGATCAGCAGAACCAGCCCGGGCGCTTCGCGCCAGCCGCTGCCCAGGTAGTAGCTGGCCAGGCTTTCCAGCGCGCCCAGGAACATGCCGATGAGCACCACGCCGAAGCCCGAATCCAGGCCCGCCACCACGGCCACGGAAAAGGCCTTGAGGATGAGCGCCGAGGCCATCGTGGGGCCCACGGTGGTGATCGGCGAGACCAGGATGCCCGCCAGGGCCGCCACGGCGCCGGACAGGCCGTAGGACAGCATCACGGTGCGGGTGGCCGAGATGCCCATGAGTTCGGCGGCATCGCGATCGGCGGACACAGCCTCGAAGGCCTTGCCCAGCAGCGTGCGGCGCTTGAACAACTCGATGGCGCCCATGATGGCGAGCACACCCACCGCCACGGAGAGTTCGATTCGCGTCACATCCACGCCCAGGATGTGGATGGGATCCGCGCTGATCGGCGTGGGGAAGGGGCGATCGTCGCGGCCCCAGATGTTCTCGGCGGCCGAGAAGAAGAAGAGCCCGATGATGATCGTGAGCAGGATCCAGCCCTCGCTCTTCTGCTCGAGCGCAAGACGCACACCGGCGCGCTCCACCACCAGGCCCATGATGGCGCCGAAGAGAAGGCCGCCCGGGATCATCGCCCAGTAGGGCACGCCGAGGTTGAGCAGCGTGAGGCTGAAGAAGGCGGAGACCATCACCAGCTCGCCCTGGCCGAAATTGATGCTCTTGCTGGTGGCGAAGGTCAGCTGGAAGCCGTAGGCGATGAGGGCGTAGACCAGTCCCATCAGCGCGCCGCTGACGGCCATCTGTCCGATGATCGATGCATTCATGCGGGGCCTGTCTCAGAAGCGGGGTGAAAAAGCGGGGGGCCGAAGCCCCCCGGTTCACGGGTTGGAAGCCTACTTCTTCTTGGCCTTGGCGGCCTTGGCCGGGGTGGCGGTGGTCGCGGACTTGCGGAGGCGCTCGCGGTCGGCGTCATTGCCGAAGACCACGTGGCCATCCTTCACCATGCCCATGACCGTCTGCTCGCGACGGAAGGCTTCGTGGGTGGTCACGTCCGCCGGATCCCACTTGGTGTAGGGGTGGTTCCAGGTGGCGATGACGCCCTGCACGGGCTCTTTCAGGTCTTCCAGGGCCTCCTTCACCTTGTGGGTGTCCGTGCTGCCAGCCTGCTTCACGGCAGCGGCCAGGAGGTAGACGGCGTCATAACCCTGGGCGGCGGCCACGGGGGAGGGGATGCGTCCCACCTTGAAGGTCTTGTGGTACCCATCGATGAAGGCCTTGGCCTTGGGTGTGATGGGCTCCTCGATGAAGGTCTGCGGCATGAGGGTGCCGTTGCCGTTCTTGCCGGCGTTGTCGATGTAGTTGGACATGGACAGCGTCCAGCCGCCGATGAGGGGCGCCTTCATGCCGATCTTGGCCTCGCCGTTGGAGATGGCCGCCAGCTCGGGGCCGATGCCCCAGATCAGGATGGCCTGGGCGCCGGCGGACTTGGCGCGCAGCAGCTGGGCGGTCATGTCCTTGTCGCCGATGTTGAACTTCTCCTGGGCCACGACCTCGAGCTTGTTCCCCTGCTTCTTGATCTGGTCCAGCATGTCGTCGCGGCCGGAGACGCCATAGTTGGTGGAGTCGAAGACCACGGCCACCTTGGTGAACTTCCGGTTGATGGCCTCTTCCACCACCATGGCGGCCTGGATGCCATCGTGGGCGGCGAAGCGGAAGATGGAGTTGTCCTTTACACCGGCCTTGCTCCACTGCGTCATGGACGCCGAGCCCGCGGCGGGGCAGATGATCTTGGTGATGCCCTTTTCCTGCAGGTGCTTGTCGCCGGCCATGCAGACGCCGGTGTTCACCGTGCCGATGACGCCGGAGAGGTCGCCCATGGCGGCCAGTTCCTGGGCGATGAGGGCGCCCCGCTCATTCTTGGCCTCGTCATCGCGTTCGATGATCTCGATCTTCATTTTCTTCGAGCCCACCTGGATGCCGCCCGCGGCGTTGATCTCGGCGATGGCGAGCTTCGAGCCGTCCCGCGCGGAGGTGCCCATGGGCGCGGAACCACCGCTGAAGGGCCCCGTGAGGGCGATTTTGACAGTGTCTCCCGCATGCAGGCCCAGGGCCGTGAGCAAGAGTGATCCTTGGGCGATTTGTCTGAACATCGTGTCCTCCTTGGAGGCGACAGGTTGAATGGGGTGGGTCGCCGCAAGCATAGCGGTCTGCACCCTTACATGGAAGGTGGGCAGATTCCTTCCAAGTGGAAGGGTCAGCCCAGTTGGGTCTGCACCCACTCGAGCAGGGCCGCTCCACCGGAGACCTGCTGTTCGGCCACGAAAAGCGGCAGTTCCAGGACCTGGGCGTGATCCGCATTCAGCTTCACCGCGTCCTTTTCCGTACAGACCAGCCATTGGGCGCCTTCGGCGCGGGCGAGGGACTGCAGCCGCCGGAGGTCGGTGGGCGACGGACCCGCATGATCCGGAAAGCTGCGCGAACCCACCCAGGTATGCCCGGCGAGCAGCAGATCGGCATAGAAGGCTTCGGGATGGCCAAGCCCGCACCAGGCGAAGGCAGGTCCCACGGCGGCCTGAGCCGACGCCTCCCTGGGCCAGGGACGCAGGTTGCCCAGGACGAAATCCACCCAGAAGAGGGGGCCGCCGGAACCGTGGTGGGCCCACCAGGCCTCCACCTCGGCACGATCCACCACCCGCGCGGCCCGGGTCACCACCAGGGCGTGGGCGCGCTGGACACTGTCCATGGGCTCGCGCAAATCGCCCAGGGGGAGCATGCGTCCGTCGCCCCAGAGGCGCACGCCGTCGAGCACCAGCAGATCCAGGTCGCGGTGCAGGGCCCGATGCTGGAAACCGTCGTCCAGGAGCAGGCAGCGAACCCCGGGACGCTGGGAAAGGGCCCGCAGGGCGGCCGCGTGACGTTTCCGGCCCACCACCACGCGCTGGGGGCCCAGACGCCGCGCCATGAGCAGGGGTTCGTCCCCGGTCTGCCGTGGATCCGAGTTGGGTTCCACGCTCATGGGATCAACCTCCCGCCGTCCACCGTAACCCCGGGACAGCACGGCATTCGTCCAGCCGGCAGCCTCCAGGCCTTCCGCCAGGAACAACGTGAGGGGCGTCTTTCCCGTGCCGCCCGCGCTGAGGTTGCCCACGGACACCACTGGTACCGCCACATGGGCGACCCGCTCAGGATGGTTGTCAAAGCTTTGATTGCGGGCTCGCACCACCACCCCGTAGAGGGGGGCCAGCGGAGCCGCCAGGTAGCGCAGAATGGACATGGATCAAGATTAGCGGAGACGACTATGAGCGAGGGCATCCTGCTGGCGAAGGTGGCGCGAGGCACTTTGTTGCCTGAAGCGGAGCGCGTGGCAAGGTTGCAGGCGGCCTTGCCGCAAATCGAGGCGGCGCTGGAGGGTGAGGCCGACGAGGTGGCGATTCAGGCCACCCTGGCCTGTCTGCTCTGGGAGACCCTTCCTCAGGTCAACTGGTGCGGGTTCTATCGCCGCGTGGCGGAGCGGATGCTGGCTGTGGGGCCCTACCAGGGTGGCATGGGCTGCCTGCGCATCTCTTTTGAACGGGGGGTCTGTGGCGCCTGTGCTCGGACCGAAACGACCCAACTGGTGCCCGATGTCCATGCCTTCCCCGGCCACATCGCCTGCGATGACGCCACCCGCAGCGAACTGGTGATCCCGATCCACGTCCAGGGGAGTCTGCTGGGAGTGCTGGATCTGGATTGCCCCCATCCGGAAGGATTCTCGTCCGCAGAAGCTCGGATCCTGGAAGACCTGATGGCTCGGACTTTCGGCCGGATCCCGGCGAGGTGATGTTCCTTCCGGCATGGACCCTGGGTTAAGCTAGGGACCTCCCCGGGACCTTCATGGCTGAACCCAGCTTCATCGATCAAAGCAAGCTGCGCTTCCGTGAAGGGGAGATCATCTTCCGCAAGGGGGAGATGGCCCAGCAGATGTACATCATTCTCTCGGGCAAGGTTCGCTTGTATGTCACCGAGGAAGCCAAGGGCGACTGGGCCGAGGAACTCGCCAAAGGGGAGTTTTTCGGAGAGGGCAGTCTGCTGGAAGCCCTTCCTCGTCAGCACACGGCCCTGGCCCTGGAGGACTCGGACCTCATCGCCATCAACCGCGGCACGTTCATGCGGATGATCCGGCAGAACCCAGAAGTGTCCGTGAAGATGATGCAACGGCTCGCCCAGCGGCATCGGGAAGTCGGCGAGCGTCTGGAGACCCTGGACGCCAACCGTCCGGCCAAGACCGCCACTGCCCCCGTGGCCAACCTGGTATCCGTGCTGAGCGGAAAACCCCATCCGATCTTGTCCCATGGTTCGCTTATCGGCCGCTTCGATCCCACCACGGGCGTTCATCCCGACATCGATCTGACGGATGAAGACCACAACCTGAGTGTCTCCCGACGCCATGCCCGCATCCTCTGCGAGCATGGTCGCTACTTCCTGCTTGAGGAACCCGGAGTCGCCAATGGCACTTTCGTGCGTGGTGAGCGCATTCAACCTGGCGAACCCCGAGAGCTGAAACACGGCGATCGCGTGGGGTTTGGCATGGTGGTGCTGTTCTTCGAGAAGACTTAGTTTTTTCGCTGCACGAAAAAGCTAAGGGAGAAAAACATGGGAACGGATCTGCATGTGGAGCTTTGGCGGGATGAGCATGGGGTCATCCGTGAGTTGGTGCAGTTCGGGCTGGATGAGATC
>Ga0302323_100003801_pt1 | contig 12274 bp, 11 predicted proteins | sample Fen_T0_3_FD_201950 | JGI IMG/M metagenome (GOLD analysis project Ga0302323, IMG submission 201950) | Peat permafrost microbial communities from Stordalen Mire near Abisko, Sweden - Fen_T0_3 | ecosystem: Environmental > Terrestrial > Soil > Wetlands > Permafrost | place: Sweden: Abisko... | reverse complement strand
CCGACGCCGATCTCCACCTCCTCAACGCCGGCGACCTCACCTTCGCGGCCGTGCGCCCCGACCCCGGCTCGGTCCGGACCCTCCTCGACCGCGCAGCCGACCTGCCTGCTGCAGTCGACCGCGCGCTGGCCGTCGTCACGGGCTTCCAGATGGTCTGCGACGGCGAGCTCGCCGGGGAGGACCTCTTCGCGTGCGTCCTCGAGGTGCTCCGGCGCGAACACAGCCATGCGGTGGTCGAGCCCTTCCTCAACGTCGCCCTCGAGCTGGCTCAGCGCTGGACGCCCAGCGACCGCATCGCCGAGCGCCTCGGGCAGCTCGCCGACGTCGCGGCCACGCTGGCCGACGACCCCGACCTCACCACGCCCGCCCTGCGGACACTCGCGGCCGCCGCCTCCTCGGAGCAGCACCTGGCCCGCCTCGACGAGGCCGCCACCGCGGACGTGGACCTGGCCTGGCGTGTCGCCACGCGGCGCGCCGCGATCGGGCAGTACGACGAGGCCACCGTCGAGGGACTCCTGGAGCGTGACCCCGATCCCGACGCACCCATCCGGGCGCTCGCGGTCCGGACCGCCCGGCCCCACCCGGAGGCCAAGGACGAGGCGTGGTCGGAGCTGTTCGAGAAGAAGAAGGTGCCAGGGGGCCCCATGCTCGGAGCCCTGATCCGGGCGTTCTGGCAGCCGGAGCAGGACGACCTGCTTCTCCCCTATGCCGACCGGTTCCTCGACGAGGTGCCGGCGCTGGCGGGGGGCGGGATGCTCATGGTGTTCGGCCTGATGTTCGGGATGTTCCCGCAGGTCGCCGACGAGGCGTTCCGGCAGCGGGCCGACGAGATGGCCGCGGACCCCGACTGCGACCCGACGGTCCGGGCAGCGCTCCTGATCGGGGTCGACACCCTGGCCCGACGCGAACGGGCCCGCGCCGTCTGAACGGGATCAGGCCGCCCCGCCGGCGCGGCCCTCGATGATCGAGACCCGCGTCGGAGTGTCGACCACCCGGGTGAGAGCGAGCCCCGCGGCGGCGAACAATGCGGCGTACTCCTGCTCGGTGCGCTCCCGGCCACCCGGCATCACGAGCATGTTGAGGTCGGAGAACGCCGCATGCACCTCGTACCCGGGGCGGCCGAGGACCGTCTCCACCACGAGCACGGCGCCGCCGGGGCGCAGGCCTCGTGCACAGGCGCGCAGGATGTCGACGCAGCGGTCGTCCGGCCAGTCGTGGAGGATCGACTTCAACAGGTAGGCGTCGGCCGGCGGCACCTCGTCGAAGAAGCTGCCGCTCACCGCGGACCACCGTGGTGCGAGCTCGGGTGTGAGCGGGGCCGTGGCGACCACGTGGTCGAGATCGAACACCGTGCCGGACACGCCCGGGTGCCGGCTGAGCACGGCCTCGAGCAGGGTCCCCTGTCCTCCGCCGACGTCCACCACCTCGGCCAGATCCGAGAAGTCGTAGGACTCCGCGACCGCAACGGCCACCGACGACGTCAGAGCGGTCATGTTGTCGTTGAAGATCTCGTTCTCGTCGGGGTGGGCCCGGCGATGGGTCCAGATGTCCACCCCGTGCGTGGCGTGGAACGCGTTCTCGCCCGTGCGCACGCTGTGTCCCAGGTTCCCCCAAGCCGACCAGAGCTCGGGGCTGTTGAGCGTGCGGGCCAGCGGACGCAGCGTTCCCGGTACCTCGGAGCGGAGGCCCTCGCCGAGATCGGTGTTGGCGTACGTGTCACCGGGCAGCTCGTCGTACACGCCGACGGTGGCCAGAGCCCGAAGCAACCGGCGCAGTGTGTCCGCCTCCGACGACGTCGCGTCCGCGAGCTCGCTGACGGTCTGCGGGCCGCCCACGAGCAGGTCGGAGATGCCGAGGTCGGCGGCGACGTTGAGCGCTGCCGAGAGCCGGAAGCCCGTGATCATGGCCTGGAGGTCTCTGCGGGGCGACATGCCCCGATCATGCTCTTGCGAGGGTCTACCCACCAGTGCCGCGCGCCGACGAGGCGGCGGGTCACTCGTCGTCGAACTCGCGGCGCAGCTTGGACTCGTCGATCGGGAACCGCTCCGCCTTCTGGCGCTCGATCGCGGCGCCGACGAGGCCCGCGAAGAGCGGATGCGGCCGCGTCGGCCGCGACCGCAGCTCCGGGTGGGCCTGCGTCGAGACGTAGTAGGGATGTACGTCGCGCGGCAGCTCGACGAACTCGACGAGATCGAGGTCGGTGTTCATGCCCGAGAAGACCAGCCCGGCAGCGGCCAGCTGCTCGCGGTAGTGGTTGTTGACCTCGTAGCGGTGGCGGTGGCGCTCCTCGATCCGGCCCTCGCCGTAGGCCTGTCGCACGATCGTGCCGGCGCCCAGCTCGGCCGGGTAGAGCCCGAGCCGCATGGTGCCGCCGAGGTCGCCCGCGCCGTCGACGTAGGACTTCTGCTCCTCCATGGTCGCGATGACCGGCTCGGGGCAGTCGGGGTCGAACTCGGTGGACGCCGCCTTCTCGAGACCGGCGACGTTGCGGGCGTACTCGATCACCATGCACTGCAGGCCGAGGCAGAGCCCCAGCGTCGGGATGCCGTGCAGGCGGGCGTAGGTCAGCGCGCCGAGCTTGCCGTCGAGGCCCCGGATGCCGAATCCGCCCGGGACGCAGATCGCGTCGACGTCGTGGAGCTCGCGGTGGGCACCCGACGGGTCGGCGCACTCGTCGGAGGGCACCCAGCGGATCCGCACGGCCGCCTCGTGGGCGAAACCGCCGGCCCGGAGCGCCTCGGCCACGGAGAGGTAGGCGTCGTGGAGGTCGACGTACTTGCCCACGAGCGCGACGGTGACCTCCTCCTTCGGGTGGTGCACCTTGCGCAACAGGTCGTCCCACGTGGTCCAGTCGACATCGCGGAACGGCAGGTCGAGCCGGCGTACGACGTAGGCGTCGAGGCCCTCGCGGTGGAGCACCTTGGGGATGTCGTAGATGGACGGCGCGTCCGCCGCGGTGACGACGGCGTCCTGGTCGACGTCGCACATCTGGGAGATCTTCTTCTTGATCCCCTCGGGGATCTCGCGGTCGGCGCGGCAGACGATGGCGTCGGGCTGGATGCCGATGGAGCGTAGGGCGGCGACCGAGTGCTGGGTCGGCTTGGTCTTGAGCTCACCCGACGGGCCGATGTAGGGCACCAGGGAGACATGGAGGAAGAAGCAGTTGTCGCGGCCGATGTCCTGGCGCACCTGACGGGCGGACTCGAGGAACGGCAGTGACTCGATGTCACCGACCGTGCCGCCGATCTCGGTGATCACCACGTCGACCCCCGGCGTACCGCCGTGGCCGCCCATGGCGAGGATCCGCTCCTTGATCTCGTTGGTGATGTGCGGGATCACCTGGACGGTGTCGCCGAGGTAGTCGCCGCGGCGCTCCTTGGCGATCACGCTGGAGTAGACCTGCCCGGTGGTGACGTTCGCCTTCTGACCGAGCTCGGTGTCGAGGAAGCGCTCGTAGTGGCCGATGTCGAGGTCGGTCTCGGCGCCGTCGTCGGTCACGAAGACCTCGCCGTGCTGGAACGGGTTCATCGTCCCGGGATCGACGTTGAGATACGGGTCCAGCTTCTGCATGGTGACCCGGAGCCCACGGGAGCTGAGAAGCCGCCCGAGGCTGGAGGCCGTGAGTCCCTTCCCGAGTGAGGAGGCGACGCCCCCGGTGACGAACACATGCTTGGTGACGGGCGCCTGCTTCACGGGATTTCATCCTACCCGAGCGGAGCCGATCCGTCGGATCCCGACGCACCGTAGGCGCCGCCGTGCTTGGACCATGACCGGATCAGGGCCAGGACGGCGGCCACCCGGCCGGCACTCGTCTCGGTCCCGTCGACGGTGGTGACCTGTCGGGTCACCCCGTCGGCGCCGAGACCGACCACGTTCGGTGCGCTCGTCGGCCCGACCGCGACCACTCCGCGCGCCTTGGTGGCGAGCCCGGACAGGAGTCCGTCGGCGATGGCCTGGTCGACCTCGGACCCGGTCACGACGAGGACCAGGGGTGCCGTCGCCGGGTTGCCTGCGGGCACGGTCAGCAGGTGCGCCGCGACCAGGCTCTGGCGGACGGCAGCGACATCGTCGTTCGGCTGGCCCGGCGAGGTGCCGGGGGTCGCCACGGCGATCGCGAGCAGCTGCCCGATCCTCGGGTAGGTACTGGTGTTCGCGGCCAGCTGACCGTGGAGCTGCTGGCCGAGCTGAACGCCGAGGGTGTCGACGAGGCTCTTCTGCTCGGCGTCGACCATCTGCGAGCCGACCGGGTACAGGCCGGAGAGCGTGCCGCCGGCGAGCTTGATCTGGGAGGTCAGGGCCGAGACGGTCGCCGGGTCGGCACCCGGCAGGGTCACCAGCGCGACCGGCCGGCGGGACAGGCCGTTGCCGTAGAGGCGCGAGGCCACCGATGCTGCGAACGCATCGGGGTAGCGCGCGTCCGGCGCGGCCGTCGTGGTGGGAGCCGGCTCCGCGCTGGACCCGGTCGTGCTCAGCGGGCCGGCGCCGAGGGCGATGCCGATGGCCAGGGCCAGGAGGACGGCGACCAGCGGGACGGCGTAGGCCCGCGAGCGGATCACGCGAACCGCCCGCGGAGCTCGGTCAGCAGCTGGTCGACCTGGTCGCGCAGATCGAGGGCCCACTGGTGACCCACCTGGGTGGTGGCGATGGCTGCGACCACCGCGATCAGGCCGATCAGGAGCACGAGGTAGGCATGGCGGGCGCGGAGCTGGCCGGAGTAGAGCATCGGGACGGCCGTGGCGTCCACGAGCTTCGGACCGACCTTGAGGCGGGTGACGTAGCCGCTGCCGAGCCCGTCGCGGCTGGTGTCGAGGAACTCCTCGAGCGTGCCGCGCAGGCCGACTCCCACGATCGGGCGCGCACCGGCACCGTCGGCCAGCAGCAGCGCCGCGTCGGCGGGAGACGCGGTGGTCTGCATGGCCACCGTCCGTACGCCGACCCGCTCGAACCGCTCGGTGCTCGTGCCGCCCTTGGCCGAGCCGGGCGGCTCGGTCACGACGACGTCGCGGGCGTCGCGCAGACTGCGGGCTGCGGGCAGCTCCTCGGTCCGCGAGTCCAGCACGACGACATCGGGGGCCAGGCCGGCAGCCCGGGCGACCTCGAGCCCCTCGCCCGTGGCGATCACGACCGGGTGCATCTCGCGGAGGTAGCGACGCAGGCTGCGCAGCTCCGCCGCGTCGTCCGGCCCCTGGCCGACCACGACGACCGGGCGGCCCTTGATCCTGGTCCGTAGCCGGGGCAGACCCTGGCCGTGGAGGAGCAGTGGCTCCTCACGTCGTACGAACTCGGCGCTGCTGTGCGTCAGGGTCTGGAGCTGCGTGGCCAGTCCGGCATGGGCGGCGTCGAGCTGGGCCGCCACGATGTCCTGGGTGACCTCGCGCCCCTCGGCCACGACCTCGTCGCCGAGCAGCACGGACCCGCCGAGCACCCGCACGCGGCGGCCGTCGCCGATCACGGACAGGGGATCGCGGCCACCGGTGCCGACGAGCTGGTCGACCATGGCGATACGGGCGTCGACGAGGATCTGCGGGCCGCGGTTGGGGAACCGGCCGGAGATCATCTCCGAACGGTTCAGCACCGCCACCACCCCGGCCTCCACGAGCGCATCGGCGGTGGGGCCGTCGAGGTCGACCTGGTCGAGCACCGCCACGTCGCCCGCCGACAGGCGCGCGAGCAGGGCCGGCGTACGACGGTCGGTGCGGGAGGTGCCGGTGACACCGGCGGCGTCGGGCCTGAGACGTGTCCTGAGCTTCACCACTCGCGTCATCGTGCCAGCCGGGGTGGGCAACTCCTGGCAGGCCGCCGAGCCGGGCGCGTCGCCCGGCGGACGGCTCAGGTGCCGGCTCGGCCGGCGGCCTCGAGGAGCTCGCGGGCGTGGGCCAGGGCGGTCTCGGACTCCTCCATGCCGGCGAACATCCGCGACAGCTCGCGCTCCCGGCCGGCGGCGTCGAGCAGGGTCAGGCCGGACGTCGTGACCGAGCCGTCGCTGGCCTTCTCGACCACCACGTGGCGGTCGGCGTACGCCGCGACCTGAGGCAGGTGGGTGACCACCAGGACCTGCGCCACCTCGGCCAGCTTCGCGAGGCGACGACCGACCTCGACGGCGGCCTTGCCCCCGACCCCGCTGTCGACCTCGTCGAAGACGAAGGTCGGCACCGGGCTGGTGCCGGCGAGAGCAACTTCGAGAGCCAGCATCACCCGCGACAGCTCACCGCCCGACGCTCCCTTGTGGAGCGGGCGGGGCTCGCTGCCGGTGTTGGCGGAGAGCAGGAACTCCACCTCGTCGACCCCGGACGAGCCGAACCGTACGGTCCGTCCGTCGACCGGCAGCCCGTCGTCGGTCGGGGTCTGGCGCACCACCACGTCGAGAACGGCGTGCGGCATCGCGAGCAGGTCGAGCTCACCGGTGAGCTCGGTGGAGAGCCGGACGGCCGTCGAAACGCGGGCCTCCGACAGCGCCAGCGCCGCCGGGCCGAGTCGGCCACGCAGGTCGTCGCGCCGGTCGCGCAGCCGGGTGATCTTGTCGTCGGTGTCGTCGAGCTGTGCCAGCCGGGCGGCTGACGTCTCTGCCCAGGCGAGCACGTCGGCCGCCGTCTCGCCGTACTTACGGGTCAGCGCGGTCAGCGCCGCGCGGCGCTCCGACACGGCGGCCAGCCGGCCGGGGTCCGTCTCGAGGCCGGAGGCGTAGGACGCGACGTCGGCGGCGAGGTCGGAGAGCAGGTAGGTGAGCTCGGCCACGCGGTCGGCGAGGTCGGCAGCGGCTTGGTCGTGGTCGCGTACGCCGTCGAGCAGCGCGCGGGCGGCCGCCAGGGCGGCCAGGGCATCGGGGCTGCCGTCGTCCGTCGAGAGGGCCGATCGGGCGGACTCGGCCGCGGTGCGCAGGGTGTCGGCATGACCGAGGCGTTGCTCCTCCTCGGCGAGGGTGACGTCCTCGCCTGCCTCCGGTGCGACAGCCTCGATCTCGCCGAGCCCGAAGCGCAGCAGATCGGCCTCGCGGGCCCGCTCCCGGGCGCTCGCCACGACCGCCGTCAGCTCGCGCTCGGTCTCCAGCAGGTCGGCATGGAGGCGCCGGTAGTCCGCGAGCAACGGCGTGATCGTCGCCCCACCGAAGGCGTCCAGCGCATCACGCTGGGCCCGAGGCTGGAGCAGGCGGTGCTGGTCGGCCTGGCCATGGACCGCGACCAGCGGCTCGGCCACAGCGGCGAGCTGGGACACCGGGACCGAGGCCCCGCCCACGAACGCGCGCGAACGTCCCTCCGCCGAGACGTTGCGGGCCAGCAGCACGTGCTCACCCTCGACCTCCCCTCCGGCCTCGTCGACGGCTGTCGCGACCTCGGGGAGCGCGCTCACCCTGAGCGACCCCTCGACCCGAGCCGCTCGGCTGCCGGACCGCACCGCACCGCTGTCGGCACGGCCCCCAAGCAGCAGGCCCAGGGCGGTGACCACCATCGTCTTGCCGGCACCGGTCTCGCCGGTGATCACCGTCAGACCCGGACCGAGCTCGAGGGTGGCCGACTCGATCACCCCGAGGCCGGTGATCCGGAGCTCCTCAAGCATCGGTCTCATCGCGGTGTCGGCGCTCTCCGGCCCCTCGCCACCCCGCCACGGGCAGGCCGAACTTGGCCACCAGCCGATCGGTGAACGGCGCCTCGTGCAGCCGTACCAGCCGCACCGGCCGCGCGCCGCGGCGTACCTCGATGCGCGCTCCTGGTGGCAGGTCGACGGTGCGCCGCCCGTCGCACCACAGGACGCCGGACGCATGGCGGGAGATGACCTCGACGGCCAGGACGGAGGTCGGCGCCACCACGAGCGGGCGGGCGAAGAGCGCGTGAGCGCTGATCGGCACCAGCAGGAGGGCCTCGACACCGGGCCAGACGATCGGACCGCCCGCGCTGAAGTTGTACGCCGTCGAACCGGTTGGCGTGGCGCAGACGACGCCGTCACAGCCCCAGCGCGACAGGGGCCGTGCGTCGACCTCGACCACGACCTCGAGCATCCGCTCCCGCGCAGCCTTCTCGACGCTCGCCTCGTTCAGCGCGAAGGTGCTGGTCACCAGCTCACCGTCGCGGAAGACCGATACGTCGAGGGTGAGCCGGTCCTCGGCGGTGTAGCGCCGCTCGACGATCGCGTCGATGGTGGCGCCCACGTCGTCGTACTCCGCCTCGGCGAGGAACCCGACGTGCCCCAGGTTGACCCCGAGCAGCGGGGTCCCGCTGCCGTGGGCCAGCTCGGCGGCACGCAGGATCGTGCCGTCGCCGCCGATCACCACGACGAGCTCGCACTCCGCGCACGGGTCGCCGCCGACACCGATCTCCAGACCGGGTGTGTCGCTCAGCCCGAGTGCGGTGGCTTCGTCTCGCAGCACGCGGACGTGGATGTCGTGACCCGTCAGCGCGTCCACCAGCTTCTGCGCCACGGCCCGCGCCTCGGCCCGGCCGGGGTGCGCTAGGAGGAGCACGCGTCGCTGGTCGCTCACGGCTCCACCTTCTCACCCGGTACCCCCGGCGGACCGGCCGACACCACAGCCTCGATCTCGGACCGGCCGATCGCGCTCGGACCGCGTCGTAACCAGAGGAAGAACTCGACGTTCCCCGACGGACCGGGCAGGGGGCTGACGGTCACCGCACGAGCGCCCCAGCCACGGGCAGCAGCGGCGTCCGCCACGGTGGCCACGGCCTCCACCCGCAACCCGGGGTCACGGACGACGCCTCCCTTGCCGACGCGCTCCTTGCCGACCTCGAACTGGGGCTTCACCATCGGCACCAGGTCGGCCCCGTCGGCGGTCACGGCGATCAACGCGTCGAGGACCAGCGTCAGCGAGATGAAGGAGAGGTCGCCGACGACCAGGTCGACCGGCCCACCGACCGTCTCGAGGTCCAGCTCGCGGACGTTGGTGCGGTCGCGTACGTGCACCCGCTCGTCCTGCTGGAGTCGCCAGGCCAGCTGCCCGTAGCCGACGTCGACCGCGACCACCTCGCGGGCGCCCTCGCGGAGGAGGACGTCCGTGAAGCCACCGGTCGAGGCACCCGCGTCGAGGCAGCGCCGGCCGGACACGACCAGCCCCTCGGGCCGGAAGGCCGCCAGAGCTCCCGCTAGCTTGTGGCCACCCCGGGACACGTACTCCTCGCCGCCCCGGAGCGCCGGATCGGCCACCACCACCAGGGCGACGTCGGTGGTCACGGCCGTCGCCGCCTTGGTCGCGGTCGCTCCCGACACGGTGACCCGGCCCTCGGCGATCAGCTCCGCGGCATGGTCGCGCGACCGCGCCAGCCCGCGGCGTACCAGCTCGGCGTCGAGCCTGAGACGACGCGGCGCCACCGACTACGCCGGCTCGCCCGGATCGGCGTCGAGGGCGGACCGCAGGGCCTCGTGGGCCCTCTCGAACGCCGGGAGGTGCTCCTCGAGCGGCGTGCCGTCGAGGCGGTCGAGGTCGGCCAGCACGTCGTCCACGGCCGGCACCCCGGTCCGGGTGGGCTCCGCCGACTCGTGCGGACTCTCCTCGGGACCGTCGTCCGTGGGGCCTGCGTCGAGGTCCTCCGGAACCTGGGACGGCGCGTAGTCGGTCATGGCCGCAGGCTACCCCGCCTCGGCGTCCGGTCCCGGAGCGGACAGGGCCGACACGTCGACCGTCTCGCCCCTCGCGTCCAGATGCGCCCAGCCTGCGGCTCCGACCACCGCCCACCAGCCGTCCGGGTCGCCCGCACCGTCGACGACCAAGCGACCGTCCTCCACCCTCGCCGACCATCCGGTGGCCCGCCATCCGCCGTCGTGCTCGGTGGCCGCGCAGCCCGGACGGCCCAGCGCCCTCAGGTCGTGCCCGACCCACGTCGGCCGCTGGTCCGGCCGCGCGGCCACCAGGTCCGACAGGGCGGTCACGCCGGTCATCACCAACAGCGAGTCGGTGTCGGCGTGGTGCGCCCCGGCGATGTCGGTGTGCAGACTGTCGCCGACCATCAGCGGCCGTTCGCCGCCCACCCGGCGCAGGGTCTCGTCGAACAAGGGCCGCTCCGGCTTGCCCGCCACCTCGGGTCTCACCCCGGCGAAGCGGCTGATCATCGTCACGAGGGCGCCGTGCCCGGGCGCCGGGCCCTCGCCGGTCGGCAGTGTCGGGTCGGTGTTGGTCGCCACCCACGGGAGGCCGTTCCTGATCTCCACCGCCGCCCGCATGATCGTCTTCCAGCGGACCTCCGGCGCATACCCCGAGACGATCGCCACCGCGTCGGCGTCGCCGACGGGGACCGGCACCAGCCCGGCCTCGCGCAGCGCCTCCAGCAGCCCGTCCGCCCCCAGCACCGCGACCCGGGCACCGATGCCGTGGTGGTCGCGCAGCAAGCGCGCCGCCGCCTGAGACGAGGTCACGACGTCCTGCGCGTCCGCGCCGACCCCCAGCTCGCGCAGGTGCTCCGAGACCTGTTCGGGGGTCCGTGATGCGTTGTTGGTGATGAACGCGATGTGCGCACCGGCAGCACGGGACTCCGCGATGCTCTCCGCCGCGTGCTCGACCGCCCGGCCGTCGAGGTACACCACCCCGTCGAGGTCGAACATCAGCAGGTCGTACGAGGTCGCCAGGCGCTCGCCCCCTGGATCGGCCACCGTCTTGCTCCTTGCTCGTTGCCCCTACGATGCACCGATGGAGTCCGGTCGCCCCACGGTCCCGCCGTACGTCGCCGGCCCTCTCCAGCTGTCGCCGTTCCGGGCTCTCTCGTTGGCGCCGCAACGCGTCGGCGACCCAGCCTCCGCGCGCGCCTTCGCGCGACCCTACCGTGGGGTCCCGCAGCGTCTGCAGACCTGGCAGCGACGCGGACTGGCGACCCGCGACGAGCAGCCGGCGCTCTATCTCCATGAGTACTCCGACTCCGGTCTCACGGTGCGCGGCCTCGTCGGCTGCCTCGACCTCTCGCGGGTGGCTGCGACACCCGAGGAGCGTCAGGTGTTCCCGCATGAGGGCGTCCACCCGCAGCAGGTCAAGGAGCTCGCGGCGCGGATGGGCACGATGCGCCTGAACCCGGCGCCGATCCTGCTCGTGCACCGCGGCCCCGCTGCCGTCCGGGAGGTGAGCCGGCGGGTCCGCACCACGGCGCCCGATCGGGAGTACGTCGACCACGCCGGGCAGCAGCACCGGGTCTGGGCCATCCGGGACGCGGACCAGCAGCGGACCATCGGCACGGCCCTCGCCGGGGCACGGCTCCTGGTCGCCGACGGACACCACCGTTACGCCGCCTCGGTGGCCCTCCACGACCGCGAACCGGGACTCCCCCAGCGCGATGGTCTGGTCATGGTCATCGACCAGGACGAGACGCCACTCTTCCTCGGGGCGATCCATCGACTCTTCCACGGCGTCCGTCTCGACGACCTCGTCGCTGCGGCGACGGCGTCGGGCGCCCAGGTGACCCGGCTCGAGGACCGCGAGGCCGCGGTGGCGACGCTCGCTCAGGACACCTTGGTGTTGACCGACGGCCGGGCCTGGGCGTCGGTCCGGCTCGAGGTACCCCGGGGGCATGCCGTCGTCCAGCTCGTCGAGCCCGCCTTGCTCGCCCGGCTCGCCCGCCGCCCTTCGAAGATCAGCTACGCGCATGCGCTCTCCCGCGCCCTGGACGAGGTGAAGCCGGGCCGGGTCACCGCCGCGCTCCTGCCTGCGGTCGAGCTCGACCTCGTGGTGGACGTCGTCCGCGCCGGTGGGTTGTTGCCCGAGAAGGCCACCTCGTTCCAGCCGAAGCCCAGCCTCGGGTCGTTCATCCGTCTGCTCGACGAATGAGGCGGGCCGAGGCCACCTCGACCTCGCACCGGGACACCCGCCCACCGCCGGCGGGAGCGAAGAAGCGTCGGCGCAGGCTTCCCCGGACCTCCACGACGTCGCCGCTGCGCCAGGTGGCGACCGATCGCGCCGGCCGCTTCGCCCAGACCACGCAGTCGAGTGCGTCCACCGTCGCTCGCTGAGCCGCGGCACCGCTCCGCCCGACGATGACGCGGAACTTCCACATCCCGTCGCCGCTCGGCAGGGTCTGCTCCTCGGCCGGTTGCGACAACCTGCCGACCAGGGTCACCTCGTTCACCTCGTCGGTCCGACTCACGTGTGCGCTCATGCGCATCACCTCCTCGAGCGCCAGCCTTCGGGCCGCCGCCGACAGCGCCGGCGCGGACCGCAGGAGCTGGTGGAAGAAGGGCGCACGAGCTCGCCTCGGGGAGAGAAAGTGGTCCTCAACCGGCGCCGCATCAGCGACAGAGAATCGTCGCCGGAAATGCACTCAGGGGCCACCTCGCGGTGGCCCCTGAGCAA
>Ga0302323_100003800_pt1 | contig 12275 bp, 8 predicted proteins | sample Fen_T0_3_FD_201950 | JGI IMG/M metagenome (GOLD analysis project Ga0302323, IMG submission 201950) | Peat permafrost microbial communities from Stordalen Mire near Abisko, Sweden - Fen_T0_3 | ecosystem: Environmental > Terrestrial > Soil > Wetlands > Permafrost | place: Sweden: Abisko... | reverse complement strand
AGATCGCGAGCAGGCGGCGCGGCGTGGCGCGGCGGACGACGAACGGCCACACGAAGTAGAACTGCTCCTCGACCGCGAGCGACCAGAAGTGCGGGAACGCGGTGACCCCGCGGCCGAGCGGCTCGGCCCAGTTGACGAGGTAGATCCACAGCCAGACGCGATGCTCGGGATCGGCGAGCAGGCGATGCGGCGCGAGCCCGAGCACCGGGAGCACGAGCAGGCCGCCGACGAGCACGCCGTAGTACAGCGGGAAGATCCGGAGCACGCGGCGGGCGAAGAACGCGCGCAGGTAGCGCGGCGCGCCGCGGGTGTCGAGCAGGATGCCGGTGATCAGGAACCCCGACAGCACGAAGAACAGCTGCACGCCGACCCAGCCGAAGTTGGAGTCGTACTCGATCCAGCGCTCGAGCGGCCGGCCGGTGCTCGAGAACGGGTTGAGGTTGTGCGCGAGCACGAGCAGGATCGCGAGCCCGCGCACCCCGTCGAGCGCGGGGATCGGCTCGCCGGTGCCACGGGGGGGCGCGGTCGGGTCCACGCGCCATCGTACTCACTTCTGGACCCGCCGGCGGTCAGCCGCCGCGCTTGAGCGCCCGGCGCAGGACCTGGGTCAGGTCGCGCGCCGACGGCCGCGCCAGCGCGAGCGCGCCCACGACGTAGGCCGCCCCGCCGGTCACGATCTCGATCGGCAGCCGCACGCGCGCCGATTCGACACCGAGCGCGACCAGGCCATGGCGCGCGGCGAGCACCGCCGCCGCCATCACCGCACATGCCGCGAGCGGCCGCACCACCGCGCCGACGATCGGCCACGCCGGCACGCGATCGGTGAGGATGACCAGGCCGATCGCGACCGCGGACTGGACGCCGAACGCCAGGCCGACCGCTCCCGCCGTCCAGACCGGCCCGAGCGTCGAGAACGCCACGATGCAGCCGAACAGCAGCACCAGCTTGAGCAACTGCAGCGCCATGATCGCCCGCGTCCGCGAGAACGCATACAGGTACGCCGTGACGCCCCAGCCCATCGGCCGCACGACCGACAGCATCGACAGCACGACCAGCAGCGGCGCCACGCCTTGCCACTGGTCGTTCAGCAGGCAGCGGACCAAGGTCGGCGCGACCACGCCGAGGCCGACCGCGAGCGGGAACACGACGAGCGACATCAGCGCGGTCGACCGGATCAGCGCCGCCTTGCGATCCTTGACCTCGAGGCTCGCCATCGCCGGCAGCAGCACGCCGGTGATCTGCTCGCCGACCTGAACTGCCGGGATGTCGGCGAGGTTGTAGGCCATGTTGTAGAGGCCGACGAGCTCCTGGCCGAAGTACTTGCCGAACGCGAGGTTGTCCCAGTAGCGGGTCGCGAAGTCGAACAGCTGGGCGATCCCGAGCGGCACGCCGAACCGCACGATCTCGCGGACGCGTTGCCACCGCCACGGGGTGCGCCGGAACCAGCCGAGCCCGGTGGCGCGGAAGATCAGCGCGCTGGCGATCGTCGACTGGACGATGTTGCCGATCACGATCGCCTGGCCGCCGAGCTCGGTCGTCGCGGCGAGCCCGATCGCGGTGATCGTGTAAGCGAGATCGGCCAGCCCGCTGGCGATCGCCAGCTCGCGGAACCGCAGCTCGCGCGCGAGCACCTTGTCGGGGATCGCGCCGATCCGGCGGATCAGGATCGAGAGCGTGAGCCCGGGCAGGTACGCGGCGAGGTGGGGCGCGTGGAACACGGGCGCGAACACGGCGCCGGTGCCGGCGACCGCGCACAGCCCCACGAACCCGAGCACGACGTTGAGCACCGCGACGTGGTAGGTCTGCTCGTCGCCCTTGACGCCGTGGACGATGATGTACTGGTTGAACCCCCAGTTCGACACCCAGTTGGCGGTCTGCCCGATCACCAGCGCCGAGCTCACCTCGCCGATCACGTCGGGGTGCAGCAGCCGGGTCATGAACAGGGTCCCGATCAGGCCGATCACCCGGGTGCCGGTGCTCGCGCCGACGTTCCACAGCGCGCCCCGCGCGGCGCGCTTGCCTACCGACACAGAACCTCCAGCGCGCACACGACCATCGCGCGCCGGAGCATCGCCGATCGCACGCCCGGCTGTCGATCTCGCGGGCGCCGCTAACGACGGCGAACATCAATCACGGTCCGTGCAAAAGCCGACGGGCGTCGCGCGGGCAGGTCACGCACGCCCGGCAGGCGCCGTCGTGGTCGCGGCGCGCACGGCCTCGAGGCTGCTCTCGATCTCGCGAGCCGCCATCTCGCGGAGCAGCTGGTCCTCGTCGGCCTGCTCTTGCTCCGTGAGGCCCGCTGCCTTGCGGTTCTGCGCGCGTGCCTCGGCGAGGATGCGCGCGCCATCCGCTTCCATCGGATCCACGCTCGGCGACGGCGCTCGCGAGCCGATCATGGCGCCGGTCCCGGCGGTGGACGAGCGCGAGGGGCTGACCGGGACGGGCGACACGCGTCCAGCGCCGGGAGCGGGGCTGCGCGTGCGCGTCTGGGTTAGCGCGATCGCCCCGGTCAGCTGCGGGGCGACCGCATGCTCTTCGTCGACGAGCCCGAGGACGGGACCGGCCTTCTTCTTGTAGAGCTCACCGTACATGGTGATGTAGTTGCCGACGTAGACGAGCGTCATCCCGACGAACCCGACCACCCAGATCCAGGGCGGGACGTTCCGCGTGTGCAGGCCATCCGTCGACTGCAGCGCCGTCGTCGCGGCGCCGCTGAGGACGTAGCCGAGGCCGGTCACGAGTTGCCCGATCACTTTGGGATTCCACGGATTGCCTTCCTTCCGTCCCTTCAGATGGTGGCCGAGCGCGCCTCCGAACGAGGTCACTGCATTCGTGAAGTTGGCAAACGCGACGAGGGCGTTCGTCGCCTGGATCGCGGCGGCGGAGGCCGGGTCCCCGAACGTACCCAGTTTCTCCACGCCTTCCATGATATGGCCGGCGGCGCCGACGAAGTTCATGAGCGAGGACAGCCGATAGGACCATCCGCGGACGACCACCGGCTTGCCCTTGGGATGCGGATGGATATCGCCCTGTCCGATGCCGGCCTGTCCGCCGGCGTACACCAGGAGCCCGATTCCGCGGACAAAGCGAAACGCCGGGACATTGGGGTGGGCTCTGCTGCCAGCGGCTCCGACCGTGTTCAGGATCTGTCCACTGACCGATCCCCATTGCCCTTTGGCTCGAGTCTTGTTTTCCTGATTCCAGTCGCTGACTCCACCAAACAGGTTCTTGCACGCACTGCCGAGTGACTGCGCCGCCGGCTGGAGCTCGGGAACGGTCTCGAGGTATCGCCACCCCGCCGATGAGATGATATTGACCAGGCCAGAGCTCGCGTACGACAGCGCGCGCATGCCATGGTCGTTGGGCTTGGGCGGCTTGCCGGGCAGGATTCCCCGCGCGCGGACCACGATCCCGGGCCGCGATGGCGCGGGGGCCACGCGTTGCTCGGTCGCGCGCACGACGACGCGGCCCGCAGCGCTGCTACCGCCAGACGTGTCGAGGCTCTCGAGCAGCTGTTCGAGGCCATTGTCCTGTGGAAGGCCACTGGCACCCGCGGGCGGCGGTTGAAAATCATCATCGGCCCGATCGTCATGACGACGCGGCTCGCCCTGCGTGCCGCCGCCCCACCAGACCTTCGCCCGGACCAGGCCGAAGCGGCGCAGCGACGTCGAGTAGACTTGCAGCAGCGTCCTGACAAACTGTTCGTGATCGGCATCGCCGGCCACTTCGAATTCGCCCAAGTTCGGTTCGAGCACGTGCAGCGCGCCCGGTGGGATATCGCCCTCCACTTCCACGGCGGAGGCGTCGCCGCGACGGAGCCGCAGGTGGAATCCGATCACGTGATCACCGGCGTCGAACGCCAAGCGGAGCGCGAAGCACACATGCTCGTCGGTCGTGTTCTCGCGCCGCTGGTTCTTGATCGCGGTGACGATCTCGGCGGCACACGCGTACAGCGCGGCCGGCGAGAACGGCTTGTCTGCGATCACCGTGGCTTGCCGATGGTCACTCGTCTGGCCCGGTGCTTCGGTGTAGCCGAAGCGGCGGTCTTTCCCGTAGTTGGCGGGAGCGGCCTGGAGCTCCGCGATGCGAGCCCCCTTCTTGAGCCAGTCGACCCGGTCGGGGCTGAGGATGGTGACCTTGGTGTTGTTCGTGGTGACCCGGCGATGCTGCCACGTCGGTCTGCCCGCGTGGATCCGGCGAAACCATTCCGTGACGAATGCGTCGCAGAGGCCGCGCTCCCACCAGTACGCGACGTCGTCGGTCGGGCGAACGTCGCAGAGCAGCTGGCTCGCGTGTTGCTCCACGAACTCATTCATATGTGGCCCGAGAGCGCGAGCGAGCGCCCGGATGTTCTGGTTAACGTTCTGCGAGAGCATGTTTACTTCTCATACATGGTTGTTCCAGGACCAGCGATAGACCTGCTCGGCACGTCCGAGCACGACATGATCACTGGTCGCGGAAAACTTGCATGTCGCCGACGGTGACAAGTTTCGCTCAGCTCTCGCGCCAAAATGAAGTGGACGGGGCAGCACGGTGCTGCGTGGCTCATGCCGCGCGGCTGCGCCTCTCGACCGTCAACCGCCGTCGCCGTCGCCGTCGCCGTCACCGTCGCCGTCGCCATCGCCGTCCCCATCGCCAGGCAAGATCGTGAACGTGCAGTCGGTCTCGCAACCGTCGCCGTTGACGGCGTTGCCGTCGTCGCATTGCTCCGCGGCGTCGCGGATGCCGTTGCCGCAGCGGGGCAGGGTGCAGTTGTTCGAGCGCAACGCGCCGCGCGGCGGCTTCGTCACCAAGCTCGACCGGCTCTATGTCACCACCGCCGCCGGCCACCTCTACGCGGTCGACACCGCGACCGGCGGCGTGCGCTGGCACGTCGTGCTGCCGGGGACCGCCAAGGGCGGCGCGAGCTATGTGCCCGAGGAGGACGCGCTGATCGTGGGCGCCAGCGTCGGAACCCGTCGCGCCACCCGAGGCACGGTGCGAGCGATCCGGGCGAGCGATGGCGCCGAGCTGTGGAGCGTGGCGACCGATCTCGGTGACATGCGCGCAAGTCCCACCGTCGTGGCCGCCGCTGCGCCCAGCGCGGGCCACGCGGCCTGGATGGCGTGCGGCCGGCGCGAGATCTGCGCGTTCTCGACCCGCGATGGCGAGGTCCTCGACCGGCTCTCCCTGCCGTCGACGTTCACCGGCACACCGACACTGTACGAAGGGCGTATGTACATCACATTGTTCGATGGCGGCCTGCTGGCGTTCGCGCCCCGCGGCGCGCACGGAGCTCGCCCGTGACGGCGTGCGTCGTACGCTGATTGACACTCCCGTCGAACCGATTCGATGAATCCGATTGACACACCTGGAGCACTTCCGCTAGAAGTCGAGGCAGGCTCAGCGCAGCGCTGGCGCGCGAGATCTGACGATCGGTCGACGCGGCGCTCGCATCGCGCGTCCGGCAGGCTCGCGGCGCGCCATCGATCGCCGTCCGTGGTTCGAGGCCCCTCGCAAAGGATTGGAAATGATGACAACTCGACATGCTATTGCGCGTCGTACCTCTCTGGCGATCGGTATGCTGGCTGTATTTGTCGTCCTGGGCCATGCGCCGGCGCCCGCCCATGCCCAGGTCGACACGATGACGGTCGACATGGGGCTGTTCGGCGGCGCGCCGACGTATCGCGCGTCCGGCTTCATCTACGGCATGTCCCAGGACGCGTCGCGTCCGGTGCAGTCGCTGCTGAGCCAGATCAAGGTCCGGCTCATGCGCGCCGGCGGCTCGCAGATCGGCTGCCCGAACGGCGGGTTCGTCAACGGCGCGTACGCGGCGCGCCGCGACTTCGTCAGGGCCTACTATGCGAAGGCCAAGGCCGTGGGATCGAAGTACAGCATGCTGCTGTCCGGGCTGTGGGGCGCGGATGGCCCGTGCAACGTACCGCGCTGGCCGGGAGACGGCGGAAACTGGACTGAATATACCAACTTCCTGACGCAGGTCATCAACGACGCGCGGGCCAATGGAATGACTGGCTCCGATGTCCGCTGGGACATGTGGAATGAGCCCAACATCTTCTTCTGGGGCCGGTCGCAGGCGCAATATCTCGAGATGATCCGGCGCGGCACGCTGCAGGTCCGCGCCGCGTTCCCCGCTGCCGTGATCGAGGGACCGAGCCTGGCGGGCGCCCCCAACCCGTCCAATGCATGGTTCAATACATACCTGGACTTCGTCGATTCGAATAACGTCGTTCCGAACATCATCAGCTGGCACGACCTGCCGGGCGATCCGGTGGGCGATCGGAACGCGTTGAACGGCATGCTGGCGTCGCGCGGGATCGCGATCGACGGGGTCTCGATCAACGAGTACGGGGCGTTCGGGGCCGAGCAGCAGCCCGGTCCGTCGGCGTGGTACATCGCGCGCCTCGAGCGCTGCAACTGCGATGGCGCACGGGCGAACTGGGGCAATGTCGGCCAGACGCCCTCGCTGTACGACACGCTGGGCTGGCTGGTCACCGCCAACGCCAATCAGACGATGGGGCAATGGTGGGTGTACAAGCGCTATGCCGACCAGACCGGCGTGCGGACGAGCATCACCCCCGGCAGCGCGCACGACGGCACCGTGTTCCAGGACTCCGCGGCCCGCCGGTCGATCGCGGTGCTGGGCGCGCGCGGCAACGCGGCGCAGGGCAACGTGACCGTGCGCTACAACCGGATGCCGTCGTTCCTGGTCAGCGGCGGCTCGGTGAACGTCCTGGTGGAGCGCATGCCGTCGACCAACGCGTTCGTCAGCGCGCCGACGGTGGTCTCGAGCAGCCGCGCCACGGTGACCGGCGGTTCGTTCGCGGTCACGATCAACTGGACGAACTTCAATGACGCCTACGTGATCACGCTCAGTCCTTGACCGCGCCGGCCGTGATCCCCGCGGCGACGTAGCGCTGGGCGACGAGCAGGAGCACGGTCGCCGGGATCGAGGCCACGACGGCCGTGGCCATGATGGCGTTCCACTCCTGGTTGTTGTTGCCGATGTAGCGGTAGATGCCGAGCGTGATCGGCTGGAGCTCGCCACCCTGGTCGAGCGTGCTCGCGAACACGAAGTCCGACCACGCCCACAGGAACGCGAACAGCGAGACCGTGATGATCGCGTTGCGGCTGAGCGGCAGGATGATCGACCAGAAGATCCGCAGCGCTCCCGCGCCGTCGACCTCGGCGGCCTCGACGACCTCGGGCGGGATGCCGGACATGAACGCGGTGAACACCAGCACACCGAACGGTACCGCGATGGTGGAGTCCGCGACGATCAGGCCGGGCAGCGTGTTGAGCGCGCCGACCGCGAGGTAGATCGCGTAGAACCCCATGGCCATGATGACCGCGGGGATCATCTGCGCGATCAACAGCACGAAGCCGAGCGCGCCGGCGCCAGCGGGACGGAGCTTGGCCAGCGCATAGCCCGCCGGGGCGGCCAGCACCAGCGTCAGCGCGACGGTGCCCAGGCCGATGACGATGCTGGTGCCCAGGTACGGCAGCTGCTGATCGAGGACCGCCCGGTAGCCGTCGAGCGTGGCGTGCAGCGGAACCCAGTCGGGCGGCGACTTGCGCATGTCCTGCCCGCGGGTGAGCGACACGTTCACCATCCAGTAGATCGGAAACAGCATCACCGCGGTCAGCAAGACGCCGACACCGGTCTTCCACCGCGGCGCGCGGCCGGTCACGGCGCGTCCTGCCTGCGCTGGACACGGATGTAGATCAGGCCGAACATCAGGGCCATCACGATGAGCAGGTTACCCACCGCGGCACCGGGGCTGAACGCGGGCAGCATGTTGCCGAACCCGAGCCGGTAGGACCAGGTCGCCAGGGTCGACGACGAATCGGCCGGGCCGCCCCGGGTCATGATCCAGACGATGTCGAACACCTTCAGCGTGTAGATCAGGCCGAGCAGCAACGTGATCGCCGAGACCGGGCGGAGCATCGGGAACGTCACCCGCCAGAACCGCTGCCACGGCCCGGCGCCGTCGAGTGCGGCCGCCTCCTCGATGCTCGCCGGGATGCCCTCGAGGCCGCTGTGGAGCAGCACCAGATTGAACGGGATGCCGATCCAGATGTTCGCGATGGTGACCGAGGCCAGCGCCCAGCGCGGCGAGGTCAGCCAGTTGATCGGCGAACCGCCGAGGCGTTGCAGGACGGAGTTGACCACGCCGGACTCGCTGTTGAGCATCCAGGACCAGGTCGACGCCGAGACGATCAGCGGCAGGAGCCAGGGCACGAGGAACAGCGCGCGCAGCGTGCGCGACAGCGGGAAGTGGCGGCGAAAGAACACCGCCAGACCCAGCCCGATCGCGAACTGAAACGCGATCGAGACCGCGGTGAACACGGTGGTGTGCCACAGCGCGGGCCCGAAGCTCGGGTCACGCACCACGCCGCGGTAGTGATCGAGGCCGGCGAATGGCGCATTGCCTTCCACGAACGACCGCACCGTGTAGTCGCGCAAGCTCAGATCCAGGTTGCGATAGAGCGGGTAGGCGTAGAATACGACGAGGTACACGGTCACCGGGGCGAGAAACGCCCACGCGGCCCATCGTCGTCGTGCCCGGCCGGGAGGCGCCGCCATGTCACTTGGTGGCTTGCGCCGCCGTGGCTTGCGCCACCGCCAGCGCTTCGCCCGGGCTCTTCGAGCCGCTCAACGCCGTCTGCATCGCCGTCCACAGCGGCTGTGAGATCTTGGGATACTTGGTGCCGAGGTTGTCGCTGGTGCGACCCTTCGCGGCCTGGACCGCGCTCACCCAGACCGTCAGCTCGGGCGTGGCGGCGACCTGCTTGGCCTGGACGGCCGAGGTCGGCGCGACATACGACAGCGTGGTGTCGGTGGTATACAAGTTCTCCGTGCTGGTGAGACAGCCGACCAGCTTCACCGAGGTCGCGTAGCGCTCGGTCGCCTGCTGCACCGGCACGGTGACGAGCTCACCCCCGGTCGGCGCCGGCGCGGTGCCGCCGGCCATGCCGGGGATCGCGATGATCCCGTATTCGAACCCGGTCTTCTTGGCGTTGCCGAGCTGCCAGGTCCCGTTCTCGGCGAAGCCGTACTGTCCAGTCGCGAACTCCTGCCAGCTGGTAGTCTGGGTATTGTTGAGCACGGAGTTGGGCGCATAACCGCTCTTCACCCAGTCGACCCACAGCGACAGCGCCGAGCTCGCCTGCGGCGAATCGAGCGCGGTCAGCTGCGCACCGGCGCCCCAGAACCAGGGCAAGAACTGAAAGCTGCCCTCCTCGGTTCCGATCGCCGAGAACGTGATGCCCTTCTTGCCGGTGGCGGTGATCTTGGCCAGCGCACCGGTCAGCGCTGCCCAGTCCTTGATCGACGCGGCGTCGACTCCGGCTGCTTGCAGCACGGCCTTGTTGTAGTACAGCGCGAGCGTGTTCGCGCCGATCGGGATGCCGTAGGTCTTGCCGCCGAGCTGCCCGGCGGCGAGCAGGTTCGGCTGTACCGCCGAGACGTCGATCTTCGTGTCATCGGTGGTGGCGAGCACGCCGCCGTCGGCCAGCGTCGACACCACGGGATTATCCACGATCAGCACATCGGGCGAGTTGTGCTGCTGTGCCGCGAGCAGCGCCTTGTTGGTCAGATCCGAGGTATCGAACGCGGTCCGCTTGATCGTCACGCCGGCGGCGGTGCCGCACTTGTTCACCAGCTGTACCCAGCCGGAGCTGGCATCGAACTGCGGATACGGATCCCAGATCGCGTAGCTGGTGGCGCTGCCGTTCGCCTTGTCCTTCGAGCTCGAACACCCGATCGGACCGGCCACGGCGGTGATCGCGCTGAACATGATGATGCGCTGTGCGAATACGTGTGTCACGAGGTCCTCCAGCCAGATTGGTCATCGAGGTACGGCGCGCCGGCGCTCGTACGCCGCGGCCAGGATCAGATAGGCGCTCGCCGTCCAGGTGTAGGCGCGGTCGCGCAGGCCCGCCCCGGACAGCGCGTCGAAGTTCTCGGCGAACCCCGACTTCTCGCACAGCCGGCGGAACCGAGCGCTGATGTCGTCGGCGAGCTCGGTGACCCCGGCGCGGCGCAGGCCGTCCTCGACGAGGATCGTGGCCGGTGCCCAGATCGGTCCGCGCCAGTAGCCGTCGGCCTGGTAGTGGTCCGACGTGGTCCGCTCGGTGGCCAGCCCGTACGGCGTCAGGTGTGCCGAGATCCGCGCGGCCAGCGCGCCGCGCACGCGATCGGGGAGCTCCATCCCGAGCACGATCGGCATCAGGTCGAGCAGGCTGGCGCTCGTCCAGCTGCGGGTGGTGCCGGCGGCGCGCGCGACGAAGCACTCGCCGGTCCACAGCGCGGTCAGCATCGCCTCGAGGGCCTCGGTCGCGGCGGCGTCCCACCGGGCGGCGTCGTCGCTGCGCCCCAGCGCCGTGGCGAGCTCGGCGAGCTCGCGCATCTGCAGCACCAGGAAGCTGGCGAGATCGCCGGTCTCGACGACGCGGTCGCTGGCGAACGTCGTGGCGTTGTCCCAGCCGCTGTCATTGCCGTGCTGGTAATGCGAGAGCGGCTGGCCGGGGACGCGCCGCTGCTCGCGCCAGAACTGCGTCCAGCGCTCGAGCTGCAAGTACACGCGGGTGAGCTCCTCGTGGTCGAGCGTCTGGGGGATGAGCCGGCGCAGCTGGCGCAGTGCCCAGCCGTGGATCGGCGGCTTGACGAAGTTATAGAGGACCTCGGAGTGGGTCACCGAGTCCGGCAGGCTGCCGGCGCTGTCCTGGTGATCGAACACCAGCTTGAACTGATCCCAGGCGAGGTCCGGGAGCCCGCTCGCCAGGGCGAGCGCATTGAAGCAGTGGTCCCAGCTCCACACCTTGTCCATCCAGTGCTTGGACATGAGGACGGCGGGCCGGGTGACAAAGCCGGCGGGCCGCACGGTGGCGGACCACAAGACGTACGCCGCGAGCGCCGCCGCCGGCGTCGCGGTGGAGCGCCATGGCGCGACGGCATCGGCGAACGCCGCGAAGCTCGCGCCGGCCGCCGCCACGATCTGCGAGAACGCCGCCGCGGCGACGTAGGGCGCGCGCCCGGACTCGTACTCCTCGATCGCGATCTCCCATGGTCCGGCGTCGGGCAGCACGAGGACGCGTTCGGCCTCGCCCAGCGCCTGGGCGCCGCGCGCATCGATCAGCGCGCCGATCACCACGGTGACCCGGTAGCGACGGCCGGTCTCGTACAGCGTGTACACGTGCGCGCCGTCGACCGGATCGCGATACAGGTAGGGCCCGCTGAACGGCGTCAGCGTCGGGTTGGCGGCCGCGACACGCAGGCCGAGCCCCTCGCCGCGCAGGCGGATCGTATCGGCTCGTTCGTAGGCGAGCGCGATGCGCCCGGCATCGTGGCTCCAGGTCAGCTGGCTCGCGGTCGCGGCGATCGTGGTCGCGGCCCGATCGGCGCCGAGGGTCGGAACAAAGCGCAGCACGGGATGCATCCCGTGCTGATGCGACACCAGGTGAAGATCGTCGGCGCGGCGGTGCTCCGAGAGGACCCCGGAGATGCCAAACCAGGCGCCGTGATAGCTGAATGGGATCTCGTCGACCGAGAAGCAGGGCTCCGCTGAGGGATGGGCAGATATACTCATTCGAATCGATTCGACGGACTCTGGTAACCATAGGCGTCACCCCGATTGCCCGTCAACACAATCCGAAGATCCAGCACGATCAAGCCTCGACCACGGTCCTTGACGCGCCCCGCCGGTCACGGCCACTATGATGGGCGCATCGCGAACATCGAGATCGCTACCCCGGTGCACAGACAGGACGTCGGATTTGCCGCAGCGAGCCAATCGTGGAACTCACTCGCTCAACATCGGCGAGATCGCCCGGCGGGCCGGCGTGTCGCGCAGCACGGTCTCGTACGCGCTGAGTGGCAAGCGGACCATCTCGGAGGCGACCCGCCGCCGGGTCAAGGACGTCATCGACGAGCTGGGCTACCGGCCCAACGCCGCGGCGCGTGCGCTCAAGGAGGGCCGGACCCGCACGATCGGCCTCATCATCCCGCCGGCGGGCACGCGGTTCACCGACATGCAGTTGCGGTTCATCGCCGCGACGGTGGACGCCGCGGCCCGGGTCGACCTCGATGTGCTGCTGTCGTCGTCGGGCGGCGACCATGACCGGTCGTTCGAGCGGGTGGTCACCGGCGGGCGGGTCGATGGCGTGGTCGTCATGGAGATCCAGATGGAGGACCCGCGCGTGGTCCAGCTGCAGCACAGCGATCTGCCGTTCGTGGCGATCGGCCGCACGGCGCGGCCCGACGATCTGTGCTGGGC
>Ga0302323_100003799_pt1 | contig 12275 bp, 7 predicted proteins | sample Fen_T0_3_FD_201950 | JGI IMG/M metagenome (GOLD analysis project Ga0302323, IMG submission 201950) | Peat permafrost microbial communities from Stordalen Mire near Abisko, Sweden - Fen_T0_3 | ecosystem: Environmental > Terrestrial > Soil > Wetlands > Permafrost | place: Sweden: Abisko... | reverse complement strand
GCGCAATCCGTCATAACCACCCCCCCCCCGCCACCCCCCCCCCGCCGGTGGAGCTCCGCTCAGCTCAAACGTTAGGCCGTCGATAAATCTTACTTATAATTGAATTCAAACTAAGCAAATGAAAAAAGTAAGGTATACAAAAAAATTTGAAATATTAATAAATCCTACTTGGGATCAGCAGTTGGAAAGAGAGCCTTTATTGGCATTTTCTTTTATTTTATCTACCAGAAATAATCAACTTTCAACTGTTGCGGATGAAATTCTTGATTTACTTGATGCTGGTATATCTGAAAGTTTTATCGATACCAATAAAACAACCAAAGCAGGAATTTTAATGTGGCTGTGGATTTTAGGAGCATACGAAATTGTCAGGACAATGTGCCAGGCAAGTAATTGCTTTTCATTAGAATATATGGAAAAACTGCGTCCATTAAAAAATAAGCTTGCCAAAATAAGAATGCCTGATTCTAAAATGGAAAAGCAAGGAAAAAAACAGCCTGTCAGTTCCAATCGTAGCCCTTGGTGTGAAGTACAGAAGACAAAAGATTTACTAATCGGTGATCCAGAGGAAGCATATTCCACTAGAGAAATAATTGATTATTACTTTTCAATAATTTACTCATTAACATCAAAAGATATAATGGGAAATCATGAAGCGTCTTATAGTAAACCCTTCAGTATATAATTTAATATTTTTGTTCGGTGTTAGTTTGGCTATAAGTGCATAATTTAGCAGCCTAACATCTTGTTCAAGCGTGACCGGCCTTACTGTGGCGGTTTTGAAAATCAGTTTAAAAATAAACCGTGCCGCCTTTGTTTAATTTCATACAAAGGCCGGCACCTTAACAAAACGTTAGGCTGCACAACCCGCTTCGGAGACTATTGTGGCGAACTCTAGGCAAATCGCAGGTCTTGTCGGCCCGACACTCGTGGCCATGCTTCTGTCGGAGTTTCCGCTAGTACAACCGCATCTGTACGATAGCCAAATCCCACCCGTGATCTACCTGTCTGGCGTACTCATGTTTGTTGCTGGCCTCGCTGTTGTCCGAGTACACAATCTTTGGGTTCGTAACTGGGCCACCCTTGTCACGATGACAGGCTGGTTCTTCTTGCTTCTTGGCCTAGTTCGCATGTTCGCCGCTAGTCAGTACCATCAAGCTGCGGCAGGCACCAGTTCAACCGTATTCATGCTGCTTGAGGGCGTGCTCATGGTCATCGCGCTCATCATCACTTATCAAGGATATCGACGCCCTCCCGAATAGCCATGCATACCCACCACAAACGATCTTAAACCTGACGGATCAAGCTGAATTGACTCGGTTGCGCCGGGAAAACGAGCCGTTACGCAGGGAGCGCGAAATATTAAAAAGCGCGGATAAATCTTCTTGGAAATAATAATCCTCTTGCGAAACCGAGCCGCCTACTCAAACTAACCCTGACTAAAACATCAGTGCATCACTCTATTCCTTTACCCCAAGATCCAGCATAAAACCTTTCATACAATGCAACCCTGGCTCGTTCGGCCAGTTCGGCTGACTTGAAATCCTCATCAAGCACATCGATATCGGCCTGATAACCAACCGCCATCATCGCCATAGGTTGGCAATTGGTTGGAAGTTGAAAAACTTCGTGTGCTAAGTCAGCATCAAAGCCGCCCATTTGATGCACACATAATCCCATAGCCGTCGCCTGCAAGCACAGGCTGGCACTGGCGGCTCCGGTGTCATACATCGCCCAACGATTGGGCTTGCCGTTGTGGTTGAAATGTCCCATAGCGACTGACAATATCAACAGCGGTGCGTTCTTGGCCCATTGCCTGTTTTTTTCGACCAGCGTCCCGAATGCCTGTTGCCAAGCCGCTTCGTCCGTCGCTTTGTCGCACACCACAAACCGCCACGGCTGGTCATTAAAACAAGACGCTGCCCAACGTGCGGCTTCCAGCAGCGCCAGCAAGTCATCACGACTTACTGGTTTGTCAGGATCAAAAGCCCTGGGACTCCAACGTGTTTGGATAAGTTCGTTGATTTGTACACTCGTCGTTGCGATTTTTTGTTGCATGGTTGGTTCCTTAGTTTAAGCTAAGGAATCTCTGAACAAGTTGATTCCGCTCATGGTTCGACCAGCTCACCACGAACGGAATCAACTATCTGCCGTTTGCCCTGAGTCCTTCGATACACTCAGGAGAGCCTTGTCGAAGGGCTTAATCAGAGATTCCTTAAATAACAACAGTTTCACAGCGTCAACACGCCATCACGATAGTCACGGTAAGCCTGTTCGATCTCTTCCATCGTGTTCATGACAAACGGGCCTGATTGCACGACCGTCTCATTCAATGGCATCGCGGCTAAGACAAGAAATTGTGCCGACTGGTCTAGCGTTACCAGATGGATGTTATCGCCGTCAATCAACTGCCCCAGTTGTCCGGCTTTTAAAACCTTATCCGGCGAGCCAAATGCCAGCTCGCCTTTATAAACATAGACTAAAGCCGTATGTTGTGGGTCTACCGGAATATCCAGCTCTTGCTGCGGACTTAGTAACACATCGAAATACAAGGGTTGTGTCGTCACGCCTGATACTGCTCCCGATATTTTTTCCGTTCCGGCAACATATTCACCAGCAATCAGCTTGATGTAACCTCCTTTTGCTAATGTGATATGGGGGATGTCCTTAGCTGCAATGTCACGGTAATGTGGCTGCTTCATTTTTTCTTTTGCTGGCAGGTTTAGCCAGAGTTGAAAGCCATGCAACAAGCCATTGTCCTGTTCTGGCATCTCGGAATGGATAATGCCGTGTGCGGCTGTCATCCATTGCACATCACCCTTACGCAAATGGCCTTCATTGCCCAGATGGTCGCGGTGCAGCATGGCACCTGCCAGCATGTAAGTCACGGTTTCAAAGCCGCGATGCGGGTGATCGGGGAAGCCGCCGATATAATCTGCCGCTTCATCCGAGCCAAACTCATCGAATAAGAGAAACGGGTCAAACTTATGTTTTTGTTGCGAATTAAAGATGCGCTTGAGTTTAACGCCCGCACCATCCGAGGTATTTTGCCCAGCAACAACAGTTGCAAGTTGTCGGTTTTGCTTATTCATCTTTAACCCCCAATAGATTGTTCTTGATTAAATAGTTGTCCAAAGAATACCGTCCGCCACCCATCAATATCAGTGTTACAGTTGCTGACAATAAAGCCAGCGCATATTCAATGCCGTGCGCTTCCAGAAAAAAGCCGTTGCCCCAATGCACCCCAAACAGTGCCACTAACATCGTGACAGCGCTCACCGAAGCCGCAGGACGGGTCATTAGACCCAATATTAGGGCTAAACCGCCGAAAAATTCCGCACTGCCTGCCAATAACGCCATAACAAATCCTGGGTTTAAGCCTACAGATGCCATCCATTGCCCCGTGCCTTCCAAGCCATAGCCACCAAACCAGCCAAACAGTTTTTGGCTGCCATGTGCCGCCAGGATTATGCCGATAGGTACACGCAGGGTAACACCTTCCCAACCTGCATTAGAAATTAAGAGTTTATTGATTAATTCTTTCATGTTTACCTCGTAAATATTTAATAAACAACGTAATTTATTTTTACCAACGTCTAGTTTGAAGCTTTACAATTTATTGCTACCGAATATACAGATGTCCGAAACATTTCATTTCCCAGCAAAATTTTGATGTAACTCAGGCTGATCACGTATTTGGGACGTTAGGACTTGGGGTAAATTTGATCGATTAATCGTTATCCACTATTCAGTTATGTAGATTTAAGGTTGTTGTTTTACACTAGCCGAATTATCTATCAGAATTCGTTAATCTTAAATCACATGCCCAACCCCGCATCTCCAACTAACGATGACGCTTCTAAGCAGATTGAACAGCTGCTGGAATCGGCCAATTCGGCATCCCAGACGGTAGCGGCGCTGCATGTGGCGTTTTTGGCGTTTGTCGCGTATCTCGGTGTCATTGTTTGGGGCACCACGCATGAAGACTTGTTGCGCATCAGCCCGGTCAAACTGCCGATCCTGGATGTGGAGTTGCCACTTACCGCTTTTTACAATTTTGTGCCTTGGATGGTAGTGCTCCTGCATTTCAACTTGCTGATGCAATTGGAGTTGCTTTCCTGTAAGTTGTGGAACTTGGATAGCAGTCTTCCCGATACCGCAGCCGGGCAACAAGTACGCGACCGCCTGTTCATCTTCCCGTTCACTCATCTCATCGCAGGGCGTACCGAAGTCCTTTTGATACGCTGGCTGATGTCCTTGGTGGTGGGCATCACAGTGATCGCCTTACCCCTATCCATCTTGCTGGCCGCGCAAATCCGCTTTTTGCCCTTCCACGACGAAGCCATCACCTGGTCACAACGGCTCGCAGTTTGGGTCGATGCTGGCATGCTGCTTGCTTTGTGGCCGTTGATCGCCTCGCCCAAAGACAGGGCAATGGAATGGTGGCAAAATGCTATCTATCAACTGCTAGGTTATTGGCCCACCTGGCTTCGGCATTATAGTGTACTCGGATGGAACGGAATGGTGCGTTTGATTCAACATTTTTCCAAGAAATCACCCATTCATGAAACCATCCCAGAGCCGTTAATTCGCACCGGAACAGAACCCAAAGGCATGATCGTCTTATTGGTTTCAGTTCCATTAATTGTCATGCTAAGCATTATTGCCGTAATACCGGGCAGCATAACCGTACATAAATACTACAATCCAGCGAAAGAAACCCAGCCACAAAATGACAACCCTGAAGAGACTCCCCACTACTTCGAAGACTGGTTGATCAGAAAATTGCCAGCATCCTGGCTGAGTGTCGCCGCCTACCAATATGATACGGTCACTTGCACTTCGTTACCCTTGTCAGAAAAAACGGAAGCGTCTATCCTCCAAGTTATGTTGGGTCCCTGTGTCTGGTTCAATTGGGGCATTTTCCCACGCAACTTAAAACTTAGGGAAACCAGATTGATACCCAAAGAGGTTTCATTGTCGCTATTGACCCGAGCGACTGACACCAATAAAAACATCCGTGACAGTGCTTTCAAGGAATTCGACGGCCTCAACCTACAAAATCGCGATTTGCGTTTTGCCGATCTTTTCGGGGCTGTGTTACCGAAAGCCGACCTTCGACATGTCCAGTTACAGGGTGCGGTATTGTTGAAAGCCAAGCTCCAGGGCGTAATTGGATGGGATAAAACACAACTGCAAGGTGCTATCTTAGGTGGGACACAACTTCAAGGGGCTGGCCTGATTGAAGCGGATTTACGTGATGCCGACCTTCGGGGAGCTGATTTGCAGGGCGCGGACTTGGGTTGGGCGAACCTACAGAGCGCTGACCTTCGTGGTGCCGATTTGCAGGCGGCAAACCTACTAGGGGCAAAACTGCAAGGTGCCGATCTACGCGGGGTAAAGCTTCAGGGCGCAAACTTGCGAGAAGCAAACCTGCAAGGCGTAAGCCTGGACTATGCGAAACTGCAGGGCGCTGATCTAGCTAAGGCGGACATGCAAGCTGCCGTACTACACGGCACCCAACTACAGGGTATTGATTGGTCACAAGCCAATCTCGATAGTGTTTTTATGGCGACAAGCTCAGTGTCAGATTGGACAGAACACCAACAGCATATTCTAGAGGCAACACTCAAACCTTTAATGGATGTCGAAAAATTCAGTGCATTTCAAGCGCGGATGAAGGACGCAAGCGCGGGGATACAGCCAAACATTTTGAGCAGTCGAAACGGCTGTTACAGCGATAACCAGACTTTGCTGGACTGCGAATACCGTCATCCTGAGCAACTAAATACTTACCTTTCTGATGTTTTATACCCAAAATTGATTGAACTGGCTTGTTCGGATGCGGCAATTGCCATTGGAATTGCAAGACGTAGTGCAGATGCGCCTGATCACAATGACCCTATTTTTGGCTTGGCAGCCAATTTAGTCGAGTCATTGAACAGCCCAACTCCCTGTGCGGGCTTGGCTGCATTATCGGAACAAACCCAAGAAAAATTGCTGAAAACAGCTAGACAACAAAAAAGTAAGCCATAAATGCTACGATTCATCAGTTAAGTCTAGGTAAACCTAATAAATTGCAACGAATTCCTAATCTTACAGCGGCAAGTCTCAAACAATTTCAAATGCTATCCTAAGCAACCGTTGACCCATATTGACCTGTATAAGGATTTTTCGGCCAACTCCAGCCGTTCGATACTTCCGATAGCTGACGCTCATACATAGCAATACAGACCTTCACACTGACTTAATATCTATTTTTCAGCTCTATCAATTATGACAGTTCGAAATTGCCAAAAAAGCGTTAAAATTATTACAAAAATATTAATTTGCACATAAACTGAAATTCCATTTACAATCAAAACAACGTTTGGTATAAACTTTCTGGTGCAATAAACAATTGCCGAAGGGGAAACAGAAAAATACGCTAAATTTATATCAAACTAATTGCTAATCCTGCCGTGAGACAGGTGCGGAAAATCGCGGATCTTTAGTTGCATCAAATAAAGAAAGCCGGATTGCCGGGTGTGACAACGTCAATGTCACAGCTGAGGCATCCGGCTTTTTTGTTGCCAGCAAATAACTAAGGGTCTTACAGATATGCAAAAAATAATGAAGTCATTGGCGAGCCTTTTCTTGCTCACATTCACCGCCACTTCGCAAGCCTCTATAATCGTAAGCATTGCACCTGCAACACTTACGTCTGCGCCGGGTCTGCCAATTGAAATCGCGCTAAAGATTGCTGGCCTGGGAAATGGGACGGCACTTGGTGCCTATGATCTTAATGTGAATTTTGATCCGGCGCTTCTCAGTTTCCAAAACGCCCAATTCGGTGATCCAACGCTTGGTGACCAACTCGACTTGGCTCACCTGGGATTAAGCAACCCGCTATCTTTGCCTGGGACGGGGACAGTCAACTTGATCGAAACTTCCTTGGATTCCGCAAGCGTGCTGACAACACAACAAGCATCCGCCTTTACTCTTGCCACTTTATCATTTGCTTCCCTTGGTTTGGGAAATACCCCCATAACTATTACCATCAACAGCCTTGCTGATGCGAATAGCCTCGCACTCGATGCGACGACTCAATTAGGCAACGTGAGCGTGGCGGCAGTCCCGCTGCCTTTATCATTTTTGTTGATGCTGAGCGGACTCGGATTGTTACCCATGTCGCAAAAACGGTCAAAGATTCCGGGGACTGACTAATACACAATCATAAAACGCATAATCTCCCATACATAATGTCAACGGAGTTCCCGATGAGAACAGCGCGTACCCATTGTAAAGCACTTGCGGCATTTGCCATCCTACTCTTAAGATGGCCTGTAGTATATGGTGACGTACCCGCTTATGAAATTATTGACTTGGGGACTAATACTACCGCACATGGGCTGAACAATCTGGGTCAGGTTGTCGGTGAAGTTTCACCACCAAATAGCCCAACCCATGCCTTTTTGAGCGCACCAAATGGCGGGCCTAACAAGGAGCTAGGCCAGATTCAGGACATCGGTACACTAGGGAGTTATTCCATCGCCCACGGTATCAACGATTCCGGGTTAATTGTGGGTGAGTATGGACTAGCACAGGGATTTGCCCCCCGCGCATTTATCAGTAATCCAAATGGCGGCTCATTGTTCGACATAAACGGGCCGACAAGTTCACGTTCTGTGGCTTACGGCATCAATAACGCCGGACAGGTGGTCGGTTACAATACCGACGCTTCTGGCTTTAATGGGGCATTTATCCGCGAGCCTAACAGTGTTGACCTGACGGATATTGCCACCCTTTATACCGATAACAATAAAAACACCACTATTCGAGCTCCAGGCGTTGCATACGCTGTCAATACTACAGGACATGCAGCAGGGGCAGGCACGTATTTCCCAAGCCCCGGTTTCCCTTCCGGTATCGCCGACCTTACGAACAACTCTATCACGGCATTCCTAAGTGGCCCCGATGGGGCGGCACTGACCAGCCTCGGCGGCTTTGATCCCGTTAAACCGTCAAGCACGGCTTACGGTATCAATAATCAAGGGATAGTGGTTGGTTCATCCCAAACGGCCAACGGCGAAACACATGCATTCTTCTCGAATGGACTAGGGCTTTCCGATCTCGGCTCCCTTGGGGGCACAAGCATTGCTTACGACATCAACAATGGCAGCAATCTACCGGATGGGACAAACCCAGTACAGGTAGTAGGCCAAAGCGATGTCCCAAATATTGGCTCCCACGCTTTTGTCTGGGATCAAACCAACGGCTTGGTTGACCTTAACTTAGTCGTTGATGCCGATGCAGGCGCTACATTTGACAGCACTGGTGTCTGGTTGACCTCGGCGACGGCGATCAATGACCACGGACAAATCGCCGCAAACGGCGGTTATAAGTTCAACGGAAGTCAAGGTATCTTCTTCCAGCGTTCATTTTTGCTAACCCCCAAACCCTTGTCTGCGGACGGTAAAAATCTTGGCTTGTCGCCCAGTGATGTCCCACCGATAGAAACCCACCGGCAGGCTACAGGCGGCGCAGTCAATGTTGCAACCGGAAACAAAATATTGGTTGAAACCGATTATGTTGGCGGTACTGGCACAGGGTTGGTGTTCCGGCGTTACTACAACAGCCAGGGGCGCGGGTTTACTGCCTTCGGTGCTAAATGGCGGTGTACTTATGACCGCTCAATCAGTATTCCTGTCAATAATCGCGTCCAGGCTACCCGTGCGGATGGGCGGGTCGAGGTGTTTACCTTGACTAATGGAAGATGGGTAGGTGATCCCGATGTCACCGATAGCTTAAGTGGCGACTCCAAGGCGGGTTGGATATTGGTTACGGCAGACGATATTGCTGAAAGTTACAGCCCCGACGGCAAGCTGACCCAAATAATTACGCCTGCTGGCCTGAGTACAACCTTAAGCTACGACGAACTAGGCCATCTTATTACCGTGACGGGTCCGTTCGGACATAAGCTTACGTTCGCTTATGACCAAACCAGTGGCGCTATCAGCAGCATGACAACACCGGGCGGGACAGTTTACAGTTATAGCGTTCAAACGCTGTTACCCCGCAAAGGCATACTCACTGATGTCAGTTATTCTGACTTTCCGCGTTCATTTATCACCCGTTATAGCTATGGCGATCCGGCTAATCCTGGCGCAATAACCGATATAAGCGTTATGAGTCTCCTAGATGAATTAAGCCATTTTACCTTTACCTACGATGCCAAAGGTCGGCTTATTTCCTCCGGTTCAGATGGTGGGATCGATTCCATCACCCTTGACTACAACGATTCTGCAGGGACGACCACTGTCACCGATGCACGCGGCAGCACCCGCAGCTATACCTTTCAGAATCAATTTAATGTCCTAAAGACAACGGCATTAGCTGGTGCCCCTTGTTCTAGTTGTGTCGGCAAGGCGTTCAGTTACGACGGCAACGGCTTTATCGCAAGCCGCACCGATTATAACGGCAATGTCACGACTTACACTCATAATGTACGCGGGCTTGAAACCTCCCGCATTGAAGCCTCCGGCAAACCGGAATCCCGAACGATTACGACGGCATGGGACAATAACTTTCATTTGCCAACGCAGGTCACTGAACCCAACCGTGTCACTACATTTAACTATGATGAAAACGGTAATTTATTGACCCGAAAGGTGAATGCCTCTAACCAGAGCAGGCTCTGGACTTACACTTACAATAACAACGGGCAAGTGACCAGCGTTGACGGCCCACGCAACGACGTGAACGACATTACCCGTTATACGTATGGCGCAAATGGTGCGCTCGCGTCCGTCACCGATGCGTTAGGGCATCTTACCCAGATAAGCGCTTATGACAGTAACAACTGGCCACTTACGATCCAAGACCCAAATGGCTTGACCACCAACATAGAATATGACAGTAAAGGCCGTAAGGTTTCGGTAGATGTCGGCGGGCTTGTTACAACGTACACCTACAATGGGCTAGGACGCTTGACAAGCATTAACCATCCAAGCGGTGAGAGCTTTAATTACACCTATGATGTGACCGACCGCCTGACTACGGTGGTTGATTCATGGGGATTTACTGAAGACACGATCAACTACATTAATGATGCGTTTGGCAACGTCCTTGAAGAGCAAGTGTCGGCCGGCACGCCCCTACTTCCGTTCGCCCCAATAGTATCCGAGGGAACCCGAACCCATAGCTATACCTACGATGCCCAAAATCGTGTCTTGCAGTCCATCGGCTCTCAGGGTCAGGTTACGGCCTACGACTACGATGCCAACAGTAATTTGATCCAGGTGACCGATCCGCTGAACAAGCTGAGCAAATTTACCTACGATCCCCTAAATAGGCGCACTGCAACGATTGATGCTAGCGGCGCACAGACCCAGGCGACCTACGATACCGACAACCATCCTCTCAGCGTCAAGGATGCGCGAGGACTGGTCACATCCTATACTTACGATGGCTTGGGTAATTTAACATCAATAACCAGCCCGGACACAGGCAGCACAACTCTCAGCTACGATAGTGCTGACAATCTCCTAAGCCAGCCGGATGCCAAAGGGTTGCAGACTAACCGCAGTTACGATGCACTCAACCGCGTAACGCAAATCCGTTACCCAGGTATAGCGCCGACAAACTTTAGCTATGACCAGGGGACAACTGGCATTGGTCGCCTCACGCGCATGGCTGACAGTACGGGCAGCACGGCTTGGGTCTATGACGAACAAGGCCGGGTGGCACAGAAAACCCAACAGGTCGGTGCTTTGACCCTGACCGTAAAATACAGTTACGATCCTTTCGGAAACCCATTAACAATTACCTATCCGTCGGGGCGTACGGTTATTCTTGCCCATATCGCTGACAAGTTATACCTGATCGGCGCGGATGGAAAACCCATTTCAGTCAACGCCTACCAACCTTTCGGGCCTCCAATAAGATGGAGTTATTCCGGTGTGCCCAATACTCGCACGGCAGATACTGATGGACGATTGAGCGACTACACCTTAGCAGCCCGCACCCGCACATTGAACTACGATGCCGCTAACCGCATCACTGAGTATAAGGACACTGACCCAAGCTTTAACCAAAGTTTCAATTACGATGCGCTGAGCCGGATTACCGAGTACACCGGCAATTCAATTACAGAAAGTTACGGCTATGATGATGTGGGCAACCGCACCAGTTATGCCGTCAACAGCACGCCACCAATTAACTATACCTATGCTACAGACAGCAACCGTTTATTGGATGCCACCATCGGGACGCAGCCACGTTCCTACACTTACGATCCAATTGGTAACATCACCGGCGACACGGTAAACCAATACACCTACGATGGCCAAAACCGTTTGACCCAAGCCCTGGTGGGGCAACAGCTTTACGCCTATTGGCTAAATGGCAGAGGCCAACGGGTCGCAAAGTCCTTGGGCAAGGCCTTCGACTTGGGCGGTGATGCCAACCTCAACAACCGCCTGGAAAGTTCAGATTTGCGCCTCATTGCTCAAATGGCGCAGGGGCAAATTACCGTCAACCTGTCCGGCGACTGCAACCACGACGGCAATGTCACCCTGGCCGATGTCACTTGCACGCAAAGCAAGATTGCCAACTTACGGGCAAACCCTAGCCTCTTTACCGCCCCGCCAAACACCTATTTTTTCTACGATGAAGCAGGTCATTTGATCGGGGAATATGACACCAATGGCCTGTCCATCCAGGAAACCGTCTGGATGGGTGATACCCCGGTAGCGGTAATGAAACCCACTCCCGCTGCACTAACTAATCCGAATGCTGCCTATGATGTTTTCTATATTTATGCCGACCACCTGAACGCCCCACGGGTGATTACCGACACCCAAAACCATGTCATCTGGAACTGGGAAAGCAACCCCTTTGGCATAGGCCAGCCCACGAGCAGTTCGGGATTTGCGTATAACCTGCGCTTCCCTGGGCAATACTTTGACAGCGAGACCGGGTTGATCCATAACGGCTTCAGGGACTACGACCCGCAGATCGGGAGGTATATACAGAGTGATCCGATTGGGTTGGGTGGGGGCATTAATACTTATAACTATGTCGGCGGAAGTCCGGTTGGTGCAAGTGATTTTAACGGACTGACTGGAACATCGTCGCTCGACCAAGCATGGGAGGCCGTTAGTGACTATGCGGAAGACTGCGCCGAGAATTGCGTCGGAATCAGTTATTTGACGAGTTCGCATTATGGACTTCGCCCTGGTCTTACCCAACTGCTAGATTGGTGCGACGAATTATGCGATCCAGGTGCTTACATG
>Ga0302323_100003798_pt1 | contig 12275 bp, 10 predicted proteins | sample Fen_T0_3_FD_201950 | JGI IMG/M metagenome (GOLD analysis project Ga0302323, IMG submission 201950) | Peat permafrost microbial communities from Stordalen Mire near Abisko, Sweden - Fen_T0_3 | ecosystem: Environmental > Terrestrial > Soil > Wetlands > Permafrost | place: Sweden: Abisko... | reverse complement strand
GTCGCTCAAAGGGAATGCCGGTCGCGGCGGCGCAGGAGGGCGCGTCCTCATCGTGCTGTGCGCGCTGGATGCCGCGGCGCAGGTTCTGGCCCTGGTCTACCCGCACCCGTTCCAGGGCTTCGGCGTGGTGGCCTTTGCCTTGCTCCCCGTCATCTTCGCGTACTACGCGTTTCTGCTATTCGCGATCGCCGCAGGAATTCCTCTGGCGATTGCTTGCTTCTGGCGCGGGGGAAGCGCTCATATCGTCATCGGCGTGGCGTTGCTTGCGCTGACGGGCGCCAACATCGCTGCGGTGATTGATTTCATGACGCACGAACGCGAAGCGTCACGCGTTGCAGACGCACGGGACGCGGCGTTTCATGCCGACGTCGCGAAATGCGCCGCGGTGATGACGCAGCGCGCGGAAGCGGCCGCGACGTATTTTTCCGAGCCGCGCAAAGTCGTGGCACTCGCGGGGCCCTACGGTGTGGAATTCGAGAATGGCATGCGCATCGGCCTTCCTGCGATCGATCCACCCCGGCCGTTCCACGAATTCTTCTACGATCACCTGAAGGGCGCGCAAGTGCGCGTGGCGTTCCGCCCGCCTTCCGCAGGCGAGATCAACTCCCGGTGTCCAACGGCCAGCGCCACGACAATTCCGCAGGAATACCAAGGCGACGTGTACCTGCTCGACCGCAAGATAGACGCGGCGGCGTACGTCGATCGTGCGTTTCCGCGACCGGCGCGACCGGACGGCCTCGCCCGCGCGCCCGCGAGAAGTATTTCGCGGTTCTTCGATGCCTTCACCGGAGACCGCACCTATGGGATGACAGGCACGGAGCTGCCGTTCAATTACGTCGTGGAAGGAAAGCCGTTTTTCGTTAGCGCGAACCCGGGCGCCGATTCTCGCGGCCTCTACCTATGCAATTTTCCGTTGAAACGTCCTGACAGCCCGGAGCATTTCCTGTCGACGGACGATGCCTGCGAAGGCCAGGAAAAGGTCGCGCTGCTTGGCCATGTAAGCGCGACCCGCGATGGGCAGACGCCTTATGCGCTGCTGCGGTGCCTCGGGACGGTGCAGAGCGCATTGCGCACCAGCTCGCGACATCTCGCCACCTCCGATGTCCTCGAATGCAGGAACCATTCGATCGAGCTGGTGCTGGGGTTCGTCGAGAGTTGATGTCCTGCTCGTGGTCATTCCGGATCCGTCGGATCGTTGAACAACGCCGGCAACCGGATGTTCCCGTGACCGAACTGGGGAAAGCCCGCGGCAGTCGGATCGCCGGGATTGAGGTTGGACGCGGTGTCGTCCGGCGGGAACAGCACCAGTGAGTTGAGGAAGGCGAGAATGTCGTCTTGCTGCGGATCGGACATTCGCGCGAACGCGTTGCGCGCCTGCTGGGCCTCACCGCCATGACGCAGGATGACTTCAGTCAGGTTGATGCTGCGGCCGTCGTGGCCATACGGCGCCGTCGTGCCCACTCCCCACAGCGGCGTCGTCATGAACTCGCGGCGGATCGAACCGTCGTAGTTGCGCTCGTAGAAGTTCGAGCCGAGGTCATGCCGCTTGAAGTCGCTGAAGATGTTTCGGACCTCGAACGGCTCGAGCTTCGCCTGCTTGACCGGGGGAAACCCGCTGCTGTCGTTGACGGTCTGGAAGAGCGGCGTCGCCGTGGCGAAGAGATTGTTGAAATGGCCGCGACTCGGGTCATATGCCGTCTCCACATCGGCGACGCGCCGGTCGCGGCGGATGGTGAGGTCGGCCACATGGCAACCAGCGCAGCCGATTCGGTCGAACTGTGCACGGCCCTTCATCACCGACTGCGTGACCTTGTAGGTGGCCGGCTTGAAATAGTTGAGCAGGTAGAACTCGAGATAGTCGACCAGGCTGCGAGGTACCTCGTTGGCGATGCCGTCCTGATCCGGATCCTCGTCGGCGCGCGTGGCGGGCGGCGCCTCCAGGCGGTCGAGCTTGCCGTCGAGCACCATCCCGGACTGCGTCACCATCCGGCCACCGGCCACCGCAGCCGCGAGTTCCGGATCGACCGCCTGCAATCCCATCTCGTCATTCAACGCGCCAACGACGAACTCGTGAATCGAGATCTTGCCGCCATGCGCGAAGAACGGTCGCACGCGCAAATCCGGATCGACACCGGCCACTTGCGATGTGTCCACCGTCCCGTCCGGGAGCGCGGTGAGTCTGCCGTAGAATATCTTCTTGCTTGTGAGCGTCACCTTGATCGGCCTGCCGGTCTGTTTGGCCGCCGCCACCGCCTGCGCGCGAAGGTACCGCAGGTCGCTAGTGATCTCGTCGGCGAGCATCTCCTTCAGACCCAGACCAAAGAGGTGCGGCGCATCGCGGCTGTCGGGTCGGGTCGCGACGTCGCCACCGAATCCTGCGGAGCCCCGAGGACGGCCATGGCACCCGGCGCAGCTGTCGGTCATGCCGGCGCCTATCGCAAGGTTGACGCCGACGTCGCCACGACCGTTGCTGGCGAGCGAACCTTGTCCGTCGACGAGCGAGAACTTGCGCTGGAAGAGCTGGCGTCCGCGCCGGACTGCGCGGAATGGATCGCGGGCGATGATGAACGATGACGACTCTGGTGTCGCCAAGTCACCCCGATCGGCGCCGATCTGCTGCGCGAGCGACTTGGCAATCCCTTCGTTGGCGGCATTGGGTGCTTTTGTGCGATCGATCAGCTGAGCGGTCGCCGGAGCGCTGCCAAACAGGATCACAAACGTTGCTGCAGTGGCGATGGCAGTGAATGTGGAACGGTTCATGACATCTCCTTCTTCGGGTTTCCCCAGGATGTGCCTGCACGACAGACCGCCGGTTGAGTCTCCTCACCTGCGCCAGGCGGGTAAATGCGCGCCTATCCTGCTCCACGCAGAATCGGTCTATAAGCGGACATTTCCCTATGAGGAGACGTTCGGCGCGGCGGCGGACGACACCGATTCGACAAGTGAGAGCGCGAGTCGAGTCTCGGGGTGATCGTCGCCCAGGGCGCCCGTCAGGTCCGCAATGGCATTGCGCAGCGCAGCATCCGCTTCCTGCGCGTGGCCGGCGGCGTGCTCCAGCCTCGCGAGCAACAGCGAGCAGCTGCCGGTCATGCTTGAGCAGGGACTGCCGCCTCGCAGTTCCTCGGCAATGGCGAGCGCGTTACGGGCGTCGGCCACGGCCGTAGCAAGATTGCCCTGGGCGCAGCGGATTTCGGAGCGCAGGCGCAGCGCAAACACCAGCACGCCGACCCGCATGTCGCGTTCCTCGAACAATCGAACGGCCGGTTCGATTGCCGCCGCCGCCTCGTCGAGTTGCCCCCGCAGCAGCGCGACATGGGCACAGCCCCGCTTGTGAGCGAGCACCGCGAAGCTGTCGTACGGCAGTGCTGCCGCGTCCGGCGCAATGTCGGCCAGTATCGTCGCGGCAGCATCGAGATCGCCACGTTCCCGCAGGATGGTCGCCTGCATCACGCGTGCGTTCAGCTTGAAAACCGCCGCCCCCGCCCGGTCCGCAATGCGCCACGCGCGTTCGGCCTCTGGCCACGCTTCGTCGTAGCGCCCGAGTGCGATGAGCGACGTCACACGATTGTTGACGACGTAGCAGGGTGGCGTGCCATTCGGGCTGCGCGTCATCACGATGCGCAGCACTTCGTCGTTCAACGCGAGCGCGCGCCTGACGTCGCCGGCACCCAGGCACGCAATGCCCCAATTGTTCAGAATGGCGACCGCCACCGGACTCTCGCCGCGACCGATATCGCGATGCAACTGCATGGCAGCGGCATACTGGCGGCCAGCCTCCTCGGTACGGCCGTTGAGGAAATACGCGTAGGCGATGTCGCCGGCAAGGGACGCTTCGAACGACGGCAACCTGCGGCGTGACGCCTGCAGCCGCGTTTGCGCCCCCAGCACGTTGGCCAGGGCGCCTTTTGCGTCGTGGTGGTTACGCGCAATCTGCGCGAGGTACTGCTGGCATAGTGCGGCGACGTGGGGCTCGACCTCGGGACAGGCGAGCCAGCCTTCGATGGTGCGCTTGGCAGGCTCCACCGTGCCGCACTCCGATAGCACCAGCGCGTGATTGCATTCGATCCGTGCGCGCAGCGTCATGTCAGCCGACGGACGGACGAGTTCAACGGCTCTGCGCAGCAGCAACTCAGCCTTGCCGTAATCGCCGAAGGACGTCCAGAACGACGCCAGCAAATCGAGCACCGAACCCTGCTGTTCCGGCTGATTGTCGGTCCCCGCCAGCGCGAGCTTCTCGCTGCGTTCGAGCAATTCGTTCAGCGTCACCTTCTCGTCCGCCTCGGCGGCCTCAGTCAGCATGATCTGGAGGAATTCGAGCGAGGCCTCGTGCTGTCCGATCAGGGCGAAGGCCCGGTCTCTTTCACGTTGCGCCTGCCTGGCCTCCCCCGCCGCAAGCGCCGCATGCTGACGGGCTAGGCCCGCCTGCCATAACGCCGCACCGGCGCCGACGGCGAGGGCGATCATCACCGCCGCCACTGGCGCGGCGCCGCCGAGCACCGCCAGCACGACCAGGGTTGCAATGGCCACCGGTACCTTGTGCCTGCGCACGATTCGCGAGGCGCGGTAGCCGACACTGTCGGGCCGTGCCAACACCGGCGTCCCCGCAAGGTGCCGCTGGACATCGCCGGCAAAGGCATCGACGGTTGCATAGCGTTCGGCTGGCGCCTTCTTGAGCGCCTTCGCGAGGATCGTGTCGAGGTCGCCGCGCAGTTGCCTCGCCCGCGTCTTGTCATTCGCGACGCTCGACAGGGTCGGGGCGTCTACCCGCAGGATAGCCTCTTCCATCGCCACGGCCGACGTGGCATCCAACCGATAGGGGCGCCGGCCGGCGAGCAACTCAAACAGCACGATGCCGAGCGAATAGACGTCCACCGCAACGGTAATCAGTTCGCCGCGGATCTGCTCCGGCGACGCGTACTCCGGCGTAAGCGCCCTTCCAGCGAGCCTGGTCAGGTGGGTTTCGCTAGCGCTTTCCACGCCGGCCTCGCCTGCGATCAGCTTGGCGATGCCGAAATCGAGCAGGCGGACGTCGCCCACGGAGGTGACGAGGATGTTCGACGGCTTGAGGTCGCGATGCACGATCAGCCGTGCGTGTGCATGCGCAACCGCGCGGGCCACCTGCAGGAACAGCTCCAGGCGATCGCGCACACCGAGTCCGCGTTCTTCGCAGTACGCGTCGAGCGGTCGGCCCTCGACGTATTCCATCGCGAGGTAGGGTCGGCCATGGGCATCGATGCCCGCATCGTAGAGTCGCGCAATATTCGGGTGCTCGAGGTTGCCCAGGATGTCGCGTTCGCGCGCCATGCGCTCGGCGAGTCCCGCAGCATCCCAGTTGAGCCTGGGCAGCTTGAGCGCGACCCGCCGGCGCAGCATGCCGTCCGCGCGCTCGGCCAGCCACACGGCGCCCATGCCACCGGCGCCGATCTCGCGCAACAGCCGGTAAGGTCCGACGACCATTCCCGACGTCGCCGCCGTGGCACCCAGCGGCATTTCGCCAGCAGTGCCACGCAAGCGGATCGGCTTGCGCATGAAATCGTCGGTCTCGACCGCGGCACGCGCGAGCAGCTCCCGCAACTGAAGCTTGAGGTCGGCCTGCTCGGCAGGCAACCCGTCCACCCAGCCACTGCGCTGGTCGGGCGCCAGCTGCAGTCCATCATCCAGAAGCGCCGAAAGACGGCCCCAGTCCGGCACCGCCTTCCCTGGTCCTGCGTTCATTCAGGCATCTCCCGAGGTCGCGAGCCGGCATCACCCACTGCAGTCAACGCATTCGGTACGCCAAACCGGACATCGTTTGCCGGTGGGGGTCCGTTCAGCGCTTGAGTATTGCCGCCAGAAGCACGCGTGCCTTCTCCCAGTCGCGCCGTACCGTACGCTCGTTCACATCGAGCGCCGCCGCAATTTCGTCCTCGGTGAGGCCGGCGAAATACCGCATCTCCACCACGCGCACCAATCGCGGGTCGACCAAAGCGAGTTCGTCGAGCGCCTCGTGCACCTGGAGGATCTCGTCGTCGCTCGCGACCAGCTGATCGGCAACATTGGTGTCGAGCGTGATCTGAACCATATTGCCCCCGCGCCGATCCGCATTTCGCTTGCGGACGAAGTCGACGACGACCGAGCGCAGCGTGCTCGCAGCATAGGCCAGGAAATGCTCGCGGTCGTTGAGTTCAATCCTGTCGGCCTGCTGGAAGCGCAGATAAGCTTCGTGCACCAGCGCGCCTGTGTTCAGAAAGGTTTGATGGCCGCTCGCCGCCAGGCGCGAATGCGCGATGCGACGCAGGTCGTCGTACAGCAACTCGAACAGGGCATCGATCGCGCTGCGGTCGTTGGCACGCGCGCGGTCAAGCAAGACGGTAACGTCGCCCATGGCTGAGCAAGTCCTTTGCTCGGAGCAGGTCCGATGCGTTGTAGTTCGCGGGCGCCGCGAAAGCCTAAACGTCGAACCTGTCGCCGAGACTCGTGACGCCGTGAGGTAGCCCTGGGCAACTGCCGATCCATCCCCCTTTTGACAGTGGCGCCCCCAGCCAGTCCAGGCCGCGAGCGCGATCCGCAATCAGCGCCGCTGGCCCGGCATGAACTTGGCGAAGTCGCCCATCACCTTCTGCATCGATTCGAACGCGTTGCCGCCGGACGACACGACGCCCTGCAGCGCATTGATCACGTTCTGCGTTTGCCGCATGTCCGGCATCATCGCCATGGCGGCCTTCGCTTCCTTGACGCCGGGAACGCCAGCCATCTGGCTTTCCATCAGCGTGAACAGCCGCTTCTGGACTTCGACGACCAGTTCGAACATCTGGCCCCAATAGCTCATCGCGCTTTCGACCGCTTCCTGCGACACGCTCTGGCCGGCGGCCATCAATGCATTGGGGCTTCCAGCCTCGGCGGCGTGCCTCGCGGCCTTGTGGCCCATCGCACGCGCCTTTTCCTCGCCTTCGAACTGGAGCCGACGCACCTTGGCCGTGCCTTCGATGGCCGCGTTGATGATGTCGAGTGCCATTTTCGTGTTCGCCTTGTACAGGTCGATCGCCTGTTCGGGCGTCATCATCTTCGCCATCTTAGCCATGTCGGCCATGCCGGGCATCGCCGCCGGCGAATAACCGGCGAAAGACGGCGCGCGAGGCGCGGACTTTGGCGCCGCCTTGCGCGTGGCTTTGGGTGCCGCCTTGGCCGCAGGCTTGCGGGTTGCACGCTTCTTCGCGACGGGGGCTTTCTTGGCCATGACGGTGCTCCTTGGAGGGGACAAAGACGAATCCCATCAGACTCCTGATGCGGCCGGGCGTCAAGGGCGTTCGCCACGGTTCTTGCGGTCGCGCAAACGCGCAATCGGCGCGTGCTAACCTTCCCGATCGCTCCAACAGGCGCAGGCCATTCCGGGAGGCGGGACATGTCGGGTTTGAAGGAACGTTTCGGCCGGCCGTTGCGGCTCGGGATCATCGGCGGCGGCCCGGACGCGTGGATCGGCCGCATGCATCGCGGCGCGGCCGAGATGGACGGCTGGTGGCAAACGGTGGCGGGCGTCTTTTCCAGCGATCCGGGGCGCTCCCGCGCCGCCGGCGCCGCGATGGGGTTCGCCGTGGAACGCAGCTACGGCGACGTGGCCGAAATGCTGGCGAAGGAGAAGCTCAGGCCGGACGGCGTCGACGCGGTCGCCATCATGACGCCCAACGATTCGCACTACCGATTTGCCGCGGCGGCACTGGACGCCGGGCTCGACGTCGTCGGCGACAAGCCCGTGACCCACGACTTCGCGCAGGCGTGCGACCTGGTCGCGCGCGCCCGACGGCAAGGACGCCAGTTCGCGGTCGCCCACGGCTATGCGGCCTATCCGATGACGCGGTACGCGCGCACGCTGGTCCGCAACGGCGCGCTCGGCCCGATCCGGCTGGTGCAGGTCGAATACATCCAGAGCGGCCTGGCGACGCGCGTCGAGGACGGTCCGCAGAACAACCGCTTCCGCTGGATCCTCGATCCGCAGCGCAGCGGCCAAGCGCTGGTGTTGAGCGCCATCGGCTGCCATGCGCAGCACCTTGCCTGCTTCGCCTCCGATCTCGCCGTCGACCGCGTTGTCGCCGACGTCGGCGCGCTGGTCCCGGGCCGCAAGGTCGTCGACTACGTGTCGGCGCTGGTCGCGTTCGACGGCGGCGCCCGCGGCACGTTCACCGTAACCCAGGCCGCCGCCGGCGGCGAGAACGACATCCGGCTGCGCATCTACGGCGAAAAGGGAATGCTCGACTGGTCGCACCGCGAACCGAGCTATCTGCGCGTCGCGCTGCAGGGCGAGCCGGTGCAGATCTTCGGCCGCGGCGACACGTTCCTCCCGCCGGACATCATCGCGGCCGGCCGCACGCCGCGCGGACACCCCGAGGGACTGCGCGAGGCGTTCGCCAACATCTACGCGGAAATGGCACAGGAGCGGATGGCGCGTGAGCTGGGCGAACCGGTTCCGGCCTTCCCCTACCCGCGCATCGAGGACGGCGCACACTCGATGGCGTTCATCGAGGCCTGCGTGGCGTCGCAGGCGCAAGGAAAGTGGATCGACGTGGCGAAGGCGCCCGCCTGAGTTCGCGCGCAGCGCGCCGCAGTTAGCCTCAGTACGCCGCGACTTCATCGACCGCAACTGTGGCGATAATAACCCCGGGCCAGACTCCGGAAGCCATCCGCTCGATGCCATTGATTCGCCGGGCCACGCGTGACGATCTTGCGCTGAGCAGCCGCGAGTTCGCGCTGCTTGCACGGCTTTCGACGCCGCAGAAGATCCAGAAATTCATCAACGCCATCCCGGCCAATCACGAAGCAGGCGGCGAGACGATTCTGTCGGTGCGCGAGGTGCTGCGCCAGCGCCGAGCGCATTGCATCGAGGGCGCGTTCGTCGCCGCCTGCGCACTCTGGGTGCACGGAGAACCGCCGCTCGTCATGCACATGGACTGCGCGGCCAGCGACTGGCCTCACGTCGTCGCGCTGTTCCGCCGCGGCGGCGCCTGGGGCGCCATCTCCAAGACCAATGGCGCGGTGCTGCGTTTCCGCGACCCGGTCTACCGCACGCTGCGCGAGCTGGCGATGTCGTATTTCCACGAGTACAGCGACAAGGCGGGCCGCAAGACGCTGCGCAGCCATTCGGGGGCCTTCGACCTGCGCAAGGTCGATCCGGCGCTCTGGGTCACGCGCGACACCGCGTGTACCGAGGTCAACGACCGCCTTGCAGCGCTCCGGCACTACCTGCTCGTTACCGCAGTGCAGCAACGAATGCTCTCGCCGCGCGACGCCTTCGAGCGCGAGGTGGCGAAGGTCGTCGAGTATCCCCGTAACGCGTAGACTGCGCGTCTGCGCTCCCACGTGAGGAGAAAAGCATGAGAATCCGTTCCCGCGTGTTCGCCGCCGTCGCCGCGTTCGCCCTTCTCGCCGCCTCGTTTCCTGCGGCCACTCAAACGGCGACCAAGCCGCCCCGCATCGCGTACGTGTGGCTGTTCAGCCAGGGTCCTTCGGCGCCCTACGCGGACGCATTCCGCGAGCGAATGAGCGAACTGGGCTACGTCGAGGGCAAGACCATCCAGTCCGAATACATCGACGCCGGCGGCAGCGGCGCGAAGCTCGACGGGATCATGGAAGGACTGGTCCGCGACAAGGTCGACATCATCGTTGCGATGTGCACGCCGGAGGCGCTGTCGGCCAAGAAGTTCACGACCACCATCCCGATCATCATGGCCGCGACGGGCGACCCGGTGAAGGCCGGACTCGTGACGAACATGGCCCACCCGGGCGGCAATATCACGGGCGTGTCTGCGATGAGCCTGCCGCTGTCGGCGAAGCGCGTCGACCTGCTGAAGCAGGCGTTTCCGAAACTCACGCAGACCACCGTGCTGTGGAATCCGTCGCGCCCGGACAACACGCCCGAAGTGAAGACGATGCAGGAGGCCGCCGCAAAACTCGGACTCAAGTTCCAGTCCGACGAGGTGCGCACGCGCGACGAACTCGCCATCAAGCTCGATGCCATCGGCTGGGACGGCACGCAGTCGCTGCTCAATTCGGGCGATTCGCTCGTTTCGGGCGAATCGCGCGCCATCGCGGAACGCGCCAACAAACTGAAGATCCCCGCCCTCTTCGAGGACCGTTATTACGCGGAGATGGGCGGGCTCATGTCGTACGGGCCCAACTACCGCAAACTGCACCGGCGTGCCGCCGACTACGTGGACAAGATCCTAAAGGGCGCCAAGCCCGGCGACCTGCCCATCGAGCAGCCCACGAACTTCGAACTGGTGATCAACAAGCGCACCGCGAAGGCGCTCGGCGTGACGATTCCCAACACCGTCCTGCTGCAGGCTGACGAGTTGATCGAATAGGGCTAGCGCCGCCCGGTATTGCGCAGCGCCGGATTGACGCGGTCGATGTCGGCCTGCACGGTGGCGCGCGGACGTTCGTAGACGATCTCGCGCCCCATCGCGCTGCCGACGTAGGCCTGCGCATTGCGGGTCGGCACGAGTTCGCAGCGCACGCTGTGCACGCCTTCGCCCAGGACGATCTGGATGCGGTCGGCGCGCTTGTTCAGCACGACGACGTCCAGGAACTGTCCGCTTTCGGTGACGCGCACCCTGATCTTCTCGTCGTTCATGGAATGGCCGCCCCTCTACCGCGCAACGCGTCAGGATCGGGACGCGTACAACCGTACTTCGTGGTCATGACCGTCGAGCATAACGGTTTTCTCCAGCGTCATTCCCATTTTCTCGAGCAGCGCGGCCGAGCGCGCGTTGTCCGGCGACGTGATCGCCACGATGCGTCCGATACCGAGCGTTGCGTGCCCGTACGCCAGGACGGCCGCCGCGGCCTCGTGCGCGTAGCCTTGCCCGCGATGGTCCGGCAGAAACGCGAACCCGATGTCGACATCGGCGAGGGACGGACGCCTGATCAGGCCGGACATGCCCATCGGGATGCCGTCGCGCCTGCGCTCGACCAGGAAGAGCCCGAAGCCTTCGCGTTCGTACATCGCGATAGGCCCGTTGCGCAGGTAGTTACGGGCATCCTCGTGCGTGCGCACGCCCTTGTCGCCGATGAACTCAAGCCAGGCCGGGTCGTTGAGCAGGACAAGGATGAACGGCGCGTCGGCTTCGGTTAAGCGTCGCAGGACCAGCCGTTCCGTGGCCAGGACGGGCGGCGCGGCGTCCGGCGCCTTCGTTCCCCGCGCTTCACGCGCCATGGCTTGGCCTGGGCTTGCGCATCTGCAGGCGCCCGTAGCAGTACAGCGCGGTGACGACGCCCAGCGCGATCGGCAGCGGCGACACCAGCAGCGCGGCGATCCAGTTCCAGGTGCCTGCGGGGTCCAAGACGATGACACCCAGGAACACGCCGAGCGCCGAGCCGAGCGCGGCGGCGAACGACGCCCGCTTGGCGTCGCGAAAGATCACCTCGGACACGAACCCGATGCACACCGGCAACAGCAGCAGCAGCACGAGCGCCTTCATGGCGGGCTTTCGGAACCTCGCGGGCGCGGCAACCTGCCGCCCGCACACTATAGGATAGGAGCGCGCCGGGCGCCTCGTCAAAACGGGGAGAGCCACCCCCCCTTGACGCCGCAGGTTCACCGTCTATAATCCGTGTACCGCATATCCATACGGTATTCCATGTCCCCTCGTCCCCGCACCCCGTTTCGCAAGATGAACGCCCACCTGCCTCCGGGCGCCGATGTTGACATGCGGCCGGTGGTGCCGCCGCGCCTCACGGCCCGGCAGCAGCAGATCCTGGACTGGATCCGCGGCCACATGGAGGCCATGGGCATGCCGCCCACGCGCGCGGAAATCGCGGCGGGTTTGGGCTTCTCCACGGCCAGCTCGGCTGAAGATCATCTGCAGGCGCTGGCCAAGAAAGGCGCGCTGGAAATCACGCCGGGCGCGGCGCGCGGCCTGCGCCTGAAGGACATCCCCGGCATTCCGCTTCAGGGCACGCTGCCGCTGGTGGGCCGGGTGGCGGCGGGCAGCCCCATCCTGGCCGCCGAGCACATCGAGGCGCAGTACCGCATCGACGCCACGCTCTTCGAGCCGCACGCCGACTACCTGTTGCGCGTGCGCGGCACCAGCATGCAGGATATCGGCATCCTGGACGGCGACCTCCTGGTCGTGCATAAAAGTGCCGAGGCGCGCAGCGGGCAGATCGTCGTCGCGCGTCTGGGCGAGGAAGTGACGGTCAAACGGCTGAAACGCCGCGGGCGTGAAATCACGCTGGTGGCGGAAAATCCGGCGTTCCCGCCGATCGTCGTCGATCCGAAGGAAACACCCTTCGCCATCGAAGGC
>Ga0302323_100003796_pt1 | contig 12276 bp, 6 predicted proteins | sample Fen_T0_3_FD_201950 | JGI IMG/M metagenome (GOLD analysis project Ga0302323, IMG submission 201950) | Peat permafrost microbial communities from Stordalen Mire near Abisko, Sweden - Fen_T0_3 | ecosystem: Environmental > Terrestrial > Soil > Wetlands > Permafrost | place: Sweden: Abisko... | reverse complement strand
GTCCCCGCTCTGGGTGAATGCCACCAGATACCTGACGTCGAGCAGCTCGCCCACCGTCGCGGCGGCGTAGGTCACCGCGCCGCCCTTGGTGGAGGGGCGGGTGCCGAGCGGGGGGATCCGCTCCAGGGCCTGCGTCTCGGTCGTCTCGATGATCTTGGCCATCGTGCGGACGGCCTCGAGCGGGTACTTGCCCACGCTGGTCTCACCCGAGAGCATGATCGCGTCGGCACCGTCGAGGACGGCGTTGGCGCAGTCCGACGCCTCGGCCCGGGTCGGGCGGGGCAGCTGGATCATCGAGTCGAGCACCTGGGTGGCGACGATGACCGGCTTGGCCGCGCGGCGGGCCAGCTCGACGGCGCGCTTCTGCACCATCGGCACCTGGTCCAGCGGCAGCTCGACGCCCAGGTCGCCACGGGCGACCATGATGCCGTCGAACGCCCGGACGATCTCCTCCAGGTTGTCGACCGCCTGCGGCTTCTCGACCTTGGCGATGAGGGGGACCCGACGGCCCTCCTCGTCCATGATCCGGCGGACCTCGTCGGCGTCCGCCGCGGACCGCACGAACGACAGCGCGACGAGGTCGGCGCCCACCTGCAGCCCCCACCGCAGGTCGGCCTCGTCCTTGTCGGACATGGCCGGGACGCTGACGGCGACACCGGGCAGGTTGAGGCCCTTGTGGTCGGAGACGGTCCCGCCGACCTCGACCTTGGTGACCACCCGGGTCTTGTCGACCTCGATGACCCGCAGGCCGACCTTGCCGTCGTCCACGAGGATCGTGTCGCCGACCCGGCAGTCGCCCGGCAGGCCCTTGTAGGTGGTGCCCACGAGGCTGGCGTCACCCGGCGTGTCCTCGACGGTGATGGTGAAGACGTCGCCGTCGTGCAGGTGCACCGGCCCGGAGGCGAAGGTGCCCAGCCGGATCTTGGGTCCCTGCAGGTCGACGAGCACGGCCACGGCTCGGCCGCTCTCCTCACCCGCCTTGCGTACCTCGCGGTAACGCTCCTCGTGCTCGGCGTAGCTCCCGTGGCTGAGGTTGAAGCGGGCGACGTCCATCCCCGCCTCGACGAGCTCCCTCATCCGTCCGGAGACCGCAGGGCCGAGCGTGCAGACGATCTTTGCGCGGCGCATGATTCGTTTCAGGTCCTTCATTTCGGCGGACCATCGCCCGGTTTCCGCTACCGGGTGATGGGGTGGAACGCGGCCGGTCGCCTTTGACCTCCGCTCGGACGGAAGGACCGAGGTGATCTCGCGCGGAGATCAGACCACCAGGGGTCGCGCCGTCGGCGGTACAGGTGCTGGAAGCACGGTACTCCCCGTCAGCCAGCGATCGACCGCCGCGGCGCACGAACGTCCCTCGGCGATCGCCCAAACGATGAGCGACTGGCCGCGCCCGGCGTCACCCGCCACGAACACCCCCGGCACCGACGAGGCGTAGTCGTCGTCGCGCCGGATGTTCCCGCGCTGGTCGAGCTCGACGTCCAGCTGCTCGAGCAGCGGCCCGCGTTCCGGACCGGTGAAGCCCATCGCGAGCAGCACCAGCTGGGCGGGCAGCTCCCGCTCCGACCCCTCGACGGGGGTGAACCGGCCGTCGACCAGCTCGACCTCGACCACGCGCAGCGCCCGCACCCGGCCCTCGTCGTCGCCGAGGAACGCCTGGGTGCTGACGGCGTACACCCGCTCCCCGCCCTCCTCGTGGGCGCTGGAGACGCGGTACGTCATCGGGTACGTCGGCCACGGCTGGCCGCCGGGGCGCTCCTCCGGCGGCCGGGGCATGATCTCGAGCTGGGTGACCGAGCGCGCACCCTGCCGCAGGGCGGTGCCCAGGCAGTCCGCGCCGGTGTCGCCGCCGCCGATGACGACGACGTCCTTGCCGGTGGCCACCACCTGAGTGGGGGCGGCGTCCGTGTCCGAACGGCCGGTGGGCGGGTCGAGCAGGTCGCCGACCGCGGCGCGGTTGGCGGGCGGCAGGTACTCCATCGCCTGGAGGACGCCGTCGAACTCGCGGCCGGGCACCGGCAGGTCGCGCGCGGCCGTGGAGCCGACGGCGAGGACGACGGCGTCGTACCGGTCGCGCAGCTGCTGGCCGGTGATCGCCTCACCGACGGCGACACCGGGCCGGAAGCGGGTGCCCTCGGCCTCCATCTGCGCCAGGCGCCGGTCGAGGTGACGCTTCTCCATCTTGAACTCGGGGATGCCGTAGCGCAGCAGGCCCCCGATCCGGTCGGCGCGCTCGTAGACGGCGACGGTGTGGCCCGCCCGCGTCAGCTGCTGCGCGGCGGCGAGCCCCGCCGGGCCGGAGCCCACGACGGCGATCGTCTTGCCCGTCAGGCGGTCCGGCGGCTGCGGGACCACCCAGCCCTCCTCGAACGCCCGGTCGATGATCGACACCTCGACCTGCTTGATCGTCACCGCGGGCTGGTTGATGCCCAGCACGCAGGCGCTCTCGCAGGGCGCCGGGCACAGCCGCCCGGTGAACTCGGGGAAGTTGTTCGTGGCGTGGAGGCGCTCGACGGCCTGCCGCCAGTCCCCGCGCCACGTCAGGTCGTTCCACTCGGGGATCAGGTTCCCGAGCGGGCATCCGTTGTGGCAGAACGGGATCCCGCAGTCCATGCAGCGGCCGGCCTGGCGGCGCAGCACCGTGTCGTCGCCGGGCTCGTAGACCTCGCGCCAGTCCTGCAGGCGCACCGGCACCGGACGGCGCTCGGGCAGCTCGCGCGCCCGGATCGAGAGGAAGCCCTTCGGGTCAGCCATTCGAGGCCTCCATGATCCGCGTCCAGACCTCGTCGGAGTCGAGGTCGAGCCCCTCCAGCTCCGCCTGGCGGCGGACCTGCATGACCTTGGCGTACGCCCGCGGCGTCACCTTCGAGAACCGGGGCACGGTCGCGTCCCAGTCCTGCAGCAACCGCCACGCCACGGCCGACTCGGTCTCCTGGCGGTGCCGGGTGACCAGCGCGTGCACGACGGCCGCGTCGGCGGCGTCCAGCGGGCCGACGTCGACCAGCTCGCCGTTGACCCGGACCGACCGCAGGTCGAGCACGAACGCCGTCCCGCCGGACATGCCCGCCGCGAAGTTGCGGCCCGTCCGGCCGAGGACGACGACGGTCCCGCCGGTCATGTACTCGCAGCCGTGGTCGCCGACCCCCTCGACCACCGCCGTCGCCCCGGAGTTGCGGACGCAGAACCGCTCACCCACCTGCCCGCGGATGAACACCTCCCCCGACGTCGCGCCGTACGCGACCACGTTCCCGGCGATGATGTTGTGCTCGGCGGCGAAGCCGGACGCCCGGTCCGGACGGACGACGACCCGCCCGCCCGACAGGCCCTTGGCCAGGTAGTCGTTCGCGTCGCCGAACAGGCGCAACGTGACGCCGCGCGGCGCGAACCCGCCGAACGACTGGCCCGCCGAGCCGGTGAGGGTGACGTCGATCGTGTCGTCGGGCAGCCCGCCCTCGCCCCAGCGCTTGGTGACCTCGTGCCCGAGCATCGCGCCGACCGTCCGGTTGACGTTGCGCACCGGGAGGCTGATCCGCGTCGGCTCGGCCCGTTCCAGGGAGTCCGCGGCGAGATCGATGAGGGTGTGGTCGAGGGCCTTCTCCAGCCCGTGGTCCTGGACGGCGACGGCCCGGCGCGGGGCGCCGTCCGCGACCGCCGGGACGGCGAGGATCGGCGACAGGTCCAGCCCGGACGCCTTCCAGTGGTCCACGGCCTGCGCGGTGTCGAGCACCTCGGAGTGGCCGATCGCGTCGTCCAGGCTGCGGAACCCGAGGCGCGCCAGGTGCTCGCGCACCTCCTGGGCGATGAACTCGAAGAACGTGACGACGAACTCCGGCCTGCCCGAGAAGCGCTTGCGCAGCTCCGGGTTCTGGGTCGCGACGCCGACCGGACAGGTGTCCAGGTGGCAGACGCGCATCATCACGCAGCCGGACACCACCAGCGGCGCCGTCGCGAAGCCGTACTCCTCGGCGCCGAGGAGGGCGGCGACGACGACGTCGCGGCCGGTCTTCAGCTGGCCGTCGGTCTGCACCACGATCCGGTCGCGCAACGCGTTGAGCATCAGCGTCTGCTGGGTCTCGGCGAGCCCCAGCTCCCACGGCGCCCCGGCGTGCTTGAGCGACGTCAGCGGGCTGGCGCCCGTGCCGCCGTCGTGGCCGGAGATGAGGACGACGTCCGCGTGGGCCTTGCTCACGCCCGCCGCGACCGTGCCGACGCCGACCTCGGCCACGAGCTTCACGTGGATGCGGGCCGAGGGGTTGGCGTTCTTCAGGTCGTGGATGAGCTGGGCGAGGTCCTCGATGGAGTAGATGTCGTGGTGCGGCGGCGGCGAGATGAGCCCGACGCCGGGCGTGGAGTGCCGCGTCCGGGCGACCCACGGGTACACCTTCGGGCCGGGCAGCTGGCCGCCCTCGCCGGGCTTGGCACCCTGCGCCATCTTGATCTGGATGTCGTCGGCGTGCGTGAGGTACATGCTCGTGACGCCGAACCGCCCGGACGCGACCTGCTTGACGGCGCTGCGCCGCTCCGGGTCGAGCAACCGCTCCACGTCCTCGCCGCCCTCGCCGGTGTTGGACCGGGCGCCGAGGCGGTTCATCGCGACGGCGAGCGTCTCGTGCGCCTCCTGGGAGATGGAGCCGTACGACATCGCACCGGTGTTGAAGCGCCGGACGATGGACTCGATCGACTCCACCTCGTCGATCGGGACCGGCGGGCGCACGCCCTCCTTGAAGCGGAACAGGCCACGCAGCGTCATCAGGCGCGCCGACTGCTCGTCGACCCGCCGGGTGTACTCCCGGAAGATGTCCATGCGCCGGTTGCGGGTCGCGTGCTGCAGCCGGAAGACGGTGTCGGGGTCGAACATGTGCGGCTCGCCCTCGCGCCGCCACTGGTACTCGCCGCCGATCTCCAGGGTGCGGTGCGCCGGCATCAGGCCGTCGGTCGGGTACGCCTTGGCGTGCCGGCGGGCGACCTCCTCGGCGAGGGTGTCCATGCTGATGCCGCCAAGCTGCGACGTCGTCCCCGTGAAGTACTTCGCCACCACCTCACGGCCCAGGCCGATGGCCTCGAACACCTGCGCGCCCCGGTAGGAGCTGACCGTCGAGATGCCCATCTTGCTCATCACCTTCAGGACGCCCTTGCCGAGCGCCTTGATGATGTTGTGCACGGCCTGGTCGGCGGTGACGCCCGCGATCACGCCGGAGCGCACCAGCTCCTCGGCGCTCTCCATCGCCAGGTACGGGTTGACGGCCGCGGCGCCGTAGCCGATGAGCAGCGCGACGTGGTGGACCTCGCGCACGTCCCCGGCCTCGATCACCAGGCCGACCTGGGTGCGGGTCTTGGTGCGGATGAGGTGGTGGTGGACCGCGCTCGTCAGCAGCAGCGACGGGATCGGCGCCAGCTCGGCCGTGGAGTCGCGGTCGGAGAGGACGACGAAGCGCGCACCGCTGGCGATCGCCTCCGAGACCTCCGCGCAGATCGCGTCCAGCCGCTCGGTGAGGGCCTCGCCGCCGCCCACGACCGGGTACAGGCCCCGGACGATCACGGTGGCGTACCCGGGCAGGTCGCCGTCCGCGTTGATATGGACGATCTTCGCCAGCTCGTCGTTGTCGATGACCGGGAAGTCGAGGATCAGCTGGCGGCAGTGCGCGGGCGTGGCGATGAGCATGTTCGGCTCGGGCCCGATCGACGTCCCCAACGACGTCACCAGCTCCTCGCGGATCGCGTCCAGCGGCGGGTTGGTGACCTGGGCGAACAGCTGCGTGAAGTAGTCGAACAGCAGCCGCGGGCGCTGGGAGAGGACCGCCACGGGGGTGTCGGTACCCATGGACCCGATCGGCTCGGCACCCAGCCGGGCCATCGGCGACACCAGGATGCGCAGTTCCTCCTCGGTGAACCCGAAGGTCTGCTGGCGGCGCAGCACCGACTTGGTCGTGTGGACGACGTGCTCGCGCTCGGGCAGGTCGTGCAGGTAGATCCGCCCGGCGTGCAGCCACTCGTCGTAGGGGTGCTGGCCCGCCAGCTCGCTCTTGATCTCCTCGTCGTCGACGATCCGGCCGTGGTCGGTGTCGACGAGGAACATCCGGCCCGGCTGCAGCCGGCCCTTGCGGACGACGGTCGCGGGGTCCAGGTCGAGGACGCCGACCTCGCTCGCGAGCACGACCAGGCCGTCCTCGGTGACCCAGTAGCGGGACGGGCGCAGGCCGTTGCGGTCGAGGACGGCGCCGATGACCGTCCCGTCGGTGAACGTGATCGACGCCGGGCCGTCCCACGGCTCCATGAACATGGAGTGGAACTCGTAGAAGGCGCGCCGGGCGGCGTCCATCTCGGCGTGGTTCTCCCACGCCTCGGGGATCATCATCAGGACGGCGTGCGGCAGCGACCGGCCGCCGAGGTGCAGCAGGTCCAGATCACCAGGGATGACGTCGCTGGCGAGCATGCTCTCGCGGGCCCGCATCCAGTTCCGGTTGCCCTTGACGGTGTTGATCTCGCCGTTGTGCGCGATCATCCGGAACGGGTGCGACAGCGGCCACGACGGGAAGGTGTTCGTGGAGAACCGGGAGTGGACGATCGCCAGCTCCGTGGCGAACCGGCGGTCCGAGAGGTCGGGGAAGAACGGCTCGAGCTGCCCGGTCGTCAGCATGCCCTTGTAGACGATGGTGCGCGCCGACAGGCTCGGGAAGTACACCCCCGCTTCTCGCTCGGCCCGCTTGCGCAGGCAGAACGCCATCCGCTCCAGCGCCATGCCGACGACGGCGCTGCGCGGCGAGGCCACGAACAGCTGCCGGAACCGCGGCTGGCAGGCCTGCGCGGTCGCCCCCACCAGCCCCGAGGTGGTGGGGACGTCGCGCCAGGCGAGGACGGACAGGCCCTCCTCGCCGGCGATGCGCTCGACGGCGGCCTCGGCCCGGGCGGCCTCCGCGTCGTCGTCGGGGACGAACCCGATGCCGACGGCGTAGGCGCCGCGCGGCGGCAGCTCGATGCCGCGCTCGCGCAGGACGTCGCGCAGGAACTGGTCGGGCACCTGGGTCAGGATGCCGGCGCCGTCGCCGGTGTCCGGCTCGGCGCCCACCGCGCCGCGGTGCTCCAGGTTCCGCAGCGCGGTGAGGGCCAGGTCGACGATGTCGTGCCCGGCCTCCCCACGCATCGTCGCCACGAAGGCGACGCCGCAGGCGTCATGCTCATGATCACCTGTGTACAGACCGTGGGCCGCGGGTTGAGCGGAGAATCGCCGAATGGGCGAGATCATGCGGACACCTCGTCATCGTCATCGGCGCCGCGAGGGCGACGCACGGTCACTGGTGAAGTGTGATCGCCGGTTGACTCAGCGCCTCCCGGGACGCTTGCGGGACCGCGATCCGGCCCGCGTGGGACGGCGATGGCCCGCGTGGTGTTGGGTCACTGTATCCGTAGGGGACACGTTCCCGAAACATGTGCTCGCCCCACGTCGCCGGACGGAAGACGCCGGGACCGGCCGCAACGGGGTGTCGTGGGGCGTGAGTCTAGCCGTCCGCCGGGCGCGGGGACAGGACCACGGTCACGACCTGCCCACCGCTCTGCGCAGCGGGTGGTCGCCGCCTCGCGGGGGCGGATCCCCGGCGCCGTCCAGGGGCCGTCCCGGGCCGTCGAGGCCCCGGGGCGGACCGCCCCGGGGCCTGAAAACTGCGATCAGGCCTTGGCGGCCGAGTCCGACGACGCGCCCGCCTTCTGGGCGATCGCGGGCGGGTCGGCCTCCGGCGCGGCCCCGGGCGGGTCCGGCGCCTCCCCCGCCGGCTTCCCACCGACCTCGTCCTTCTCGACCGTTCCGGTCGTCCCGGATTTCCCGGATTCCCCGGCGGGCTCGGACGTCTCCGCGTTCTCCGGCTTTCCCGCGATGTCCGGCTTCTCGCCGGACGCCGGCTTCTCGCCGGACGCCGGCTTCTCGTCCGGGGCCGGCTCCTCCGCGGGTGCCCGCTTCTCGAGGGGCACGCGCTTGCCGGCCGCCGTCGGGCCGTCCCCGGTGGGCGCGGCCGAGACGCGCGGCGCCGTGCGCACCTCGGGCACGGGGACCGGGACGCGCACCGTGGTCCCGGCCGCGGGCGACGCCTGGTCGGCGTCCGGATCATCCGTCGGCTCGCCGTCCGCCGTCGACGTCCCGGTCTCGTCCGGATCCTTGGCGTCCCCGCCGTCCTTCCCGTCCGCGGCGGCGGCCTTCGCCGCCTTCGGGTCCGCGGGCTCGTCGGCGTCCGGCGCGTCCCCGGCCTTCTCGCTGTCGGACGTCTCCCCCGCCGCCTCCGCGGCGGCCCGGACACCCGCCCAGGTGAGGACGGTCTCCCGGCCGGGACGCAGGCGGGCCGAGAGGAGCAGGCCCACGAGCGCGGCCAGGCCCACGAGCAGGCTGGTCCACAGGTTCAGGCGCAGCCCGAGCACCGTGTTGGCGGGGTCGACCCGCAGCGCCTCGATCCAGCCGCGTCCCAGGGTGTAGAGCAGGGCGTACAGGGCGAAGACCCGGCCGTGACCGAGCTTCCAGCGCCGGTCGGCCCAGAGCAGGACGAGCGCGGTCCCGACGTCCCACAGCGACTCGTAGAGGAACGTCGGGTGGAAGGTGCCGAGGACGATCGGGCGGCCCTGCTGGTCGCGGACGGCGTGGCCCGCCTCCTGGTTCCACTGGTAGACCCGCAGGCCCCAGGGCAGGTCGGTGCGGCCGCCGTAGAGCTCGTTGTTGAACCAGTTGCCCCACCGGCCGATGGCCTGGGCGAGCACGATGCCGGGGGCGAGCGCGTCGGCCAGGGGCGGCAGGAGGATGCCCGCCCGCCGCGCACCGATCCAGGCACCGAGGGCCCCGAGGGCGACGGCGCCCCAGATGCCGAGACCGCCCTCCCAGATGTACAGGGCCCGCACGGGGTGGCCGCCCGAGCCGAAGTACGGCTGCCAGGACGTCACGACGTGGTAGAGCCGGCCGCCGACGATACCGAACGGCACCGCCCAGGCGGCGATGTCGAGGATGACGCCGCGCCGGCCCCCGCGCTCCGCCCAGCGCCGCTCGCCGAGCTGCACGGCGACGAGGATCCCCATCAGGATGAACAGGGCGTAGGCGCGCACGGGCAGGGCCCCCACGTACCAGACGCCCTGGGTGGGGCTGGGGATCGTGGCGAGCGCACCCCCCGACGCCGCCGTGAGGATCACCGGTCGCCCTCCCGCACGCCCGCGGCCAACGATCCGGCCAGGGCGGCGACGGCCCGCAGCCCGGAGGCGGCGTCCGCGGCCTCGGTGAGGGCACGCACGAACGCCGTCCCGACGATGACGCCGTCCGCGAACCCGGCGACCTCGGCGGCCTGCTCGCGGGTGGAGACGCCCAGGCCGACGCAGACGCGCTCGGCGCCCGCGGCCCGGGTGCGGTCCACCAGGTCGCGGGCGGCGGGCCCGACCTGGGTGCGGATGCCCGTGACACCCATGGTCGACGCGGCGTAGATCCAGCCCCGGCAGGCGGCGGCCGTGGACCGCAGCCGCTCGGGGGTCGAGGACGGCGCGACGAGGAAGACCCTTTCCAGGCCCGTGGCGTCGCTGGCGGTGATCCACTCGCCGGCCTCGTCGGGGATGAGGTCGGGCGTGATGAGCCCGGCGCCCCCTGCGGAGGCCAGGTCGGCGGCGAACCGGGCGGTGCCGTACCGGTCGACGAGGTTCCAGTACGTCATGACGAGCACCGGCGTCCCGGTGGCGGCGACCGCCTCGACGGCGTGCAGCAGGTCGCGGGTGCGGGTGCCGCCCCGGAGCGCGACGTCCACCGCGTGCTGGATGACCGGCCCGTCCATGAGCGGGTCGGAGTAGGGCATGCCGAGCTCGACGACGTCCACGCCGCCGTCGACCATCGCGCGGACGGCGTCGACCGACCGCGGCACGTCCGGGAAGCCCACCGGCAGGTAGCCGACGAGCGCGGCCCGGCCCTGCTCGCGTGCGGCGTCGATCGCCGCCGCGCTGCCCGGTCGGGTGCCGACCGCTGTCACCTGTCCCCCAGGAGGTCGAAGTACCGGGCAGCGGTGTCCACGTCCTTGTCGCCGCGCCCGGAGAGGTTGACGAGCACGACGCCGTCCGGGCCCAACCGGCGGCCCTCGCGCAGGGCCCCCGCGAGCGCGTGGGCGCTCTCGATGGCGGGGATGATCCCCTCGGTGCGGCAGAGCAGCCGGAAGGCCTCCATCGCCTCGGCGTCGGTGACCGGTTCGTACCGGGCCCGGCCGATCTCGTGGAGCCAGGCGTGCTCGGGGCCGACGCCCGGGTAGTCCAGGCCCGCGGAGATCGAGTGCGACTCGACCGTCTGGCCGTCCTCGTCCTGCAGGACGAAGCTGCGGGACCCGTGGAGCACGCCGGTGTCACCGCCGGTGATGGACGACGCGTGGCGGCCGGTCTCGACGCCGTCGCCGCCCGCCTCCAGACCGACCAGTTCCACGCCCGGCTCGTCGAGGAACGCGTGGAAGATGCCGATCGCGTTCGAGCCGCCGCCCACGCACGCCGTGATGACGTCGGGCAGCCGGCCCACCAGGTCGAGGACCTGCGCGCGCGCCTCGACGCCGATGATCCGGTGGAAGTCGCGCACCATGGTCGGGAACGGGTGCGGCCCGGCCACCGTGCCGATGAGGTAGTGGGTGTGCTCGACGTTGGTGACCCAGTCGCGCATGGCCTCGTTCATCGCGTCCTTGAGGGTGCGCGATCCGGAGGTGACGGGGACGACCTCGGCGCCGAGCAGCCGCATCCGGGCGACGTTGAGCGCCTGCCGCCGGGTGTCCTCCTCGCCCATGTAGACCAGGCACTCCAGGCCCATGAGCGCGGCGGCGGTGGCCGTCGCCACGCCGTGCTGGCCCGCGCCCGTCTCGGCGATGACGCGGCGCTTGCCCATCCGGACCGTGAGGAGCGCCTGCCCGAGCACGTTGTTGATCTTGTGTGACCCGGTGTGGTTGAGGTCCTCCCGCTTGAGCAGGATCCGCGCCCCGCCCGCGTGCTCGGCGAAGCGCCGGGCCTCGGTGAGGAGGCTCGGGCGGCCGGAGTAGGTGCGGTGCAGCTCGGCCAGCTCCGCCTGGAAGGCGGGGTCGACGGCGGCGGCCCGATAGGCGACGTCCAGCTCGTCGAGGGCCGCGACGAGGGCCTCGGGCACGAACCGGCCGCCGAACCGACCGAAGTAGGGCCCGACCGCCTCGCCGAGCGCGGTGGGGTCGCCGAGCGCCGTCGGGGTGGCGGTGCCGGTCTGCTCGGTCGTGGAGGACGTCACGGGCGCACCTTCCGCAGGGCCGGGTGGGCGCCGGCAGCGACCAGGTCGGCGACGGCGCCGCGCGGGTTGCCGCCGATGACCAGGCTCTCGCCCACGAGGACGGCGTGCGCCCCCGCCCGCGCGAACTCCAGCACGTCGTGCGGCCCGCGGACGCCGGATTCGGCGATCTTGACGATACCGTCCGGGATGAGCGGGGCCACCCGGGCGAACACCGTCCGGTCGACCTCCAGGGTGCGCAGGTCACGGCAGTTGACGCCGACGACGCGCGCCCCGGCGTCGGCGGCGCGGGACACCTCCTCGGCGTCGTGCACCTCCACCAGCGCGGTCATGCCCAGGGAGTGCACCCGCTCGACCAGCGAGACGAGCGCCTCCTGCTCCAGCGCGGCGACGATGAGCAGCACCATGTCGGCGCCGTACGCCCGCGCCTCCCACACCTGGTAGCTGGAGACGACGAAGTCCTTGCGGAGCACGGGCACGTCGACGGCGCCACGGACGGCCGCGAGGTCGTCCAGGCTCCCGCCGAACCGGCGGCGCTCCGTCAGCACGCTCACCGCGGCCGCACCGCCCGCCTCGTAGTCCTGCGCGAGGGCGGCCGGGTCGGCGATGACGGCGAGCGCGCCCTTGCTCGGGCTGGAGCGCTTCACCTCGGCGATGACCTTGACGGCGTCCCCGTCGCGCAGGGCGCCGCCCGCGGAGAGGGCGGACGGCCTGGCCTGCGCCATCCGCTGCAGCTCGCCGAGATCGGTGGTCTCCTGCCGTGCACGCAGGTCCTCACGCACACCCGCGATGATGTCGTCCAGGACGGACACGAATCCCCCTGTCAGCGGCGGCCAGAACACGACGATCCTACCGAGCGCGGACGACGCCTCCGTCCACGCGCCCGCCCGGGGCGCCGAACGGGCGTCCGGCCGATCACCGGCAGCGACGACGGCGGCGGTCCCGGGGCCGGGGACCGCCGCCGCAGCGGTCAGGGGTCGACGTCAGGGGTCGACGTCAGCGGTTGACGACGAGCGTGTGCGCCACCTTGTCGTGCCACCCCTGCTGGC
>Ga0302323_100003793_pt1 | contig 12281 bp, 9 predicted proteins | sample Fen_T0_3_FD_201950 | JGI IMG/M metagenome (GOLD analysis project Ga0302323, IMG submission 201950) | Peat permafrost microbial communities from Stordalen Mire near Abisko, Sweden - Fen_T0_3 | ecosystem: Environmental > Terrestrial > Soil > Wetlands > Permafrost | place: Sweden: Abisko... | reverse complement strand
TCGCGACCCACCCGTTGTCGGCGCCCTTGTCGAATTCGGCCTTGCCCTTGTCGATGTCCTTGAAGTCGATCTTCTTGAACTTGGACGCCTCGGTGTAGATGGCCGGGCCGGTGAAGGTGCTGTAGAAACTGGAGCCGCCCGGGGGCGGGTTGCCGTCGCGCACCAACTGCAGGTACAGCCGCGGGCTGAGTACAGCGCCCGAGTTGTTGACGACTTCGTGTTTGACGCCAATAACGTAGTCGCCGCGCGTGAAGGTGTAGGTCTTGACGAGCTTGACACCGCCGACTTCAGGCGACTCAAATTTCACCTGCAGCTGTTTGGCGCCGTCCGCAAGCACGCGCTCGCCGGGAACGATGTGCATCACCGTGTGGTGCTCGGGCAGCGGGCCTGCACCTGCGGCCGGCCAGAGGCCAGTGCGGGCGATGTAGTAGCGGCTGCTGGACTGGTCGAGCAGAACCACGTTCTTCTTCGCCGCTTTCGGGTCCAGCGGCTCTTCGGCCTTGCCCTTGAAGAGCGCCAGCAGGTGATCGACCACGTCGGTGTGCTGCTGATCGTGCTGCTGCAGCAACTCCAGGCGCACCAGTTCGCCGCCCTTGCTGTCCAGCGTGGCCTGCATCAGGTCGGTCGAGATGGTGATCTTTTCCGACGGCTGGTTGGCGTCGGGCGCGCTGGCCGCCGACGCCACAGCCACGCCGGCAGCCCCCGCGGTCTGTTGCGGGGCAACTGCCGGGGTGGGGCCTGTGGCCGCAGGCCGCGTGGCCGCAGCCGGGCTGAACATCGACGGATGCCCGTTGCTCTTGTTCCAGGCATCCCAGAGAAGGGCGAGCGACATCAGGAACACCACCCACAGCAGGGTGCGGCGAATATCGGTCATGGGGAAGTCTTTTCGCGGGAGGTGGAAAGGTGAGAGAACAAGCCGCCTGCCTGAGCAGGCACCGGGTCATGGCCGCCCTCGCACCAGGGGTGGCAACGCGCCAGGCGGCGCAGGGTCAGGTAGCTGCCAGCTGCGGCACCATGCTGTTGCAGCGCCTGCAGCGCATACGCCGAGCAGGTGGGTTCAAAGCGGCAGGCACTGCCCAGCCAGGGGCTCAGGAAGAAACGGTAAGCGCGCACCAAGGCGATCAGCAGCCATCGCGGCAGGGCAATAAACCGGCGCAGCATCGTGTCGCAACTCAGGCCGACACGCGGCGCGCGGCATCGGCCAGCACCACGGCCAACTCTGCACCGGCGCTGGCCCGCAAGGCATCTGATGCAGCGCTGGGGAATGCGACACGATCGAATGGCGAGCGAAGCCGGACCACCCACAAACCATGGGCCAGCCCAGACTGCACCGAGGCGGCGTGCCGAATCTGACGCTTGATCAAGGTGCGTGTCACCGCGCGGCGAGCATGCCGCTTGGGCACCACGGCACCGAGCCAACAGGCTTGGGGAACCAAGTCATCCACAGCCATGCCCTCTTCGGGTGCCTGATCTGTTGACAACTCGGCTGAAAGCGCCCGGGGCCGGGGCTTTGCAGGCTGGCTGGGGCGGCTTTCGAGGTAGTGCACAGCAAAGTGCGCACTGCGCGCTCGGATGGGAGACCCCAGCACGCGTTCGAAATCGACGGATCGCACAATGCGACCGATCACGGCGCGACCGGGATGAATGGCGGCGGGGCTGACTGGCCTCAGACAGCCAGACGCTTGCGGCCTTTGGCGCGGCGTGCGTTGATCACGGCACGACCGCCGCGGGTCTTCATGCGGACGAGGAAGCCGTGGGTACGGGCACGACGGGTCTTGGAGGCTTGGTAGGTGCGTTTCATGGTGGATCCTGATGAACGGGGCTAACTCTCGACTGGCTGCTGACTCGACCGATGCCACCCGCCGTCACGTCATTGAACGATTGAACGATCCCGAAAAGGGCTTCGGGAAACCCACTATTACACCAAAAACCCCCTTCCAAGTCAAAGACTTGCACGGCAGCATGCGCCTGCGCACGGCTATTGACCTGCTCGTCAAAACTGTGGATAACCGCGTCTTTCCGACCTCTTGCGACGTAGAATCCCGCCGCTCCAAGAAGACTTTTCCACAATATGAGCGCTGACCTCTGGCAACGCGGCTGCGAGCGACTCGCCGCGGAGTTGCCCGAACAACAATTCAACACCTGGATCCGCCCGCTGCCTGCTGCCGACGTCACCGACGATGGCAGCGACGGGGCGGTGGCGTCTCTGCGTGTGCCCAACCGCTTCAAGTTGGACTGGATCCGCAACCAGTACGCCAGCCGCATCGAGGCCGTGCTGAGCGAACTCGCCGGCAAGCCGGTGCGCCTGGACTTGACGCTCGCCGCCCGCGAAGCCACGGCTCCCCGCATCATTGCTCCGTCGGTGCGCGTCAACAGCCCTCAGGCGCTGACACAGGCCTTGAACGGCCACAGCAACGGCGCGCACCCGAACTCGCCGAATTCACGCACTTCAGCCCGCCTGTCCGGTGACGCGGGCTCAGGTGTCCTGCCGCGTCATCGCCTGAACCCGGCCCTCACGTTCGACACGCTGGTGCCCGGCCGTGCCAACCAGATGGCGCGCACCGCAGCCCTGCACGTGGCCGGCGCACCGGGCCAGATGTACAACCCATTGTTCATCTACGGCGGCGTGGGCCTGGGCAAGACACACCTGGTGCACGCAGTGGGCAATGCCTTGCTGGCCGACCGCAGTGATGCGCGCGTGCTGTACCTGCACGCCGAGCAGTTCATCACCGACGTGGTGAAGAACTACCAGCGCAAGACCTTCGACGAACTCAAGGCCAAGTACCACCAGCTCGACCTGCTGCTGATCGACGACGTGCAATTCTTCGCCGGCAAGGAGCGCACGCAGGAAGAATTCTTCAACGCCTTCGAAGCTCTCTTGGCCAAGAAGGCCCACATCATCATGACCAGCGACACCTACCCTAAGGGGCTGGTGGACATCGACGAACGCCTCACCTCGCGCTTTGACGCCGGTCTGACGGTCGCCATCGAGCCGCCCGAGCTCGAGATGCGCGTGGCCATTCTGATGCGCAAGGCCGACCTCGAAGGCACGCCGATGCCCGAGGACGTGGCCTTCTTCGTCGCGAAGAACGTGCGCGCCAATGTGCGTGAGCTCGAAGGCGCCCTGCGCAAGATCCTGGCTTACTCGCGCTTCTCGCAGAAGGACATCAACATCCAGCTCGCCCGCGAGGCGTTGAAAGACCTGCTGTCGATCCAGAACCGCCAGGTGGGTGTCGAGAACATCCAGAAGACCGTGGCCGACTTCTACAAGATCAAGGTCGCCGACATGTACAGCAAGAAGCGCCCGGCCAGCATTGCGCGGCCGCGCCAGATCGCGATGTACATCGCCAAGGAAATGACGCAGAAGAGCCTGCCCGAGATCGGTGAGCTCTTCGGCGGTCGCGACCACACCACGGTGCTGCACGCCGTGCGCAAGATCGCAGCCGAGCGCCAGAAGAACACCGAACTGAACCAGCAGCTGCACGTGCTGGAACAAACACTGAAAGGCTGAGCGATATGTCAAGTCACAAGTCTGGGGACAACTTCATGACAACTTGCGAGCTGTCCACAGGGCAAGGCACTTTTTCAAAGTTGTTGTCTGCGGCTCCCGCCTTTGCGGCGTGTTCGCACACAGGCTTGGCGGCAAGATAAGCGGTTGATGGAAAAGGGGAAAATGGCGTTCTCCACAGAAAACGTCGTCCTCTACTAAGACGACTAAATTAAGAGGTTCACATGATTGTCTTGAAGGCAGCACAAGAAAAAGTTCTGAGTGCTCTGCAAGCCGTCTCGGGCATCGTCGAGCGCCGGCACACCTTGCCCATCCTGGCCAACGTGCTGATCCGCAAGACCGGCTCGCAGATCGAGTTCACCACCAGCGACCTCGAGATCCAGGTGCGCACCATGGCCGATCTCGATGGCGATGCCGGGAACTTCAGCACGACGGTCGGTGCGCGCAAGCTCATCGACATCCTGCGCTCGCTGCCGGCGGATCAGGTCGTCACGCTCAGCGCCAACCAGAACAAGCTCACGCTGCAAGGCGGCAAGAGCCGCTTTACGCTGCAGACGCTGCCGAGCGACGACTTCCCGCTGGTGCAGGAAGCCGCCGACTTCGGCCCGGTGTTCAGCGTGCCGCAGAAGACGCTCAAGCTGCTGATCAATCAGGTGCACTTCGCGATGGCGGTGCACGACATCCGCTACTACCTCAACGGCATTTTGTTCGTGGCCGAGGGCAAGAACCTCACGCTGGTGGCGACCGACGGCCACCGCTTGGCGCTGGCGCAGGCGACGCTCGATGTCGAGATCCCGAAGCAAGAGGTCATCCTGCCGCGCAAGACCGTGCTCGAGTTGCAGCGCCTGCTGAAAGACGAAGACACGCCGATCGAGATGCGCTTTGCTGGCAACCAGGCCAAGTTCGGTTTCAGCGGCATGGAGTTCGTGACCAAGCTGGTCGAAGGCAAGTTCCCCGACTACAACCGCGTGATCCCGAAGAACCACAAGAACCACATCACGCTGGGCCGCGCGCCCTTGCTCGCGAGCTTGCAGCGTGCCGCCATCCTGACCAGCGAGAAGTTCAAGGGCGTGCGCGTCAACATCGAGCCCGGCACCTTGCGCATCGCGTCGAGCAATGCCGAGCAGGAAGAAGCGAAAGAAGAGCTCGAGATCGATTACGCCGGCGACGCTATCGAGATCGGCTTCAACGTCACCTACCTGATGGACGCACTGGCCAACATGAGCGTCGAGATGGTCAAGCTCGAACTGCAGGACACCAATTCCAGCGTCTTGATCACCGTGCCCGAGCAAGCCGGCTTCAAGTACGTGGTAATGCCCATGCGTATTTGAACGAGCGGCACCGCCCCAGCTACCAACAAGCGGGCCACGGCCCGCTTCAACGCTTTTCAAGGGCTGCCCGTTTGACGGATGCAGCCGGAACCCAGAGCCCAAGCAGCCATGACCGACGTGCAAAACCTCCCCCAAAACGACGACGAGCGCGACGCCGCGAAGAAGGCTGCCACCGCTGCCGACTACGCCGCGTCCAGCGCCGCGTATGGCGAAGGCAGCATCCAGATCCTCGAAGGCCTGGAGGCCGTGCGCAAGCGCCCGGGCATGTACATCGGTGACACGTCCGACGGCACTGGCCTGCATCACCTGGTGTTCGAGGTGGTCGACAACTCGATCGACGAATCGCTGGCCGGTTATTGCGACGACATCGTCGTGACGATCCACAGCGACAACTCCATCAGCGTCACCGACAACGGCCGAGGCATCCCCACCGGCGTGAAGATGGACGACAAGCACGAGCCCAAGCGCAGTGCGGCCGAGATTGCGCTGACCGAGTTGCACGCCGGCGGCAAGTTCAACCAGAACAGCTACAAGGTCTCGGGCGGCCTGCACGGCGTGGGCGTGAGTTGCGTCAACGGCTTGTCGAAGTGGCTGCGTCTCACGGTGCGCCGCGACGGCAAGGTGCACTTCATGGAGTTCAAGCAGGGCATCCCGCAGGATCGGCTGCTCGAGCAACGTGATGGCTTCGAGGTGTCGCCACTGAAGGTGATCGGCGAGACAGAAAAACGCGGCACCGAAGTCCACTTCCTGCCCGACCTGGAGATCTTCTCCAACATCGATTTCCACTACGACATCCTCAGCAAGAAGCTGCGCGAGCTGAGCTTCCTGAACAACGGCGTGAAGATTCGCCTGGTCGACGAACGCAACAACCGCGAAGACATCTTTGCGTATGCGGGTGGTGTGAAAGGCTTCGTTGAGTTCATCAACACCGGCAAGAAGGCCTTGCACCCCAACATCTTCGGTGCCGTGGGCGAGAAGATGAGCGACCAGGGCACCACCATCACCGCCGACGTGGCGATGCAATGGAACGACGGCTACAGCGAGAACGTGCTGTGCTTCACCAACAACATCCCGCAGCGTGACGGCGGCACTCACCTGACCGGCCTGCGCGCGGCGATGACACGCGTGATCAACAAGTACATTGACGACAACGACTTCGCCAAGAAGGCCAAGGTCGAGGTCACCGGCGATGACATGCGCGAAGGCCTGTGCTGCGTGCTGAGCGTGAAGGTGCCCGAGCCCAAGTTCTCCAGCCAGACCAAAGACAAGCTCGTCAGCAGCGAAGTGCGCGGCCCGGTCGAAGACGTGGTCAGCAAGGCGCTGAGCGAATACCTGCTTGAGAACCCGATCGACGCCAAGATCATCTGCGGCAAGATCGTCGACGCTTCACGTGCGCGTGAAGCAGCCCGCAAGGCGCGCGAGATGACGCGCCGCAAGGGCGTGCTCGACGGCATGGGCCTGCCCGGCAAGCTGGCCGACTGTCAGGAGAAAGACCCCGCGCTGTGCGAGATCTACATCGTCGAGGGTGACTCCGCCGGCGGCTCGGCCAAGCAAGGGCGTGACCGCAAGTTCCAGGCGATCTTGCCGTTGCGCGGCAAGATCTTGAACGTGGAGCGCGCACGTTTCGAACGCCTGTTGACCAGCAATGAAATCCTCACGCTGATCACTGCGCTGGGCACCAGCATCGGCAAGGAAGAGTTCAACCCCGACAAGCTGCGCTACCACCGCATCATCATCATGACCGACGCCGACGTGGACGGCGCGCACATCCGCACGCTGCTGCTCACGTTCTTCTACCGCCAGATGCCCGAGATCGTCGAGCGTGGCCACATCTACATCGCCCAGCCGCCGCTTTACAAGGTGAAGCTTGGCAAGGAAGAGCAGTACCTGAAAGACGGTACCGAGCTCGACGCTTACCTGCTCAAGGTGGCCCTGAAAGACGCCAAGCTCGAAACAGGCGTGGGCGGCGCGGTGCTGCAAGGCGAGACGCTGGACACACTCGCGCGCCAATACGTGCTGGCCAACAACGTGGTCAGTCGCTTGAGCAAATGGATGGACGTGGAAGGCCTGCGCGCCATGGCCAACGGCCTTGCGCTCAAGCTCGACACGCTCGAAGCGGCCGAGGAGTCGGCCGCCGCGCTCAAGGCGGCATTGCACGACGCTGAAGTCACGGCCGAGTTCGATGCGCGCACCGACAAGCACATCCTGCGCATCAGCCGCATGCACCACGGCAACGTGAAGAGCAGCGTGATCACGGCCGACTTCGTTCACGGTGCCGACTACGAAGCCCTGAGCACGGCCGGTCTCACCTTCAGGGGCTTGGTCAGTGCCGACGCCATCGTCAAGCGCGGCGAAGGCGAGAAGCAGAAAGAAGCCAAGGTGGGTGACTTCCGCCAGGCCATGGCCTGGCTGCTGCTGCAAGCCGAGTCGGCCGTGGGCCGCCAGCGCTACAAGGGCCTGGGCGAGATGAACCCCGCGCAGCTGTGGGAAACGACGATGGACCCGACCGTGCGCCGCCTGCTGCGCGTGCAGATCGATGACGCGATCGAAGCCGACCGCGTGTTCACGATGCTGATGGGGGATGAGGTCGAACCTCGGCGCGAATTCATCGAAGCCAATGCCTTGCGGGCAGCGAATATCGACGTTTGAGTTTTTGTTGGATGACACAGGAACGCCCGGCAAGTCCGGGCGTTCCTGCTTCAGTCAGATGCATGTGGCCGCGCCTACCTTCAGCGAGTCAAGCGCTCGCGCCAACAAGCGCCGCCTGCAGGCCAGCCAGGCCACCGACTCGTTGATCGTTGACGAAGATCTGCGGCATCTGGCGAACCGAAGGGCCGCACTTCTCGAAGAAGGCCTGGCGCGCGACCTCGTCGTCGATCTTGATCTCTTCGTAGTCGAGGGAACGGGACTTGAGCAGCATCTTGGCCGAGTCGCACTGTGGGCACGCAGACTTTGAGTAGACGACGATGTTCAGTTTCATGGCTGCGATTTTGACGGCGTTGAGCGGCCCGGTTCTCGGCAAGGTCGAAGACAGGTACGCGCTCGGCTCGCGCAGGTGGCCACCACCGCATTTGTGAACAAGTTCACGGCGAGCCGCGCTGCGATAACGGTTGCTCCGAGAAGGGTGTGAAGAACCCCTGAAAAGGAACGTCTCTTGCGTTGACGCTTAACGATTCACGAGCTTGCGCATGAGCGTAACGGCCGGTATCGAACAGCAATAAAACGGGGGAGGACCAGAAGATGCGCAGGAGAGGCACGCCCGCCGCCACGGCGCAGTGGCGCTCATGCAGACGCCGCATCTACAACGGCGCGTCGAATGCCGTGACGCGACGCAAGCCAACGGCCCTCGGCCGCCGAGCCGTTCTGTGAGGATTGCAGTGCTTTGGGCTCATCCCTCCGAAGGCCTTGATGCGATGAGCGCTTTCGAAGCCAGGGCCATTGTGGTGGACCGGTTCACCGAGCCGGACGCGTTGCTCCTCGCGTGGCAGGTGAAGGGGTTCGATGCGATCCTGGTTCAGGACCAGAGGGCGTCGTTTCGCGACTGGCTCGAAGCGCTGCAAGCGCGGGTGGCATCGCGCACACCGATCATCGTGGTGGGCGTCGGCGATGCGCACTCCATTGCCCAGGCCCTGATGTCGGGGGCAGACGACTACGCCACCGAAGCGGAAGGGGCGGCAGGCTTGTTTCGGCGTGTGCTGGCGCGTGTTCGTGCGGGCGCCATGGTCGAACGACAGCCACCGCTTCGGGTCGGGTCTTACTCTCTTCACATGAGGCAGCGCATCGTCGCGTCGCCGAGCCATCAGGTGCGGCTGACCGTTCGCGAATGCAATCTGGCGCAGGTTCTTTTCGAGCACCACGGCCAGCTGGTGGCCACCGAGGTGTTGTCCGCTGTCATCTATGGGCCCGAGCGTGCCGCGAACAAGCGGTCCGTCGAGCAGCACGTCTACAAGCTGCGCAGGAAGTGTGCGCTCATCTCAAGCGAGCAGGCCACGCCCTTGAGCATCGAGTCCGTCTACGCAACGGGTTATCGACTCAAGGGATGACGGTGAGCCACATCAACGGCCCGCGCGACAACGGCCTGCGCGATGCGCAATCTACTGCGATTTGCACCGCGGCCTTCGCTGGTGCAAGGCAAGCGCTGAAAACTGGCAAATCGTGTCGCCGAGTTGGGTCCGCCACACCAAAAAACTGTCAACGCTGCAACCAGCGGCAAGCGTGCTTGCTGCTGGTGGGATTTTGCTGATCATCCACTCCCAGTGACATGGGTGCGTGCGCCTGTGATCAACGCAAATTGATTCGGGTGGGCCTCGCAACGAGGCCTGCCCAACAAGAAACCGAAACACTTCGAGGAGAAGCCATGAAAAAACAAACGTCGGCCGTTGAGCGAAATCGCCTTCGATTGCATTCCTCGGTCGCATTGGCGGCCATGTTCAGTGCGGTGCTGTCGCTGACGGCCTGTGGCGGCAGCGACAGTGGCGGCACCAGTGGCGCGGCGCCCGCCCCCGCGCCGGCTCCAGCCCCAGCCCCAGCCCCAGGTTCGGGTCTGGGCGATGCACCTCCGCCGGCCCCGGACCTGGGCGGCGTCCCCCCCAGCCCCGCCCCGGCACCTGCCCCGATTCCCGAGCGGCCGGTCGACATGAGCAACCCTGGTGTGGCGATCAAGCCGACCACGGCCACGTCGTCCGCCGTCGAAAACGCAGGCCTGGCGGCCACGTTCGCGATCGACGGCGACCAAGGCACGCGCTGGGCCAGCGCCCAGGTGGACAACGCCTGGATCCAGTTCGACTTCGGCAGCAAGAAGCAGGTCGGCTACATGAAGCTGGTCTGGCAGAACGCCTATGGCAAGGAGTACGCGCTGCAGGTGTCCGATGACGGCGTGAACTGGTCGCAAGTGCGCTATGTGAGCGGCGGCAAGGGCGGCACCGAGGAGTTCTACAACCTCGGCATCGATGCCCGCTACGTCCGCCTGCAAGGCGTGGCGCGTGGCACGGCCTACGGCTATTCGCTGCTCGAGGTGGAGTTCAAGACACCAGGCAGCGACAACTCGATGGCGGCACTCAGCACCTCGGCACTGACGGCGCCCGCCGCCGATGCCCCCTACGTGCCGATGCTGCCCGCCACGCAAGCACCGCTCGAAACGACGCAGTTCACCTTGGCCGACGGCACGCTGGTCACCCGCTTCGGCCTGGTCGGACGGGGCCGTCACGCCCGCGAGCGCGGAGAGGACTGGAACGAAATCGGCTACGGCGTGAATGACACCGTCGACGCTGCAGGCAACCCGGTGGACAAGGGGCCGGGCAACTACCTGAGCTTCGTGCCCAACTACTTCAAGAACCGCACCTGGGGCACCGAGTTCATCGACAACAGCAATGTCAAGGGCGTCACCAAGCCCAAGCTCGTCGTCAACCAGTACTTCCAGCAGGCGCAGAAGGGCGGCGGCCACTCGTTCTTCCGCCGCTTCGACTCCACGGGTGTCACCGGTTATGGCTGGATGAGCCCGGGCGATCTGCTGGATGACTCGACGTACACCGCGGGCTTCGGCGATGTGGCGGCCTGCCCCGTCGTGCCGAAACCGCCCAATGGCGCGCTGCTCAAGCCGACCACCGGCTACAACGGGGTCATCGGGGCCAATGACGGCTGCAGTGTGGTGCTCGACAGCTACCCCAGCTACACCGAGATCCTCCCCGACGCCAACGGCGTGCTCGCGCCGCTCGGCAAGAACGTCGCCGCACGGTCGCTGAAGTCGGGTGACGTCATGGAGTTCACGGGGTCCTTCTTCTCCACCACGGCCGCCATGGCTGCCGTGAACGACACCGGGAACAAGCGCTACTACACCACCGAGGTCACCTACGTGATGGGCAAGGGCCTGCGGCCCTGGTACGGCGTGCAGCCACGGCTGATGAACGCGCCTTTGCCGGACGAGACCCTGCAAGGCGGCGTCGGTTCGGTGTCGTACGACTACGCCGACAACGGCAGCTGGATCTTCCAGCAGCAGCAGAACAACATCGGCATGCAGAACATGCAGCGCTTCGTCGAAGGGCGCCAGCTGATCCACACCAGCATGCTGACCGGTGACCACACCGAGGCAGGCAACGACCGCTACCTGCCGGCGGTGGGCTTGCTGGGCCCGCGCTTCAACCAGACCAACTGCTTTGGCTGCCACGTCGGCAACGGGCGCAGCCCGGCGCCGTCGACCGTCAACCAACGCGTCGACACCATGGCCGTGCGCACGGCGTCGCGCGATGCCGATGGCAAGCAAGTGCCTCACGCCCGCTACGGCACCGAGGTGCAGATGAATGCCGTGTCGGCTACTGGAACGCCACAGGACTGGGGCAACAGCGTGCGTGTCGCGGGCTTCGACGCCCAGATGGTCACGCTGGCTGATGGAACGGCGGTTGAGCTGCGCAAGCCCAAGCTCGCCTTCGACGGCCCGGTACCCGAGGTGGTGTCGTTGCGCGCGGCCCAGCCGATGATCGGCGGCGGCCTGCTCGAAGCCGTGCCCGAGGCAGACATCCTGGCACGCGTGCGCGCCACCGCCGACGAAGACGGCGTGAAGGGCCAGGCGAACTTCGTGTTCGACCCGGAAACCGGCGACGTGCGACTCGGTCGCTTCGGCTGGAAGGCGGGCAAGGTCAGCCTGCGTCACCAAGCCGCTTCGGCACTGTTGGCAGACATGTCGGTGACGTCGCCGGTCTACCCCAGCCGCGCATGCCTGGCCGGCCCGGCCAACTGCAAGACCGCCAAGGCCGAAACGGGCATCACGGAGTTGGAGCTGCAGAAGATCACGCAATACCTGCAGCTGCTGGCCGTGCCCGCGCAACGCAGCCTGACCAGCGGGTTCCCGAAGGGCGTGGCGCCGCTGAAAGACCTCGACGTCAACCCGACGCTGGTGGCTTCAGGTGCCACGATCTTCAAGGACACGCTGCGTTGCGGTGCCTGCCACACGACCGAGATGAAGACCGGCAAGGGCCACCTGATGGACGAACTGCGCGACCAGACCATCAAGCCCTACACCGACCTGCTGTTGCACGACATGGGCACGGGCCTGGCCGACAACTACACCGAAGGCCGCGCCGCCGGCAACCTGTGGCGCACTTCGCCGCTGTGGGGCATCGGCTACACCGAGCGGGTGATGGGCGACGCGAGCAAGGTTGGCTACCTGCACGACGGGCGTGCCCGCACCCTGACCGAAGCGGTGATGTGGCACGGCGGCGAAGCCGATCGTTCAAAGCAGCGCTTCCAGGCGCTGTCCGCCGCGGATCGGCAGGCGGTGTTGGCGTTCTTGAAGTCGTTGTGATGAGCGGCGTGCGACCGGCTGTTTGAGCGGTCGCGTGAGTGGAGGGTGAGTGGCCTTGTATCGCTTCGTGGCCGATGTCGATACGGTCTTCGTGCTGGCGTTTCGCAGTCAGCGCGATCGGGGTTCAAACGCAAGGTGTTGAGCG
>Ga0302323_100003792_pt1 | contig 12283 bp, 6 predicted proteins | sample Fen_T0_3_FD_201950 | JGI IMG/M metagenome (GOLD analysis project Ga0302323, IMG submission 201950) | Peat permafrost microbial communities from Stordalen Mire near Abisko, Sweden - Fen_T0_3 | ecosystem: Environmental > Terrestrial > Soil > Wetlands > Permafrost | place: Sweden: Abisko... | reverse complement strand
CTCGAGGGTGGTGGTGCGGGCCTGGAGCCGCAGCAGCCCGACGTCGTGCGCGGCCACCGAGTCGCGCACCAGGTCGTGCAACACGTCGGGGTCTGCGGCCGCGTCGGCGGCGGAGACGAGCAACCGGGTGCCGTCGAGCTCGACGGCCGCGCCGGCCGCCCGCACCGCCTCGATGAGGGCCTCGACCTGCGCGTTGGTGCCGGTCACCTCGACCACCAGGCCCCGGCTCGCACCCCGGAGCGAGCTCAGCGCGCCGGACTCGGCGACCACGCCGTCGCGCAGGATGACCACCCCGTCGCACACGCGCTCGACTTCCTCGAGCAGGTGCGACGACAGCAGCACGTGGATGCCGAAGTCGCGCCCGACGCGGCGGATGAGGTCGAGCATGTCATCGCGCTGCACCGGGTCGAGGCCGTCGGTGGGCTCGTCGAGCAGGATCAGCGTGGGGTCGTGCACGATGGCCTGGGCGAGCTTGGCGCGCTGGCGCTGACCTGTCGACATGGTGCCGAGCGGCCGGAAGCGCTCCTCGCCGAGCCCCACCTGCCACAGCACGTCGCTGGCCCGGTTGATGGCCGCCCGCTTCGGCAGCCCGTGCACCTCGGCGATGTGGCGGACGAAGTCGTGGACGCGCACGTCGGCCGGGAGCCGGTGGTGCTCGGGGCTGTAGCCGATGCGCGCCCGGACCTCGGGGCCCGCGGTGGTGGGGTCGAGGCCGAGCACCCGCAGCTCGCCCGAGTCGGGTGGCGAGAGCCCCAGGATCATGCCGAGCAGCGTGGTCTTGCCCGCACCGTTCGAGCCGAGCAGGCCGGTGACACCGGGGCCGATGGTGAGGTCGGTGCCGGTCAGCACCGACGTGCTGCCCCAGCGCTTGACCAGGGCGTGGCCCTCGACCACGGGCCGGGAGCCGGCGCCGTCACCGCCGGCCGGGAGGGTCGCGGTGGCCGACGCGGGGGTCGCTGGGTCGGCCATCGGGGTGAGCCTACGGGGTCGGCGGCGACCGGTGAGCCCGCCTCCCCGCGCCTCGTCGTGCGGAACTCTTGGGGCGCGGGCCGGACCCGGGCGTATCCTCGCCGCCATGTCCGACGACGCCGGAACCAAGGTCAACATCAAGCCCCGCTCCGGCGAGGTCACCGACGGCTACGAGCGGGCGCCCGCCCGCGCCATGCTGCGCGCCATCGGCATGACCGATGCCGACTGGGGCAAGTCGCAGGTCGGTGTCGCCTCGTCGTGGAACGAGGTCACCCCCTGCAACCTGCCGCTCGACCGCCTGGCCAAGCGGGCCAAGGTGGGCGTGCGCGACGCCGGCGCGTTCCCCATCGAGTTCGTCACCATCGCGGTGAGCGACGGCATCTCGATGGGCCACGAGGGCATGCGCGCGTCGCTCGTGAGCCGTGAGGTCATCGCCGACTCCGTCGAGACCGTCATGCACGCCGAGCGCTTCGACGCGCTGATCACGTTCGCGGGCTGCGACAAGTCGCTGCCCGGCATGCTCATGGCGGCGGCACGGCTGAACCTGCCGGCGGTGTTCCTCTACGGCGGCAGCATCCTGCCCGGCCACCACAACGGCCAGGCCCTCGACATCGTCAGCGTGTTCGAGGCGGTTGGCGCCAAGGCCTCGGGCACCATCTCCGACGCCGACTTCGACGCCATCGAGCGCAACGCCTGCCCCACCGAGGGCTCGTGCGCCGGCATGTTCACCGCCAACACCATGGCGTCGGTCGCCGAGGCGCTCGGCATGTCGCTGCCCGGCAGCTCATCGCCGCCCGCGGTCGACCGCCGGCGCGACGACTTCGCCTACGAGTCGGGCCTCGCGGTGGTGCGCCTCATCGAGCAGGGCATCCGGCCGCGGCACATCATGACGAAGGAGGCGTTCGAGAACGCCATCGCCGTCACCATGGCGCTCGGCGGCTCCACCAACGCCGTCCTCCACCTCCTCGCCATCGCCGCCGAGGCGGAGGTCGATCTGGCGCTCGACGACTTCAACAAGGTGGCCGCGCGGGTGCCGCACATCGCCGACACCAAGCCGCACGGCAAGTACCACATGGCCGACATCGACCGCATCGGCGGCGTGCCCGTGGTCATGCGCGAGCTGCTCGAGGCCGGCCTGCTCCACGGCGACTGCCTCACGGTCACGGGCAGGACGGTGGCCGAGAACCTGGCGGCCCTCGACCCGCCCGCGCCCGACGGCGACGTCATCCACCCGCTGTCGGCGCCCCTGCACGACAAGGGCGGGTTGGCCATCCTCACCGGGTCGCTCGCGCCGAAGGGCTCGGTCGTGAAGGTCGCCGGCATCGACTTCGACCACTTCGACGGTCCGGCCCGCGTGTTCGACGGCGAGGCCGCCGCCATGGAGGCCATCCTCGCGGGCGGCATCAACGCCGGCGACGTCGTGGTCATCCGCTACGAGGGTCCCAAGGGCGGTCCGGGCATGCGCGAGATGCTCGCTGTCACCGGTGCCATGAAGGGCGCGGGGCGCGGCGGCGACTGCGCCCTCATCACCGACGGGCGGTTCTCCGGCGGCACCCACGGGTTCTGCATCGGCCACGTGGCGCCCGAGGCGGTCGACGGTGGTCCCATCGCGTTCGTCAGCGAGGGCGACCGCATCGTCATCGACGTGGTCAACCACACCATCGACCTCGACGTCACCGCCGACGAGCTCGAGCGCCGCAAGGCCGACTGGAAGCTCCCCGAGCCGCGCTACACCAAGGGCGTGCTCGCCAAGTACGCCCGGCTGGCGCAGGGCGCCGAGCGCGGCGCCATCACCAGCGCCTGACCCATTGCGTGTCCGTGGATGGTCGCTGAGCAACCATCCACCGACACGCAACGGTCGTTCTCGGGTCGGGCGGGGTCAGTTGCCGGCGCGGGTGTTGCCGCCGAAGCCGCCGAACCCGGCGGGCGGGCCGCCGGTGAAGTTCCCCCCGAAGCCGCCGGCGCCGAAGCGGGTGGCCCGGGTGTTGGTCTGAGACGCACTGCTCGGGAGCGGCTCTGACAGGGTGGCGAGCACGACCTTCCGGCCTGCGGTGAGGCCCTTGGTGATGACGGTTCGGTCGGCGCCGACGGTCCCGATCCTCACGGTGACCGACCTGGTCTTGCCGCCTTCGAGCACGGTGACGGTGTGGGTCGAGTTGGTGGTGTGCACGGCCGAGGTCGGCACGGTGAGCGCGTTCGCCACGGTGTCGATGGTGATCGACGTGCTGGCCCCGGCACCGTCGTGGAGGCCCGTGGCGCGCGAGTTGGTGAGGCCGATGACGGCCGTGTAGGTGGTGGTGCTCCCGCTGGTGGTACCTGCGACGCTGAGCGCCACCACGGTGCCCTTCAGAGGCTTGCCGGTGCTGTCGGGGACGACGGTGGCCGCCTGGCCGACCGCCACGCTCGGGCGATCGGTGACCGACACGGGCACGGAGACCTCGTAGCCGCCCTTGCCGACGACCACGACGTTGGCGGTCGTCGACGACGCCGACACGGAGTCGCCCTTGGCGAGCGTGACCGAGGTGACGGTCCCGTTGATCGGGCTCACGATGCTGGCGGCGGCGAGGCTCTGCTCGGCCACCGCGACCTTCGACGTGGCGGCGTCGACGGCCGACTGGTAGGAGGCCAGCTGGGAGGCCGTCGGCGTGGTCGACGTGGAACTGCTCGAGGAGCTGGGGTTCGTGCTGCCGGTCGATCCGCTCGGGGTGCTGCTGCCGGCGCTCTTGGAGAACGGGGAGCTGCTGGTCGCGCCGGTACCCGTCGTGCCGGAAGGGGGAGAGGTGGCCGTGCGGCCCGAGCCGGTGTTCGCCGCGGCGGCCTTCGAGAGCAGCGCGTCGAGCTTCGAGATCGCGGTGGCGACCTGGGCCTCGAGGGCCGCCACCTGGGCCTGGGCGTCGAGCGAGGCCTGCTGGGCGTCGGTGCAGGTGCCGGTGCTGGAGGCGACGGTCGTGCTCGTGGTGCTGGTCGGTGGCGGCGGCGAGCTGCACGCGGCCTTCGCCGCCGCGAGGTCGGCTCGGGCCTCGGCCAGCGCGGCGTCGAGTTGCTTCTGGAGGGCGAGCAGCTCGCGCTGGGCGGCCTTGATCTGCGCGTCGAGCGAGGTCGATCCGCCCCCGCCCGACGGCCCGCTCGGCACCGCGACCGTCGCGACCCGCACCGACGTCGACAGCTTCAACGCCGCGGTCTGCACCGTGGGGGCCGTCGACACGGCGGTGGCGGTGGCGGTGGCGGTCGGCGACGTCGAGCCGGTCGCGTTCGAGGAGCTCCCACCGAAGTTGGCCGAGCCACCGTTCCCGGTGCTCGAGGGCAGCTGCCCCGCCTCGGCTTCCGCGAGGTCGAGCTGCGCCTGGGTCAGGGTGACGTTCGCCGAGTCGAGCTCGCGCTGCAGCGACGCCGTGTCGAGCGACGCCAGGGTCTGGCCGACCTTGACCCGCTGGCCGGCCTTCACGGACACCGACGCGACCGTGCCGGAGCCGGGGAACGCCACGGCCACCCGGTCGACGGGGGTGATGGTCCCCGTGCCCTGGAGCCTCTTGGTGACCGTCGCTCGCTCGACGGTGGCGGCGCGGTAGCCGCTGACGTTCGAGGCGCTCGCCATCGAGGCGCCGACGACGCCGACGATCACCACCGTGACGACGGCGATCGCGGCACCGACCCGGGTGCGGTTGTTGGTGTGGCGTGGCATGGTCATTCCGTCCTGAGGGCGTCGATCGGGGCGAGCTTGGCGGCGCGCGAGGCGGGGTACACGCCGAACACGACGCCGAGGCCGATGGCGCCGACGATGGCGATCGCCGCGGCCTCGGGCGAGAAGATGATCCGGGTGGAGGTGAAGTGGGGGATCACGACCGCGCCCAGCAGGCCGATGAGCGCTCCGCAGAGCCCCCCGGCGAGTCCGAGCACCGACGCCTCCACCAGGAACTGGCGGCGGATCGCCCGGGGCCGGGCGCCGAGCGCCTTGCGGACGCCGATCTCACGGATCCGTTCCGTCACCGAGACCAGCATGATGTTCATCACGCCGATCCCGCCGACGAGGAGCGAGATCCCGGCGACGCCGGCCAGGAGGACCTTCAGGGTGGAGTTCACCGACGACGCCGTCGTGAGCAGCGACTGCTGGTTCGAGATGGTGAAGTCGGCGCTGCTCGCCGTGGTGATGCGGTGGAGCGCGAGCAGCTCGGTGTTGGTCTCCTGGTAGGCCGCGGAGATCGTCGAGGGCGAGTTCGCCTCGATGTAGATCGAGCTGAGCGACGTGCGTGCGGAGCTGCCGACCAGCCGCTTGGCCGCGGTCGAGAGGGGCACGATCGCGAGGTCGTCGTTGCTGGTCGTCGACGAGGAGCCGGTCGATTCGAGCACGCCGATCACCTCCAGCGAGGTGCCGTTCACCGTGACGCTCTGACCGACCGGGTTGCGGCCGCTGAACAGCTCCGAGGCGGTGTCGGATCCCAGCACGACGACGGCCGCGGTCTTCCGCTCGTCGGCGGCGGTGATGAAGCGGCCCGACTGCACCTTGCGGTTGCGGATCGTCAGCCAGTTCGGTTCGGTGCCGACGACGCTGGTGGTCCAGTTCGTGGTGCCGGCGGTCAGCTCCTCGGAGGTCGAGCTGGCCGCGGCGACCGCCTTGATGTCGGGCGCCGTCGTCTTCGAGGCGAGCGCGTCGGCGTCGGACTGGCTGAGCGTCGATGCGGAACCCGCCCCGCCGCGGACGCCCGTGCTGCTCGTCGAGCTGCCCGGCGACACGATCAGCAGGTTGGTGCCGAGCGCGTTGAGGTCAGCCTTCACCTGTGCCTGGGCGCCCTTGCCGAGGCCCACGGTGAGGATCACCGCAGCGATCCCGATGAGGATGCCGATGACGGTGAGGATCGAACGGAGCCGGTGGAGGCGTACGGCCTCGAGGCCCGTGAGGAAGGTGTCGCGCCACGTCATCGCACGTCCCCTTTTCGTGCTTCGGAGACCTGGCCGTCACGGATGCGCACGACGCGCTCGGCGGCCCTGGCAACGTCGTCGTCGTGGGTGATGAGCACGACGGTGCGGCCCTGGTCGTGCAACGCGTGCAGCAGGCTCAGGACGTCGGCCCCCGAAGAGGAGTCGAGGTTCCCGGTGGGCTCGTCGGCGAGCAGGAGTGCCGGCTCGGTCACCAGTGCCCGGGCGATCGCGACGCGCTGCTGCTGGCCCCCCGAGAGCTCGTTCGGCCGGTGGTCGACGCGGTCGGCGAGACCGACCCTGCCGAGCGCGGCGATGGCCCGCTCACGCCGCTCGCTCCGGGGGATCGCGGTGTAGACGAGCGGCAGCTCGACGTTGCGCCACGCGGGGAGCGCGGCGAGCAGGTTGAACTGCTGGAACACGAAGCCGATGCGCCGGTTGCGGATGTCGGCCAGCGAGTCCTCGCCCATGTCGGCGACCAGTTCACCGGCGAGGCGGTACTCGCCGACGGTCGGCACGTCGAGGCAGCCGAGGATGTGCATCAGGGTCGACTTGCCCGAGCCCGACGGCCCGACGATGGCGACCATCTCCCCCGTCTCGATGCGGAGGTTGACGTCTCGGAGTGCGGTCACCTCGAGCGCACCGGTCTTGTAGGACTTGGCGATGCCACGGAGGTCGATGACGGGGCCGCCGACGACGGGCGTCGGGGCCTCGGGTGCGGTGAGCGTGCTCAATTGCCCTGCCCCCCGAAGTTGCCGCCGTTGCCCGTCTGGTTGCCCCCGCCGGGGAAGTTGCCGCCGCTGGGGAAGTTGCCGCCGCTCGGGAAGTTGCCGCCGCTGGGGAAGTTGCCGCCGCTGGGGAAGTTGCCCCCGCCCGGGAACTCGCCCGTGCCGCTGCGACCGTTGCGGTTGCCGACGTTGGCCCGGGTGAAGGAGGGGATCGAGATCACGACCTGCTCGCCGGCCTTCAGGCCCGACGTGATCTGGGTCTCGCCGTTCGCCTGGAGCCCGGTGGTCACGGTGCGCGTCGTCCTGGTCGAGCCGGACACGACGGTCACCGTCGACTGCCCGTTGTTGTTCGAGACGGCGAGGGTGGGCACCTGCACGGCGTTCTTGATCTCCTTCTGGGTGATCGCCACCGTGGCGGTGGCACCTCCGTAGAAGCCGCTCGGCGACCCACCGACGGTGACCTCGACCGGGAAGGTCGCGACACCGGAACTGGTCGTTGCCACGGCGCCCACCGAGGTGACCTTGCCGGTGGCCGACGTGGTGCCGCCGCTCGGCGTGACCGTCGCGCTGGCGCCCTTCTTGATCTGGTCGATCTCGGTCGAGTCGATGTCGAGGGTCACGACGTAGGTGTCGGCGCTGACGACCTCGATCTGGGCGGTCGAGGTCGACGACGAGCTGTTGGAGCTGCTGCTCGCGAGGGGGTTCGAGTTCGAGGACCCCGATGACGGCGTGCTCACCCCACCACCGCTGCTCGTACCGGTGGGGGAGTTGCCCGAGCCGCCGCTGCTGCCGAGCTGCTGGCCGACGGTGAGGTTCACGGTCGACACCGTGCCCTTGATGGGCGAGGTCAGCGTGGCGCCGGCGAGGTTGGTGTTGGCCTCGTCGAGCGACGACTGCGCAGAGGTGAGGCTCGCCTCATCGGCGGCGATCTGCTCGCTCGAGGCGTTCGCCGACTCGTCGCTGTCGAGCTTCGCCTGGGCGCTGTCGACCGAGGCCTGCGCGGAGGTGACCGCGCTCTGCAGCGCTGCCGAGTCGATGGTGGCGAGCGCCTGTCCCTTCTTCACCTTCTGGCCGGCCTTGACCTTCACGGCCGTGACGGTGCCGGAGGAGGCGAACGACAGCTGCTCGGTGGACTTCGGTTCGATGGTCCCCGACGACGAGACGGTCTGGGCCATGGTCCCGGAGGTGGCCGTGACGGTGCGCTCGGTCGCGGCGGCACTCGCGCTCGACTTCGTCGACGAGCGGTACACGAGCCAGCCTCCGACGACCAGCAGCACCGCAACCGGCAGCACCACGGCCGGGTTGCGCATCAGCTTGCGGGCGTTCTCGGGCACAGGACCTCCTCGAGGTGGCGGCAGCGGCGGGTCGATCCCGTCCTGCCCGGCTACGAGCATGCGAGCGCCACCTCCCCTGTTGCTGAAAGCACCCTGGCGATTGCCTGACAGCGCCGGCCGCGCCGACCGCGCCGGCTCGCACCTTCCTCACACCTGGCGCTCACCTCCCGCCAACCTGGCACGCGGCGATTCTCGGCCGGCGAGGTGACCTCCGGCACCGTCGCGTGGCAGACTTGACCTTCGGGTCAGTCGCACGGGGGTGCGCGCCCGGCAAGGGGGCTACCGAGCATGTCGAACACCGAGAACGCAACGCCCGAGGCAGACGACGGCGACGCGGCCACAGCGAAGAGCGGCAAGCGCCGGCGTGCCCTCGCCATCGGCTCCTCGCTCGCGCTGGTGCTCGTGGCCGGCATCGGCTTCCTGGCCTGGCGCCAGGTCGAGCCCCTGGTGAACGCCAAGTACCGCAGCGTCACCTACACCGTGCCCACCGCGCCGCAGCTCACGCCCGCGACGGGGCAGAAGGTGTACCGCATCGACCCGGTGCACTCGTCGCTCGGCTACGAGATCTCGGAGAAGCTCATCGGCGCCTCCACCGGCCACGCCACGGGCGTCACCAACGGCATCGCCGGCGACATCCTGATCGACCCGACCACCCCCGCGAACAGCAAGGTCGGGACCATCGTCGTCAACCTGGAGCAGCTCCACTCCGACAACAACCTGCGCGACGCCCGCATCCGCCAGGACTTCCTCCAGTCCCACGACCACCCCCTGGCCACCTTCCACATCACCAGCGTCACGGGACTGCCCGCCACGCTGGTCGAGGGCAAGACCTACCCGCTGACGCTGGTCGGCACCGCCACGGTGCGCGACAAGACCGCTCCGGTCACCTGGACGGCCACCGCCTCGGTGAACAACGGCAAGCTCACGGCCAGGGCCACCACCCACGTCAAGCTCTCCACCTTCGGCATCGGCCCGATCAACCTGCAGGGTCTCGTGTCCACGGGCGACGACGTGACGCTCACGCTGAACCTCACGGCGCTCGACCCGTCGCAGTACGCCATCCCCAAGACCATCACCGGGCCGCACGCCAAGACCGTCGCCGGTGGCCCGTCGTTCAAGGCCGCGGTGGCCCCGATCCTCGAGCAGAACTGCGCCTCGTGCCACAACTCCGGGCAGGTCGGCTCGCTGCACTGGGTCCTCGACACCGCCGGTGACGCCGCCTCGGTCTCCGCCGGCATCAAGACCACCACGCAGGCCCGCTACATGCCGCCGTGGCCCGCGTCCGACAAGGGCGTACCGCTGTCGCACCCGATGACGCTGTCGTCCGCCGACCTCGCCACGCTGGCCTCGTGGGCCGACCACGGCGGCAAGCTCGACGAGCCGGCCACCACGCCGATCAAGCCCTCGAAGGCGGTGCAGGCAGCCGCGCCCCGCAAGGACGAGGTGCTGATGATGCCGAAGGCGTACACCGGCGTGTCGTCGATCCCCAACGACTACCGGTGCTTCGTGCTCGACCCGAAGATCACCAAGCCCACCTTCCTCACGGGCTACACCTTCCTGCCCGACCAGCTCACCGAGATCCACCACTCGCAGGTCTTCCACGTCAGCGGCCAGCAGGCGGCGAACGCCGCCAAGCTCGAGGGCCAGGACGGCCGGCCCGGCTGGCAGTGCTACGGCGGCGTCGACGTCCCCGGCGTGTCGCCGTCGTGGAACGGCACCCAGCCCAAGACCCGCGACGTGGGCTTCTCCGGCCAGAACAACCTCGTGGCCGGTTGGGTCCCCGGCCAGCTGCCGGTCATCTACCCCGACAACAGCGGGATCCTGCTCATGCCGGGCGACCAGCTGGTCATGCAGCTGCACTACCACCACGACGGCAACATCACGCCCGACCGCTCGGGTCTGGCCCTGCAGCTCACGCCCCAGGCCGGCTCGAACATCAAGAAGCTGCGCATCGTGAACCCGCTGGCCCCGGTCGAGATCCCCTGTGACCCGAAGCACACCGGCCCGCTGTGCGACCGCACCGCCGCCATGAAGGACGACGTCCGCCTCTACGGGCCCCAGGGGGCGTTCATCGAGAACGGCCTGATGCTGCTCTGCGGCCAGAACCCGGCCAAGCTCACGGCCGACTTCAACGGCACCGTCGCCCACTCCTCGTGCAACCTGCAGGTGCCGATGAGCGGCACCCTCGTCGCCGTCATGGGCCACATGCACACCTTGGGCAAGACGTTCCGGCTCACCCTCGATCCGAGCACACCCAAGTCGAAGGTCCTGCTCGACATCCCGAACTGGAACTTCGACTGGCAGATGAACTACGGCCTGCAGACCCCGCTGCACGTGACGGCAGGCGAGCCGATCAGGATGGACTGCTCGTGGGACCGCTCGCTCGATCCCACCCGCAAGCCCAAGTACATCGTGTTCGCCGAAGGCACCGAGGACGAGATGTGCTTCGGCACCTACGCCCTCATCCCCGACGACCAGAACTCCAGCGCCGGGCCGCTCGCGTCCAGCAGCTTCCACATCGGCCGCCACCGCAGGCGGGGCTGAGCGCACCCCACGCACACCCGCATGGTTCTGGGGACGGTTTCGGCGCCCTCGCGCCGGAACCGCCCCCAGAGCCCGTTCGGGGACCCCGCGGACCGCGTTGCAACCGGTTGACAACCGTGGTTGACTGACGCCGATGAACGCCCGGACCGCAACCACCCTCGTAGTCACCTGACGCACGCCCTGTTCTTCCCCCGCGTGCGTCGCCTCGACCTCCCAGCCGGGAGGTCGTTCTGGTTTTCGGGCCCGGACCGCCGCTGACGTAGCGTCGGCACCCGGCCCGAGCGGCGCCCGCCGTCACCGACATCCCGCAGTCCCCGTCCCGCTCTCGCCACCCCCTCAGCACAAGGAAGCGCCATGAAGCTCAACGGCGGCCAAGCCCTCATCAAGAGTCTCGAAATGGAAGGCGTGGAGGTCGTGTTCGGCCTGCCCGGCGGGGCCATCCTTCCCGTCTACGACCCGCTCCTCGACTCGTCGCTGCGGCACATCCTGGTGCGCCACGAGCAGGGTGCCGGGCACATGGCCGAGGGCTACGCCCACGCCACGGGCCGTCCCGGCGTCGCCATGGTCACGAGCGGGCCGGGTGCCACCAACATCGTCACGCCCCTCGCCGACGCCTACATGGACTCCATCCCGATGGTGTGCATCACGGGCCAGGTCGCGTCGCCGTCCATCGGTACCGACGCGTTCCAGGAAGCCGACATCACCGGCATCACGCAGTCGATCACGAAGCACAACTTCCTGGTGACCAGCGCGGCCGACATCCCGATCGTCATCCGGGAGGCGTTCCACCTCGCCACCACGGGCCGGCCGGGCCCGGTCCTGGTCGACATCCCCAAGGACATCGTCGACGCCAACAACCCGGTGTCGGCCATGGACTGGTACTGGCCCTCCGACGACGACGTCGCGGCCGAGCTGCCCGGCTACCGCCCCACCACCCAGGGCCACTTCCTGAAGATCCGCGAGGCCGCGGAGCTGATCCTGCGCGCCGAGCGTCCCATCCTCTACGTCGGTGGCGGCGTCCTCAAGGCCCGTGCTGCCGAGGCGCTGCGCGAGCTGGCCGAGCTCACCGACATCCGGGTCGTCACCACGCTCATGGCCCGCGGTGCCTTCCCCGACAGCCACCCCCTGTGTCTCGGCATGCCCGGCATGCACGGCAACTACACGGCCGTCACGGCCATGCAGAAGTCCGACCTGCTGGTCGCCCTCGGCAGCCGCTTCGACGACCGGGTCACCGGCAAGGTGCCGGCCTTCGCCCCCGACGCGAAGATCGTCCACGTCGACATCGACCCCGCCGAGCTGGGCAAGGTGCGCCGCCCCGACGTGCCGATCGTGGGCGACTGCCGCCTCGTCATCGAGGAGCTCATCCGGGCGATCCACCAGGTCGGTGCCCGCGACGACATCACCACGCCCGACCGCCAGCCCTGGAACTCCACCATCAGCGGCTGGCAGGAGCGCTACCCGCTCGCCTACGCCCCGCCGGTCGAGGGCGACGCGCTCAAGCCCCAGATGGTGCTCGAGCACCTGCGCGACTCGAGCCCCGACGACACGATCCTGGTGTCGGGTGTCGGCCAGCACCAGATGTGGTGCAGCCAGTACTGGAAGTTCGACCACCCGTACACCTGGGTCAACTCCGGCGGGCTCGGCACCATGGGCTTCTCGGTGCCCGCCGCGATCGGTGCCAAGGTCGGCCGGCCCGATCGCACCGTGTGGTCGGTCGACGGCGACGGCTGCTTCCAGATGACCGCGCAGGAGCTGATCACCGCCTCCACCGAGCGCATCCCGGTCAAGGTCGCC
>Ga0302323_100003790_pt1 | contig 12288 bp, 9 predicted proteins | sample Fen_T0_3_FD_201950 | JGI IMG/M metagenome (GOLD analysis project Ga0302323, IMG submission 201950) | Peat permafrost microbial communities from Stordalen Mire near Abisko, Sweden - Fen_T0_3 | ecosystem: Environmental > Terrestrial > Soil > Wetlands > Permafrost | place: Sweden: Abisko... | reverse complement strand
CGTTCGGGTCCGTGTCAGGCACCACCCAGGGAGTATCGGTCGCCCTCACCCGCATGGGTAAGGTCACGACCGATGGGATGAGCCAAGGCACCAGCCAAGGATCCTACTCGCCAGCCGGAGGGGGAGGCATCAAGGCCAAAAAATCCCTCCCTGATCTCTGGGCCTTCCGCTCGGATAGCCAGATCACCGTGGGCTCAGGATTGCTGGCGACCAAGTTCTTCCACTCCAAGGAAGCTTGGATTTCCACCCCACCCGGCAAGTAGACCAGGAGAGATGTCATGACTTTTCGCTCCCGCTTCCTCGTTCGCTTGACGCAAGGCCTGATGAGTCTCTGCCTTCTGGCCTTACCGCTTCGAGCGCAGCTCGATCCCAGGCTCCAGATCACCAGCACCGACTTTCTGGATCTCTACCAGCAGTCCTCCACCGCCAAGGTGAAGCCCGAGATCGCGACTGTTTTGGATTTCTCCGGATCCATGCGGGCGCTGATGTTCCACCCGGCCTACCGGAACACTGACATCAATGACTCCGGGTTCCCCGGTGAGAGCATCAATTTCACCCTGAGTCCGGGCACGGCGGCCAGTCAGGTCTACAAGGTTCGGGCGACCTCCCGAATCGATCCCAACGTGTACACCGAGATGTCGGTGACCGTCGGGGGATCGGCCGGTGGTGCGTCGAACACGGGCGTCAATCGCACCGATCGAACCTCCGGCAGCGGGAAACGCAACCTCTGGACCAGCATTTCCAACCTCACCATCAGCCCCGGGGGAACGATCGCCAACGGGACGACCTACACCTTCAAGGCCAAGGTCACCCTGACCTGCAACTCGGTCGGCGGCAATTCCAACGATTCCAGCGCGGGCAATCCGCTGTCGGAGTACATGGCCAAAGCCGGCCTGGGCTCCCTGGATGGCGGCATCGATTGGACCGTATCCGGCTATCCCGGCGCCGCCTCGGGAAGCACGGCAGCCGCGCCTTCCAGTTATTCCGTGAACACCTGGACCTCCGCCGACCAATCCTTCAGCTGGGTGGCAGTGACTGGGACAGCAGCCCCGGCTTCCATTTCTGCGGCATTCGACAGTTTCGCAGCGACCTGCACCCAGCTGATCAAACCCGGCGGGAGCCCGGTCACCTTCACTGATGCCAATGCGGCCAGTACGACTCTGAATGGTGGCGGCGCTGGCGCCGCGGATGTCCGCAACTGGGTGCGGGCCGCCAGCCATGCCCGGTTCACCTACTCGGACGGCAGCGTGACGCGGACGGTGGATATTCCCATCCCCTGGAAGGTCATGGATCTCACGTCCACAGGCAATCCCCTCAGCTCAACGGTCGTTTCGGATGCGGTCAAGACCATCACCAATGCGGACGGCAGCACGACCTCCTGGGGCAGCGGACAGAACATTGAAGTGGACCAGGCCTACAAGGTGTCCGGTGGCTCGGTGATGTTGGATGGTGATTCTTCCACCACCACCTCCACCACACTCCAGAACACGGGCTACCACACCACCTACCTCAATTGGATTTTTACCGGCAAATATGCCGACGGAACCTACGCCGGCAAGTACATCGTCTTTGACTCCGCGGATGCCAGCCTCGTCGGAGGCCAGGGTCTGGCGACCTGGGGGCAGGGCTTTGGCGGGGGCATTCCCGCAGCCCAGAACATCACCGTACCTTCCTACGGGGAGGCGCTAAACGGTGCCACTCGGCCCTATCTGGGTGAAGTGTCCATCGCCGCCAACACCTACGTGCTTCCTTCCAGGACCCGCGTGCAGGCCGTCAAAGAGGCAGTCATCAACTCCTGGGTCAAGTACCAGAACGATGTGCTCTGGGCCTTCTCCTTCATCGGGCAGGATGGTTCGAGCAGCACGACGAATAGCTCCACCGTCACCATGAACAACACGACCACGCCGGACGCCACTGCGGTCAAGTATGGAACGGACACAGCCTGGACCCTGCTGAACGGCAATTCCCTGACGGGCATGCAACGGATCTCGTACCTTCTCCAGGACACCAACACCCCTCTGACCTACGCGATATCGCGGACCCTGGCCCAGTTCACCGACCCCAACAACGTGTTCAACACCGTGGAAAAGGGGGTCAACAAGCCTTCGCAGTGCATGGCCCATTTCCTCATCCTGTTCACGGATGGCGCTGACAACTACGGCACCCTCACCAACTCCTCGCCCTATCTCAATGCCAGCACCCTGCAGGGCAACGCCTGGGATGGCAACAAGGGCATCATCGACTACCCCGCCCGGGTGAACCAGGGCGCCGGCGGCACCAACTATTGGAATCTGTATACCTTTGCAGCCATCGGTGCCCACCTCAGCGACAGCTCGGTCAAGGACCTGTCGGGTGTCAGCCACTTCATGGCTGCACCGACCAGCTATCCCACGACCTCGGGAACGCGGGATGCCTTCCTGCCTTATTCCATCATCCAGCGAGGCACTCCCTCCACCTCCGACAACGTGAAGTTCGACAAACCCCACCGGATCACCACCATGACCGTGGGAGTCAGTCTGGGTGGCACCTACCTCGATCCCAATTCACCCAAATACAGGCTCTTCGCGGGCGCCGCCATCGGCGATCCCACCGCCCAGTCCTGGAACCTGAACAACCTGCTGCCCTTTGATTCCATCCCGGATCCCAACGACAGCAGCCGCCTGCTGCGCAAGCCCGGCACCACCAATTTCTTCGATGGCGCCAATCCGGCCGCGTTGAAGAAGAGCCTGGATGTCGCCATTCAGCAGACCCTGCTTCCCTCGAACATCAATGCCACGTCCAATCCCAACCTGCCCTTCATCGGCGCCTCCCTGGGCCGCCAGGTCTACCTGGGCAAGTTCAAGCCGCCGGCCAATGGCGGCGCCATCTGGCCCGGCGACCTCATGATGTTTGGCACCCGCCAGGTCAGCGGCAAGACATTGATCGTGGACAAGACGGACAACATCGCCACTGTGGTGGATTCTGGCACTGCCATCTGGACAACTTCGAGTGCACTGATGGCCCGGAATTGGGCGGATCGCAAGCTCTTCACCCGCATTCCCGGTACCTCGTCCAACCCCGAGAACGGCTTGAGCACCTTCTCTGACATCGGCACCCCCTATACCGACGGAACGATCGGCCTCAAGAACTTCGTCGCCACCAGCTACAGCACAGATGCCACCAGGCAGCGGGTGATCCAGTTCGCCGCAGGTGGCGATACCGCCGGGGCCATGGGGACTTCCGGTGCCCTCAACAACCGTCCTTTGACCAACCGCAGCACCATCATGGGCGATGTCATCAACTCCAGCCCCGGCGTCATTGAATTCAATTTGAATGATGTGAAGTCTGGTCTGCCCAGCACCCTGACCAATGCGCTCAATGCCACCACCGGCGTCACGAACCGCTTCCGCCTCCTGCTGGTGGGTACCAATCAGGGTTGGCTGCATGCCTTTGGTGAAATCAGCAACCTCACCCAGATCACGGATCCAGCGGATTCCACGAAGACAGTGGATAAGGTCTCGGGGGCTGTGGATGAGCTGTGGGCCTTCATGCCCACGGATTTCCTGGCCAACCTGGACTACATCACCCAGGCCGGCAACTCCCACCAATTCATGATGGACGGCACACCTTCCATCTATTTCCTGGATCTTCCCCCATCGACGGGCGGGCCTGGCAACGGCGTGTTGGATTGGGGTTCCGGCGGCAATGTGGCTACCACACAGGAGAGGGCCATTGCCATCGTCGGGCTTCGAAAGGGCGGGCGGAGCTACTACGCGCTCGATGTCCACGACCCCTTCAACCCCACGCTGAAGTGGTCCCTGGTACCTGATGAGGCTGCCTATTTCCCGCAGTCCCGCATCGCAAGTGGTGGCCCCGCCCTGGCCACGGTGCAGTCCATTCTCAAGAAGTGGGGCTTCTCCACCTGCGCACCCGCGCTCGGACGCATCCTGTTTAACGGAAAATATCGCGATGCCGTCTTCCTCGGCGGAGGCTTCAGTGTCCCCGAGGTTGAAGCCAACTTCCCCGATAGCAGTGGCAATGCCACGCCCCTCGGGCGATCCGTCCTGGCCCTGGATGTCTTCTCGGGTCAAGTGCTCGCGGCCGTGGATATGAGCGGAACCACCGCCGGTCCCATGGCTTCCGGCCTGGTCCCCTTCGAGTTCATCCTGAACTCTGGCATGGCTCAGCGCGCGTATTTCCTGGACTACAAGGGAGGACTCTGGTCCTGGGGCAAGCAGGCGGTCTCATCCACGGCTCCCTACACCAACTATCGTACAGACAGCTCCGAGCTCGCCGATTGGTCGGTCCGGAAAGTATCCCAGGATGGAACGGGCAAGAACGCGATCTACAGCACCTTGCCTGCGCCATTCAGGGTGGGAAGTTTCCCAGGGAAGGGATACGGTGGAGGCCCCACCCCAGCGGCAGTGGGCATCGCCATGATCAGCGGTGATCGGAACAACCCACTGGACTTCTCCTATACGGCGGCGAACACACCCACGGCGCACCGCCTGACGGTGGTCTTCGACCGCCAGGATCACAAAGCCTGGGACAGCACCGATGCGGCCATCACAGACAGTTCACTGTTGAATGCCTATTCCGGGGGCACTTCCTATCAAGCGGGCGATGCCATCATCACTCCCGGGACGCAGACCTACTACCTGGCTCCCCATGATGCTTTGGGCACCTACTCGACCCCCTCTCTCGGGTACTACCGTTCCTTGCCCGCTGCCTCCGGTGGCTTTATTCCCAAGGGCCTCAACTCGCCCCTCGTGGTGGCTGGTGCCCTCTTCTATTCCTATTTCACGCCCGAGGCGGCAGATCCCTGCACCGGTGGATCCGGGAAGACCTATGCGAATTTGATCTGCGACGTCCTGAATCCCATCGTGGCCGATTCCCGAACGACGATGTCCTGTACAAGCGGCAATCAGTTCACCTGGACCGGTGTGGCTTCGGATTTCGTCACCATTGGAACCTATGGCGTGTTGCAGGCGGGTGTGGTGCCAGCCGTCAACCCCGGTGCAGGTCAAAGCCTTACGACCATCGAACTGCAGACGATCCTGGGGAACCGCCTTGAGCGCTACCCCAAGGTGCGGACCTGGCGGACCATTCACTGATCGCGACTGACACAGACCATCGTTCACCGGGGCCCGCAAGGGCCCCTTTTCGTGGTGGATGCCGGGAGGTGGTACGCTGGGATGTGTCTGATCCTTCGCCCATCGCCCGCCTGAGACCCAAGAAAGCCTTCGGTCAGAACTTCCTGGTGAACGAGGGGGCCATCGCCACCATTGTGGGCTCGGCGCTTGGTTCCGGGGCGCCGTGCCTGCTGGAGATCGGCCCTGGCCCCGGGGTGTTGACCGAGCGCCTGCTCCGGGATGGTCGGCCGCTGTGGGCCGTGGACCTGGATCCGGAAGCCTGTGAGCTGCTGTCGGACCGCTTCGCGACCCAACCCCATTTCCACCTGCTGCAAGGGGACGCGGTCCGGATCCCTTTGCCGGAGGGTGAGGCCTGGTCCGTGATCGGGAACCTGCCCTATAACGCCGCGACGCCCATCCTGGCCCGCCTGCTGACTGAGGACATCCCCTGGGATCGCATGGTGCTGATGTTCCAGCTGGAGGTGGCTCAGAAGCTCATGGGCGTGCCCGGCACGAAGGCCTACGGACCCTTGTCCGTACTGGCCCAGCTGTGCGCCCGGTTGACCCGCTTGGTGAAGCTGGGACCGGGATCCTTCCGGCCTGCGCCCAAGGTGGATTCGGCGGTGGTGTTGTTTGAGCCGTTGGCCGAAGTTCCCTCCCTGGTGGAGCGTCGGGCCCTGCTCAGCGTCCTTCACCGATCCTTCACCCATCGCCGCAAGACCCTGGCGAACAACTGGCAGGGCGTGTTGTCGGCCGATGCTTTGACGGCTGTCGGGCTTCCTCCGGCACTCCGCGCCGAAGTGATCGCACCTGCGGTCTGGCTGTCGGCGACGCGAACCCTGTTGAACCAACATCCGGAGGTGTTCCCATCGTCATGCCTGTAGCTCCTGAATTCGAAGCCTGGACTGAAGTCCCCGCCGCCGACGAACTGCGGCTGATCCCCATCGGTGGGCTCGGTGAGTTCGGCATGAACGCGCTGGTGGTGCACAGCGCGCGCAACCTTTTCCTGGTGGATTGTGGCCAGCTCTTCCCCTCGGATGACCAGCCGGGCATCGATTCCATCGTGCCGGACTTCGCGTATCTGGAGCCCTTTGCCGACCGGCTGCAAGCCGTGCTGCTCACCCACGGCCACGAGGACCACATCGGCGCGCTGCCCTATTTCCTGCGCCGCTGGCCAGTGCCGGTGTACGGCACCGCATTCACGCTGGGGCTGGTGGAGGGCAAGCTCCGGGAGCATGGCCTCGACGTGGGCCTTCTGCGCCCCGTCAAGGACTATGGCCGCGTGAAAATAGGCGATGGTGAGATTGAAGCCGAGTGGATTCCCGTCACCCACAGCATTCCCGACGCCTGTGCCTTGGCGCTGCACACGCCCCAGGGCGTGGTCGTCCACTCGGGCGACTTCAAGCTGGATCCTGAACCCATGGATGGACGCCTGACGGGCATGGATCGCCTGCAGGCCCTGGGTGATGCCGGAGTGCGGCTGCTCATGGCGGATTCCACCAATGTGGGCAGGCCCGGACGGTCGCCGTCAGAATCCGTGTGCCGCGATGGCCTGGAAGCGGCCTTTGAGCAGACCAAGGGCCGTCTATTCGTGGCCACCTTCAGCTCCAACATCCACCGGCTGCAGACCGTGGTGGACCTGGCTTACGAATTCCGGCGGCAGGTGGTCATCCTGGGGCGGAGCCTCGATCGCAATATGACGCTGGCCCGTTCGCTCAAGCGACTGGACCTGCCCGATGACATCCTGGTGGACGTCAAGGATGCCCACCTCTTCGACAAGGACGAACTGCTGGTGCTCTGCACCGGCAGCCAGGGCGAACCCATGAGCGGCCTGGCCCGGTTGCTGCGGCGGGAGGTCAAGGGCCTGCCCATGGAGCCTGGCGATCGGCTGGTGGTGAGTGCCCGGGCCATCCCGGGCAACGAAGTGTCCATTTCGCGCATGCTGGACGCGGCAGAACGGCTGGGCGCCGAGACCTCCAACGAGGCCCTGGGCCCGGTTCATGCCTCGGGTCACGGCAGCCGCGACGAACTGGCGGACCTCATTCGCGCCGTACGGCCCGCGCAGATGGTGCCCGTGCATGGCACCTACCGGAACCTGCGGGCCCACGGGAAGCTGGCCTCTGAACTGGGCTGGCCCGCCGAACGGATTTCCCTGCTGGATGGGGGGCTCTGTCTGCGCCTGTTCCTGGATGGGCGGCTGGACATGCCCGGCGGCGTGCCCGTGGGCAAGTGCTTCGTGCATGAGGGTGTGGATCACATGGTGGATGCGCGGGTGGTGAAGGATCGCCTCATCCTGCAGGAAGATGGTGTGGTCTTCGCCACGCTGCTGGTCGATCCGCAGACGGGCGACCTGGCGGCGGATCCCACGATCCTGAGCCGTGGGTTCGTGATGCTGTCGGATGACGAGGCCTATGCCGAGTTGCTGGCCGGTGTGGCCCGCAAGGCCTACGAAGAGGCGCCGCCCCAGGTCCGCAAGGATGGCGAGGCCCTTCGGGACACGCTGCGCCTGGCCCTGCGGCGCATCATCCGCAAGACCACCCAAAGCCGACCGCTGGTCATCCCGGTGATCCTGGAAGCGCCTCTCGGCTAAGAGTGGCTGCCATTGCAGCTCGCGGGAATATGCAGACACCCTCTAAGGCTTCTCTTCGACCATGGCTGTGCCCACGCCGATAAAGGCGAGTCGGTCCTCGAGGCTGGGCCTGGTTTTGAAGATGAGGGCCAGACCTGCGAAGCGATCCGTTCCGAAGGCTTCGGAGCGGGTCGCTCCCACCTGAAATTCCAACGTGAAGGCCGGAGTGGCCTTCCAGCTGGCGGTTCCGGTATAGGTGTTCGAGCTTTCACTGGTGAAGTGATCCACCACCCGATTGGCTTCAATGGCCCATTTCGTGCGGCTCAAGCTGGCCTCAAGGCCCGCCGTCGCGGTGGAATCGAGGAACGACGCCTTGAGGCTCAACCGGGAGGTCGAGATGCGCTCGATCCGGCTCACGAGCCGTCCGGACAAGGCCTTGAAGATCTCTGGGCTCACGGTTCCGCTGGCGTTCCTGATCCGGAAGACATCGGTCGTTCCGTCGAAGGACCCGTAGCTGTATCGGGCGTAGGACCCATAGAACCGCCACACGTCGCCGCCCAGTTCGAAGTTGGCGCCCAGGCCGGTGTCGCTGACGTTCAAATCGGCATAGCCCGACGCCGTGAAGGAACCTGTGGGGGTGTTGAGGGTGAGGCTCCGGAACTGGAGGCGGTCGAACGCTGTCTTGCGGGTGGAGAACTCAAGCCCGAACCGCCAGGTGCCCCCATCCAGAGCGGGCTGGAAGGTGTAGCGCTCAGAGCTCAAAAGGTCAGACATGTCCGAATGGTCGTATTGCAGCCCGAGATCCACCAGACCGAAAGAGTAGGCGCCACCCAGGCTGGTGGTGCTGGTGGTGGTGCTGTTCCCGTTGGGGCTGGGGGCCTGGGTGGTGGAGGCCAGGTTGGATTTATCACCCGAGGTGAATAGCGTCAGAGCTTGGCTTGCGCTCCAGGTGACCTTGCCATGGAAAGCTTGGCCCTGAGCGCTGTCGGCTTGCCCGCCAAGTTTGAAGGTGAGGTTGGGAGAAGGTGGTGGTGGTGACAAGAGATCCAGGTCATCGGTCGATTGAGCCATTGCTGCCAGGGAGGCCAACCCCAGGAGAATCCGCTTCACAGGTCACCCTTCCTTGGATGCGTGCGAGGCAGGTCGCCCCATGAGCCCCATGACGAAAGGGGAGAGGGCTCTGCTCCTGGTCCATCCCGGCCGATGGAAGGATGGGTTGGGGTCGGCCGCTTCGATGAGAGGCGACGCCTTCAGTCCTGTCAACACGCCTACTTTTCCTTCCGCCGTTCCTGAATGGCTTCCTGGACGGATTTCTGGAATTCATCCACCAGGAGGATGAAGCGTCCTTGTTGGGCCGGAGTGAGAGAACCTCGGATGTCCTTTTCGAAGCGCTTTCTTGAGGCTTCTTGCTGCTGTCGAACCTCGGCGAGCTGATCCACCACGGGCTGCAGTTTCTTGTTCTTGTCATCTTCGCTGCCGGGACCCATCAGAGTGGCGTTCATCTGCTGGCGCAGCTGGACCATCTGCTGCCTGCGGGAGAAGGACTCCTCGTCAAACTGGGACCAGCGGTCGGCGATGGCGTTGGCTTTCTCCTCGGTCAGTCCCAGGGTTTCCTGGAGCTTCCGGGCCCGGATTTCATGAAGCCTCGCCACGATCCGGTCCCGTCTGGGTGTGGCGGTGTGCTCGGAGGGGTCCCGGCGCGGATGCTCTGGGCGCAGAAGGCGGCCCTGGGCGCCCAGGGAGAGCGTGGTCAAGGTGAGGATCAGGACCGTTCGGAAGGACATGGAAAACTCCAATGGGTGCACGGAATCACTTTCCCACGGGTGGATGAGTGTGCTGGGCGGTGAGGGTTCGGATGACGGCGTCCGCGTCTTCCTGAGAGAGGGCTGTCAGCTGGGTCAGGGCATCCTCGCTGTCCTGGAACGGAGTATCCGGTAGAACCTCCTGAACTTCGGAGATCGTCCTGGGAAGGTTGGCCTCCACGAGCGGTGTCCGATTGGCGCGGCCCACCCAGAAGGCGGTCACACCAACCGCGAACAGAAGGGTGGCGGCCGTTCCCCAGAAGAAACGTCGGGTGTGGGCACGTGCGGGAGGCGCCGGGAGCTTGCCAAGGATCCGGGCGGGGAGTCGTTCGAAATAACCGGCGGGCGCCAACACCAGGGGGACATCCTCCTGGGCCAGGTAAGCCACCCGGGCTTCAGAGCAAGCCGTGCAAATCTGCATATGCGCCTCCGCGCCCGTGCCCGGATCGAGGGGATCGACTTCTACGGCAACAAGGGTGGCATGGCAGGCTTCGGGCATCTGGAGGGTCTCGGGGTTCATGCTCGGCCTCCTTTCACATGGCGGGTGAGGTTTTGAATGGCGTGGAAGATATGGGCCTTGACGCTGCCCACCGAGGTGCCCATCTCCTGGGCAATCCGCTCGTATTTCCAATCGTGCTGGAGTTTCAGCGTCAAGGCCTGCTTCTGGCGCTTGGGCAGCTTGGGCAGGGCCTCCTGGAGCAGCTGTCGCGCTTCCAGATCGAGCATGGAACTGATCTGAGTCTCCTCCACCCGAAGGGCGGGATGCTCCAATGTGCCGTCCGGGCCGTCCAGGCTGTCGTGATCCTTGGTGACCCGTTCGCGGTAGTTCAGGGCCTGACGGGTGGCGATGGTGATGAGCCAGGTTCGGAATGAGGACTCGAAACGGAAACCGGGCAGGGCGCGGAAGACGCGAATGAAGGTTTCCTGCACCACGTCATCCGCGTCCTGGTGGTTTTTCAGGATGGAAAAGGCCTTGCCATAGACATCGCGAGAAAAGAGGCGAACCAGGGATCCGAAGGCGGCCTGATCCCCCCCCTGGGCTTCCTCCACCCAGACCAGAACCTCCGGCGTGTGGTACGGCGAGCCCGGATCGGGGATCCGATCAGCGGTCGGGTGGGCCGTCTGCATCATCAAGGACTCGCTCAAGGTGGCTGCCGCCATCATGTTAGGCTCCGACGGCGGGAATCAAGCAGAATCCGCCCTCAGTGGATGGACCCGGTGTGGCCTCCTGGGGTTGAATGGACAAGGAGCAAGTCCTCACTTTCCAGGCTTCACGACCCAGTGCCCAGGAGTTTTCATGCGCGACCGCATCACCCCCTTGTTGTCCGAAGCCCAGATCCGTGTCCGGGTCCAGGAGCTTGGGGCCCAACTGGCCAAGGATTATGCCGGCAAGGATCTTGTGGTCATCGGCCTGCTTAACGGTGTGTTCCCATTCTTTGCAGACCTTGTGCGCGCCATGGAGCTGGATTTCGATGTGAGCTTCATGCAAGTGGCGAGCTACGGGGGTGGGATGGAAAGCACCGGCGAAGTCCATATCCTCAAGGATCTCGACCGCAGCATTCAGGGCCGTCATGCCCTGGTGGTGGAGGACATCGTGGACACTGGACTCACGCTGTTCAAGGTCGGCAACCTCTTGAAGGACCGGGAGCCCTTGAGCTTGAAGATCTGTACCCTGTTGGACAAACCCAGCCGCCGCAAGGTCGAGGTTCCAGTGGACTACGTGGGTTTCACCATCGAGGACCACTTCGTCGTAGGCTATGGCCTCGACTTCGACGGCAAACTCCGCAACCTGCCCTATGTCGGCGTGTACCACCCGTGAATCACCCATCTTCTGGAGCGACCCTCCTTCTTGCTTGTTGTTTGCTGCTCGCCTCCGGCTGCGGCTATCACCGATTGGACCGCCAGCAGCGGTCCGCCGCCTGGGCGAAGCGTGGGGAGACGATCCGCCTGGCGCGATTCCGGAACCTGACGCCAAGGCTGGGACTGGAAGACCGCTTCACCAAGGCTTTGGAGAACCGTCTGGTGGCTGCCAGCCCCTGGCGTCTGGTGGCCCAGGGCGAGCCTTCGCGTTGGGTCTTGCAAGGCACGCTTGAAGATTTCAAGTCGCGTCCCATTGGGCTCACCCTGGGCAACGACAAAAACAAGGCCAGCGCCGGTTCGGCCTCCCGCGTGGAAGTGGCTGTGGTGGCCAGCGTGGAATTGCTGGACGGGCAGACGGGTGCGGTGGTGCTTTCCCGCCGGGGCCTGACTTTTTCGAACCAGTACCGGGTGGATCAGAATTTTGCGAGCTTTGACAGCCGCGAGTTGCAGATCATCGAAAGCCTGGCCGACGACTTCGCTGAGAGCTTCCTCACACAGCTCCTGGAAGGCTCGGACTGATGGCCGCCCCCGCTGCATGGTTGGCGCAGTCCTTCGCCCTTCTGCATGGCGAGGACAGCGATGGGCGCCGGGGCGCCGTGGAGGGCTGGAAGCAGAAGCATGTTGATCCCGAGTGGGCCGATTTCTCGCTCACCATCTGTTCAGAAGGTTGCCCCTGGGCCGAAGTGGTGGCTGCGCTCCAGGAGGCGGCACCGCTAGGGGCGGAGATTCGCACCGTGATCGTACCGGCCGCCGACAACCTGTTCACCCGTGCCAAGGAACTGCCAGCGGTGGTGAAGGGGATCCTGGAGAAGCCGCCGTCGGGCGTGAACCTGTTGCTGGTGGCCTGGACCACCCTGCCCGCCGCGCCCGGGAAGGCGCTGGGCGCCAAGCCGTGGACGGATTGGACCAAAGCCGGAAGGATCCTGAAGGTGGGGGCCCTTGATGC
>Ga0302323_100003788_pt1 | contig 12292 bp, 6 predicted proteins | sample Fen_T0_3_FD_201950 | JGI IMG/M metagenome (GOLD analysis project Ga0302323, IMG submission 201950) | Peat permafrost microbial communities from Stordalen Mire near Abisko, Sweden - Fen_T0_3 | ecosystem: Environmental > Terrestrial > Soil > Wetlands > Permafrost | place: Sweden: Abisko... | reverse complement strand
TCGGCATTGAGCTCGGTCACGATCTTCCAGCGCTCGAGCGGCACGAAGCGGTCGGCGCTCATCTCCCAGTACAGGTGGCCGAGGCCCTTGGTGCGCGCGTAGCGCGCGAGGTGGTAGGGCACGTAGTGGTTGTGCGCGATCGTGTCGGCCGCCAGATGCGAGAGGTAGCCCAGGATGAAGGCCTCGCCGCGCGGCGTGTGCGCGTGCGCGCGCATCTCCTCGACGATCTGCCAGCGGTGGCAGTGGTTGTAGGCTCCGCCGTAGGCCTTGAAGTTGATCAGGTCGGCCGCGAGGTTGCCGTAGAGGTAGGCCTGGCGCTCCTCGCCGAGCAAGAGCGCCACGTCGTGCGGCAGCGACTCCTTGCGCCGGCGCAGCACGCGCTCGGCGAACTCGAGATGGTGGCCCGGCCCCCAGCCGGCGCCGCACAGCGCCAGCACGAGGAGCAGCAGGGCCATGGCGATCATGCGCTCGCGTCCTTGCGCTCGTACAGCACCCAGTAGGTGTGCGCGTACAGGTTGAGGTAGCGCTCCTTGAGCGGATGGCGCAGCCGGCGCAGCGCGCGCACGAGCACTGGCCGCGGCTTCTCGCTCACGCGCGTCTCGAGGATCTTCAATCCGTGCACCTCGGCCATCGCGCGCGTGAAGGAGCGCGCCTCGCCGAGCGAGAAGAACCACTTGTGCCGATCGGCCGGGCGCTCGTGCGGCAACCCGTAGTGGCCGATGCCGCCCTTGCCGCGCGAGAGCGGCCGGCGCGCCGCGGTCCAGCAGTTCGGCAGCGAGATCAGCAGCTTCTTCTTCGAGACGCGCACGAGCTCACCGAAGATCTGGTGCAGGTTGTCGAGGTGCTCGAGCACCTCGGCGCAGACCACGATGTCGAAGTGCTTGTCCTCGAAAGGCAGGCGCGGGTTCTTCTCGAGGTCCACCTTCAGGTCCGGCGTCCCGCCCGCGTCGATCCCGAAGTAGTCGAGCTCGGGCCGCAGCTTGGCCAGCGTGCGCACGTCGCAGCCCACGTCGAGCACCTTGCCGGCGAGGTGCGCACCGAAGGCCTGCTCGAGGTAGCGCATGCGCCCCTCGCGAGTCTGGAATTCGATCAGGTCGCGCAGTTCGCTGGCCATCGCGCCCATCCTAGCCCTTCGGACGCCGCGCCGAGAGGATCGCCGTGCGTCCGGTGAGCAGGTTCCAGCTCGAAGTCTGCGCAAGCAGCTCGCGGTTCTCGCGCAGCAGCGCGGGCTGCTTGCGTGAGAGGTGCAGGCGCTGCAGCGCGCTTCCCGCGAGCCAGACGGGCGAGGTCAGCAGCGCGAGCGCGCTGGCGGATGTCTTACGCCGATCGTGCACGAGCCGCGGATCGACCATGCCCGAGCGCAACGCCGTGTATGCCAGGAAGTAGGGACTGATCGGATGAATGTGGCCGCCGAGGCAGCGCGGATCGTGCACGGCGAGCGGCAGCGGGTCGAACAGTGTGGGAAAGCCGGTCGCGAGCGTGCGCAGGCGCGAGACCATGTGCAGCGTGTTGGGCGTCGTGACGACGATCAGGCCGCCGGGTCTGGTGATGCGCACGAGCTCGCGCAGGAAGGCGAACTGGTCCTCGACGTGCTCGATCACCTCGATCGAGACCGTGGCGTCGAAGAACGCGTCCTCGAAGGGCAGGCGCCCGTTGGCTCCGGTCTGCCGGCACTCGAGCGTCTCGACCTCGAAGGAGGCGGGGATCAGGTCGCAGGGGAAGACGTGCGTGCGCGGGTCGATTTGGCGCGCATTCAAGAAGTCCGAGAGCCGCAGCGAGAGCGCGCCGCGACCGGCGCCGACGTCGGCGATGCGCGCCTTCGACCAGTCGAGCTCCGCGTCGAGCAGACGGAAGACGGCGTCGCTCGTCTTGGGATTGGACCAGCCCTTGGCCTTCATGGGCCGCAGAGGATACGCGCCCGAGAGGGGCGAGGCGATGCTCAGCGCCGCGGCAGAGCGATCGTGCTCTCGGCGGGTCCCTTGTCGGTCCAACGCAGGCGCACGCCAGGCTCCACGGGTTCACCCGAAGGCCCGAGCTTGGGCGGGAAGGGCAGGCTGAGGCGCGATGCGTCTCCGACGATGAGGCGCAGATCGCAGGGCGGAAGTGTCAGTTCGAGCCTTCCCTCGGGATCGGTGGTGCCGGAGGCACTCTTGCTCATCACGATCGCACCCCGACGAGCTGGGTCGACGCTCAGTTCACGGACATCCACCGACCAGGCGACGGACGCATTGCGCAAGGGCTCGTGCGTCTGCTCGTCGAGCACGAGAAGCGAGCCCTTCGCGAGCTTGATGTCGATCGTGCGCTGAAGCGTCTCGCACTCCCCGGGCTCGAAGACCTCCGGAAGGCACCAGACCCACCCGGACTCGCGCAAGCTGATGCGCTGTCGCCGTTCGGGAGCGAGCGCGATGCGCAGCGTGCCGTCGGACTTGCCACGGGCGGAGTCGCTCGCGCCCTTGTCGGGCATGTCGACGAGCAGCACGGTCGCGTCGGGGTTTCGCATCGGCTTTCCGTCGAGCAGGAACTTGAGCTCGAGGTGCGCGGTGCACTGGTGGCGCAGGTCGATATCCGCGCTCGTGTCCTTGCCCGCCTCGATCTCCACGCGCGCGATCTCGACCGGCTTCCGGAACTCGCCCGCCTCCTCCTCCGAGCAGCGCATCAAGAAGAACACCAGCCGGCCAGGTGCGAGGGGACCGAGCCTGAAGCTTCCGTCGGGTGCGACGATACCGGCCGCGAACGGAAGACCGAAGGTGTTGCCTGGCCTGTCGGCCTTCTCGGATTGCACGAGGAGGATCGCCTCGTCGAGTCGCGCGTGTTCCGCCAGCAGAACTTTCCCGCGCAGGAACCCGTGCTCGGGAAGCGTGAGCGTGCATTCACCGGCCTTCGAATCGTGCAGATCGATGGTCGTGTCGCTGTAGAGCCACGAACCCCAGTTGGCTCGCGCAGTCCACCGGTCCTCGGTCAGATCGGAGAAGCGCGCCCGCCCGTCCGCGCCCGTCTTGGCGGCATGGTCGCGCGGCGGGATCTGCTTGCGCGCATACAGCCTGGTCACACCCGGGAGCGCGTGTCCGGCGATATCTCCGCGAGTCAGCTCCACTTCGACGCCGGGAAGCGGTGTCTTTCCGTCGGCATCGAGGGCTCGCACCACGATCTCGCGCGTTCGCGGGAGCGTGACTCGGACCGCGCGCGCCTCTCCGGGCGTCAACGCGTCGCCGGCGATGCGCACGGATCCCAGTCCGGCGGCGCTGATCTCGAGCTCGAAGGGGAGCCTCGAGGGCAGCGCGTCGAAGCTGCGGCCGTCCGCGGAGAGCTCTTCGACGGTCGCGAGCTGCTTGGCGGGCTTGTATGAGCCCGACTTGAGCGTCAGGCGCGCGTCGTAGTGCTCGAGCGCCTTGCCTTCCGGATCGGCGACGTGCAGTTGGATGCTCGCGTTGCCTTCGAGGCGAATGGTCACGAGCTGCCCCGGCTTCACGGACTCCTGGTTCACGGGCCGGAAGCTCCGCGTCTTGACTTCGAGGCGCCACTGCGATTCCGGCACGTCCTCAAAGAACAGCGTCTGGGTCAGCGGGGGCGGCCCGACGGGCAGCAGCTTGCGGCCGTCGCCACCGACGAGCTCCGCGTGAAGGTCCTGCTGTTCGATGCCGGTGTGCCAGGCGTCCGAGAGGTACACGCAGACGGTGTGCGCCGGATCCGCGCCGGCCCACGTCAGCTCGATTGCGACGGGGGCCGTCGGCGCGAGCCGCACTTCGCTCTCGCAGCCATGCAGGCCCACCTCGTGCCACGCCTCGACATGCGTCGAGCCTGCGGGCATGCCATCGACGCGGAAGGTGCCGCTGGCCGGATCGACGCGAGCCGATCCGTAGACATCGAGGGCCTCGATCGGTTTGCCGTCTTGGCCCGGATCCGCGCTGATCGTCCAGCCCGGGCCGATCGGCGCTCCGTCTGCGCGCGAAAGCGTCCCCGTCAGGACGCATGCGGGTTCGAACGTCTCGCTCCCGAGGTCCTTGTCGCCGATCCATTCGCCGAGGCGCCAGCCCAGATCGACGAAGCCCTTGCTGCGCGCGCGCACGAACCACTGGAAGGCACGCGGAGGCTCGAGCGTGAACTGGAACTCGCCCTTGGAATCGGTCTGCACGTCGGGCGGGTTCTTCCAGTCCTTCGGTGCGCCGAACTTGTGCACAAGTTCCTCGTTGCTCGGCCTACCCTCGAGCGTCACGGTCACGCCGCGCGCGCCGCTGCCATCGGGCATCAAGAGCCGGCCGTGCAGGCGCGCGGAGCCCGGATGAGCTTGCGCTTGCGCTTCCGCGGCGGATTCGCGCGCAGCGGTCGCATCGAGCTCGAGCACGCTGGCACCGGCGGCAGCCTCGTCAGGAATGGAGCTCGCCTCGACCGCCACGCTCTCGAGTTCTGGTGAGCCTGGAGCGCGAGCGTGCACGAGGGAGAGGGCTCCCGCGGTCAGTGCCGCGACCGCGCACAAGCTCGCGGCGAGTCCGATCGCGATCGCGAGCACGCTCGTGCTGGCAGCGCCCGCTTGAATCGGCACGGATCGGGCGTGTGTCAGCACACGCGTGCGCATGGCCGCGATCACGAGGCCGAGCTCGGAGACCGACCAGGCGGTGGCGCCGGAGGCGGGCAGGGATCGACGCAGCTTCTCGAGCCCGCGTGCGAGCTGCGTGCGCACGAGTTCTGCGTCGATCCCAAGCCGCGCAGAGAGTTCCCTCGGGGCGAGCCCCTCGAACAAGTGCAGCGAGACCACGGTCGAATACTTGGGCGGCAGCTCGCCGAGCGCGCTCTCGACGGCGGAGCGCAGCTCGGACTCCGCGGCAGCGTCGAGCGGTTCGTGCAGCAGAGGTGTGCTCACGCGCTCGGGCTCGAGCACGCGCGCGGACTTGCGCCGCAGGCGTCGAGCCTGATGCACGAGGATGCCGACCAGCCAAGGCCGCAACGGGCGCGCGGCGTCGTAGTCGGCCTGCTTCTCGAGCGCCACGAGAAAGGTCTCCTGCACGAGGTCCTCGGCGTCGTGGCGCTCGCCCGAAAGGCGCAGCGCGAGCGGCAAGAGCTCGGGTGCCACCTCGTCGAAGAGCTGCGTCAGCGCGGCTAGGTCGCCGCGGGTGCGGAAGCGCTCGAACAGGGTCTCGATCGATTCAGTGGACATGCAGCATCCATCCACGCGGCGGTCCGCGGCGTGGCAGGGATTCTGCGATATCAGTGCGCGGGCGGGAGCAGGATCTCGAGCGGATCGACTCCGCCCAGGCTCCACTCGAGCACCGTGCCCTTTGCCGCACTTTCCGCGAAGAACTCGTGCCTGCCCGCGGGCAGGGAGAGCTCGAGCAGGCCGCCCGCGTCGGTCTTCGCGTGCGCGGCTGCCTCGAGACCGGCAAGCTTCGCGCCCCAGCGGATCTGCTGGTTCGCGAGCGGAGCCCTGGTCGCGGCGTCGAGGCACTTCAGCGTGTGCTTGACGAGCGACACGTCGAGCTTGCGCTGGAGCGTGTCGCCATTCTTTCCTTGGAGCGATTCGTCCGACCTCCACACCCAGCCGAGCTCGCGTGCGACGAGCGCGAGACGAACCGGCCCCGGGTGCGAGAGAGCGAGCGTTGCGCGTCCTCCAGCTCCGAGCGCGATCAGGTCCGGATCGGGATCGTCGGGTTGGCTCTCGAGGAGCGCCACGACCCAGCCTTGCTCGAGCGCCGAACCGCCGGCGCGCGCTTCGACCGCAATGCGCGGCGGCATGCCGCCCGCCAGGTCGAAGACGCGCTCGGTGTCGCGGCCGGCCTGGATCTCGAAGCGGCCGAGCTCGCGGAAGACACCGAAGCTCTCGCTCGAGCTCCCGTCCGCACGCGCGCCGCCCTGGACGACCGCACTCAATGCGAGCGTGCCGATCGGCAGCGGGCCGGCGCGAAACGTGCCGTCCTGCGCCGGCCGCAAGTGCGGCGGCGCGATCTCGTCGCCGATCACCAGGCTCACGCTGGCGGGATCGACGCCCGCGGGCAGCACGACACGTCCAGCGAGATAACCGCAGGCAGGTCGCGCGAACACGAGCGCCGGTGCGGTCTCGGCTCCGAGGATCAGCGTCTGGTCGCGCAGCAGCCAGCGGCTGAAGCACGCACGCACGCTGAAGCTGCCGCGCTCGAGGTCAAGGAAGGTGAACTCGCCCTGCGTGTCGCTCTTCACCTGTGCCTGGATCGGCCGCGAGGGTTGCACCTCTCCGTTGCGCAGGATGCTCACGAAGCCGCTCGAGGCCGAACCCGCGCGATCGCCGCGCGTGAGTTCGAGCACGACGCCCTCGAGCGGTTTGCCCTGGTCGTCGACGACACGGCCGCGGATCGCGACCGAGCTCCTGTAGTCGAGCGTGAGCTCGCGCGTCTCGCCGCGCTTCAAGAGCGGCACGTCGAGCGAGCGCTCGGCGAGTCCCTCGGGGTGGATCGTGAGCGCGCAGTGGATCGGGACGAGCCCCTTCAAGAGGCCGTCGGCGGGCGCGAGGCTCTTCTTCGGCAGCAACTCGCCGGTGTTCGGACGGAAATTGACGTCGGGGAACGCGATCTGAAGTCCATAGCGCGCGAGCGGCGCGCCATCCGGCCCGAGCACGCGCAGCTTCACGGCCGCGGCACCTTCGAGTGCGGCCGAGTAGGCATGACCGGGCCGCGTGTGCGGCTCGCTCCAGCGCTCGAACTGCGGATCGTCGACCTCGAGCGCGTAGTCGCCGTCGGGGAGGCCGTCGAAGAGGTACTCGCCCGGCGCGCGGCGCGCAGGTGCGATCGCCACGAGCGGCTTGTCCGCGCCCGCGCGCAGCAGCTGGATCGAGCTCGCCTCGGGGTGAAAGGCGATCAGAGCCGGGAGCTTCGGCCGCGCGCGCAACAGCACGCGCTGCGTGAGGTCCGGCCCGTCGTAGCGGAACTCGGCTGCCGTCTCCGCGCCCTCGACGATCTTCACCGCGATCTGGATCTGGTCGAAGCTGAGCTTGGAGCGCGCGACGATCTTCATCTCGCCCGCGGGCAGGCCCTCGAGGTGCGCGATCCCGGTCGCGGCATCGACCGGAGCCGCGCCCCAGAAGGCCCAGCGCTTGTTCGCAGGGTGCGTCTGCGGCGCGTCGGCCGAGCTCATCAGCTCCCAGCCCTCGGCGAGCGGCCGTGCCTGCGCGTCGACGAGCTTGCCGGCGAGCACGCCCGCGCGCGGCAGCACGACTTCGCCGGTGTCGGTCTCGCTGCCGGGCGCGAGCGGCCCGAAGCTGCCGCTGGCGTTGACGAAACCCGCGGGCTGCACGCGCAGCGAGATGTACTGGCCCTCGACGACCTCGAGCGCGAACGCAAAGTTCCCCTGCGCATCGCATGCCGCGCTGCCGAGCTCGAGCGTGCGCCGCTCGGCCATCGAGAACGTGCTCGCGCGCACCTGCGCACCCGCGGCCGGTGCTCCGCCCGCGAGCAGGATCCGGCCGTGGAGTTTCGCGCGTTCGTCAGCGGGAGCCGGGGCCAGCGGCTCACGCGCCGTCGCGGGCGCGGAGGCCTCGAGCGCCGGCTGCGCGAGCGGCGTGCTCGGCGCGTGCGCGTCGGCCACCGCGACGCTCGCGGGCGACTTGGCGCCGAGCAGCCAGGCGACTCCGCCGCCGACCGCGCAGAGCGGCACGAGGAGCAGCGCGCAGAGCAAGAGTGCCGGCAGCGCGGGCGCCGCCGCATGCGCCAGGCCAGCCTTTTCGAGCACGCGCTCGCGCAGGCTGCGGAAGTCCGCGCTCGCGATCCACGCGCCCGCGGAGAGGCCCTCGGGCAGCGCGCGCCGCAGCCAGGCGAGTCCGCGCGAGAGGTGCGTGCGCGCGAGTTCGCTCGGGATCGAGAGGCGCGTCGCGATCTCGCGCGGCGGCAATCCCTGCTCGAGGTGCAGCGCCACCGCGGAGGCGTAGTGCGGCGGAAGCGAGGAGACGGCCGAGGCGACCGCGCTGCGCAGTTCCTCGCCCAGGAGCAGGTCGAGCGGCTCGGCACCCGCAGCCGCGCGCTCGGGCAACGACAGCGTCGCGCGCCGCGAGCGCAGCTTGCGCGCTTCGTTGCCGAGGATGCCGAAGAGCCAGGGCCGCAGCGGCCGCGCCGGGTCGTAGCTCGCGGCGCGCTCGATCGCGGCGAGGAAGCAGGCCTGCACGAGATCCTCGGCCTCGCTCGTGCCGCGCGCGAGGTGGCGCGCGACGGCGTAGAGCTCGGGGGCGGTCTCGTCGAAGACCTGCGCCAGCGCGCGCAGGTCGGAGTTCGCGCGCCAGGCGAGGAAGAGCGCTTCGATGCTGGCTTGTTCCATGGCCGCTCCTCCCTTCCGGGATCCGGATCGTGTCAGGAATTGCGCGGATTCCGGGCGCGTTTCTCGGCCAGCGCCTCGTCCAGGACCGCGGCGCTCTCTGCCATCTTCGACTCGGCCGAGTGCTGCTCGGCCAGCGCGCGCGCTGCCACGCGCCCGCGCGCCAGCGTCTGCGGTTCGAGCCACCAGGCGAGCGCCAGCGCCATGCCCTGCTCGTCCTCGGGGTTCGCGAGCACGCTGCCCTGCACGCGCTCCTCGATCAGCTCGTGCGCGCCGTTGCCGCGCGTGGTGATCACCGGCAGGCCGCTCGCGAGCGCCTCGACGGTCGTGTTGGCGAAGGGATCGTAGCGCGTCGGCAGCACGTAGACGTCGGCGGCGGCAAAGCACACTTCCGCGTCGCGCCGGCCGCCGAGGAATTTCACGGCTTGCGCCTGGCCGAGCTCGGCCGCGCGGCGCTCGAAGCTCGCCTGCTGCGAGTCGTAGCCGACGACCAGCAGGCGCGCATCCGCGCGCCCGCGGCGCAGTTCCGCGAAGGCCTCGAGCACGCGATCGAGGCCCTTGCGCCCGTAGCCCGAGCCGAGGAACAGCACCACCGGCGCCGCTGCATCGATCCCGTGCGCGGCGCGCAACGCCGCGCCATCGCTCGCACGCCGCCGCGGGTGGAAGCGCTCGAGATCGACACCGTTGTAGACCAGACGAAAACGCTCCTCGGGCAGGTCGTAGCGCGCCATCGCGTCGTGCTGGACCATCTTCGCGTTGACCACGATGCGCACGAGTTGCGGCGAGCGCAGCGCGCGCGCCTCGGCCGCCAGCGCGAGCTTGTGCTTGAGATCGGAGCCGGGCAAGAAGCGCTTCCAGCCCGCGCGCGTCGACTCGTGCGCCAGCTCGAGGTAGGTCGCGTGCAGCCCGCCGCCGAGGCGCACGACGTCCTGCGCCCAGCCCTTGCCGAGGCCGTAGACGAGCTCGTAGCGCTCTCCGCGCACGTGCTCCTCGACCGCCTTGGCGAAGCTCGAGAGGCGCCAGGCGGCGCCGATCGCGAGCGGGCGCAGCAGTTCGAAGCGCACGGCGGGGTGCGGTGCTTCCTCGCGGCTGCGGCAGACGATCGTGACCTCGTCGCCGCGCACGGCGAGGTGCCGCGCGAGGTGGTTCAGGTAGCGCTCGGTTCCGCCCGCTTGGGCTTGGCGCATGTGCACCAGGGCGATCCGCATCAGAGGCAGCGTAGCGTGTCGAGGCGCGGCAGCAAACCGCGGGAGAGCCGGGGGCTCGCTCAGCGCGGGCCGGCCGGCAGGTGCTCGAGGAAGTAGCGCGCGATCAACTGGTAGACGTGCGGCCGAGTGCCGGGCCCCTCGGCGATCGCATGCGTGCGGTTGGGATAGACCATCGTGTCGAAGGACTTGCCGAGCTCGACGAGGCGGTTCACGAGCCGTTCGGTGCCCTGGTAGTGCACGTTGTCGTCGCCCGAACCGTGCACGATCAACAGGCGCCCTGCGAGCCCCTCGGCGAAGTGGATAGGCGAGCCGCGGCGATAGCCCTCGGCGTTCGATTCCGGCAGACCCATGTAGCGCTCCTGGTAGATCGTGTCGTACAGGCGCTGGTCGGGCACGGGCGCCACGGAGACGCCGACCTTGAACACGTCGGGGTAGCGGAACATGCAGTTGAGCGTGTTCGAGCCGCCGCCGCTCCAGCCCCAGACGCCCACGCGCTCGCGATCGACGTAGGGCCGCGCGGCCGCGAGCCGGCGCACCGCATCGGCCTGCTCCTTCGACGAGAGTTCGCCGACCGTGCCGTAGACCGCCTTGCGCCAGGCGGCACCCTTGGGCGCTGGCGTGCCGCGGTTGTCGAAGCTCGCGACGAGATAGCCCGCCTCGGCCAGCGCGCGGTGGAAGAGCATCCGGCCTCCGCCCCAGCGGTCGCTGACCGTGACGGCGGCGGGTTCGCCGTAGACGAAGACGATCAGCGGGTAGCGCTTGGAGGCGTCGAAGTTCCTGGGCTTCAGCATCCAGCCGTCGAGCGAGACACCCTCGCCGATATCGAGCTTCAGGAACTCGACCGGCGGCTCGAGGATCGGGGCGAGCTTCGCCTCGAGCGCCGCCGTGTCGGTCAGCTTGCGCAGCGACTGGTGCTCCGGCAACGTCACGACGTCGAGCGCGCCCGGCTGGTCGAAGCGCGAACGCGTGTGGAAAGCCATGCGCGCTCCCGGCGCGAGCGTGTAGAGGTGCGAGCCGGGCTCACCCGCGGGCGTGACGCGTTCGGGCCGCCCGCTGCCGTCGAGCTTCGCGCGGTAGAGGTAGGCCTGCGTGGCATCTGCAGGCGACGCGCTGAAGTAGACCAGGCCCTGCCGCTCGTCGAGGCCCGCGACACCGTCCAGCACGTCCGCGTCGAAACGCGTCAGCAGCGTCGGCGCGCCGCCCTCGCGCGACACGCGATAGAGGTGGCGCCAGCCGTCGCGCTCGCTCTCGAAGAGGAAGCTCTTGCCGCCTTCGAGCCCGAGCACGTTCCCGATGTCGACCCAGGTCTTCGATTCGTCGCGCAAGAGCCGCCGCACCTCGCCCGTCCGGGCATCCGCCAGCAGCAGGTCGTGCTGGTTCTGCAGCCGGTTCAACTGCCCGATCTCCAGCGTGCCGGCGTCGATCCACGAAAGGCGCGCGAGGTACGAGTCGCGCGGGTCGCCCGGCGTGCGCATCCAGCGCGTCTCGCCGCCGTCCGCGCTCGCGACACCGATGCGCACGGCCGAATTCTGCGTGCCGCTCTTGGGGTAGGGGATGCGCGTGACCGCGGGATAGAGCGTGTCGGTGTCGTTGACGAGCGAGAACACGCCCACGCCGGTCGAGTCGAACTGCCAGTAGGCGATCTCCTTGCCGTCCGGGCTCCAGAGGAAGGCGTCGCGCACGCCGAGCTCCTCCTCGTAGACCCAGTCCGACGTTCCGTTGATCGTCGTCTCCGAGCCGTCCCTGGTGATCGGCGTGATGACGCCGTCGGAGAGGCGCTCGACGTAGACGTTGCTCGCGCGCACGTAGGCCACGCGCGTCCCCTCGGGCGAGAACTTGGCGAACATCAGCGAGGCCTCGGGCGCGTCGCCGCCGAGCTTCGAGAGGCGTCCGCTCTCGAGCTCCAGCACCCAATAGTCGCCGCGCGTGTTGTCGCGCCAGACCTTGCGCGTGTTGGTGAAGATCAAGAGGCGCTTCTCGTCCGCCGACCAGGCGTAGTCGTCGATGTCTAGGCCCGTCTTCCCGCCCGCCGGCACGAGGCGCGCAGCGGCGACGAGCACGCTGCGCGCCCCGGTCGCGGCCTCGTAGCGCACGATCTCCGCGCCCGCCGCCGAGCGCTCGACGATGGCATAGGCATCGCCCGCGGGGAGCCCGCGCGCGGGCCCGAAGCGCGGCGCCGCATAGTCATCGGCCTTGAATATGCGGTCGATCTGTGCCGCCAGCAGGCTTGCGCGCTCGGCCGGCTGCGGCGGCACGGCAGTACAGGCAAGCAGGCAGGTCGCCGCCGCAAAGGTCATGACACTCGTCTGCAGGCGCATCGTGGGTTCCTTTCGTCCGCCTCGTCTTCGCGAAGGCGGGAACCATAGCACGCCCCATCCGCCTGCGCGGGGGCGCATCGGGCGTGTGCAAACCGCTAGAGTGTGCGGCCGATTGGCAGAGACCACGAACCGGCCGCTCTTCAGCCTGCACGTCGACGCGGAGATGGGCTTCTCCGGCGGCGAAGTGCAGGTCTTCCTGCTGCTCGAGGGTCTGCGCGCGCGCGGACAGCGCGTGGCGCTCGCCGCGCCGCCGGGAAGCCGCGCGCTGGTCGAGGCCGAGCAGCGCGGGATCGAGACGGTCGCGGTGCGCCTCTCGAATGACCTCGATCTCGCTTCGGTCTTCGCGCTGCGGCGCGCGCTCGTGCGCCTGCGGCCCGACCTCGTACACCTGCACACAGGCCGCGCGACCTGGCTCGGCGGACAGGCCGCGCGCTCTGCGCGCATCCCGGCCGTCAGCACGCGGCGCATGGATCGCGTGGTCAAGCGCAACCTGCGCAC
>Ga0302323_100003787_pt1 | contig 12293 bp, 5 predicted proteins | sample Fen_T0_3_FD_201950 | JGI IMG/M metagenome (GOLD analysis project Ga0302323, IMG submission 201950) | Peat permafrost microbial communities from Stordalen Mire near Abisko, Sweden - Fen_T0_3 | ecosystem: Environmental > Terrestrial > Soil > Wetlands > Permafrost | place: Sweden: Abisko... | reverse complement strand
GTCGCGCGGGCCGTCGAGCTGGGCCTGACCGGCCTCGCGATCACGGACCACCAGGGCCTGTACGGGGCCGTCCGGTTCTCGAGCGCCGCGGAGGCCGCCGGGCTGCACCCGGTCGTCGGGGTCGAGATCGAGCTGCTCGATGCCGCCGTGCCGGACCCGGGCGGGATCGTGGTGCCGTCGCGGCGCGCCTGGAAGCCGGGGCGCAGGCCGCCGGTGGTCCCGGAGTCGCCCGCGGTCGTGGGTGGCGCTCCCGTCCGCCCGCGCCCGGAGCGTGCCCGGCTGCCGGGCCATCGCGAGGTCAGGAAGGAGGACCACCGGGGGGTCGGGGAGGCGCAGCGCGGCCCGCACCTCGTGCTGCTGGCGCGGGACGCGACCGGCTGGCGGAGCCTGTGCCGGATGCTCTCGCGGGCGAACCTCGCCGGGACCAAGGCGGTCCCCAGGTTCACCCAGGCGCTGCTGGCGGAGCACGCCGAGGGGCTGGTCGCGCTGTCGGGGTGCCGGCACGGGGAGCTCGCGCGGCGGCTGCGGGCGGGGGATCGCGAGGGCGCGCGCGCCGTGGCCGAGCGGTACGCGGCGCTGTTCGGGGGGCGTGGCGGCTCATCGTCCCGTGGCGGGCCCGCCGACGCCGGGTTCGCCCTGGAGCTCTCGCACCATCTCCTCCCGGACGACGACTGGCTCGCGTCCGAGACCGCTCGTCTCGCCTCGGAGCTCGGCCTCCCGGTCGTCGTCACCAACGACGTCCACTACGCGCTCCCCGAGGGTCGCGAGATGCAGGATGTCGTGACCGCGATCAGGCACGGCCGGTCTCTCGCGGAGCTCGCGGACCTGCGCCGGCCCGATGGGGAGTCCTACCTCAAGGGCGCGGCGGAGCTCCTCGCCCTGCCGCCGGGGGAGCCCGAGACCGCCGCCGCGGACCCCGTGCTCGCGCGGGCCTGGCGCGAGGGCATCGCCGCCAGCAACGAGATCGCGACGGCCTGCCGGGTCGAGCTCGCCTTCGAGCGCTACCGGTTCCCGGGCTACCCGGTGCCCAAGGGCCAGACGCCGTTCTCACACCTGTCGGAGCTGTGCTGGGAAGGTGCGCGGCGCCGGTACCACCCGCTCACGCCGGCCGTGGTGAAGCAGCTCGCCCACGAGCTGGACGTCATCGAGAAGACGGGGCTCGCGGAGTTCTTCCTCATCTGCTGGGACCTGATGCGGTTCGCGAGGTCGCGCAAGATCCCGGCGCAGGGGCGGGGGAGCGCGGCGGACTCGATCGTCGCGTACGTCCTGGGCATCACCCGGGTGGACCCGATCCGCCACGAGCTGCTCTTCGAGCGGTTCATCAACGAGGGGCGGACGGCGTACCCGGACGTGGACATCGACTTCTCCTCGGCGCGACGGGAGGAGGTCATCCAGTACGTCTATGGGCGGTACGGCGCGGAGCACACGGGGATGGTCTGCAACCTCGTCACGTACCGGGCGCGGTCCGCCGTGCGCGAGGTGGGGCAAGCGCTGGGGTTCCCGCGGCCGCTGGTGGACCGGGTGGCGAAGGCGCTCGAGACGTACGACTCCGTGATGGTCCGCCGGGACCTCGAGGCCGAGGGCGGGTTCGGGGGGTTCTTCGCGCGGCCGGACGAGGCGCCCGCTGATGCCGTGCGCGGCTCGCGACGGCTCGTGGCGGAGGTCGCGGTGGCGGGCGCGGCGGCGCTGGCCGGCGAGCGCGGGCTCACGGACGCGATGGGGCAGTTGAACCACGAGCGGGGCGGACGGCTCGGGGGGTCTACGCCGGCGAGCGGTTCCCCGCCGGCGGGCGACCCACACGACGGGGACCCCGGGCTGGGCGGGTCAAGCGTCGGGCGGCGGTGGGGGCCGCGGGAGGCGGGGCACCACGCGGGCACGTCGCGTTCGGAGCCGCGCAGGCCGGGGGACCCGCGCAGGCCGGGGGAGCCGCCGCGCCCGGAGCGCTGGATCGGCGGGGACGATGCGGACCGCTGGCTGCGGGACCAGGTTGGGGCCTTCGCGCCGGGCACGGAACGAGGACCCGGCAACGGCACCTGGGAGGGTGCCCCGGGATCGGCACCCGCGATCCGGCCCGGTGGCCGTGGCGACGACGAGGGCGGCCCGGGCGACTCCCCCGCGAGCGTCGCGTGGCTCCGGGCGGGCCGCGGCACCGGCTACGGCGCGTCGCCGGCGGGCGAGCGGCACGGGACGGAGGGCTGGGCGCCCTACCGCGAGGTCGCCCGCCGCCTCGACCCGGAGAGCGGGGTCCTCCTCCCCGAGGAACGGCGTTATGACCAGCCCGGGGTGTCCAGCGTCGCCCGCATCGAGCCCGAGCCCTCGAAGCACCCGGACCGCCACGCGGGCTCCGTCGCGGCCCTCTCCGACTGGGAGCGCTGGCTGGAGCTGTGCGCCCGCATCGACGGCTTCCCGCGCCACCTCTCCATCCACAGCGGCGGCATGCTCGTGACGGCAGCCCCCCTCATCGACATCGCTCCCATCGAGCGGGCGACGATGAAGGACCGGGTCGTCGTCCAGTACGACAAGCGCGACGTCGAGACGATGAAGCTGATCAAGCTCGACCTGCTCGGGCTCGGGATGCTCGCCGCCATCGACGAGACCGTGCAGCTCATCGAGCACGACTGCGCCGTCTGTCTCGACCTCGACCGCATCCCCGAGGAGATCGGCGAGGTCTTCGAGATGCTCCAGGCCGCGGACACGGTGGGCGTGTTCCAGGTCGAGAGCCGGGCCCAGATGCAGACGCTGCCCAAGTCGCGTCCGGCGAGCCTGGACGACCTGGTGGTGGAGGTCGCGATCATCCGCCCGGGCCCCATCCAGGGCAACGCCGTCCACCCGTACCTGCGCCGCAAGCAGGGCCTGGAGCCGGTCACGTATCTCCACCCCAGCCTCGAGCCCATCCTCCACGACACCCTGGGGGTGATCCTCTACCAGGAGCAGGTGATGAGGATCGCGATCGACGTCGCGGGGTTCACCCCGGCGGGCTCGGACGCGTTCCGGCGCGCGATGGGCACCTACCGCAGCGCCCGTGAGATGGACAAGCTCCACGCGGAGTTCGTCGAGGGCTGCCAGCGCAAGCACGACATGATCCCGGAGGATGCCGAGGAGCTCTTCCGGCGCTGCGCCGCCTTCGCGTCCTTCGGCTTCGCCAAGAGCCACGCCGCGGCCTTCGCACGGACCGCCTACGAATCGAGCTTCCTCAAGCTCTTCTACCCGGCCCAGTTCACGACCGGCCTGATCAACGCCCAGCCGATGGGCTTCTACCCGGTGGAGGTCCTCGTCAACGACGCCAAGCGCCACGGCGTCGCGATCCTGCCCGTGGACGTCAACCGGAGCGCATACCGCACGACGACCGAGTGGGTCGGGCGGCCGGGCTGGGCGCTGGCCGGGCGCGACGGCGACGACGGCTCGCACGACACCGACGACGGGGAGCCACTGCCCGAGGGCGCCGGCATCGACGAGTACCCGCGCCCCGTGCGCTCGTCCGCGTGCGTGATCCCGGGCGCGGTCTCGCGGGAGCGATGGGCGGCGGAATCGATGACGGGCTGGGGCATCCGGCTGGGCCTGCACCTGGTCAAGGGGATCGGGGAGGAGCAGCAGCCGCGCCTGGACGCAGAGCTGGCACGGGGTCCGTACGCCGGCCTCGCGGACGTCGTGGAGCGGACCGGGCTCGCGGAGGAGGTCGTGGAGCGGCTGATCCGCGCGGGAGCCCTGGACGCGCTCGACCGGCCGCGCCGGGAGCTGCTCTGGCAGCTGCGCGAGGTCGCCGGGGCGTCGAAGGGGCGCGTGGACGGCAGGTCGCGGGGGACGAAGGGGATTACCCGTGCCGCCGGCCGGCCGCTGGACCTGCGCCTGCCCGCGACGGAGGCGCCGTCGCTCCCCGCGCTCACCGAGCCCGAGCGCCTCGGCGATGCCTACGCGGTCATCGGGATGGACGCCCGGCGCCAGGCCGTGGGCCTGTTCCGCGGCGCGCTGGACCGCCTGGGGGCGGTCACCAACGGCTCGCTCAACGAGCGGCGGCCGGGCCGGGTGCGTCTCGGTGGCCTCGTCGTCACGCGGCAGCATCCCATGACCGCGAAGGGGACGGTGTTCCTGGCGCTCGAGGACGAGACCGGGATGGTCAACGTCACGCTCTGGCCGGACACGTGGCAGCGGATGCGCTCCGTGGTGCGGCGCCACGCGCTCCTGCTCGTCGACGGGGACCTGCAGCGCGAGGGCGAGGTCGTGAACGTCATCGCGCGGGAGGTCGTGCCGCTCGTGGAGGCGACGGCGGGGGCCGGCGGACCGGAGTCGCCCGCGGGCGTCCGGCAGATGGGCCAGGCCGGGATGCGGCGCCTGGGCTAGGAGGCTGGTGTTCCGCCGCACCCGGGCGCGGACCAGCGGGCACGCGGTGACCCGGGAACGGTCACCGCATGGGAGGGAGCGATGGGCGGCAGCGGGGAGAGGAGGAGACACCCGTCACCGCCCAGGACACCCCTCGCCCCGAGGTCGGCGACCCCGGTCCGGCCCGAGCTTCCGTTACGGGGTCGCCGACACCGGGGCGAGACGTGTCCGCCCCTCCATTCGGGTGACCCCATTGGACGGATTGGCCCCCGTGTCGCGGGCCGGCCGCGGGTGTCGCGGCCGTTCCGCCGAGGCTCAGCGCGCGGCCTTCGCCTTGGTGTTGCCGCGTCCCTGCTGGGGCTTGGCGCCCCGCTGCCCGCGGTTCGGGTTCGAGAGGTCCAGGAACCGGCGGTACCACGCGGCGGCGGAGGCCAGGAGCGCGCTGCCGACGGGCGACCAGGCGGCGAAGCCGATGACCAGGTTGCTCGTGGATCCCTGGGCGCCGTCCTGCGTGAACAGGCGACCGGCCGGCGTGGCGAAGACCAGGGTCGCCACGATCACCACGAAGATCCCGTACACCAGGCCCGTCAGCCAGCTCCCGCGCTTGGCCATGAAGCCGATGAGGAACGCGCCGATCACGGGCGGCGGCTGGAGCGCCATGGTCCCCAGGAAGTAGGGGATCGTGCTCGTCTGCACGATCGCCGACAGCTGGTCGGTTGTCGCCGTGCCAACCGGGATGGCGGCCAGCGCATCGTTGTAGGCCAGGACGAACACGACGGCGATCGCGGCCGTGCCGACCATCGCCGCCAGGAAGCCCAGGTTCGAGAAGATCAGCGGGAGGGCCGCGAGGTCGCCCCGGAGGTTCAGCGGCCGGTAGGCGCCGCGGAAGGCACCCATGATGCCGGGTCGTGCCGCGGGGGCGGGCTTCTCGGTTCCCCTGGAAGCTCCCTTGGTCGACCCCTTGGCCGACGACGGCGATGCCGTGGCGGTCGCGGTCTCGTCGCCGGACTCGACCTCGGCCAGCGCGGCCTGCTCCGCCCGGTGGCGGCGGCGGGCCTCGGTGCGATCGGTGCGCTTGGCGCGGGCCACGAGCTCCTCCTGTCGTCGAGAACGGTCCGCGCGGGGATCTGGCGCGGCCGATGCATGGTACCGGCTCCCCGCCGGACGGGCCGTGTGAGCCGCGCGTAAGTGGCGCGGCGTAGCCTTCCGCGTCTCCCGACCCGCCGCCGATGTTCCCCGCCCGGAGGTCCTCGATGGCGCGTGCCCGGCTCGCGGCGTATGCCGCGCTCATGGTCGTCCTGCTGCTCGGCGCCGCCGCATCGCCGCCGCCATCGCGCTCCGTGGCGATGGGGGCCGCGGCGGCGGTGGGATGGCCACCGTCGTCCGGGCTCGTCGTCGACGAGGTCGTGACCGGCGGCGCCTCCGCGTCGGACGAGTACGTGGAGCTGCGCAACGCCGGGCCCGCCGCGATGGATCTCGCCGGCCTGGAGGTCGCGTATGCGACGAGCTCCGGGGCGACGGTCACGCGCAAGGCCGCATGGACCGCGTCCCTGGTGGTGGCGCCCGGCCGTCACGTGCTGCTGGCGAACGCGCTCGGGATCTTCGCGGCCGGCGCCGACGCGACGTACTCCGGTGGACTCGCCGCGACCGGCGGCGCGCTCGTGCTGCGGCCGACGGGCGGCCAGCCCGTCGACGCGGTGGGCTGGGGCGATGCCGTGAACGCCTTCGTGGAGGGGACGGCCGCGCCCGCGCCGGCGGCGGGCAGGTCGATCGAGCGTGGTGGCCAGGACACCAACGACAACCTTGCCGACTTCGCCGTGAACGCGTCGCCGGTCGCGCACGGTCTCGGCTGGGATCCGGGGCCGTCCCCGACGCCCTCGGCCGGCCAGAGCGCCAGCCCGAACCCGACGGCGACGCCGCTGCCGACCGCGACGTCCACGCCCGCGCCCACCGCGACGCCCATGGCCACGACCTCGCTCTCGCCGACCCCGACGCTCTCGCCGACCCCGACGCTCGAGCCGACGCCGACCCCGACGCTCGAGCCGACGCTCGAGCCGACCCCGACCTGGACCGAGACGCCGATCGCAACGATCGAACCGACGCCCGCGCCGACGCCCGCGCCGACGCCCGCGCCGACCCTCGCGCCGACCCTCGCGCCGACCCCAACCCCAACGCCGATCGCAACGATCGTACCGGCGCCGACGCCGACCCCCACGCCGACCCTCGCGCCGACGCCAACCCCCACGCCGGCCCCGAGCGTGACGCCCGTGCCCGCGGCGCCCATCTCGGGGGTCCGCGAGCTTCCCGACGGGACCCCGGCGGTGGTCGAAGGCGTGCTCACGACCGACCTCGGCGCGCTCGAAGGTGGCCGGACCGGCTTCGTCCAGGACGAGGGTGCCGGTATCGCGGTGTATCTCGATGCGGCGCCCGCCTTCGCGCTCCCCGCCGGGACCACCGTGCGCATCACCGGGACCGTCGACACGCGCTACGCCCAGCGGACGCTCCGGGCCGCGGTCGCCGAGATCGTCCCCGAGGGCGCTTCCGCCCTGCCCGCCGCCTTCCCCGTCGTGACCGGCGCGGCCGGGGAGCCCGTCGAGGGCCTGCGGGTCACCCTGGCCGGAACGGTTGGCGAGGCGCCGTCGGCCCTCAGCGACGGCCTGGGGCTGCTCGTGGACGACGGCACCGGGCCGGTCCGCGTCATCGTGACGCCGGCCGCCCTGGCCGGCGCGAACCCGCGGACCGGCGACGTGATCACGGCGACCGGGCCGCTCGGCCAGCGCGACAGCAGCGGTACCGGGCTCGCCGGCTACCGGCTGTTCGCCACGCTGCCCGGGGAGCTGGTCGTGGAGCCACCGCCAAGCCCGTCGCAGCCGGCGAGCCCCAGCCCGAGCTCGACGCCCAGCGCCACACGGACGCCCGAGCCCAGCGCGACACCGTCGCCTTCCGCGACCCCGCGCTCCACGCCCGCACCCACGCCGACTCCTGACCCGAGCCCGAGCCCGGCACCCACGCCCACGGCGACACCCACGGCGACGCCCACGCCTGCCCCGACGCCGACCCCGAGCCCGAGCCCCAGCCCGACGCCGAGTCCCTCGGCGAGCGCGTCGCCGTCGCCCACCCCGTCCGCGAGCGCCCTCACCGTCGCCGCCGCGCGGCTCGTGCCCGAGGGTCGCGCCGCGATCGTCCGGGGCGTGGTCGTCGCGGAGGCCGGGCGCCTCGGGACGCCCCCGCTGTTCGCCGTGGGCGACGCCTCGGCAGGCCTCCCGGTGCGCCTCGCCGGCGGCCAGGTCGCCCCGCCTCGCGGCACGATCGTGGTGCTGCGGGGGGTCATCGCGGCCCCGTACGGCCAGACGGAGCTGCGGCTCGCCGCCGGCGGGCTGACCATCGTCGGCAGCGGCTCGCTCCCGGCGCCGCTCAACCTCGTCCCGGGCTCGGCCGGCGAGGCCAACGAGGGCCGCCTGGCGCGCACCTCGGGCACGGTCACCGCGGGCGCCACGAGGGCGACCAGCGGCGACATCGCGTTCACCATGCAGGGGTCCGACGGCGTCCCGCTGCGGATCCTGGCGGACGCGTCGGCCGGCCTCGACACGTCGTCGCTGCGGAAGGGCACCGCCCTGGCGCTGACCGGCATCGTCGGCCAGCGGGCCTCGCGGAAGGGCGCGCTCGATGGCTACCGGCTCTGGGTGCGGGACCGCGCCGACGTGACCCGGACGCCCGCTGTCTCCCCGTCGCCCTCGGCGTCCGCCTCGCCCGCCGCGACATCCGCCACGGTCCCGCTCCTCGCGATCGCCGTCGCCCGGCTGCGCGAGGGCAGGCGCGTGACCGTCGAGGGAACCGTGACGGTGGACCGGTCGCTGCTCGACGCCTCGGGCCGGCGGGCCATCGTGGAGGACGACTCGGGCGCCATCGAGATCTACCTCGACGCCGAGGACGCCTCCATCCGGGCGGGCGTCCGCGTGCGGGCCACCGGGACCGTCGGCCGCGCGTGGGGCGCGCCGCGGCTGCGGGTCGAGGCCATCCGGGTCCTCGACCGGCGGACGCCCGTCGCCCACGACCTGCGCGTCGCCCCTGGAGCGGCCACCGAGTGGCGCCTGGTCCGGGTCCGCGGCACGATCGCCGAGGTCCATCGCTCCGGCGATCGCTGGACCGCGGAGCTCGTGGACGGGAGCCTGCGCGTCCCGCTGCTCGGGCTGCCGGGGAGTGGCATCGCCCCCCTCGCGGTGGTCGAGGGCCGGTCGGCGACCGTCGTCGGCATCGTGAAGCGCCCGTACCCCACCGCCGCGGACCAGCGATTCGCGGTCGTGCCGCGGTCGCGGGCGGACCTGTCCCTGGGCGGGGCGGCAGCGGCGCCCGGCGGCTTGACCGCCCACGGCACCCCGGGCGCATCCCCTGCCGCGAGCGGCATGACCGCGACCGGGGCGACGGGTCTCGCCGCGGACCCCGCGGTGACGGGCGCAGACATCCAGCTCTCCGGCCTTGCCGACCGGATCGGCACGACGGTCCGTGTCGGCGGCCTTGTCACCGCCGTTGACCAGGGCGGCGTCCGGCTCGACGACGGCACCGCGACGGCGCGCCTCGTCCTCGAGGGCGCGGCCACCGACCTCGCGGCGCTGCTCCAGCCCGGCGACGCGCTCAACGCGACCGGCACCCCGGAGGCCCGCGACGAGGTGGTCCTCGTCGTCACCGACCCGGCGGGGATCGTCCTCCTGGGTGATCTCGGCGGCGGTGAGGAGGAGGACGCGGCCTCGCCCGGCGCGTTCGCGGCCCTCGGTGGCCTGGGCGGCGAGAACGGCCCGACCGCCCGCACGGGCGCGGCCGTCACGGCGTCGCTCATCGCCGGGCGCGGCATCGACCCCGTGTGGCTCGCGTTGGGGGCCCTGCTGCTGATTGCCGGGCTCGGGGCGGGCTCGGCCGCCTACCGGGTGGCCCGGTCCCGGCGCGTCGCGCGGGCGCGGATCCAGGCGCGCCTCGACGCCATCCGCGCCGCGCCGGCGGCCGGCCCACCCGCACCGGCGGCCGGCCCGCCCGCACCGGCCTGACCGCCGCCCTCACGACCCGGCACGGCGCCCGCTCGATCCCCGGCTCGCCGGGCGGGCGCCCGTTCGGGCCGAGTTCACGCCCCGCACGGCTCCCGTTCGGGCCCCATTCGGGCCGAGTGTGCGCGAACCGGCTTGACGCTCGCGGAATCGCGCCCCTATCCTCGGGCGAACCTCACGCCCCTGAGCGTGAGCGAACGGGGAGCGAGCACTTGCCGAACGAGGACGCACGCGTCGCTGTCCCCTCCGGCGAGCGGCAGTACCACATCGGGCTGGGCCCGGGTGAGCTGGCCGACTACATCCTCCTCCCCGGCGACCAGGACCGTGTCGAGCGAGTCGCGGCGCGCTTCGACTCCGTCGAGCGCACCCACCGTCACCGCGAGTTCGCAAGCGCGACCGGCCTGTACAAGGGCCTGCGCGTCTCGTGCGTGTCCACGGGCATCGGCACGGACAACGTCGAGATCGTCATCGCCGAGATCCTGGCCATCACCGAGCGTCCCACCTTTATCCGCATCGGCTCCTGCGGCGCCCTCCAGCCCGGCATGGAGCTCGGCGACCTGGTGATCTCCACGGGCTCCGTCCGGCTCGAGACCACTACCAGCTGGTTCGTCCACGAGGGGTATCCCGCGGTCGCGAGCCACGAGGCGGTCCTCGCCCTCGTGGAGGCGGCCGAAGGGCTCGGCCTGCGGTATCACACCGGGATCACGGCCACCGCGCCCGGGTTCTACGGCGCGCAGGGGCGCCCGATCCCGCAACTTCCCATCCGCTACCCTGACCTCGCGAACGAGATGGCCCGCCAGGGCGTACTCAACTTCGAGATGGAAGCCTCGGCGGTGCTCGTGCTCGCCGGGCTCGGTGGCTGTCGTGCCGGCGTCGTGTGCGCCGTGTACGCGAACCGCCGGACCGGCGCCTTTGTCGAGGGCGACATCAAGGATCGGGCGGAAGCCGCCGTGATCGACACGGGGCTGGAGAGCCTCCGGGTCCTCGCGGAGCTCGACCGCCAGAAGACAGTGGCCGGGGCGGCGCGATGGCGCCCGTCGCTCTGGGCCCCGGAATGAGCGCCAAAGCCCAGCGATCCCGCGGACCCGAGAGGCGTGCTCTCGTGACGCGGCTTGTGTGAGGAGAAGCGAGATGGCAGAGGCCTACTGCGTGAAGGACAAGAAGAAGGTCGAGGTCCTGGACCCGCAGCGGATCACGATGAAGAACGGCAAGCCGGCGCTCCAGGGCATCTGCCCCGAGTGTGGCGGCAAGGTGTTCAAGATCGGCGGCTGACCCCCGCTCCATCGTTCGCGATGACAGAGAGCCCCCTCCGGCACGGCCGGTGGGGGCTCAATGGTGTTCCGGCACGGTCGCAGTGGCCCGCCATGACCGGGCCGCCCGTCGGCTGAGCGTGCTACCCCCTTTTGCTAAGATTCCGGGGAACGCTCGAACCAGTCCCTTCCGAGGTCACGCCCTGTCCGCTCTCACGGCCTTCGCTCCCGACCTTGTGCTGGATTCCGGTCGAGCGGGTACGGATCCCCACGATCTCCGGTCTCCCGTCCGACGCGCCCGAGGGGGAGCGTCGAGAAGCTTCGGGGTCGCCGCCGCACTCGTCCGACCGACGGGTGAGGCCGCGCTCCCGACGTCGCCCCGACCGGGGGTCGCCAGCGGGCAGCACGGGACCCGTCCCGCGGTTCACCATCCTCTCCCGGTGAGCGCGCCTGCCCGGCCGCTCGTCGATCTGCGCCCCCAGCACCAGGAGGTTCCTCGATGACCGTTCGCGTCGGCATCAACGGCTTCGGCCGCATCGGCCGCCAGTCCCTCAAGGCGCTCATCGAGCGCTCGCCCGAGGTCGAGGTGGTCGCCGTCAACGACCTCGTCGACGTCAAGACCAACGCCCTGCTGTTCAAGCACGACTCGACCTACGGCGCCTACCCGGGCGAGGTCAGCCACACCGATGACTCGATCATCATCGATGGCAGGACGGTCAAGGTCCTCCAGGTCAAGGACCCGGCCACCCTCCCGTGGGGCGACCTGGGCGTCGACATCGTCCTGGAGTCCACCGGCCTGTTCACCGATGCCGAGAAGGCCGCGGCGCACATCACCGCCGGCGCCAGGAAGGTCATCATCTCCGCCCCCGCCAAGAAGGAGGACATCACGATCGTCCTCGGCGTGAACGAGGGCGCGTACGACCCGGACAAGCACAACATCATCAGCAACGCGTCCTGCACCACGAACTGCCTGGCGCCCGCGGCCAAGGTGGTCCACGACAACTGGATCATCAAGCGCGGCCTGATGAACACGATCCACAGCTACACCAACGACCAGCGCATCCTGGACGTCGCCCACAAGGACCCGCGCCGCGCCCGCGCCGCCGGCCTCAACATCATCCCGACGACGACCGGCGCGGCCAAGGCCCTCGCCCTCGTGATCCCGGACCTCAAGGGCAAGTTCGACGGCTTCAGCCTCCGCGTCCCGACCCCCACGGTCTCGGTCGTGGACTTCACCGCCGAGCTGGAGAAGGACGTCACGCTCGAGGAGCTCAACCAGGCCTTCCGCGATGCCGCCGCCGGTCCCCTCAAGGGCATCCTCGGCGCCAGCGACGAGCCCCTCGTCTCGTCCGACTACCGTGGCGACGACCGCTCCTCGATCGTCGACCTGGCCTGCAACATGGTCCTGGGCGGCAACTTCATCAAGGTCATCGCCTGGTACGACAACGAGTGGGGCTACAGCTGCCGCGTCGCCGACCTCGTGAAGTTCGTCGCCGGGAAGATGTGACCCGGAGCCTCCCGAAGGCTCCCGGAAGGAACGAACCGATGGACAAGCTCACCATCGCGGACCTTGACGCCGCGGGCAAGCGCGTCTTCGTGCGCGTGGACTTCAACGTCCCGCTGCAGGACGGCAGGGTCACCGACGACTCGCGCATCCGCGCGGCGCTGCCGACGATCAAGCACCTCCAGG
>Ga0302323_100003786_pt1 | contig 12298 bp, 13 predicted proteins | sample Fen_T0_3_FD_201950 | JGI IMG/M metagenome (GOLD analysis project Ga0302323, IMG submission 201950) | Peat permafrost microbial communities from Stordalen Mire near Abisko, Sweden - Fen_T0_3 | ecosystem: Environmental > Terrestrial > Soil > Wetlands > Permafrost | place: Sweden: Abisko... | reverse complement strand
ATCTACTCGTATGGGGGGCGTGTGTCAACCATCTGCTGCAGAAGGGGGAAAGATGGTGAGGCGGGGTCAGGCTGGGCGGGCGGCGATGATGCTGCAGGCTTCCACGGTGACCAGGCCTAGTTGCTCGGCGCGGGCGATGAGATCGGGGCTGCCGGCGCCGGGGTTGACCCACAATTCGGCGGCGCCCCGGGCAGAGATGGCGTCCAGCAGGCCGATGCCGACGGTGGGCGGGACGTGGAGCGAGGCGCGGTCGACGGGGTGGGGAAGGTCGGCGATGCTGCGGTAGGTGGGCAAGCCTTCGATGTGGGTTTCTTTGGGATTGACGGGGTAAACCGTCCAGCCGAGGGCTTTGTAGGTGCGGACGGCTTGGTTGCCGAACTTTCGTGGGTCGTTCGATGCGCCGACGATGGCGATGGACGGCATGGGTCTGTTTTTCCTTTCGGCCGCAAAATGCGCGAGAAAGCCGGCGTGAGAAAGCCAAGGGGGACGTAGATGGGGTACACATCCAGCGTGACAGTGCTTCGACGGAAGCGCTAGGTTTCACTGCTCCCTTGCCAACGATGCTGCAACGCTTTTCATTTGTCCTATTCGTCCTGCTGATCGCGACGTTTCCGGCGTGTCGCCAACCCGAGCTGGCGCCGGCGCCTGTGCGGGCAGCGCTGCCCGATTCGGCGCCGGAAACGGCCAAGCCCATCGTGCCCTGGGATGCGCACGGGCCGCTGGCGGCGGGCGAGACTTACGCTCTCGACGGTGAGCGCCCGCGCCGGGTGGGCGTGGCAGAGGCGGGGGCGCAGGGGCTGCTGGACGTGGATTTGTCGAATACGTGGGCTCCTTTCATTTTCAGCGAATCCGACGACGGGGGAGGCGTGGTCAAGCCCAACCGCTACCGCGCCACGTTCGTCGCCTTTGCCAACGACGACGCCAGCCCGGAAGAGCTCTTGATGGAGACGCCGCAAGGGATCTTGGCTGCGCTGTCGGCTGCGGGGATTTCGGCAGAGAAGGGTGCCGCTGAGACGCCCGAGGGAAAGCGGGTCATCGCCCAGGCCAAGCGCGTGGTGCGGGTTCAGCGCGACCGCAACTATCTCGAAGCGTATGGCATTCCGCCAACGTTGTCGGTCTTGCTTGCGCGCATCGAGGAGGACGAGGGCAAGACCTGCTACACGCAATGGGACCAGGCCGGGCTTGCGGCCTTTGACGGTATGGTGACCTACCAAAGCCGCGAGCAATCCCGACGTGACTACAGCGAGGCGCTCTCCGACGCTGCTTGGGTCGAGAAGTTGCTGGCGGGTGATAGGTCGGCTGCCGACGCCACGACGGGGAAAGTGCAATCGGGGCTGGGCGATGGGGCGGGTAGGGCGGGGGAAGACAAGGAGGCCTTGCTAGCCAGCATCGCGCGTGATGACCGCAAGCAGGCGGCGCGCATCGAGCGTTACCGTCGCGGGCAGGCTCGCTTGCGCGCGGTGCGGGCGGTGCAGGCGCGTTTGATTTGCGAGGGGCTTCTCACGCCGCGGACGAAATACGTGCACGGCCTTTTCGATCTGTCCACCAACGAAGCGCTGGCGGCGTGGGAACGCAAGAACGACATCTTCGGCTGGGGATTCTTGGCCGGCGAGACGCTGGCTGCTCTTCAGCGCCCGCAGCGCGAGCTGCACTTCGATACTTTCCGCCGCATTCTGACCGAACACCTGGCGGATGCTGCCGGCATCCTGGAAGACGGCTCGGCTTCCCTGGGCAAGCGGAGCGCTACCTTCAAAGATGCCAACGGTGAAGAACAGCCGGTGCCCAACCTTTTGCAAGAGAACACCGACAAGCTGTTGGCTGCGCTTGCCATCCACACGCCGGACGATCTGGCGATGTTCTTGCGCAGGGTGGGGCGGGTGGGTTTGGCCAGCCTGCACCTGGCATTTTCGCCCCGGCCCCTGCCGCCCTACTACGGCAAGCACATGGACCTCTCCGTCGAGATCGACCGGGGCGATGTCTGGTACGACTTTCCCTTCGACGGTGACGGCAAGCCTGTCGTGCAAAACCGCGTGAACTTCCCCAGCCTGACGGTCTTCGTCGAATGGCAGAAGCAGCGGATTCCTCTAGTACACTGGCGGACCACCATCGGTTCGTGGCGCAGCGAAATCAGCCCCAACGGCAAGGCGTACTACAGGTACAAGAACTCGGACGTGGGGCCGCGCATCTGGCGCGACATCGTGGCGGGCCCGGTGTGGATTCCGCCCGACGGAACGCCAGCGAAAGATCTGTTGACCAGGAAGACGCTGGACCGCGACGTGGGGCCGGTGACGGTGGTGAACACCGACGTGATGGGGCCGGGATTCCAGTCCGCCTACGGCTTGGTGCTGGCCATTCATCATCGCCAATCGGGCGCTGGCCTGTCCGACAATCAGATCCGGACGCATGGTTCGGATGATTACACGTCCATCGCGCGTCGCTTTTCCCATGGCTGTCACCGCCTGGTGAATAGTCGTGCCGTGCGCATGTTCGATTTCATCTTGCGCCGCCGGGTGTTCGATCGCGTCGGCAACATGGCGCTGAATGTGCGCAAGCGTTTCAGCCACGAGGACAAGCAGTACGAATTCCAACTGGACACGCGGGGCTACTACTACCAGCTGCGTCCCCCCATTCCCGTGATGGTCACCGAGGGTCGCATCATGGGAAAGGTCAAGAAGCCCATTGGTGCCTACGTGCGCAAGCCCGGGGTCGACTACAGCGATGACGAGGATGACACGAGCTCGGCCCTTTCTCCCTAAACGAGGGCATTCGCCCGGCCCCAGGTGGTGTAAACTCGCCCGTGCCCATGCCGTACGACCACCGCAGCATTGAACCGAAATGGCAGGCGCGCTGGCGCGAATCCAAATTGCACAAGACGACCTTCGACCCGCAGCGGCCGAAGTTCTACGCCTTGGACATGTTTCCTTATCCTTCGGGCGCCGGGTTGCACGTAGGTCACTGCGAGGGCTACACGGCGACCGACATCATCACGCGTTGGAAGCGCATGCAGGGCTTCAACGTGCTGCACCCCATGGGCTGGGACGCTTTCGGTTTGCCGGCGGAAAACTACGCCATCAAAACCGGCATTCATCCGCGCGTGACCACGGAGAAGGCCATCGCCAATTTCCGCCGCCAGATCGATTCGGTCGGCTTTGCTTACGACTGGGATCGCGAGGTCAACACCACCGATCCCGGCTACGTAAAGTGGACGCAGTGGATTTTTCTCCAGCTTTTCAAGCAGGGACTGGCCTACGAGGGCACGGTGCCCATCAACTGGTGCCCGTCGTGCAAGACCGGTCTGGCCAACGAAGAGGTCGCGCAAGGGCGCTGCGATCGTTGCGGCACGGGCGTCGAGCGCAAGGATATGCGCCAATGGCTGCTGCGCATTACCCGCTATGCCGACCGGCTGCTCGAGGATCTGACCCTGGTCGATTGGCCCGAGTCGACTCTGGCCATGCAGCGCAACTGGATTGGCCGCTCCGACGGCGCCGAGGTGGTTTTTCGCGTTGCCGAGGGTGGGGAAGGCTGGGCTGGCAGCGAGGATATCAAGGTCTTCACCACTCGTCCCGACACGCTGTACGGCGCCACCTACGTCGTGCTTGGTCCCGAGCATCCGCTGGTCGAACGCATCACCACCCCCGATCAGCGCGAGGTGGTGCGCGCCTATCAGGGCGCTGCCCGCAAGAAGAGCGATCTCGAGCGAACCGACCTCAGTAAGGACAAGACGGGCGCCTTCACCGGTGCCTACGCGCTCAATCCCGTCAGCGGCGAGAAGACCCCCATCTGGATCGCGGACTACGTGCTTGCCGCCTATGGCACGGGCGCCATCATGGCGGTGCCCGCCCACGACCAACGCGACTATGAATTCGCGACCAAGTTCGGCCTGCCCATCAAGCAGGTGGTTCGTCCGGCCGACGGTTCGACGCCCGAGGCGGGAAAGGCGTTCTGCGACGAGGGCGTCGCCGTGAATTCGGGGATGCTCGACGGCCTGCCCACGCCCGAGGCCAAGAACAAGATCAACGCCTACCTTCAGTCGAAGAATTCCGGTCGCGCCACCGTCAGCTACCGTCTGCGCGACTGGGTGTTCTCGCGCCAGCGCTACTGGGGCGAGCCCATTCCCATCGTCCACTGCCAAAGCCACGGCGCCGTGCCGGTTCCGGAGTCTGCCCTGCCGGTGACCTTGCCCGAGGTCGAGCGCTACGAGCCCACGGGCACGGGGGAATCGCCGCTGGCGGGTATCGCCGCCTGGGTGCAGACGACCTGTCCGACCTGCGGCGGTCCCGCCAAGCGCGAGACCAACACCATGCCCCAGTGGGCCGGCTCGTGCTGGTACTATTTGCGCTACCTCGATGCCCACAACGCCAAGGTGGCGTGGTCACCCGAGGTTGAGAAGCAATGGCAGCCCGTCGATCTGTACGTGGGCGGGGCCGAGCACGCGGTCTTGCACCTGCTTTATGCGCGTTTTTGGCACAAGGTCCTGTTCGATTTGGGTTACGTGTCGACCAAGGAGCCTTTCAAGAAGCTGCGCCACCAGGGCACGGTGCTGGCCTTCTCCTACCAGGACGCCATGGGCCGTTACCACGAGCCCGGCGAGGTCGAGTTGCGCGGCGACGACGTTTTTCTCAAGGAGGGCGGGGAAAAGCTGAAGGTCTCGGTCGAGAAGATGGCCAAGTCCATGCTCAACGGCATCAACCCCGACGACGTTGTCGCGCAGTACGGGGCCGATGTCCTGCGTCTGTACGAAATGTTCATGGGCGAATTCGAATTGCCGAAGCCCTGGGATCCGCGGGCCATCGAGGGCTGTGCCCGTTTCCTCAAGCGTGTCTGGCGTCTGGTCGAGGAATGGAACCCCGACAAGGCGCCTGCCGATGACCCGCACCTGCGTCTGCGGCACAAGACCATCAAAAAGGTGTCGCACGATCTCGAGCGCATGGCCTTCAACACTGCCATCGCGGCGATGATGGAATACGTGAACGAGTTGGTGGGCAAGGGCGCCCAGCGCGACGATCTGTTTGCGCTGATAAAGCTGGTCGGCCCGTTTGCGCCCCACCTGGGCGACGAGGCCTGGGAAAAGCTGGGCGAAAAGGGATTCCTGCTGGAGGCGGCCTGGCCGGTCTTCGATCCCGCCCTGACCGTCGACGCTATCGTCACGCTGGCCATCCAGATTAACGGCAAGATGCGCGGCAGCCTGGAAATCGCGCGCGACACAGCCGAGGATGAGCTGCGCAAGCAAGCCTTGGCGGTGCCCAACGTGATCAAGCATCTCGAAGGCAGGGCCGTGCGCAAAGTCATCGTGGTGCCGGGCCGAATCGTGAATATCGTGGTTTGACGATGGCCCCGCTGCGCATGACCGAGAAGAACGGTGCCGTCACCGTCGACATCGCGGTCAAGCCGAGAAGCGCGCAGGAAGGCCTGGGACCAGTGCAGGGCGACCGCCTGTGCGTTGCCGTGAACGCGCCCCCCGTCGACGGCAAGGCCAACGCAGCCGTGGTGCGGGTCCTGGCCGAGACGTTCAAGGTCCCGCGCTCGGCGGTGGCTATCGTGCGCGGCGAAACCGGTCGCAAGAAGACCGTTCGTATCACCGGCGTGGGCCTGGCAGCGGTCGAAGACCTACTGGGTCGTTCGTAGTCGGGGCGGAGCCGCCCCCCGGGATTGAACCGGCAGCCCTCGCACCCCTGATAGTTGTTTCGCGCATTTACGACCCTCTTTCTGTTGACAGTTGACATTGCGTTGTCAATTGAAACGTGCTCTGTCGACTGTTACCAAGCAATTGTTGCACCGAATTTCGTGCAATACAAGTGGCGCAATTGCAAAGCTTTCAATTGGGCGAGCTTTTGGCCGTGCAAGCACGCCACAGTCGCACATGCAAGCACGCCACACTCGCACCCTACAGTGCGATGCTAGCGGGAGCCGAGGGGCAGAACGCGGCCCCCACCAGTGCCAGGAACAACCGACAGATGACGAGGCCAGGCGGCGCCCGCTTCATCCCGTTGCAGGCGCGGCTGCAATAGCAGATACACGCCGCGAATCATGCGTGAGTCCGAGTGTCCGAGTAGGTTGATGAGCTTCGACTCGGGAACGCCGGCCAAGGCCTTGTGATAGACGAACGAGCGCCGGCACGTCATGAGATCGAAATTCTCAAGCCCGAGCTTGCGCGCCGCCGTCGCGATGACCCTTGTCGCGTGAAACCACGGACCGCCACAGATGAGTTCACCTTGATGCCAGCTGCGCCCGAGCCTTGAACGCTCGGCCGCAATGTCGCGACGGAAAGGCTCACAAATCGACTCCGCCGCTACCTCGACGCCCGTCTTGTGGCCGTGCCGCCAGTAACAATCGAAGTCGGGCGACAGGTAGGCATCCGAGATCGCATTGAGGTCGAAGCGGCGCATCCCTGTGTAGAAGGCGAACGAGAGATAGAGCTGGCGGCGAGCAATGTACGCCCGAACGTCCGAGGCATCGCAAGGCAAGCCTTCGTTGCGCAGTTCCTTGGCGATAGACGTCCGAGCGAAAACATTGTCATAGATGGCCGCACGCACGGCGCGGAAGGTGGACTCGTCTATCCAGCGCATGGCCGGATGATGAAGCACTTCCTTCTCGCTGGTCTTGGGACTTGGCAAGACGGGCATGAGACTTACCCACTGGCGAGGAGCATCGGCACACCAACGCCAGATGAGCGAGAAGACGTTTAGGCGGTCCTTCATGGCCCGGGGACCGACACCGCGGCCGCGGACTTCGTCACGCCAGGCAAGCAGGCGTGCGGCCCCGTCGGCAGTCTGGAAGATGCGCAAGGGCTCCCGGCCGATTTCCCGGCACATGACTTTCGCCGTCTCTCTTAGCCACTTGCCCGAGGTCCCACGGAACTCGCGTTCGGCCAGGTACTGTTCGGCGACACTTTCGACTGTGCGGCCTAAAGTCCCGGGCAGCGACAATTGCGGGGATGTGACGATGGTCTCAGATCGGAGGGCATCGAGTAAGTCACGGGCGGCATGAATGGCCGTGGCCAGTCCACCGGGCGGCGGCGGGGCGTTGACTATACGGCGCCCGAGCTTCCAAGGACTGCGTAGGTCAACACGCCAAACAGAGGCAACATTGTCCCACACTGGCTTCGGATGACTCATAGAGCGGCCCCCACTTGTAACCCCGGATTGGACGGCCGTCAACTTCGCCCTATTCAACCGCGAAAACTACAATTGTAGTTTTCGCGCACTGTCGGGACCTATTCGGACACTTGCGCCGCTACAGTCACCTTGAAAAGAGGGCAACGACAGCAACCGCGGCGGCCACGCACGAGGCGATGGCAGCCACAAGGGGGACGCGGGATTCCTTGCGCTTGGCTTGGCTTGCATCGACGGCCACGTGCGCGGCGAACTGCTGGGCGATGGCATCGACCCGGTCACGAACCGCGCCGATTTCGCCCAGCAAGGTTTGAAACTCGGACATCGTCACGGGACGACCTACGGGATGCGATAGAGAACTTCGAGCTTTGCGGTGCCGCTTGTGAGGCTCGCAAGCACGTCGCCGGTAATGCGAGCGGTGCAAGTCGGGTAGGAAATGGCACGGCCGGTGCGCGCTCGGCCGATGTTTCCGCCCGCGGTCGGATCGGTGCCGTCAATGGGCTTGACGAGGCTGGCGGTGCCGTTCGTTTGGTCGTCAAATTCGAGGGTCAGGGTGGCAAGCGAGGGCGCGGCCCAAGCGTGGTCAATGTGAGCGCTCGCACCCACAAGCAAGGCGCCCGCCGGCAGGTCGGGACCTAGGCGCACGGTCGAGTGTGTGACGCCGCCGTCGCCCGTAAACATCGAGAAATCGACGTCGTACTCGGCCACGCGAACGATGCCGCCCACGGGGCCAGGCGTAAGAAGCGCAATCAGCGCCGCCACGTCCGTGGGACCTAGCCGGGTTAGGTTGTTCATCACGCCGCCATGGGCAGCAACGAGGGGCGAATAGCCAGCACGGGCAATCGACCCGCTAAAGTAGGCGTTCGGCGTGGCGAGTGCCCAAGCGGGCGCCGGCAAGCGCAGCTCCCCATCGCCGTTTGCAATGTAGGCAATCCAGTGCGACGTGGGAGGGCTCGACTCCTCGGCAGTGGTGGACCACCCGTCGCCGCCGATTTCTACAGCGATTTTTTCCGCAATGGCATGGGCAAGCGCGCTTGGCGCGGTGTCATCGGGCGAATCTACGAGGGCCGAGAGGTCGACTGTGGTGCAGCCGGGCGTCGGCACGAAACCACCCGTGCGCTTGAACTCAAGCAAGAGAAAGCCGAGGTTGCCCGCAAGGGGAACGGTCAGCTTGTCATTGTCGACGATGGCAGACGGCTGGCCGTTCCAAATCTGAATGAGGGCTCTAGCGTCGATGAAGTCGCCGTAGGCGTTGAGCACGAGGCGGTCAAGCTGCACACGCTTGGTTGCCAGGTCCGACAGGGGGCTTGCGAAGTCGGCGAGCGTCGAGAGCGGCCCGACATTCCGAGAGAGAGACAAGACCGCACCAAGGTTGGTCCAGTTGGTATCCGTGGCCGCTGTGTCGTGCTGGAATAGCTCGCCCTGGAAGACACCGTATTGAGTGAGAGCGCCGGCCGTGGCGACCATCGTGGGGTTAGCGGTCAAGGTGAGAGTCGAGAGCATAGAGCCACCTCCGGAGAGTTCAGCGATACGACGGGCGAGCTTTTCAAGTGAGAGCTTCATGCGGACTTCACTCCCTTCGGACGCCAGAAACGGATATTCGAGACGCCGGGAACCATGACGAGGTCATTGGTTTTCGAGCGCTCGGCCGCGACGTCGGCGGACGTCTTCGTGTACCCGGCAACCTTGCCGACCATCTTGTCTTGTGCGGCCGGGGCATCCCACTGGCGCGCGCCTTTCGTGGGATCGTCAATCTTGTGCTTCAAGATCGCCTCGGCATCGGAGAGCACGGAATCGTCAGGCACCGCCTTCGTGCTGGCGTACTTGCCGAGGTTTTGCGCGCCAAACTTGCCTTCGCTCGTTCCCTTGCCACGCAAGAGCACGGTCGAGATGGACTCACCTTTTGCAATCGCGTGGTTGACTGCCGCCCAACCGACCGCGATGCGGGCAGCCTTGGCGCCAGCCTCGGATTGCATCATGCGGCCGAGCGCATACACGTCGAGAGTGACGCCCCTTTGCTCGGCCAGGCGGAAGGGTTCAGCCTCGACTAGGCCGTTGACGTTGGCTTTCTCGTTTTCGCTTTTGCCCATGGCCACCTTTCGCCCGAGCACGACGGCGCCCACCACGACTAGCGAGCCCGCGCCTAGAAGCCACTTCCACATCAGATTGGCCCCATGGCGATGTGCCCGATATTCGGCACCGCCTTCGGAGAGCTGAGCAAGGCCATGTTCTGCCGGGCGTGTTCCCAATCGCGTTGGCTCATGGGTTCAAGCGCGGTCCACCTTGCGCGCGCGTACCAGGTACCGGGCGCAGTAGGCGAGACGAGGCGCAGGGTTGCGCGCGCGCCGACGCAATCGAGATCAACTTCCCACGTCGCACCCCAAAGGCCCGCAGGAATGAACGACTCGGGCGCAGCCCTCGTGCCGATGATGTTTTCGACCGGGCGCAGATCGCCCCTCACGTCACCCAAGAGCGACAGCCACACCGCCGACAGGGCAAGGCCCGGCGTCACGTCGATGTCTTGGTGCTGGACAAAGCACACCTCGAGATCGACAGAGAGCCGAGCGTCAGGCTTTGTCACATCGACCACGACGTCAGCGCTTAGCGGATCGGTGGGAAGGTCGGTCACCTCGGCAATGCGCGTAAGCTTCGAGGCCCACGTGCGGGCATCGGTTTCGAATTGCCCGACGGGTTCACCGGAACTTTGGCGAGGGTAGTCCTCTCGCGGGTTGAGGCTCATAGGGATACCGCCTTTTCGAGCTTGCCCTTGACCGTGAAGAACACGACGGCGCCCACGCCGACGATTAGCAGGAGAGGCCACGCGCCCTTGACGACGCCCCAGACGACCGACCCGCCCACCTTCGCCACCTCGATCACAGCCGTGTTGACGACCTTGGCCGCCACTTGCACGGCCTTGCCGATGGTTGCCGGCAGATCGTTGACTGCCGAAGAGAGGGCAGGCCCCCAACCGTCGCCAAAGTCCTGCCCGGGCGGCATCGTGGATTCGAGCGTGAAGGCGAGCATGTAGAGATTCATGACCTGCTCTTTCGCCTTCACCCACGACTCGCCGACGGCGCCCGAGGCGTTGCCGTTCATGGTCTTGCGGACGGTTTCCACGCGCTTGGCGTATTCCTCCAGGTCCTTGGCGGCACCCTCACGGTAAGGCCCGCCGACGTCGCGCAGGTTCCTCGCCAGCGTGGCGGCGGCCTTCAGTGCAGCGTCGCAGGCGGCAAGGCCTTGGCCGTTCGACTTGACGCCGGCCAGGGCATCCTTCACGCCTTGAATCTGTGCATGGGAGACAATGACAGGCACGGGAGCACCTCACCAAAGAGAGAGAGCCTTGCCGAGCGAACCCACGCCGGGAACCTTCGAAAGGACGCCCGTCGTCACAGAGGCAGCCTTGCCCACGATGGCACCGCTGCCGGGCACGATGCTGTTGGCGTAGGCCGAGCCCGCGCCAATCAAGGTACTGCCGAGCGATACCGACGCAGCCGGCGGCGCACCCTTGGCAACCGCACCCGCGCCCATCGTGGTTTGCACGGCCGCAAGCTGCCGAGAACTCGCGTCGGGTTGCACTTGCCAGTTCACGCCGCCCGTCTGCGAACGCTTGCGCAGGACCATGGCAGTCGCCACCCCGCCGCCCAGAAGGACGACCGAGCCAATTACTACAGCGATGACCGTTCCATTTTTCATCAGAAATGCCCTATCCCGGTGCGCACCTGGAAAGCAGGCCCGGTAGTACCCGCCACGACGCCCGACCCGTAGGCCGTTTGCGCGGCGGCAAGATCGCGAGAACCCTGGTTCGGCTCTGCTTGCCAAGTCGCAGAGCCCGACGGGTTTCGCAGGAGGAAGTAGGCCGCCGCACCGCCACCGACGACGACGACGGCGGCCAGTGCAGCGACAACCTTACCGGACATCACGCCACCCGAAGCTTCTTGGTTTCAGCTCGGGCCTGTGCCCGCAAGGGGCCAAGCTGGCCTTCCTTGGCGGCCTCGGCTACGACCTTCGAGCCAAGCACGATTTGCTTTGTAGCAAGCTCCTGCGCGCCTCTCGTGTCGGGCCTGACTTCGCCCGTGGTCGGCGCGATGGACACCGCACCCGCGCTCGACTTGTGCGCCCGAATGGCGACGACAGCCAAGATCACGTTTAGGACGCCAAGCCCGACCGTTGCAACTTTCCACATAAGAGAGCCCTCCTAGTGACAGGAAAGGGTTAGGCCTTGGCCGATTGGCTGGGCGGATTCGGGACGGTTTCCCGGGGCGACCACGTGTGAGCGAAGAACCGCGTCTTGCTCGGGTTGATGCCCTTGGCGTTCTGCTTGTTGACGACTTTCGTCGAGGGAACGAGATCGTTCGTACCCCAGACGGTCATCGCCAGGCCGGAAGAGATGATTTTTGCCAAGACCAGCTCTTGCTGGGCAGGCGTCCAAGAGTGGAACTGCAAGGCCACGAAGACGTTTTCAGGCGAGAAGGCATCCAGCTTCTTGGCGTACAGGTTTTGCGTGCCTTGGATGGCCTGCATCTTGGACGTTTCCATGAATGCTTTGGGCGAGATGAGCGGCACAAAGTCCGCATCGCGGATGCCGCCATTCGCCCCGGTATAGTTTGGCCCGTAGAGGCAGCCCGAGGAGCGGAAAGGCTCACCGTCGATGTTGACAGCGTCGTTGTTGATGGCTGCGCCAAGGTAGTCGGTGAACAGGGCATCAATGTGGATGAGCTGGTCAAGGCCGCGGATCGGGAAGTTCACGTATTCCAGCTTCTTGGCGTCGGCGAACGAACCGCCATAGCCGCGGCGACTCGACATCCAGGCCAAGAACGCGATGCCCGCGCCTTCCTCGACGTTTTGAAGGGAAGACGTGTTGCCGAGGGCATCGATAGCGTGCTGTGTGGCGGAAGGCGAAATCGTGCCAGAGTAGCGCACGAACTGCGTGCCAGGACCAAGGCGCAGCTCGGGCTCCGCCACCATGACGGCCGACACGTCGAGCTTGCCGTTTGTGATCGTGATGCCGTTGACGGTGCCAGGCGCCGCAGTCTTAAGCTCAAAGGTGGCTCGGTCCATGAGGATGGCCAGCTGGGCAGTGTGGTGGCCCTTCATGCCGAGCAAGGCGGACGCGGGAATGTACCAGCTGTGCCGCTGTGAAACACCGCCGTCGCCGCCAGCCGATGTGAGCAAGGGCGGTTGGGGAA
>Ga0302323_100003783_pt1 | contig 12308 bp, 9 predicted proteins | sample Fen_T0_3_FD_201950 | JGI IMG/M metagenome (GOLD analysis project Ga0302323, IMG submission 201950) | Peat permafrost microbial communities from Stordalen Mire near Abisko, Sweden - Fen_T0_3 | ecosystem: Environmental > Terrestrial > Soil > Wetlands > Permafrost | place: Sweden: Abisko... | reverse complement strand
GCGCGATTCCGGGGCAAAGAGCGTCTCCTCCAGGGTCCGTTCCAGTTGCGACAGAAACTCCTGCCAGCTGATCCGGCGGCCATCGAATCCCAGCGATCCGCAGCCTTCCAGCGCCTGTTCACACCTCCGCATTGCCTGATACTCAGCGCTTGAAAGTGCCTTCGAGCCGGCAAAGTGGAGCTCTTCAAGCAGCTGCGGCACCAATTCTGCCCAATCGTGAGGGCTCTGCGGGCGGCGAGCGAAGCCATCCAGCAGTTGTTTCGCCCTTGTCATCCGTTCCTGCCACGCACTCGGCAGAGACTCAGAGGCCGCGCGCTGGCCCAGGAAGGCCGGAAGACCCCAACGTGGCCGCTCCAGTCCCTGACGGCGCAGGGCGCGCATCGTTGCCCCCAACGCCGCGCCCTCCTCGGCGCTCGCTGCGATGAACCCAGTCGAAATGAGCCAATCCAGCTCTTGCTCCTGAAGCGAACCGTCCAGCCAGCGAAGGACCAGCATCATCGCCCCTCCCAGCGCAACCCTGCTCAGCGGAATGCCCAGCGAAAACTCAAACTGATCTCCAACGTGGCGCCGCAGGGTTCGCTCCAGCTCGCCGCGTCGAGTGCCCGCATCCTGCGTGACGATCAGCAGGCGGCTCTTTGCATCTTCCGCAAGCTTTCCCTTGCACCATCGGGCGCAGGCGGTCAGCTCGCTCTGTTTATCCGTCGCGCCATCGAAGTGGACCTCCGTGGCGGCATCATTCTCTCCGGCCTGTCGCCAGGCTCCCCACACGTCGAAGAGTTCCCGTTGCACAGGCAGAATGCGGTCAAAGCCGTACAGAAGCAAGGGCGGTCGTTCGCTGAGGTCGGTCTTCAGAAGCGGGACCAACTCCCTCGGAATTCGGCTGGAGCTCAGCAGACTCCCGCCGTGGCACCTTTCCTCGAAGACCGAGAGCCATTCGCTGAAGCTGCCGGCATCCTGCTGCCAGCACTCCCGTTTTCTGCCCTCGAGGTACCGCGGCGCATAGGAACACAGTAGGTCGTGCGCTTCCATGGCCAGAGTGGCCAACCGATAGCGAGGTCCTTCAAGAAGGGTCGCGTAGGAGCGATCCTCGGTCGCAATCTCCGCCCAAATTGCCTTCTCCTGGAGGGGGCTCAGCAGAAGGCGCGAATCTTTTGCTCGCTCTTCCCACGCCCTGCGAACAAGGCTCGACCAGTCGAGGATCTTCGGGGCGGGCCAAGCCTTTCGCCCTTCCGCCATGCGGTGGCGATGATAGTTCGATGCAAGCGCGCGCGCGGCGCGGTCACTGGCAGTCACCACCAGGCCGCCATCGCCCAGCCATCGATCGATCTCTGCTGCGGCCATGGCCCCCATTCCAGCGTTATACTCCGCCCGACCGGGGCAGCGCCATTTCAGTTTGTGTTGATGAGTTTGAGTCCTTGATGAACGAGGTTCGGCGATGCTCACGGCGTTCGCGGAAAGGCCGCAAGACGCCGATAATCAGTCTTGTGGAGACTGTTGGAAATCTCTCGCTCCTGAAGGACTACCAAGCCTATCTGCGCGTGGAGAAGGGTCTGCGGCCGTTGACCTGCGAGGCCTATTTCAGCGACCTCAGGACTTTTGCCGAGTTCATTGAAGAGCGCCACGGCGTGCTGTTGACGGCCGTGCAGCAGGACGTGGCGGCCTTCATGGAGCACCTTCGCAACCACGGCATCCACTCCCGCTCAATTGCGCGCAAGCTGAGCTGCCTGCGCGGATTCTATAAATGGCTCCTCTTGGACAGGCGCATCCATCACGATCCCACCGTAAACATCGAATCCCCCAAGTCCTGGATGGTGCTTCCCAAGTCTCTTGCCGAGCCTGATGTTGTTGAGATGCTTGAGCGAGCCGCTATCTCGGCTGAACACTCTAAGCACCGAGCTACCCTGCTGCGCGACAGGGCAATTCTTGAGCTTCTTTACGCGGGTGGGCTGCGCGTCTCTGAGGTCACCGCGCTGTCAACCGGAGACCTTGGACTGGATTTGGGACGCGTGCAGGTACGCGGCAAAGGCGATAAGGAACGCATCGTGCCTCTTGGGCGCGCCGCTATCGAGGCTCTTGAAACCTATCTGCGCGAGGGGCGTCCTCAGCTAGCCCGCTCATCTTCGGCGCGCACTGCCAACCTCTCATCGCAAGATGCAACCCGCCTCTTTCTCTCTCATCGCGGCCAACCGCTTACCCGCCAATGGGTATGGCATCTTGTGAAGATCTCCAATCGCAGCGCCAGTCCTCACCGCCTGCGCCACAGCTGCGCCACCCATATGGTGGAACACGGAGCCGACCTGCGCAGCGTGCAGTTGCTGCTTGGCCATGCTGATATTTCCACCACCCAGGTCTACACCCACCTGGCGCTGGGCCGCCTCAAGGCGGTGCATCGCCAGCACCATCCTCGTGCCACCCGAAAGCTTGGTGAACCGCAGGAGCTTCGATCAGTGAGCGGAGATGCGCGTGGCGGCCTTTATCTGGTTCCAAACCTTGATGCCAACATCAACGCGGAGAAGGAGCTTGTATGAGCGCTCTTTCCGCGCCCGTAGCCTCCCCGCTCGATTCGTTCGTTGCCGATTACCTGCGCGTGCTAGCCAACGAGCGCGGCGCCTCCGTGCATACCCTTCGAGCCTATGAGCGCGAGCTGCGTGGCTTCACATCCTGGATCGTCGAGCGCTACGGGAACGACCAGACCGCGGAGCGCATCGAGCATACCCACATCCGCGCCTACCTTGCCGCGCTCTATGATCGCGGTCTCTGCAAGGCCTCCGCGGCGCGGGCTCTGGCCGCCATTCGCAGCTGGTTCAAGTGGCTGGCGCGTGCTGGGCGGCTGCAACAAAACGCGGCCTCGCTGGTCGCCACCCCAAAGCTGCCCCGGCACCTGCCGCGTGTCCCCTCCATTGAACAAATGAATCGCGTGGTTGACTCGGTCGGCAAAGATGCGGCTAGTTGGCCGGCCCGGGAGACAGCCATCCTCGAGCTCCTCTATGGCTGCGGCATCCGCAATGCCGAGTTGACCGGACTCAACCTCGAGGACATCCACTGGTCCAACGAGGCGATCCTGATTCGAGGCAAAGGACAAAAGCAGCGTTACGTTCCCCTCGGAGACGCGGCGGCATTGGCGCTTAGAGCCTATCTTGCCGAACGGGCTGCGCGACTGGCGGCCGTTGGCGGGGGGCGCGGCCTTTCCTCACCTGCTTTGTTCGTCAACCTCCAGTTGCGCGGCCTCGGCAAACCCGGCGGTGGCACGCACGCCCGGCTCACGACTCGCAGCGTCGGCCGAATCGTCAAGCGAATTGCCATCCTTCGCGGCCTCTCCGCTGAAGTCCATCCGCACACCCTGCGTCATGCCTTCGGCACCCACCTGCTTGAAGAGGGCGCCGACCTGCGCGCCATTCAAGAACTGCTCGGTCACGAGCGCCTTTCAACCACCCAGCGTTACACCCAGCTCACCACAGCCCAGTTGACAGTGGTCTACGACAGAACCCATCCCCGCGCCCGGTAATATCAAAGGGCGGACCCCTGCGATAGAATCTCTCTTGGGAATCACGAGCGGAGAATCCTGTGCCGCAATTCTCTTCATTCGGAGTCTTCCTTGCCTAAATACCTTGTTACCGGCGCAGCGGGCTTTATCGGCCGCTCGATCGCTGCGGCATTGCTCGCTCGCGGTGAAAACGTGCGCGGCATCGACAGTTTCATCACCGGCAAACGCTCCAATTTGACAGGTCTGGAATCGATGGAGTTTGTTGAGGGTGATCTGGCCGACCCTGCCGTCTGCGCTCAGGCCTGCGCCGGCGTTGAAGTCGTCTTTCACGAGGCAGCGCTGGCCTCGGTCCCACGCTCGGTGGCCGACCCGGTTGGCACCAATCTCAATTGCGTCACTGCCACATTGAACCTGCTGGTGGCGGCACGCGCCGCCGGGGTGCGTCGCATCGTCTATGCCGGCTCCTCCTCCGCTTATGGCGATACGCCAACGCTGCCCAAGCACGAGGAGATGCTCCCCAATCCCATCTCTCCTTACGCCGTGGCCAAGCTCGCCGGCGAGCACTATATGCGCGCATTCAGCCGCGTCTATGGACTTGAGACGGTTGTGCTGCGCTACTTCAACGTCTTTGGCCCCTATCAGGATCCCACCTCGCACTATTCCGGCGTATTGGCGATCTTCTGCCGCAGGATGCTTGCCGGCGAACAGCCCACTGTCTACGGCGATGGCGAGCAGAGCCGCGATTTCACTTACATTGACAACGTCGTTCACGGCAACCTTCTGGCTGCTGCTGCCCCGGTAGACAAAGTCGCCGGCCAAATGATGAACCTGGCAACAGGAAACCGCATCACACTCAATGAGACCTTTGCGATTCTGTGTGAATTGACCGGATACACCGGGCAACCAGCCTACGCCCCGAATCGCTCCGGCGATATCCGCGATTCGCTTGCGGACATCACTCTGGCGAATCAACTCCTCGGTTATTCTCCGATCATCGATTTCCGTGAGGGCCTGCGCCGCACCGTCGATTGGTACCGCGCCGGCGCCGGTTCCAACTAACGCATTTCAACCCTGCTGCTGATTCATCAGGCCTGCTGCGAACGAGGAACGAAAGACAATCAGGCCAGGATCGGGCATGCAGGCGAAGGGTTCACTGGAATTCACTGTTCGTCTTGCATCCCCAAATCATGCGGACACGATGGAACTGAGGTTTCCAGCCGGTGCCGCAGACAGATTCTTACTCCAATGACTCGCCGCAGCCGCCTGACGGGCGGCAAGGCACCAGATCCCTGCGCGAACTCTGGCAGATTCTGCTTTGCCATCGGCTTCTGATGGGCTCGCTGGTGGGTGGATTGCTTCTGGTCTGCCTTCTCTATTGCCTCGTTGCACCCAACCAATACGAAGCCACGGCCCGGGTGGCCCTCCGCACCGCGCCGTCCTCGACACTTGCCCTGGAACCGGTCGAGCCCTCGGTTGCGGCCTCGGTTCTCACCACACCTCTGCAGATTGAAACCCTTGCCAATGTCTTTCGCAGTGAACGACTGGCCTGGAGAGTCATTTTCGCGCTCAAGCTCCAGCAGGAGCCCGGCTTCGTTCGCGGATTCTCAACGCGTTTTCCCGGCTTCAACCTCGACGCGCCCGCCGCCGATGCGCAGGCCTATCTCCTGGAGGCCTTCAAGAAGCGCCTACGTGTCGAGACCTTGCCGCGCACACTCCTCATTCAGATTCGCTTTCGCTCCCGCGACTCTGCCCTCTCGGCCAAGGTGGTCAACGCCCTCATTCGCGCCTACAGCGAGCAAAGCAGCGAGTCGAGGGTGCTGACAACGGCTCAGGCTTCGACGTGGCTTCGCAGTCAACTCCAGGATCTCAAGGCGAAGATGGAGCAGGACGAAAAGCGCCTCGCTCTCTTCCAGCGCGAACATGGAATCCTCGACACCTCTGAGACCCTTAACGACAATCGGCGGGGCGAGGCTGGGCAAACATCGGCGTTGATTGAGATTGATGAACTGGGGCGCCAGTTGGTGGCTGCATCCACTGACCGTATTCTTCGCGAAGCTGAGTTCCATGCGGCCTCTCAGGGCGATCCTGAGTTGGTTATTGCCTCTGACCCGCGACTGCAAACCGAAGATGGGGGATTCGCAACCGCCGCTCTCCAGCAGATTAAGGCTCGCCGCAGCGACCTCGAACTCGAGCAAGCACAACTCGCCATCGAACACGGCCCCAACTTTCCCCGCCAGGTCGAGATTCGCGGCCAGTTGCAGGATCTCGACCGGCAGAGGCAGGCCGAAGATGCCAAGCTCGTCCAGCGCTTTCACAGCGCATGGCAAACCGCGATCGACCGGGAAAACCGCGTGCGCGCCACCCTGGAAGAGCGAACCGCCGAAGGCATCAAAGCCAACGAAGCAACCGCCCAGTACGCCGCCATGCGCGAAGAGGCCAACGCCAACCACGAGCTCTACGTGAAGGTACTCGGAAAAGTGGAGGAAGCCAGCCTCGCCGCCGGCATTCAGGCCTCCGATATCTGGGTGGTGGATTATGCTCGCCCGCCGGAAATCCCGGTTGCCCCCGATCCGCCTCTCTACCTCGCCATCACACTCTTTGCCGGCCTCTGGCTGGCAATAGGAGGCGCACTCTTGATGGAATCAATTCGTCCCGCCGCGCGGCGATTGAGTGCGGCTGTTTTCGCCGTCGTGCTGGCCTTGGCCGCCCATGCGCAGGCACCCACACCCAGCACGTCCGGTATTCCTGTCGGGGTCGTTCACCCCGCATCGACCCCTGAGACCAAGCCGCCGCTCAACCCCAGAGAGGCGCCCGCAGTCTGGAATACCCCTGCCGGAGCGAGCCAGATCTCCACGTCCCAGCAGCAGCAGTCCGTCTCTCCAATGGCCGGTCCCATTGGCCCCGGAGACCTTCTCGACGTCAGCGAATTCCATACTCCGGAATTCCATTCAACCGTGCGCGTCTCGCCCGGCGGAACAGTATCTTTGCCCATGATTCATGAACTCCAGATTGTCGGAATGGATGAGCGGGCCGCGGCCAAGGCCATCGAGGCGGCGCTGTTTGCGCAAGGCATGCTCCTCCACCCCAAGGTCTCCGTGCTCGTCATCTCCTATGCCGGTCAGGATGTGAGCATTCTCGGCGAAGTCGTGCGTCCCGGAGTCTACCCCTACACGCTGCATCATCGGCTTCTCGACCTCATCTCGGCTGCCTCCGGTGTGGCGCCCAATGCGGGCCGGCTGGTCAACATCTACCATCGCGACGACGCCAGAACTCCGCATCCTGTCGTCCTCGACCCTGATGGAACCGACGCCGGCTCCGATCACAACCCCGAACTCGCGCCCGGCGACACCGTGCAGATCAGCCGCGCAGGCCTTGTTTACGTTGTCGGCGATGTCTTCAGGCCCGGAGGCTTTCCAGTCGATCCCTCGCAAGGATTGACAGTTGTGCAGGCCCTCACCCTGGCTTGGGGCCCAACGCAAAATGCCGCGACCTCAAAAGCTCTGCTCATCCGCGAACAGAAGGGCGGCCGCACCCTCACCAGTCTTAACCTCAAACGCATTCTTCGCGGTCAGGATCCCGACCAGCCCGTCCACGATCGCGACATCCTTTACGTCCCAGACTCGGAGGCCAAGAACCTGTGGAACAAGACCTTGGAGTCGGCCATTCAATCAGCAATCGGCGTCACCATCTACGCCGGCATGGTCTATTCCCAGAGGTTTTAACGGAGGCTATACGTCATGCCGCGCGTCGTTTGGTGGCTCTTGCTATTCTTCGTCTTTTCGATCCCCTGGGAGTACTCCCTCGATCTAGGCGAGCCGCTGGGCAATATCGCGCGCATTGTCGGCCTTCTGCTGCTACTCTTGGCCCCGGCGGCCCTGCTCCAGAAAGGGTGCCTCCGTACCCCAGGTCCATTGCAGTGGCTGGTTCTCGCTTTCTACCTATGGTTCTGCCTCTCTTACTTCTGGACCATCGAGCCACAGGCGACGCTGGGCCGGCTCCGCGCCTTCATTCAGGAGATGATGATCGTCTGGCTCACCTGGGAGTTTGCCGAGACCCCGGAGGATCTACGCAACCTGCTCCGGGCCTGGGTTGCCGGTTCGCTGGTGCTGGCGGTTCTCGCCCTAGCCGACTTCGCTTGGGCGCAATCCGGTGCTGTCGAACAAATCCGCTTTGCCGCCTCGGGCCATGACCCAAACGACGTCGCCCGCCTTCTCGATCTGACTTTCCCCTTGGCTGCGCTGCTCTGGTTGAGTGAATCGCAGCGGTCCCTGCGCCTGCTGGCCGCAATCTACCTGCCCCTTGGTCTTATTGCCGTTCTCCTCACCGCATCCCGAGGAGGCTTGCTGGTCTCGCTTGTTGCCCTGGCCGGCTGCGGCCTTCTCATGGCGCGCGGTCGTCCACGAAGAGTGCTTGTGGCGGCGCTTGCTCTACCGCCTATCGCGACCGGCTTCTGGATCTTTCTGCCCACTTCGACTCTGGAGCGACTGGCTACTATTCCCGAGCAGCTTCAATCCGGGGATCTGAATCAGCGATCGAAGATTTGGTCGGCTGGCTGGGATGCCTTCGTTCGTGCACCGTGGTTGGGAACCGGCGCCGGTTCTTTTGCGTCCGCTGCTGGCCTCTCTCCCGTTGACACCGCCCACAACACGCCACTTTCCATTGTCGTTACTGCTGGCCTTTGCGGGATCTTCCTGGCCGCCGCCATTCTTGCGCTGACAATTCGTTCAATATCTCAGATTCGCGGGCCGCTGCGCTGGATGTTGGCCACAACGCTGTTGGTCTGGTTGATCGCTTCGTTGGCTGCCACCGTTGAGGAGAATCGTTCGACCTGGCTCCTGTTTGCCCTGATTGCTCTTGCCGGACGGCTCGCGAACGACGGCCCGGAACAACTCTCCGCTTGCTTTCGCTCTCGCTTTGCCATGAACGCAACGGATTCGTGAAATCGAGCGGAACTCAGCGCTCTGCTCTTTCTTATCGTTCCGCGAAATCGAAGGCCCGATCGTTACAGGCGCCAGTGATCATGTCCACGCTTCCCGAACTCGCGCGTCTCTTTCGGCGCGGCAGCGTCAACCGCCGCATCTTTCGCGGAGCTGCCATGGTGACGGTCGCGGGTATCCTGGTCAAGATTACCGCCACTTTCAAGGAATTCGTTGTCGCAGGAGTCTACGGCCGCTCCGACGCTATGGACGCCTTTCTTGCCGCATTCCTCATTCCCAATCTCCTCATCAACCTCATCTCCGAATCGATGAACCAGGCCCTCGTCCCCACGCTGGTAAGAGTCAGGGAGCAGCAAGGCCATGCCCGTGCGCAACAACTCCTCTCCTCTGCAATGCTTTGGGTCTGCATCTTTCTGGTCGCCGTCTCGCTCCTCATGGCCTTGGCCGCACGCGCCTTCTTTCCCCTGATTGCGTCGAACTTCCCCCCCGCAAAGCTGGAGCTTTCAATACAGATCTTCTATGTTCTTCTTCCTCTGGTGCTCATCACCGGCATCGCCACCAACTGCGCCGCCGTGCTGAATACCTTTGACCGCTTTGCCCTTCCGGCGCTCGCCCCGGTTGCTACTCCCGCTTTCATCGTTCTGGGTTCGCTCCTCTTTGGCAGCCGCTTCGGCATTTGGGCCGTGGTTTACTCGAGTCTGGCCGGCGCTCTGGTTCAATGCGGCGCTCTCTCCTGGATGATGGAAGCGCACGGCTATCGCCTGCGCCTTCTCTGGCACGGGACAACCGAGGCCACGCGCGAGGTGGCACGGCAATATGGGCCGGTGCTGCTGAGCGGTGTTGTCGCTTCCGGCGGTCTGCTCGTAGACCAGTCGATGGCCGCCATGCTGCCTGCCGGAAGCGTCTCCGCGCTGGCCTACGCCAATCGCTTTGTCAGCGTCGTGATGACTCTGCTAGCAGGCGCGGTCTCCTCGGCCATCGTGCCCCACTTTTCGCGCATGGTGGCTCACCGCAACTGGAGCGAATGCCGCAGCACGCTGCGCACCTGGGTCCGCCTCACTGCCATCGTCTCCACGCCCATCGCTCTGGCCCTCATCGTCGGCTCGCATTGGTTGATCCGCGCCACCTTTCAGCACGGGGCCTTCGGACCGCGGGATACGGCCCTCGTTACCCCTGTGCTGGCCATGTACGCCATTCAAATTCCGTTCTTTGTCTCCAGCCGGGTCTTCTATCGCTTTCTGGTTGCCATGCGCCGTACTGACCTGATCTTCTACTGCGGGGCTCTGAATCTGGCGTTGGATGTGGTCTTGAATCTGCTTCTCATGCGCTGGTTCGGCGTGGCTGGAATCGCGCTTGCCACCTCGCTCTGGACCGTCAGCACCTTTCTTTTCCTGTGGTACTGGGCAATGAAGCTCCTTCCCCGCAACACGGAGGCCGCATCGTGATTCCCCGGCCCGCGCAGTTCCTTCTCCGCTTCGACGATCTCTGCCCCACAATGAATCAGGATCGCTGGCAGCGGTTTCTCCCCTTGATTGAGAACTTCGCTATCCGACCAATTCTCGCCGTTATTCCCGATAACCACGACCCCTCGCTCAATATTTCTCCGCCGGACCCAGAGTTCTGGGCGCGGATGCGCGCCATGGAAGAATCGGGAGCAATGATCGGCCTTCATGGCTATCGTCACCTCTGCCTAAGCCCAGCGTCTGGTCTCCTTCCCCTCCATCGTCATACTGAGTTCGCCGGAGTGCCGCATTCGACGCAGCGGGAGTGGATTCGGGAAGGACTCGCCCTTCTTCGAGGCCACGGCCTCAATCCCACAATCTTCGTAGCGCCACGCCACGGCTTCGACCGCGGCACCCTCAAGGCACTTCGCAAGGAGGACATTCATCTCATCTCCGACGGGCTTGCCCGAACCCCATTCAAGCGCGGCGGCCTTACCTGGATTCCTCAGCAGCTTTGGGGGCCGCAGAGAAAATCAAAGGGCCTTTGGACCATCTGTGTGCATAGCAACTCAGCCACCAGCGCCCAAGTCGAGGAACTGCATTCCTTCCTGCGCTCCCATGTGGCGCAGTTCACCTCCATCGACCGCGTTCTTGGCGAATTCTCTCCCGCCCGACTCGGCCTGACCGAGCGTCTCTATCAAATCGCAGCGCTCTGGCGGATTCGCATCTCTCGGGCCAGAAGCCGTCGCTTCCATCCCTCTCGCAAACCCGAGCGCACTTAGGGGCTGGTAGCTGACCCTAGTGTTCTTTGCCTCTCCTTGTTCCTGCGAGGCTTGCGTCGATCGCTGCCTCATACGCCGCTATCGCTCTGCCAAGCTCGAATTGCTCAATATAGGCATGTTGAAACCGCTCACCCGGCCGCAAGGCGCGCAGAGCAGCCAGCAATGCTGATGCGAGTGCCTCGGCCGAGATCTCCGGCGCCAGCCATACCCCTTCTCGATCCCGCAACAATCCCGCCAATCCTCCGGACGCGGGCAGAGCCACGATGGGCAGCCCCGCTGCGGCAGCCTCCAGCAAGGCATTTGGCAATCCCTCATGCCGGGATGAGAGCACGAAGAGTGTTGCCTCTGCAAATAGCGGCCAGGGTGGAACGACCTGCCCGGCCAGATGCACCGCCGCCTCGAGTCCCAATGCGGCGCGCTTAGCCTTCAACGCGGTCTCTTCGCTTCCGCTTCCTACAATCAACAGTTCTGCTTCGGCGAACTCTTTTTTCACCAGCGCTATTGCCTGAAGCAGCAAATCGAATCCCTTCTCGCGCGATAGCCTTCCAACCGCCAGCAGATGGGGGCCGGTTCCTGTCCACCTGTACCCGCCTTTGACCATCGCGCTGCGAATCTCCTCGACGTCAATCGGGTTCGGCAACACCAAAACACGCTCCCGCGCCAAGCCAAGCTGCTGCACAAGATCCTCGGCCATCTCTTCGGTCTGACAAATAACTTGATCTGCCCGGCGGTAAAGCAGACGGTAGAGTGGCCGCGTATACCAGCGATCTCTGCCGAATTGTAGAGAAGCGGTCATCATTCCATTCTGGCGAATGAGCACACGCGTGCCACGCGCAAAGAGCGGCCGCATCAGCAGCACTAGAAAGTTCAGGTGAAACATGCCGGAGATTACGATCTCGGGCTTGAGTTGCCGTACCAGTCGAAGCAGCTTGCAGGCTCCGGCGCGTACTCGTTTGGCTCCCAACGCGTGCAGAACGACCAAGGCTGGCACCGTCCCAATGGCGTTCTTTGCCTGTGTAATCACACCCAGGTGAATTTCATACTTCTCTGCCGAAATTCCTCGCGCCAAAAGCTCAATCACACGCTCAGCGCCGCCTCCGCCGAGATGGGGAATCAAGAGCAATACCTTGGGACGAATATTCATCGATTTGAGAAATCCCGCAGAATCACAGCAACAGTGTTTGAATTGAACCAAATCATGTGCAAAGGCGGCCTTGTTGTTCACTTGATGCGCAATTCCACCTTGACAACGCTGGGATTCTATTGTCTCCTGAGAGGCAAAGAAAAACTGCTCTTCTTGTGAGAATCCTGAACTTTAGGATCTCTTCTGCGTTGTCACATCGGGGATGTCTGTGGCCGAGAGCGAATCGACTTGCCGGGGGAGCATTTCTCCCGCCTAGCGCCCAGTCAGCACGGGCTAACGCTACCATCGAGCACCTTCCCTTTCGCGTAGCCGGTTTTGAGTCGGCGCGCGGCGTTCCTTTTTTGGGGGGCTCGTGATCAACCGCAGTGTTTCGTTTGTTTGGGCTTCGTTGTCCTTGGTCGTCGCAGGAATCGTAGATCTTATTTCACCTTCAATCAATCGTCTTCCAAAGCGATCGTCTCTTCAGCAACCACTACACATTGTTGTCGGCATCACAAACGCACAGACCTGTCTGGTCCT
>Ga0302323_100003782_pt1 | contig 12311 bp, 10 predicted proteins | sample Fen_T0_3_FD_201950 | JGI IMG/M metagenome (GOLD analysis project Ga0302323, IMG submission 201950) | Peat permafrost microbial communities from Stordalen Mire near Abisko, Sweden - Fen_T0_3 | ecosystem: Environmental > Terrestrial > Soil > Wetlands > Permafrost | place: Sweden: Abisko... | reverse complement strand
CGCCCAACAACTGGCGCAAGTTGCTGGCCAATGTTCAGCAAACTTGGAGCAGCTTTCTTGAGAGCACCGGCGGCTTTTTTTAAAAGACCGCCGAAAAATTGTTCGCCCTCGAGTTCGCCTTCCAGCTCTCCCTCGAGTTCGCCTTCAAACTCACCTTCGCCCTCGCCGAGAAAACTTTTCAGCAAACCGCCAAAGAATTGTTCACCCTCGAGTTCGCCCTCGAGCTCACCTTCACCCTCCAGCTCGCCTTCGAGTTCGCCCTCAAGCTCACCCTCCAGTTCGCCTTCGTGTTCGCCTTCGCCTTCAAGCTCACCCTCGCCTTCGCCGAGAATGTTCTTCAAGAGGCCGCCGAGAAATTGTTCACCTTCGAGTTCGCCTTCCAGCTCACCTTCCAGTTCACCCTCCAGCTCGAGTTCATGCTCGTGCTCGTGTTCGTTTTCACCTTCCAGTTCATTTTCCAGTTCGAATTCGTTCATAAAACCTCCGTGGGGTTGTTATTGATTGGCGATTGTCGTGATGGTTGTTTTCAGTGCAGTGCCGGTGTGGCGTGCGCTGTTTTCCCAGCACAATACACATGTTCACCCCTCCCCAGTAGTCACACGATGTGGCGAGCACGTATGCACTAAGGGAACCGTGCTACCTGATCCAGAGTAGCTCGTTTCTGTGACATACTTTCATGTAACAAAAGCAGACTTTCCAAGTAGAACTAACTGCCTATTCATTCCAATCCCGCTGCTCCAACTAGCATCCAATCCGCGACCAACCTGCAAAAACACGATTGCCGATGTCTAATATAAAACAACCTGCCGGCGCCACCATCACCCAACCGTCCGCACAAATTCGCGCCACCATCGGAACTCCAGCCCGCGAACCCAGCGCCCATAGCGCCCTGCGCTCACTCGTCAGCAAGCTCGATATCCCACCCAACAACCACTCGTTACCGCCATTTCAGGCCCCTCTCGTCGAGGTGGAGCACGAGGGCGTGGTCTACAGCCTCTTCTGCCGCAAAAAACAGGCCTGCCCGGCCTTCGTCGAACTCAGCCCGCGCGAAAAGGACATCGCCCGCATGATCGCGGCCGGTTCCCCCAACAAGATGATCGCCGCGTCGCTCGAAATCTCCGAATGGACCGTCAGCACGCACCTGCGCCGCATCTTCGCCAAGCTCGGCGTAAGCTGCCGCGCCGCCATGGTCTCGAAGTGGTTCGAGTCGCACAACCAGTGCAAAGAGCCAACCTTCGGCCAGGGCTCCACGCCCGCCCCGGTTTCATCTCCGCTCTACGCCAGGCGCAACGACTCCGATGATATCGGCGAATCCGGCTGGGGCACGTCACCCCCTGTCCGCACAAAGGCACCAGTCAGAGTGTAGCCATCGGTTGAGCTTGAGGCGCGGGGAAGCGACGGCGGGAACAGAGGGAAAACAGAGACAGTAATCGAATACGTGGCGCTAGCCTTGCCGCGCCAGCAATTGGCTGTCTTCGCCCGGCCGCACCGGCACATAAGGTTCCTCGCGCAACACCGGCTCGCGACGCTTCACCAGCAAAAACCACCACTCTCGCGCGCAGACCGAGACAACAAGCAGAACTAAAACCATGAAGGTGCCCGTCACCGCCACGTTCACGCAGTTATTGGCCAGCTGGCGCTGCCAGATGTCGATCTGAGCAGCGCTCGTGCCACCGGCTTCAATCTTGGCCCGCAAATCCGACACCGCGCGCAAGAATCCCACGCGCGGATCGTCACTGAAAGTCTTCATCCACCCCGCCGTCATCGTCACAGCGAGCAACCAGATCAATGGCCCAACCGTCGCCCAGATATATCGCACTCGCCCCATCTTGATCAGCACCGTCGTCCCAAGCGCCAGAGCGAGCACCGCAAGCAACTGGTTCGCCACACCGAAGATCGGCCAGAGGCTGTTGATGCCACCCAGCGGATCGATCACGCCGCCATACAGGAACCAACCCCAAGCAGCAACAAACACCGCGCTCGCCACGACATTGCCCACCGTCGATTGCGTTTGTCCCAGTGGCGCCCACACGCGCCCCAGCAAATCCTGCATCAGGAAACGCCCCACCCGCGTGCCGGCATCAATCGTCGTCAGGATGAACAGCGCCTCGAACATGATCGCAAAGTGATACCACAGCGCCAGTGCCGCCTTGCTGCCGAGCACGCTCGAAAACATTTTCGCCATACCCACCGCAAATGTCGGCGCTCCGCCCGTGCGACCGATCATCGTCTGCTCGCCCACATCCGCCGCAAGCGACGCCATCTGCGCCTCTGTCACCGGGTAACCCAGCGCCGTCACCTTCGCCACCACCGCCGCCGGCGCACCTTTCATGTTCACTGAAAAATATTCACCCGGCTCCATCGCGCACGCCGCGATCAGCGCCATCACGCCCACGAGCATTTCCGTAACCATCGCACCATAACCAATCACCCGGATATCGCTCTCGCGCGTGATCATCTTCGGCGTCGTGCCCGAAGCGATGAGTGAGTGGAAACCTGACACCGCCGCGCATGCGATCGTGATAAAGCAGAACGGAAACACTGGCCCGGCCAGCACTGGTCCCGTGCCATCGATAAACTTCGTGATCGACGGCATCTTCAACATCGGCGCGATCACAACAATCGCGACCGCCAGCAACGCCACCGTGCCGATTTTCATGAATGTGCTCAGGTAGTCGCGCGGCGCGAGCAACAACCACACCGGCAGCACCGACGCCAGCAGCCCGTAGCCAATCATCCACCAGGCCAGCGTCGTACCTTTCAAAGTGAAAACCGCCGCCCATGTCGCCGAGTCATGCACAAACTTCCCCGCATACACCGCCGCCAGCAGTGACACCACACCCAGCAGACTGATCCAAAGCAACGCCTTCGAGCTGTGCCCCGCTCCGCGCATCGCCAGTCCCATAAAAATCGCAATCGGCATCGTCGCCGCAATCGTGAACAGCCCCCACGGACTCTCCGCCAGCGCATTGACCACCACAAGTCCGAGCACCGCGATCAAGATCACCAAAATCGCGAGAATGCTCACCAGCGCGATCACGCCCGCCAGTGGATTGATCTCCTCGCTGATCATTTGTCCCAGCGATTTCCCGCGCCGCCGCGTCGAGCAAAACAAAATCACCGAGTCGTGCACCGCACCGCCCAAAGTCGCACCAACCAACATCCACAAAAGCCCGGGCAGAAAGCCAAATTGCGCCGCCAGCACCGGCCCGACCAGCGGCCCCGGCCCGGCGATCGCCGCGAAGTGATGCCCAAACACCACCCAGCGGTTCGTCTTCACAAAATCACGCCCGTCCTCATGCACCACCGCAGGCGTCGCCCGCAGCTCGTCCAGCGTGAGCACCTTCGCCATCAACCACGCGCTGTGAAACCGATACGACACCGCAAACACGCACACCGCCGCCACGACAACCCATAACGCATTGACCGGCTCACCCCTCGACCAAGCCAACACCGCCAAGGAAAACGCACCGGCCAACGACACCGCGCCCCAACCAAGCACACGCGGCCATTTACGAGAGGTAGCAACAGAAGTCATAGGGTAAGAATCTCGCGTACAATCTCCACCCCCCGCCCCGGCGCAACTCGTTTTGCAGACCGAGATCGCTCCACCTCCTGCGAACAACACGGCGCCTGCCGCCTGAATCCTTCATTACTAAGAATGGTGAACCACTTATGTACGCTGAATAGCACTGATGAAAAACCCTTTACACCCAGCGCGCACCGACACTCCGACCTCAGTGTCCATCAGTGAACATAAGTGGTTCACCCTCCGTTTCGTTCCGAAAACACCGTCCGACGCCCCGCCCATCGAAAATTATTTTGGCTACTTTGAACCTTTTGCGGCATTCAGCATTCCACTCAACGAATGCCCCTCGTGGCCGAACCACTCCTCAATCTCGTCCAAGCCGCCCGTCGTCACGATGCCCAAGCCTGGGACACGCTCCTCAAGCAGCATCAGCTGCCGCTCTACGCCTACGTCGCCGAACTCACCCGCGACCGTCACGCCGCGCTCGACCTCGTGCAGGAAACTTTCGCCAACGCCGTGCGCCACATCGCCACGCTTCGTGACGATTCCAAATTCGCCTCGTGGCTCTTCGGCATCGCTCACCAGCGCTGCGTGCAACAATTCCGCCGCAAGCGCCGCCACGAAGATCTCTTCGCCGACACCGACGGCCGCGCCGATGATTTTACCGATGCCGCGCTCGACGACCCGCGCGACACTCTCATCCGCTCCGAAAACACCGAGGCGTTTTTCGCCCTCTTGGAAAAACTTCCCGCCGCGCAACGCTCCGCGCTGTTGCTCCACGTGCTCGAAGATTTTTCCCTCGAAGAAATCGCCACCATCACCGCCGTACCGCTCGGCACCGTGAAATCCCGCCTGCATCACGCCAAACGCGCCCTACGCCAACTCGTGGAGGACGAACCATGAAAAAGACCCCACGCGACCTGCTGCTCTCCCAGCACGCCGCCGCCACACCGCAGCTAGCCCAACTCCGCCACAAAACCCTCGACGACGCCACCCCCATCCCCGCTCGTCAGCTCCTCCACGCGCTCTTCTTCCCGCAACGCCGCCTCTGGTTCGGCCTCGCCGCCGCGTGGGTCGTAATCCTCGCCCTGCATCTTACTCAACCCGCACCGCCACGGCCCGATGCCAAAACCATCGAATACGCCGCAAAATTCAGCGCTGCTAACCAAGCCCGACTTTATGCCGTTCTCACCGAAACTTCTTCGTATCGTTAGGCGAGTTCTACTCATCTTAGCCATCCTCGGCACCGTCGTCGCGGTCATCATCGCCATCGAAAACTGGCGCGGCAACCGTGCGTGGCACCAGTACGCCGCCGAGCAAACCGCGAAGGGCGTCAACCTCACCGAACTTCCTCAACCCTCCAGCTTGCCCGCCGAGTCGAACTTCATGAAGACCCCCACGCTCGACCGGTTTCTCTGGGAATCGTCTGGAAGCGCCGCACTGCAGGAGTTTTTCACCCGAAACAATATTCCCACCCTAGCTCCCTCCAAAGGCTTTGGCTGGCAGCACGGCCGGACTTTAGATTTCAAGTCCTACATCGAAAGATACGGATACGCCGAAGCTAAAAAGACGGAAAACTCCAGCTTCACCGCCGAAACTTTATTCACCCTGCAAAAACCGATGACAGGAGTTTTTGAGGAGTTGCGGCTCGCGGCACGGGTGCGCTCTGAATCTCAGCTGGCGCGAAAGAGTTCGATCAACCGCACCGATCCCTTCAGCAGTGCCTTCGCCTCTTTTCAGTTTGTTCGCGCGCTAGTCATCGCACAAAGCGCGCACGCCTGCGCAGCCCTGTCGACTGATCAACCCGAAGTCGCTCTCTACGATACGCTCGCCGTTTTGAAATTCTCCCGTGGGCTGGCCGAAGCACCTGACCCGATACTCGTTGAGACAATGATCGGCACCGTCAGTTTCGGCTATGCCCTCCAACCAACATGGGAAGGCTTGCAGAAGCGAAGCTGGAACGAGGATCAACTCGCACTTCTCGCGCAAGAACTGGCCCGCGCGGACTTGGTCAATTCTTTGGATCGATCCCTACAAACCGAACGCCTAGCGGCAAACGTGATGATGGATCAACTGAATTGGCGGAAAAACATGCCGTTCGACGTAATTAAACAATTCAAAACCCTCGCATGGTTCCTCTATTTTCCAAGCGGTTGGGTTCAGCAAAACAAAGTTCGCAGCAATCAGTGGTCTGATCAAATTCACGAGGCACTCACCAGCCGCGGAACCGCAGCTTTCCTTGCGAAGCTGCAGCACATCGACGACAGCGCCAAAGAACTCGGCGGACCCTTGTCGCCTTACACGTCCATCGTGTCCATAATTATACCAGCGCACAAAAGAATCGCTGAGAACGTTATTCAAAAGCAGTCACTCCTCAACGTTGCCATCACCGCCTGCGCGCTCGAACGCCACTGGCTAGCGCACGGAAATTACCCAGAGCGCCTAACCGAACTAGTTCCCACCTACCTCGACAAGGTGCCGCTCGATATCATCGATGGCCAGCCGCTACACTATCGTCGCACTGACAACGGGAAATTCGCCCTCTACTCCGTCGGTCTCGACGGCAAGGACGATAGCGGAAAACCAGCCAAGTCGAACAATGCCGACGAAACGGGCGACTGGGCCTGGCCGCAGCCGGCGGCCTCTGGCCCGTAGGGGCGCAATCTTGTTGCGCCCGGTTTGAGGTCGACCACGGAAAGGGCGCAACAAGATTGCGCCCCTACGAAAAACCAACCGACCTCACTTCTTCTTGTTCAGCGCGGCGCTGAACCAGTCGCCACCGAGCGTTTGCGGCGGACGGGGCGCGGGAGCGGAGCCGAAACTGCGATTACCGCCGCCACCGCCCATACCGGGCTTTCCACCTGGGCTTGTGCGCGCACCCGGGCTGCCTTGACCACTGGTCTTGGCGCCTAGTTCGGGTTTGCTGCGCATCGAGAGGGCGATGCGTTTGCGGGCGAGATCGACTTCGGTCACGGTGACATTCACGCGTTGCGAGACTTTCACCACTTCCGATGCATCCTTCACAAAGGTATCGGCCAGCTGGCTCACGTGCACGAGGCCGTCCTGGTGCACGCCGATGTCCACGAACGCGCCGAACGCCGTTACGTTGGTCACGATGCCGGGGAGCTTCATGCCGGGCTTCAGGTCCTCGGGCTTGCTCACGCCTTCGGCAAAAGAGAACGCTTCGAATTTCTGGCGCGGATCGCGGCCCGGCTTCGCGAGTTCGTCCACAATGTCTTTGAGCGTCGGCAGACCGACTTTCTCGGTCACGTAGGCTTCAAGTTTGATCTTCTTTCGCAGCGCGGCATCACGCACGAGGTCAGCGACGGTCACACCGAGATCAGCAGCCATTTTTTCAACGACCGAATAACTTTCCGGATGCACAGCCGAACCATCCAACGGATGCACAGCGTCGCGGATGCGCAAGAAGCCAGCAGCTTGCTCGAACGCCTTCGGCCCGAGACGCGGCACGGTCAGCAACTCGGCGCGCGACTTGAACGGACCTTTCTCGTTGCGCCACGCGACGATGCTCGCGGCAGTCGCAGTGTTGAGGCCGGAGACGTAGCTGAGGAGTTGTTTCGACGCAGTGTTCACTTCCACACCAACGCCGTTCACCGACGAAATCACGCAGTCGTCGAGCGAGCGCTTGAGCGCGTTTTGGTCAACGTCGTGCTGGTATTGACCGACACCGATGCTCTTCGGATCGAGTTTCACGAGTTCGGCCAGCGGGTCCATCAGCCTCCGCCCGATGGATACAGCACCGCGCACGGTCAGATCGTGATCGGGAAATTCTTCGCGGGCCACTTCGCTCGCCGAGTAGATCGACGCGCCGGATTCGTTAACCATCACGACCGGAATCGACGCAGGCAGACCGAGCGAGCGGACAAACATTTCCGTCTCGCGGCCAGCGGTGCCGTTGCCGATGGCGATAGCCTCGATCTGGAAAAACTTCACGAAGCCGGCAAGTTTCTCCTTCGCTTCTTCCGTGCGGGCTGAGCCTTGGTCGGGATAAACGACGTCGTTGTGCAACAGCTTGCCCTGACGGTCGAGGATGACGGTTTTGCAGCCCGTTCTAAAACCAGGATCAATCGCCAACATGACTTTGCTGCCAAGTGGCGAGGCCAACAGGAGCTCGCGGAGATTATCGGCAAAGACCTTGATCGCGGTAACGTCGGCCTGCTTTTTCGAGTCGAGGCGCATCTCGGTTTCCATCGCGGGCGCAAGCAGTCGCTTGAACGCATCCTGCACAGCGAGGCGCACTTGATCGCCAGCGGCGGATTTCGCTTTCACGAAAAGCGGCTCGATTTCAGCCAGCGCAGCCGTCTCGTCGACGGTGATGCGCATCATGAGCATGAGCTCCTTTTCGCCGCGACGCATCGCGAGCAGACGGTGGCTCGGTGTCTTGGCGAGTGGTTCGGTCCAGTCGAAATAGTCTTTGAACTTCGCGCCTTCGGTTTCCTTGCCGGCGATGACCTTCGAGGAAACGACCGCATCGCGCAGATACAGCGCGCGGAGTTTCGCGCGGGCGCCGGCATCGTCGTTGATGCGTTCGGCGAGGATGTCGCGCGCGCCGGCCAGCGCTTCGTCGGTGCTGGCGATTTCGCTCTTCTGGTTTTTGCCGTCGTCGGCGGTGTACTCGCGGCCCACATATTCCTTGGCGGCGGCGAGTGGATCGGTCGCGACGTCCTGCGCCCAGATGAGCTCGGCGAGCGGCTCGAGGCCTTTCTCGCGGGCGATGGTGGCGCGGGTGCGTTTCTTCGGACGGAACGGCAGATAGATATCCTCGAGCAACGTGAGCGTTTCGGCGGCGGCGAGTTTTTTGGATAGCTCGTCGGTGAGAAGATTGCGCTCCTTCAACGAAGCAACGATGGACGCACGGCGCTCGTCGAGCGCAGCGAGTTGTTCGAGGCGGTCGCGGATTGCGGTGACGGCGACTTCGTCGAGCTCGCCAGTGACCTCTTTGCGGTAGCGTGCGATGAACGGCACCGTGGCGCCTTCCTTCAGCAACTGCGCTGTAGAAGCGACTTGATGCACCTTCAGATTCAACTCACCCGCGAGGCGGAGTACGTGTTCAGGATTTGGGAGCTCCATCGTAAAAGAGCCCGCCATAGCAACGCGCTGGGGTGGTTTCGCAAGCGGAAATCCGAGAAAACTCCTGACGCTTTCTGGGGTTCATTACCCGGTCACCCATTTTTCGCTCTACACAGGGAAAACGACTGCTAGCAATTCGCCGCCGTCGCAAAAAAGCGGCACCCGAAAATATATGTCACACGTCAAAACCTCCCTCCTGAAAGTTCTCTCAGTTAGCCTGATCCTGGGCTCCTTTGCCACGGTTCAAGCCGCCACCACGGAAGGCACGGCCTTTGATGTACGCCCGACGCCCGTCAAGACTCCTCCGCCGGAATATCCAACCGTTTTGAAACGTGATGGCATCAGCGGACTCGTCGCCCTCAAAGTTGAAATCGACGAAAACGGCGCCGTGACCAATTGCGCCGTTTCCAAATCGAGCAATTCAGGGTTCGACGAAGCTGCGGTCAAAGCGGTGAAAATGTGGAAGTTCACCCCCGCGAAAAAAGACGGCGCTCCCGTCAAGGTCAGCCTGGTCATTCCGATCAAGTTCGCGATCGACGAATAATCGGTCTCCAAAAATCTCCTGTCAGTCCGAACAGGCCGTGCGTTTTCAGCACGGCCTTTTAATTTCCAGCCGCGCAAGGCGGCCGAATGAGAGGTTTCGGTTCAAATAAATTAGGTAAAAATACCCAACCATTTCCAAGGTTCATTACCCAGCAAGGCGCATTACGCTCAACAACACATAAGCATTCATTAAGATGGCCGGCATACAATCTACTGAACCATTCCTTACCTCCATTCATGTTAAAAATTAAAGTCATCGCCGAACTCCTGGTTATTGGACTCCTTTGCGCCACCCCCGCCGCTTATGGAGAGGGTCCCGCTTTTGATGTCCGCCCGACACCCATCAAAACCCCACCACCAGAATACCCTTACTCACTGAGACGAGACGGCATTTCCGGGATCGTGGCGGTCAAAGTCGAGATCGACGAAAACGGAGCCGTAACCAACTGCTCAGTTACGAAATCAAGTAATTCAGGCTTCGATGACGCCGCGGTGAAAGCAGTGAAAACATGGAAGTTCAAGCCTGCGCAAAAAGACGGCTCTCCGGTCAAAATCAGCCTGGTCATCCCGATCAAGTTCAACATCGAAGAATCGTAATCTTCGGCCGGAACGGCTTTAAACTCAGACCGCACCCGAACCGTGCGGTCTTTTTATTTGGCCGATCAGAACACCCACGCCAGACCCAAGCGTATCCAAAGTGGTATGACAAGTATGCCTGCGGCCGTCGTGCCAATCACCACGCGCACAGCCGTGAGCGGGTGACCTCCGTAGTGCTTGGCGATCACGATCAGCAAAATGCCCGACGGCATCGCACCTTCGACGATGATGATGCGCTTCAATTCAGGCGTGCATGGAAGAAATTTTGCCACGAGCAGATAAAGAACCGGGAAGACGGCCAGACGCAGCAGACACGAAATCAGCGACACGCGGGGCTCAAAAAGCGAACGCGGTTGCCCGAGAAATTGCTCCAGCACTCCACCGATCAGCATCAGGCCGAGCGGAATCGCGCACACCGCACTCTGATGAATTGTCACCGTCACCACAGCCGGCAGGTGCGGAGCGACGCGCAGGAGATTGCCCGCGACCGAAAGGATCAAGGCCACCACCGGCGGGTTAATGAGCTTCTTCCAACCCTCGCGCCATGAAAGGCCCGAAAGCACAAAGATCCCCACCGTCCAGATGGAGGCTTCGCAGCCAACGTTGTGCACCAGCAACAATCCCACGCTGTCCGCGCCAAACATCGCGGTCATAAGCGGAATCGGGATATAACCGTAATTGTTTATGCCCACGGCGAACGCAAAGGTGCGCAAGCCCTCGCCTTTTTTCAGCCCGATCGCCCGCGCGACCGCCAAACCAAGCACGATACACAAAGACATCAGCCCGAAGCCGGTGAGCGGCGCCAGAAAAAGATTCGACGGCTCGCGGAGCGCCTCGTTATTGAGGACATTGTCGAGAATCAGGCACGGATAGAGAAAGTTCACCACCACCTTGAGCAGGCTGGAGTCAGCCTCCTCTGTGAGCCACGACAGCCGGCGCAGCCCCACGCCGATCGCGATCAGCGCGAAGACCGGCAGGATAAGAAGCAGGATCTCCCAGTAGGACATCATGACGACGAACCAACGGCCATCGCCTGACCGGCCAGCCAGCCGGTGGTCCAGGCTGCCTGAAAGTTAAAACCACCCGTCACACCGTCGATATCCAGCACCTCGCCGGCGAAAAACAATCCCGGCCGCACGCGGCTCTGCATGGTCTTGAAATCGACCTCGCCGAGTTTCACGCCGCCACAAGTCACAAATTCCTCCTTGTTCATGCTCTTGCCGTTCACCTGAAAAACGCCGGCGGCGACCTGCGTCGCGATGGCACCTGCCGCCTGGTTCGACAAATTGCTCCAGATCGTCGTCGCAGGCACGCTCGCCGCCACCAGCAGGCGATCCCAGAGGCGTGACGGCAACGAAAACGGATTCCACGTGCCAACTTGTTTGCGGGCGTTGGCCGCACGCGCAGCAGCCAGATCGGCACGGGCCTGATCGACCGTGCGTCCGCCCAGCCAGTTGACCGTGAGCGGGAATCTATAATCCACGCCCTGCAGCGAGCGCGCACCCCAGGCCGAAAGCCGCAGGATCGCCGGCCCGCTCATGCCCCAGTGCGTGACCAGCAGCGGGCCCGATTCGCGTAGTTTAAAATCCGATACAGTAACAACAGCATTCTCAACCGCCAGTCCGGCCAGCTCCTTGAGGCGCGGGTCGTCGACATGAAACGTGAAAAGCGACGGCACTGGCGACTCGATCGTATGACCGAGTTTCTGTGCAAGTCCAAGGCCACCGGCCATCTTGCCGCCACCTGTCGCGATCAACAGACGGTCGCAACCTACCGTCTCGCCGCCCGTGAGCGTGAGCAAAAAACCGCCACCTTCCGGCAAAGCCTGCACGTCAGTGACGCCGCAGCCTGTGCGAACTTTTACGCGAGCCTTTTCGGCCGAGCGCACCAGACAATCCACAATCGTTGCCGAATCATCCGTTACCGGGAACATCCGGCCGTCGTCCTCGGTTTTAAGTTCCACCCCGCGCGCCTCGAACCACGCAATCGTGTCGCGTGGCTGCCAGCGTGAAAACGGGCCGAGCAATTCGCGTCCGCCGCGCGGATAACGTTTCACCAGCTCGCGCGGCTCGAAGCAGGAATGCGTGACGTTACAACGCCCGCCGCCGGAAACGCGCACCTTTGCGAGGAGATTGGCGGTCAACTCGTACATGAGCACCTCTGCTTCGGAGTTCACCTCAGCCGCGGCGATTGCGGCAAAAAATCCGGCAGCACCGCCACCGGCGACAATAATGCGAAGTTTGCTCATGAGCCGCCATGCTGCGCGCCGTGCTCGCGCGTGTCCAAAAATAAAAAACGCCGGCCCGAAAAGGACCGGCGTCGAAATACAACAACTACTTACGGCTTATTCCTTGGGCTTTTCGCCCTTTTCCTTGCGCGGGCCACCGGGGCCGCCAGGACCACGCTCATCCTTCATATCTTCGAGTTTCTTTAGCTGTTCAGGGGTAAGGATGGGTTTAATCTGCGCATTGTGAGCCTGCATGATCTCACGAATCTTCGGACGTTTTGCCTCACGATCAAGGGAGGCATCATCCATAACCGCTTTGATGGC
>Ga0302323_100003781_pt1 | contig 12313 bp, 8 predicted proteins | sample Fen_T0_3_FD_201950 | JGI IMG/M metagenome (GOLD analysis project Ga0302323, IMG submission 201950) | Peat permafrost microbial communities from Stordalen Mire near Abisko, Sweden - Fen_T0_3 | ecosystem: Environmental > Terrestrial > Soil > Wetlands > Permafrost | place: Sweden: Abisko... | reverse complement strand
GAAATCCGGTGATGCGTGAGGTAGTCGATCAGCGTCGTGCCAAAGGTTTTCTTGAACAGGCTCATCGCATAGTTCGGATGGAGTCCGACCTCTTTGCCAATCTGGTCAACCGTGAGTGGTTCCGTATAGCGTTGCGCGACAAGGCATGCCATCTGCTCGACTTTGTTTAGACCGCCGTCGTGCAGCTGAACCGAGCGCTGACGAGCTTTCGGCGGCACCCCAGCCGTGCCCGGTTGTGGTTGGGCAAACGCCATTCGTTTTAACCGAGCCTCTATTTCTAACATGACGACTTGCGCCATCTCTTTCTTCGTTTTTCGCAAGTCATCCTCCCATTGCTCGAAAAGCCCGCGATCCGATCTGTGCCGAACCGTCGTCGGTTCACAAAGCACCTCGCCCCGCAACAAAGGCTGCGCAAAATGCTCGGGCAGCTGAAACTGAAGAAACCACGCAAAGGGTATCGTCACCACGAAATACTCAGTTTTTGTGCCGTATTCCAAAATCTGATGCGGTATCGCCGCCCAAAATACCGATAGGCGCCCCGCCTCGATTCGCACTTTCCGTCCGCCGAGCAAATAGGTCACCCAGCCCGAATCTAGCAGATTAAGTTCGACCTCGTTATGATGATCCGGTCGGCGCATGGGCGAAGGATTCCAGCGGACGCAGGTGAGTCCATAAGGCGTGAAATCCGGGCGATTAGGGTCAAATGAAACCATGAGACGTTTCTTAGGATACTGGGATAAACAGCTGTAAACTGGGAGGAAATGCGTAAAAAGTCACACTATATTTGAGCCCGCCCCCCACACGGCTTAGGCAGCCAATTTCTTTGTTATTACCTTTGATACATGCGTTCTACCAAATTCTCTATAGGCGTTATCTTCGGCAACCGCGACTTTTTCCCCGACCATTTGGTTACCGAAGCTCGTGCTGAGCTCTCAAAACTATTCGCTGAACTCGGTGTTCAAGCGATCATGCTTAGCACCGAAGATTCGAAACTCGGCGGTGTCGAAACTCACGCTGAAGCACGCAAGTGCGCCGATCTTTTCCGCAAGCACAACGACGAAATCGCCGGCGTGCTCGTCTGCTTGCCCAACTTCGGTGACGAGAAAGGCGTAGCTGACACGTTGAAATTCTCCGGCCTCGACGTCCCTGTACTCGTGCAAGGATACCCCGACGATCTCGATCGGCTCGACGTCGTGCGCCGCCGTGATGCTTTTTGTGGAAAAATTTCCGTCTGCAATAATCTTCGCCAAGCAGGCATCGCCTATTCACTCACAACGAAACACGTCGTCCGCCCAACTGATCCGACGTTCCGCGCGGATATGGCGAAGTTCATTAGCGTATGTCGCGTAGTTCGTGGCCTGCAGAATGTCCGCATTGGCGCCGTCGGTGCGCGTCCTGGCGCCTTCAATACGGTTCGTTACAGCGAAAAAATTCTCGAGAAAAACGGGATCAGCGTCACCACGGTCGACCTCTCAGAAATCATCGGCCAAGCCGCCAAACTCGAAGCCGATCATAAGCGTGTCGTCGCCAAAACCGACGAAATTCGCGCCTATGCCAACTCCACCGCAGTGCCCCCCGCAAAACTGGTTCAGATGGCCCGCCTCGGCGTGGTCCTCGACGATTTTGTCGCCGCGCAACAACTGGATGCCACCGCCATTCAGTGCTGGACATCATTGCAGGCCAATCACGGATGCAACGTCTGCACCAGCATGAGCATGATGAGCGAGGCCATGTTACCTAGCGCCTGCGAAGTCGACGTCACTGGCGTCCTCACTATGTACGTGATGCAGCTCGCTTCCAACACGCCAAGCGCACTCGTTGATTGGAACAACAACTACGGGACAGATCCAGACAAGTGCGTGCTTTTCCATTGCGGGAATTGGGCAAAAACTTTCTTGCCCGACATCAAAGTCCTCAATGCCCCCATTCTTGGATCGACCCTCGGCGTCGAAAATACCTGGGGCGCACTCGATGGTCGTACGACCGCCCGTCCGCTCACGTACGGTCGTATCACGACCGACGACTGTGCAGGGGTCATGCGAGCTTACGTTGGCGAAGGCGAGCTCACTAATGACGAACTGAAAACTTTCGGCAACCGCGCTGTCGCCCGTGTACCGAAGCTGCAAAAACTCATGCGTCACATCTGCCGCGAGGGATTCGAACATCATGTCGTGATGAACGGCTCGCATACTGCTGACGTCCTCGCCGAAGCGTTTCAGAATTATCTCGGCTGGGAGACCTACCACCACGAACCACGCGAAGAGTAGTCGATCAAGCATTCGCATTTTTCACGTTTCGCCGTTTTCTTCTTTTCCCATGCTGACCGACCAGCAGCTTGTTCTCAAATCGCTTCGTTATCGACGCAAGATCATCGAGGTGATCAAACACGTCGGCGCCGGCCATACTGGCGGCGATCTCTCCTGTACCGACATCCTAAACGTACTTTATAATCGGATACTGCGTGTTTCGCCCGCCACCTTCGTTGATCCGAAACGCGACCGCTACGTCCAAAGCAAAGGTCATTGCGCCGAGGCACTCTTTACTGTGTTGGCCGATCGAGGTTTCTTTCCCGAAGCCGATCTACTGACTATGTGTCAGTACCAATCTCATTACGTTGGTCATCCGACTCGCCACGTCGCCGGGGTTGAGCAAAATACCGGCGGCCTCGGCCACGGTTTGCCGATATGTGTAGGTATGGCTATTGCCGGCAAGCTCGACAACGCAGACTACAGAGTTTTCACGTTGCTCGGTGATGGTGAACTCGCTGAAGGCTCAAACTGGGAGGCCGCGATGGCCGCTGCACACTACAAGCTCTCCAATCTCACAGCCATCATCGACTGCAACACGCTCCAGATTTCCGGCCGTACTTGCGATGTAATGAACAACGAGCCGCTCGCGGAAAAATTCGCCGCCTTCGGCTGGGCCGTGCGCACCGTCAACGGTCATGATTTTAACGAACTTACCGCTTCACTCCAAGCACCGCTCGCCTCCGACAAGCCCTCTATTGTGATCGCCCAGACAATCAAAGGCAAAGGCATCACCTACATGGAAGATGTGGCGAAATGGCACCACGGTGTACCTACCGACGAAGAATACAGACAAGCCCTCGCTGAACTCGATATGGCGATCGCGCTACAGGAGGGAGCCGCCAAATGAGTGCACCTGCTCCCTCGATGTACAGCGACGCTGCAAAAAAAACAGCGGATAAACTCGGCCTGAAAATGGGTCGAACCAACCTCGACGAATTTGCCTCCACGCTGCAGGCGCTCGCTCAGGCCAATCGCAACGTCCTCGCCGTCACCAGCGATTCCCGCGGTTCCGGTAAGCTCGCGCCCTACGGCAAAGCGTTACCGAACCAAATTATAGAGATAGGCATCGCCGAACAAAATCTCGTTGGCGTTGCCGCTGGCCTCGCTTCCTGTGGGAAAACAGTCTTCGCCGTTTCGCCCGCCTGTTTCCTCACAGCACGTTCGCTCGAGCAGATTAAAAACGACGTCGCCTACTCTGACAATCCCGTGACGCTCGTCGGCATCAGCGCCGGTGTGAGTTATGGTGCGCTCGGCACCACCCATCATTCACTGCACGATTTGGCCGTTCTCCGCGCGATCAACAATCTCACCATCGTCGCACCCGCCGATAACTTCGAAGCTCGTGAAGCCGTGAAGGCCGCCGCAGCCGCGAAGCATCCCGTCTACCTGCGCTTCGGCAAGTCCCCGCTCTACGATTTGCCCACGACCGAACCTTTCGCTTTCGGCAAGGCTCGCATTTTACACGAAGGAACAGATCTCGCGTTTATCGCTACTGGCGAAACTGTCGTGCACGCACTACTCGCCGCCGCGCATCTCGAACAGACTGCTGACCTACGTTGCCGTGTCATCAGCATGCCGACGGTGAAACCGCTCGATACCGAGGCTATTCTTCAAGCGGCACGGGACTGCGAAGCCGTTGTCACCGTAGAAGAACACATGGTCTGCGGCGGGCTCGGAGAGGCTTGTGCTGGCGTGATCGCACAGTCCGGCATTCCCGTGCATTTCCGCATCGTCGGCATCCCAGACGAATACACGGTGACCGGCAGCCAAGCTGACATTTTCCGCCACTACGGCCTGACGATGGAAGGCCTGGCGGATACCGCTAAAAAGCTCCTCGGTCGCTAAGCTCTCCTGCTGCCCCATCCCATGCCTTGCATCCTCGCTGTTGACCAAAGCACTTCGGCCACCAAGGCGCTGCTCTTCGATCAAACCGGTCGTGCGATCGACAAAGAATCACGCGAGCACCGGCAGATCTATCCGCAGCCCGGTTGGGTCGAGCACGATGCTGAGGAAATTTGGCAGAATACGCTCACCACGCTCCGCGCCATCACCACCCGCCAGCCTGAACTCGTTCGTGACGCCGTTTGCCTGAGCATCACTAATCAGCGCGAGACCATCGTCGTGTTCTACCGCAAAACCGGCCGGCCACTGCACAACGCTCTCGTGTGGCAAGATCGTCGCGGCGACCCACTCTGTGCCGAACAATTTAAACGGGGTAAAGAGTCCGCGATTCACGCCCGCACCGGCCTCAAACTCGACGCTTATTTCTCTGGTTCCAAACTCCAATGGCTCGTCCGCAACAACGCTGATCTCGCCAGCAAACTCGCCTCTGGCGAAGCCCTCATTGGCACGATCGACGCGTACCTCATCTACCGGCTGACCAATGGCGCCGTTTTCGCCACCGACTCGACCAACGCCAGCCGTACACTGCTTTTCGACATCGATAAACTTCGCTGGGATGACGAACTTTGTTCCTGGTGGCAGGTTCCTATCAAGGCGCTACCCGAGGTGCGCGACAGCTCAGCGCGCTTCGGCGAAACGACGCTCGACGGTGCACTGGAAAAGCCGCTGCCTATCTGCGGTGTCATGGGCGACTCGCAAGCCTCGCTCTTTGCTCAGCGTTGTTTTCAGCCCGGCTCAGCCAAGGTAACCTTCGGCACGGGTTCGTCGGTGTTGTTAAACGTCGGTCCGAAGATGAAGCTCTCGCAGCACGGTGTCGTCACCGCGCTCGCTTGGGTGCTTGGCGGCGTGCCGACCTACGCTTTCGAAGGCATCATCATCTCGTCGGCCGCTACGCTTTCGTGGTTGCGCGAACAGCTAGGTCTCTTTGAAAACGTCGCCGAACTCGACCGTCTGGCGCTCGAAGTCGAAAGCAACGACGGCGTTTACCTGGTGCCCGCATTTTCTGGTCTGGGCTTACCCTACTGGCGACCAGCGGCGCGCGCCGCCATCGTAGGCCTCAGCGCCCATAGCAACCGCCGTCACGTTGCCCGCGCTGGTATTGAATCAATTGCTTACCAAATCTGCGACGCACTCGACGCGATGCGCGCCGAAGCCGGAGTCACGCTGAAAGCTTTGCACGGCGACGGTGGCACCACGGCCAATAAATTTCTCATGCAGTTCACCGCCGACCTTACCGGCGTGGATTTGCGCATTTCTACGATGGCGGATTGCTCGCCACTCGGTGCCGCTCTCGCCGGCATGCTCGGCCTGGGCATTTATCGGTCTCTCGACGAAATCGCCTCGCAGTCCCGAGAAGAGATTCTATACCGGCCTATCATGGCCCCCGCCGAAGCCCAACACGTCCTCGCCGGCTGGCAACGCGCCGTTCGTCAAGTGCTCCCGCAAAACTGATCTGCTGCCATGCCCTCAGCTCGCTCCGTCCTTTTAGTTTTTTTCGCCCTTTTCGTGTTATGTTTCTCCACGTACGCGGGCGAAAAGTCACTCATCAATACAACGCGTTCGCCCTACGCGAAAATGTACATGGTCGACCTCTCCGACGTGAAATGGAACGGTGGACTCTGGGGTGAACGTTTCGATGTTTGCCGCACGACGATGGTTCCCCATCTCTGGGAAATCTTCCGCGATCCGAACGAAAGCCACGCGTGGGATAACTTTCTTATGGCCGCCGGACTCGGTGAAGGTCGCGGCGACGGTAAACCCCACGGTCCGCCGTTTAACGACGGTGATTTTCTCAAATGGCTTGAAGCGCTTGCCCAAATTTATGCCGTCACCCGCGATCCGGCGATCGACGCGCAAATGGACCAGATCATCGCCGTCGTTGCCAAGGCCCAGCGCGATGACGGCTACCTGCACACGCAGAAAATCATCCCACAGCGCCGCGGTGAGGCAGGTGACAAAGCGAAGGAGTTTGAAGATCGTGAACACTTTGAAACCTACAATATGGGCCACCTCATTACGACGGCCTGTATTCACTATCGCGTTACGGGTAAGACCACGCTTCTCGACTGCGCGAGAAAGGCGGCTGACTATATCGACCGCCTGTGTAAGGCTGCGCCCGCCGATCTCGCTCGCAATGCCATCTGCCCGTCTCACTACATGGCAGTGGTTGAGCTTTATCGCACCACGCACGAGCCCCGCTATCTTGCACTCGCCAAGCAGCTCATCGAAATTCGCGGTCTCGTGGACAGCAAAGACGGCTCGGATCAGAATCAAGATCGCACGCCTTTCCGCGAAACATTCGAAGCTGTCGGCCACGCTGTACGCGCAAATTATCTGTACGCCGGCGTTGCCGATTTGGTGGCCGAAGACGGAGATCAGACCCTCTTTAAGCCGATCGACGCGATCAGCCACGACGTCGCCGAACAAAAACTTTATATCACTGGCATGACCGGTGCGCTCTATGATGGTGCTTCGCCCGACGCGGCGGAGAACAACCTTTATCCTCAGATCAAAACCACGCATCAGGCCTATGGTCGAGATTACCAACTGCCAAATCTCACCGCCTACAACGAGACCTGCGCCACGATCGGCTACGCCATGTGGACTTGGCGCATGCTGGAACTCACCGGCGAGGCGCGTTACGCGGATCTTTTTGAGCAATCGCTCTACAACGGCGTTCTTCCCGGCATCAGCCTCGACGGAAAAGCGTATTTCTACGTCAATCCGCTCCGAAAATCCGCGGATTTCAAATGGCCGATGCGGTGGTCGCGCACTCGCGTGGCGAATATTCCCTCGTCCTTCTGCTGCCCGCCCAATCTCGTCCGAACCATCGCTGAGGCACACAACTACGTGTATTCGCTTTCTCCCGACACGCTCTGGATCCACCTCTACGCGGCCAATACCTTGGATACCGCTTGGACCGACGGCAGCCGTATCAAACTAAAGGAGGAAACTGATTATCCGTGGGACGGTGCGGTTAAGATCACCATCGCCGAGGCGCCCGCACGTCCGATCATGCTAAAACTCCGCATTCCAGGCTGGTCGCATACCGATGACGTCACCTTAAGCATCAACGGTCATCCTGCTGAAAGCAGGCCAACACCCGGAAAATATTTAGAAATCAAACGAGCATGGAAAGCCGGCGACACCGTGGAACTTGTCATGACTTTCAAGCCCGTTCTCTTGGAGGCGAATCCTCTCGTCGAAGAAACTGCTAATCATGTCGCCGTGAAATACGGCCCGCTGGTCTACTGCCTCGAAGGCGATGATCTGCCCGAAGACGTTCACATGAGCGATGTCGCGCTTTCGATGTTTGGCGAAAAGCCCGCTTTCCAGATCCAGCACGAAACCATCGCTAGCTCCAAAGTGCTCACTCTGTCCACGAAAGCGCTCGACTTACACCGCAACACTTGGAACGCAGCGACTCTCTACCGCGAAGCTGGCACCAATAAACCCCACGAGATTCGCATCAAACTCGTTCCCTATTTCGCCTGGGGCAATCGCGGCGACACTGACATGACCGTCTGGCTACCCGCACGCTAACTTCACCACATACCTGTTTTCAAATGAGCACCCCCCAAAAAAATGCCTCGCTCGTCGAACGTCTCGACGCGCTCTACGAATATGACCGCCAGCCGGTCACGGAGAAAAACCTGCATGGCTGGAAAATCTTCTGGGCCACCTTCGCAGGTGAACACATTGCCGGCACCGAATTTGTTATCGGACCACTGTTCGTCATGCACGGTTGTACAGCCACGGACGTTCTGCTCGGTTTGTTGATCGGCAATTTCCTCGCCGTCCTCAGCTGGGCTTTCGTTTGCGCCCCCATCGCAGTGAAGACCCGCCTCACGCAGTACTGGCAGTTGCGCAAACTCGGCGGGCCGTGGCTCACCGTAGCCTACAGCGCGGTCTTCGGCGTAATCATGTGTGTGCTCGCGGGAGCAATGTTGCGGGTCTCGATGACTTCGATCGCTCTGCCCTTTGAAAGATTTTTCGCCGACCCGGGAATGACCGCCGGAATTTTGCCCGGTTGGATGTGGATCATCCTAGCGGTGGTTGTAGGTTCGGTCATCGCGATCTTAGCCGTCCTTGGCTTCGAAGGCATGGCCATTTTTTCAAAAATGTCGGCGCCTTGGATGGTAATCGTGTTCTTCATCGCCGCGATCGCCACGTTGCCGTCGCTCGGCTGCCATTCGCTCAGCGATTTCTGGCACATCGCCAATGAGAAAATTTGGACCGGCCAAGTCGCCCAGGGCATGGGTAGGTTCACCATCTGGCACGTCATTGGATTCTCCTGGCTTTGCAACATGCCCCAGCACATCGGCATGGGCGACATGACGATCCTGCGTTACGCTAAAAAATGGCAGATGGGGTTCTGCTCCTGTGCAGGCATGTATCTCGGCCACTATTGCGCATGGATCGCCTCAGGTATTCTTTGCGCCGCCGCTATCCAGGCTGGGATTGCGACCGATCCGGGCCCGATCGCCTATCTCGGGGCTGGCTTTACGGGCGCCATCTGCGTCGTTGTCGCCGGTTGGAACGTTGCGAGCCCGACGCTTTACCGCGCAGGTCTTGCCCTCCAAATCACCACACCTAACTGGAGCCGCTGGCGCGTCACGCTCGTCGTGGGAGCCGTCATGATCGTCTGCGCCTGTATTCCCGCAATCATCAAACATCTCGATCTGCTCGTAACAACTAACGCTCTTTTGCTGGTGCCGCTGGGTGGATTTATTTTTATCGATATCTGGCTTTTCCCTAAGCTCGGCCTTCAACCCAATATAGCCGAAAAAACCGGCTCTTTGATCAGCTGGCCCGCTGCCGTCGCGTGGATCGCCGCCACCTGTTTCTCGATCGCCGCGTTCATCTACAAAGACTGCGATCCGATCTTTCCAATTTTCCTCGTGCTTCCTGAATGGGCCGTAGCGGTCGTCCTCTACATCCTTTTCAGTTTTATTCAGCAGCGCTCGGCTCCCGTCACCCAAACCGTCAACGCCTGAGTCATCATGAAGATTATTCTCAAATATATCTCGTTCGCCGCACTCATCGCGATGCTCTATGCCTCGATCAGCGTCTTCCGCGGCACCATGCCAAAAGAAACTTATCACGTCTGGGCACTCGTTGGCACGGTTATCTGGTTCGTCACGGTGCCGTTCTGGATGAAACGTAGACTGCATCATTAAAATATAATAGCCGGGCGTTGCGGATCGCGACGTCCGGCAGTTTCGTCAGTTTTCTTCAGGCAATTCTCTTTTCCGCATGTCTTCCGAACTTTGCGTCGTCCACTTGCGCTGTGAATACCTCGTCAACCCACTTGGAATTGACGAACGCGTTCCCCGTCTGAGCTGGCAGCTCGAATCCGCTCGCCGCGGCGCACGTCAAGTCGCGTACCACATCATCGTAGCCAGTACACCGGAAAACCTCGCTGCTCGCAAAGGTGATCTCTGGGACAGCGACCGCGTCGAAAGCAACCAGACGACTCACATCGCTTACGCTGGCGCGCCGCTGCGTTCGCGACAGGTTTGCCACTGGTCCGTCGAGGTCTGGGACGAAACCGGAAACAGTACTAAATCTCACGCGGCAATTTGGTCGATGGGTCTGCTCGAAAAAACCGACTGGTCCGCGCGCTGGATCGCCGCCAATCCCCAAATTATAAGCCGAGACTCCGGCTCCGTCGCACCAACACTTACAGAACCTGGTACTCCCGCCCTCTTCCGCAAAGAGTTTGAAATTCCTGGCACCATCAAGTGCGCCACAATCTACGCCAGCGCTCGCGGTCTCTTCGAATTTCGCGCCAACGGCCAGCGCGTCAGCGAAGACCTCTTCGCGCCAGAGTGGACCGATTACGACAAACGTATTCATTACCGGACCTACGACATCACTCCGCTACTCACCCCCGGTCACAACGCGCTCGGCGCCACACTTGGCGATGGCTGGTGGTCTGGCTACGTCGGCTGGCAGGAAACGCGCTGCCGCTACGGGTCACTCGAGAACAGCTTGATCGCACAAATCGAGATCGAGCTCACTGACGGCAAACGCCTCACCCTGGTCACCGACGACTCCTGGCGTTGCGAGACCGGCCCGATCATCAGTTCCGATTTCATGATGGGCGAAACCTACGACGCTCGCCGCGAGCGTACCGGCTGGGATGTGCCGAATTTTGAATCTCCAAATCACAAATCTGAAATTCATAATCCTTGGCTAGCCGCTCGTGAAGTCGCCGCGCCCACCGTTCCGTTGGTCGCACAGCGAGCCGAACCAGTGAGTATCACCGAGCTGCTCAAGCCCATCTCGCTCGCCGAGGTCAAACCCGGGGTCTTCATCTACGATCTCGCTCAAAACATTTCCGGCTGGGTCCGCCTTAAACTACCCAAGATGCCGACCGGCACACGTGTTGTTATTCGCCACAGCGAACGTCTCGGTGCCGACGGCACCCTCTACACCGAGAATCTCCGCCGCGCCAAAGCCACCGACGTCTACATCGCCCGAGGTGATGCCGCTGAAACTTACGAGCCACACTTCACTTTCCACGGCTTCCAGTACGTCGAACTTACTGGCTTTCCTGCCGGCGTGAAGCCCGACCTCACGACCGTCACTGGCTGCGCCATCAACTCTGCAACTCCGCCCGCCGGCCATTTCGAATGCTCCCACGGCGGCGTGAATCGCCTCTGGCTCAACGGCGTCTGGTCGCAGCGCGACAATTTCCTCAGCGTCCCCACGGATTGCCCGCAGCGCGACGAACGCCTCGGTTGGATGGGCGATGCGCAGGTTTTCCTCCGCACCGCATCGTACAACATGGATGTCGCTGCATTCTTCACCAAGTGGATGGTTGATATCGAGGATGCACAAACGCCCGAAGGCACTTTCCCAGACACCGCACCGCGCCTCCGCGAAGGCGAAAACTTTATCGGCCTCGGCAATTTAGGCGGTTCAGCCGGTTGGGCTGACGCAGGCGTGATTATCCCCTACACGATCTGGCGCGTTTACGGCGATCGCCGCATCATTGAGCGCCATTACAACGCGATGGTGAAATGGGTCGATTGGATCGCCGGTCACAACCCGAATGGTCTTCGCCTCAATCAACTCGCCAACAACTACGGCGACTGGCTCTGTATTCCGAGTGACACATCCTTCGGCACGCATTCGCCGATGAAAAACCTGCTCGCCACCGCCTACTGGGCCGACGACTGCACGAAGCTAGCGCGCGTCGCCCGTGAACTCGGTCGCAAAGCCGACACTCAACGTTTCCAAAAAATGTTTGAGCACGTCCGAACCGCTTTCCAGAAGGAATGGCTGCGTGCCGACGGACACATCATAACCGAAACACAAACCGGTTACCTCCTCGCACTCGCCTTCGACTTGCTTCCTCAAAATCTTCGCGCCGCAGCCACCGAGCACCTCGTCGCCAACATCCGCGATCTCGACTGGCACCTGAGTACCGGTTTCATCGGCATCAGCCATCTCAATCCACAGCTGACGCTCGCCGGTCGCGCCGATGTCGCCTACCGCCTGCTGCTACGCGACGATTATCCTTCGTGGCTCTATCCGGTAAAACACGGTGCAACCACGATCTGGGAACGCTGGAACGGCTGGACGCATCAGGACGGGTTCTTCAACCCGCACATGAATTCTCTCAATCATTACTCGCTCGGCTCGGTCGGCGAATGGCTTTATCGCCACGTCGCCGGCATTGAACTCGACCCCGATGTTCCTGGTTTCAAAAAGTTCGTCTTGCGCCCGTTCATAGGCTCAGGAATCGATCACGCCTGCGCCACCTATCGCACGCACCACGGCGAAATCGAAAGCTCGTGGAAACTCACGGGCGAAAAACTTACGTGGAAGATTCGCGTCCCGGCAAACACCACAGCCCGTGTCTATATCCCGAGCGAGCCCAACACTGATCTTTCGACCGACGGTCTCAAGCTTGTCGGACGCGAAGGCTGCTTCGCTCTCTGCGAAGCCCCCGCTGGCACTTACAATTTTACTAGCGTGCTCAAAGCTTAGCCCAAGCCACTCGCAGAGATGAAACCAGCAGCACTCGTTTTCCGTTGCGTGAAGCGAGCGCTTGTGAGTTTCGTCGCCGCGGTTGCCACGTTTCCCATCGG
>Ga0302323_100003780_pt1 | contig 12313 bp, 10 predicted proteins | sample Fen_T0_3_FD_201950 | JGI IMG/M metagenome (GOLD analysis project Ga0302323, IMG submission 201950) | Peat permafrost microbial communities from Stordalen Mire near Abisko, Sweden - Fen_T0_3 | ecosystem: Environmental > Terrestrial > Soil > Wetlands > Permafrost | place: Sweden: Abisko... | reverse complement strand
CGCCCAGCCCCGCAACTCGATCATCGCCAGCGAGACGAGGACCAAGAGCGCCATGCCCCAGTGGAATGCGCGGGCGACGCCGCCGTACGTCGCCGTTGAATTGCGAGCGTTCATGGAGCAGCTTTCGATGGGCACAATGCGATGCGGGCATTGTAATGGATGCATCGGCCGCCCGCGCGGCGCGCATTCCCATGGTGGAATGTCGCGCCGCGCTCGATTCCAGCGACGCATCGCGTGCCGGAAGCCCTCATGCTAAGGCGGACGCATGACACCGCCATGACGCCGCGGTCACGTTGCCGCTGCCGAACGACAGCATTGCCATTCAGGCTTTGGCGAAAGAGATCTGGCCGGCCTTTTCCCTGACGTGGACCGTATCGCCCGGCCCATAAACGCCGGACAATATTTCCTTCGCCAGCGGATTCTCGATCTGCTGTTGGATGGCTCGCTTCAGCGGCCGCGCGCCATAGACAGGATCGAAGCCGGCCTGCGCCACCAACTTCAACGCGGCGTCGGTGGCCACCATCTTGATCTCCATTTTCGCCAGCCGCGCTTCGAGCGCCTTCAGCTGGATCTTCGCGATGCTCGCGATCTGAGACTCGTCGAGCGGCGCGAACACGACGATCTCGTCGATGCGGTTGACGAACTCCGGACGGAACCCGGTCTTCACCTCGGCCAGAACGGCCATCTTGATCATGGCCGGGTCGTCGCCGGCATCCGTCATCTGCTGGATTCGCTGCGAACCCAAGTTGGACGTCATCACGATCACCGTGTTCTTGAAGTCGACGGTGCGCCCCTGGCCGTCAGTCAGACGGCCATCGTCGAGCACCTGCAGCAGCACGTTGAACACATCCGGATGCGCCTTCTCGATCTCGTCCAACAGGATCACCGAATACGGCTTGCGGCGCACGGCCTCGGTCAGGTAGCCGCCTTCCTCGTAGCCGACGTAGCCCGGCGGCGCGCCGATCATCCGCGCGACAGAATGCTTTTCCATGAATTCGGACATGTCTATGCGGATCAGTGCGTGGTCCGAGTCGAACAGGAATTCCGCGAGCGCCTTCGTCAATTCGGTCTTGCCCACCCCCGTCGGTCCAAGGAACAGGAACGATCCGTAGGGACGGTTGGGATCGGATAGCCCGGAACGCGAGCGGCGGATCGCATCGGCGACCAGTCGCACCGCTTCGTCCTGCCCGACGACGCGCGTGTGGATCTTGTCCTCCATCGCGAGCAGTTTGTCGCGCTCGCCGGACATCATCTTCGAAACCGGGATGCCGGTGGCGCGCGAAACGACTTCGGCGATCTCTTCGGCGCCGACCTGCGTGCGCAGCAGCTTGGGCGCCTTCGCCTCTTCGCTGGCGAGCGCCTTGTCGGCCTTCTTCAACTGCGCCTCGAGCTGCGGCAGCTTTCCATATTGCAGCTCGGACATCTTCTGCCAGTCGCCACGGCGCTTGGCGTCGTCCATCGCGAGCTTGATCTTGTCGATCTCCTCCTTGATGTGCTGCGAGCCAGCGACCTGAGCCTTCTCCGCCTGCCACACCTCGTCGAAGTCCGCGTATTCGCGCTCGAGCTTCTTGATCTCCTCGTCGATGTGTGCCAGGCGCTTCTTCGATGCCTCGTCCTTTTCCTTTTTGACGGCTTCGCGCTCGATTTTCAGCTGGATCAGCCGGCGGTCGAGCTTGTCCATCGCCTCCGGCTTGGAGTCGATTTCCATTCGAATGCGGGCGGCGGCCTCGTCGATCAGATCGATGGCCTTGTCCGGCAGGAAGCGATCGGTGATGTAGCGGTGTGAGAGTTCCGCGGCGGCGACGATGGCCGGATCGGTGATGTCCACGCCATGATGGATCTCGTAGCGTTCCTGCAGCCCGCGGAGGATGGCGATGGTGGATTCCACCGACGGCTCGTCGACCATCACCTTCTGGAAGCGGCGTTCGAGGGCAGCGTCCTTTTCGACATACTTGCGGTATTCGTCGAGCGTGGTGGCGCCGACGCAATGCAGCTCGCCGCGGGCCAGCGCGGGCTTGAGCATATTGCCCGCGTCCATCGCGCCCTCGGCCTTGCCGGCACCGACCATCGTGTGCAACTCGTCGATGAAGACGATCGTCTGGCCCTCGTCAGCCGCGATGTCCTTCAGCACGGCCTTCAGGCGCTCCTCGAATTCACCGCGATATTTCGTACCCGCCAGCAGCGCCGCCATGTCGAGCGACAGCACCCGCTTGCTCTTGAGCGTTTCCGGAACCTCGCCGTTGACGATGCGCTGCGCCAAGCCTTCGACGATCGCCGTCTTGCCGACGCCCGGCTCGCCGATCAGCACCGGATTGTTCTTGGTGCGACGCTGCAGGATCTGGATGGTGCGGCGGATTTCGTCGTCGCGGCCGATCACCGGGTCGAGCTTGCCTTCGCGCGCCCGCGCGGTGAGGTCTATCGTGTACTTGGTCAGCGCCTCGCGCTGGCCTTCGGCCTCCTGCGAATTCACGCCCGCGCCGCCGCGCACGGCCTCAATGGCGGCTTCGAGCGCCTTGCGGTTGAGGCCGGCTTCCTTCGCGATGCGACCGGTGTCGTCCTTGTCTCCCGTCAAAGCAAGCAGGAACAGTTCGCTGGCGATGAACTGGTCGCCGCGCTTGGTGGCTTCCTTGTCGGTCAGGTTGAGGAGGTTGTTGAGGTCGCGCGATACCGTGATCTCGCCCCCTTGGCCCTCCACCTTGGGCAACCGGTCGATCGAGGCCTTGAGCGCCGCCTGCAGCTTGGGTACCTGGACGCCTGCGCGAGCCAGCAGCGACGTCGTGCCACCGTCCTCCTGCGCAAGCAGCGCCGCGAGCAGGTGCTGCGGCTCGATGAAGCCATTGTCATGGCCCAGGGCCAGACTCTGGGCGTCGGCGAATGCCTGTTGGAACTTGGTCGTCAGTTTGTCGAAGCGCATTGAATACCCCTTCAATTCGGAATTATTGGGTATATGGGGGATAACCCTTCGCTTTCAACGGGTATGAAGGGTCCGATTGGCTGCTGTTAAGCTCGGGGCGAGGCAACCCCGTAACCGACCGGAATCCGACCGCGCACCATGTCCCAGTCCGACCCCAATGCCACTCCCAAGCCGGGCGACCCACGCCCCGCGCCGAGTTTCCTGCGCGTTGTCCTGGCCGTGTTCTGGAGCTTTTTCGGCGTCCGGAAGGGCCGGGACCTCCTCGCCGACGCATCGAGCATCAAGCCGCAGCATTTCATCGTCGCCGGCCTCATCGGCGCGGCGTTCGTGATTTTTTCGCTGCTCATGCTGGTTCGCCTCATCATCAAGAGCACGGGGGCCTGAAGCCGGACCGACCGCCGATGGGCCACAGCATCGACATCCGGGAGGAAGCCGGGATACGGTACCTGCATTTCGGCACGGATTGGGTGCAGGGCGCGATGCGCCTGTCGAAGCCCAACCGCCTGGAACTATCCTACACGCAGGCGATGCTGGCGTTCCTGCTGTTCCGCCCGGCGCCGCGAAATGTCCTGATCATCGGCCTTGGCGCCGCGTCGCTGGTGCGCTGGTTCCGGCATGCGCTGCCGGATACGCACCTCACCGTCATCGAGATCAATCGCGACGTGATCGCCGCCGCCCACCAGTTCTTCCGGCTGCCGCAGGACGACGACCGGCTCGACGTCCAGGTCGGCGACGGTGTCCACTTCGTGCAGCAGACGGAACTCGCATTCGACGCGATCCTCGTCGACGGCTACGACCATCGCGCGCGCGCCGGCAAACTCGAATCGCTCGAATTCTACTGGGCCTGCCGCGCCCGGCTTGCACCGCAGGGGGTCCTGGTGTCGAACGTTTTCGGGCGCGTGCATGGGCATGGCCAGACCAAGCAGCACTTTCGCGACGTATTCGGAAACGGCGTCGTGCTGCTGCCGTCGCCGGACTCGAAGAACGTGCTGGTGAGCGCGTTCGTGGATCCTCCCGCGATCTGCATGGCCGCGGAGTTGCGCGATCGCGCTTCCGAATTGAAAGGGCGCTACGACCTGCCGTTCGTCAAGTGGGTGCACGCGCTGCAGCGCGCAAACACGCCAGAGACGCAGGCGCTGTTCCGCTAGCGCGGCCCGGCGCCGTCGGCCTCTAACCGGGTACGCACATGCCGACGCCGATGCCGGCGCCTTCGGGCACGAAGCCCTGGTCGATCATCTTCTGCCGTTCAGCCTGGCTGGTGACGAAACGGTGGTTCGGCCGCGTTGTCCCGTCGGTGTAAAGGGCGTTGATACCGTCGGTGGGCAGCGCGGCGTAGGTCGCCTGATCGACGAACGCGTAATTGACGGTTTCGCCATCGATGAACAGGAAACCCGCTCGCATCGTGTAGTCGGGCGGGATGAGACCCAACGAGGCGAAGCCCGGCGTTGCGATCAGAAACGAGCGGTTCGCCATATTGCTGCTCGGCAGGTCCTGTAGGAACACGAAACTGTATTGGGTCCTGCCCTGGGTGCTTGTGATGGCGTGGCCGGTGAGAAACGGTTCACCGTTATCGCCGAATTGCTCGGTCAGCACGATGAACTGGATCGAGCCGTCCGCGTTAGAAAATAGCTGTTGGATCCTCCAGTTATGGAAGGACGCAGGGGTGGCGGTGGCAAAGTGCGCGAAAAGCACCCCGAAGTCAGGCGCAGTAGATGTCTCATGGCGGCCTCCACGAGGGAATTCCGTGGCGAGCACGCGGGCATACGCGAGTTCGCGAATTCGCTCCCAAGCGCCAACAGCGAGTTGCTGCAGCTCATTCCGCACTCGGGTTTCGAAGAACGATCCGGAGCCTCCGGACGCTCACCGCCGAAAACGACGATCAAGGTCAAGCAGACCGTCGCAGCATGCCGCCAGCAATTCGTTCGTGCTTCAGGGACTGACGGCTGCGAGCGCTTCGGCGGCGGCGATGAGTTCCTGGTCGGTGGTGAGGATGTCGGGGCAGAACCTGAGATGGCGGCCCCGCGCATCGACGATCACGCCCGCAGCGTCGAGTTGCTTCGCCCAAGCTTCGGCACGGTCGTCGGCGACGACGACGAACGCGCCACGATCGTCGCTGCCACCCTGCGCATCGAAGCCGCGTTCGCGCAGCAGCTCGGCGAGGCGTTGTTGCGCGCCGAGCGAATGCGCGCGCAACCGCTCGACACCCATCGCCAGCGTGAACACCTGTCCGGCGCGCGCCTGGTAAAACGGCATTACGGGCGGCGTGGACTCCAGGAAAGCGTCGCCGCCCTCGCCATACTGCGGTGGGTCGGGGCGCGCGTACGCGAATGGATCTCGCTTGGCGAACCACCCGGTGTCGAGTGTGCGCAGCGAGCCGTCGAGGTGGCGCGGGTTGAGATACAGGAAACACGCACCCGGTCCGCCCCTCAGGTACTTGTAGCTGCCGCCGACGGCGAAGTCGACGTCGAGCGCGGTGACATCCACCGGAAATACGCCGAGCGCGTGATAGACGTCGAGCAGCAATTGGCCTCCCGCGCGGTGCGTCGCGGCGACGATGTCGGCGAGGTTGGCGAGTCGCTGTCCCGTTGAAAAGATCACCTGCGATACGACGACGAGGTCAGCGTGCGTGCCGATGGCGGCAACGATGTCCGCGGTGTCGAACGTGCCGCCTTCGCGCGGCTCGACAAGGGTGAGAGCGATACGCCCGCGCCGCGCATACTCGCGCAGGATCACGTCCAGCGAATCGAATTCGCCTCTTGTGGCGACGACGCGCGGAACGCTGTCGCAGGTGTTGAGGATCGCGCGCAGCCCCTGCCCGGCGCTCGACTTGGGCACAACGCAGTCGGCGCGCGGCGCATGAAGCAGCAGCCCTAAGCGCCGCCGAAACGCCTGCATTTCGGCATCCCAGTCCTCCCATGCGGTGCCCATGCGGGCGTACCACGCCGCCATGCCTTCGCGCACGTCGTCGTCGACGGCGTCAAGCGGACGTCCAAGCGAATGGTTGGCGAGGTAGACGCGGTCGCGGAACGCAGTGCGCACCCGTGAAAACAACGGCGCGACATGGCGCTGCAATACAGGTTCGGTCAGCGCGCCCGATCCCAACGCCGCCACGGCAGCTTCAATCGGATGTGTGTGCTGCGACGGGGGCGCCGCCATGCGTTCAGCGTGCGCCGATGACGGTGCGCACGTCGATCAGTTCCGGGAAGAATGTCTGGTCGAGAGCCTTCTTGAGGAAACTCACACCCGAAGAACCGCCGGTCCCGGTCTTGTGGCCGATGATGCGCTCGACGGTCTTCATGTGCCGGAAGCGCCAAAGCTGGAAGCCCTCTTCGATGTCCACCAGCTTCTCGCACATGTCGTACGCGTCCCACCAGCGCTTCGGGTCGTCGTAGATGGCCTTGAAGACGGGGACGAGATCGGGATGCCGGACGTAGGGCTGCGTGAAGTCGCGCTCGAGGCATGCCAGCGGGACCGGCAAGCCGCGCCGCGCGAGCAGGCGCAGGAATTCGTCGTAGAGGGAGGGCGCGCGCAGCATCGCATCGAGTTCGGCATGCGTCGCGGCGTCATGCCGGAACACGTCGAGCATCCTCGCGCTCTTGTTGCCCAGCAGGAATTCGATCGCGCGATACTGCGCCGACTGGAAGCCGCTCGAACTGGCCAGCGCGGGTCGGAACGCCTCGTACTCGGATGGCGTGAGCGTCTCCAGCACCGCCCATTGCTCGAACAACTGCTTCTGGATGAGTTTCACCCGTGCCAGAATCTTGAAGCCCGCGTCCAGCGCATCGGCGCGGACGTTGTGGATCGCCGCCTGCAGCTCGTGGATCATCAGCTTCATCCACAGTTCCGACACCTGGTGCTGGATGATGAACAGCATCTCGTCGTGCCGCGCCGGCTGTCCGTTGCCGCCGGACAGCGGCACTTGCGCGGCCAGCAGGTGGTCGAGGCGAAGGTAGCCGCCATAGGAGAGGCGGTCCTTGAGGTCCGTGACGATGCCGGGTTCGAGATCGCGCGTGCTCATGATCGGGGGCAAGTATACGCGCCGGGCACACGGACAGACCCGTGGGCTCCAGACCGCGTCGCGCGCAAAAGCCGTTGTTCGTCCCGTGTGAACGCGATGGCGTTTGTTACCATTGACCGTCATGCCTTCCATTCCCAAACCGCATCGCCGATTCGCCGCGGCACGGGTCGTCTTGGTTGCCATGGCCGTGCTCGTCGGATGCGGCGAGCAAACGGTGCGCAAGCGCGGACTGACATTGGCCGAATGCCGGTTGCCGAACCTGTCGACGCCGGCCCAGTGTGGCGATATCGAAGTACCGGAGGACCGCAGCAAGCCCGACGGCCGCAAGATCAGGATCTTCGCGGCCCTGCTGCCCGCCAACACGCTGACGCCCAAACCGGACCCGCTGCTGATACTTGCGGGAGGACCGGGGCAGGCGGCCTCGACGCTCGCGCCGTTCGCGTCAAGGCTGAACGAAATCCGGCGTTCGCGCGATGTGATTCTGATCGACCAGCGGGGCGCCGGCCGCTCGACGCCATTGATCTGCGAAGCATTCAAGCCGCGCGACGAGGACGCGCGTGAGACGAATCCGGTGCCTCGCGCGACGGCATGCGCGGAGGAACTGCGTGCGCAGGGTGTGGACGCGGCGCAATACACGACCACGGCGTGGATCGCTGACCTCGAGGCGATGCGCGACGCGCTGGGCTATGCACAGTGGAACCTCTGGGGAGGAAGCTATGGGACACGCGTTGCCCAGGAATACCTGCGGCGTCATCCGGACCGCATACGCACCGTCACGCTCGACGCAGTAGTTCCGCCATCGATGATCAGCACGCTCGACGTCTGGCGCCCGCGGCAGGCGACGTACGACGCGGTGCTTCGCGCATGCGGCGAATCGCCGGCGTGCGGCAGCCGCCATCCGGATCCTTCCGCTTTGCTGGCGACGATCGCCACGACGTTGGGACCGGACGGACGCGACATCGACGCCGTCGATCCGCGCACCGGCAACGCGCAGCACCTGCACCTTACCTTCGACGGCGTGCTCGCGCTGCTGCAACCCCTGCTCTACGTTCCGGAATCGTCGAGTCTGCTGCCGGAAATGCTCGCACTTGCTGCCGCCGGCGATTTCGGTCCGCTGCTGGCGGCGACGCAGTCAATGAACACCAACCTGGCCGAGCAGCTTAATGCCGCGTTGCATTTTTCGGTCACCTGCGCCGAGGATGTGCCGCGCATCACGCCCGACATCCGGGAAGCCGCACTCGCCGGCCTGCCGACGCGCGGCATTGCGGACAATGTCATCGAGGTGTGCGACGTGTGGCCGCGAGGCAGCATGCCCGCGGACTTTGCCCAGCCCGTCGTCAGTAACAGGCCGGTGCTCCTCTTTTCCGGCGCGATGGATCCGGTCACACCGCCGGAACTCGGCGCGCTGGTAGCGAAGTCGCTGCCCAACAGCAGACACATCGTCGCCAGCGGCTACGGCCACATCGTGTCGCCCAATGTGTGTGGTCCCCGCCTGGTCGCGTCGTTCGTCGACGAGGCAGGCTTCGGCAAGCTTTCCGAATCCTGCATCGCCTATTTCGAGCGCAGCCGCGCGCCACCCCTTTGGCCGGACCGGCTGGAGCCCTGGCCATGATTCGGGTCGATGCGGTGTCCAAATCGTTCGGCAAGCGTGGCGAAGTGCACGCCGTGCGCGACGTTTCGTTCCTTGCGCCGGATGGCCAGATCACCGGTCTTCTTGGACCCAACGGCGCCGGCAAGACGACGCTGCTGCGCATGCTGGCCACGCTGATCGTGCCGGACGAAGGCGCCGCGACTGTCGGCGGGCTGGACGTCGTGCGCGACCGCTATGCGGTGCGCGAAGGCATCGGCGTGCTGTCGGATGCGCGCGGCATCTATCCGAGGCTCACCGCGCGCGAGAACATCCGCTACTACGGCACGCTGCACGGGCTCGCGGGCGCCGGGCTGGAGAACCGCATCGCGACATTGCTGCAAACGCTGGGGCTGGAAGCGCTGGCCGATCGCCGCACGCAAGGCTTCTCGCAGGGTGAGAAGATGAAGGTCGCCATTGCCCGGGCGCTCGTCCATGACCCTGCGACGATCCTGCTCGACGAACCCACCAACGGCCTCGACATCATGAGCGTGCGCGCGCTGCGCGAACAATTGCGGCTATTGCGCGGCGCCGGAAAGTGCGTGCTGTTCTCGTCGCACGTGATGCAGGAAGTCGCCGCGCTGTGCGACCGCATCGTGATACTCGGCGCGGGTCGGGTCGTCGCGGCGGGAACTGCGTCCGAGCTGATCACGTGGTCCGGCGCGGCGACGCTCGAGGACGCCTTTGTGGTGTTGCTCGGAACGGGCGAAGGCCTTGCCGCATGATTGCGCCCGACGTCCGTCCCCTAAGGCGCATTCTAGCCGTCGCGCGCAAGGAACTGGTCGATACGCTGCGCGACCAACGCACGCTGCTGGTGACGCTGCTGCCGGCTCTGATCGCGGGTCCGCTGGTGCTGATGCTGATGTTCACGGTCATCGCCAGCCAGCTGACCAAGGTACAGGAATTGAAGCTGCCCGCCGTGGGCCAGGAACACGCACCGGCGCTGGTGGCGTTCCTCGAGCGGCAGCAGGTCAAGCTCACCGCGGCGCCGGCCGATTACGAGGCAAAGATCCGCGGCGGCGAAATCGACGTGGTGCTGGTAGTCGACGATAAGTTCGAGAGCGACGTAGCCGAAGGCAAAGCCGGCACGGTCCGGCTGGTCTACGACCGCTCGCGCGACCGCGCGCAGGCGGCAATCCGCGAGGCCGAGTCGCTGCTACGCGCCTACAACAGGCAATGGGGATCGCAGCGGCTGCTGTTGCGCGGCGTCGCACCGACCGTCGGCAATCCTCTCAACGTCGACGCCATCGACCTGGCCACGCCGCAGCAAAGCGGCGCGTTCCTGCTGTTCTTCCTCGCGTACTATGGATTGTTCGCAGCGGTCATGGGCGGCATGGCGATCGCGCTGGACGTCACGGCAGGCGAACGCGAGCGCCAGTCGCTGGAACCACTGCTGACGACGCCGGCGCGACCGCTGGAACTCGTCCTCGGCAAGTGGCTCGCCGTCGTCGCATTCAACGCGGCGATCGTCATTGTCACGTTGAGCGGCTACTACCTGACGCTGCGCTTCGCGCCGTTGCCGGCGGTCGGCATTCCGTTCTTGTTCAGCGCACGCGAGCTGGCGTGGTTTCTGGTCGTCCTGTTGCCGCTGGTTGCGATGCTTCCCGCCGTGATGCTGTTCATGGGCTCGCGCAGCCGCACGTTCAAGGAAGCGCAAGCAAGCGTGTCGCTGGTGATCTTCCTCGTATCCATCATTCCGGTCGTCCAGCTGGTCCAGCAGAAGAAGGATCCGGATTGGCTGGTCTGGATTCCGGTATCCGGCCAGTTTTCGCTGCTGGGCAAGGTATTGCGTGGCGAAGGCGTGCCGCTGGCCCAACTCGCCGCTTCGTACGCCGTGCCGCTGGCGCTGACGGCCGGCGTGCTACTGCTGGTGACGCGCCTGCTCTCGCGCGAGTCGATACTGGCGGGCAAGTAGCGCGATCGTGGCAGAATCGCGCCATGCCGCGATCCAAGACAGCGAAGATAGCGCCGCCTGATGAAACGGCGGCCGCCACGATGATGGACACGCGCGAGGTCGCGGCCTACCTGCGGCTCAAGGAACGCCGCGTCTACGACCTCGTCCGCAGCAACACGCTGCCGCACATCCGTGCGACCGGCAAGCTGCTGTTCCCGAAGGCGCAGATCGACGCGTGGCTGGCCGCCAAGGGCAGTGCGCCCGCGCCAGCCGCCACGGTTGCGCCCCCGATCATCGCCGGCAGCCACGATCCTCTGCTGGAATGGGCGGTGCGCGACTCGCGCTGCGGACTCGCCCTGCTTTCCTGCGGTAGCAGCGCGGGCCTCGAGCGTCTGGCGCACGGGCAGGCGACGATTGCCGCGATGCACTGGCTCGACCCGGCGACAGGAGAATATAACGTGCCGCTGGTGCGCGAGCGCCTGGGAACAGCGGATGTCGTCGTCGTGGAATGGGCGAGACGCGTCCAGGGCCTGCTGCTGGCGGCGGGCAATCCGCTCGGCATCAAGGCGCTCGCCGATCTAGCGACCAAGCGTGCGCGCCTCGCGCCGCGCCAGCCGGAGGCCGGCAGCCAGCATCTGTTCCTGCAACTTCTGGCGCGCGCCGAAATCGACCAACACAGTCTCGCGTGGCTGCCGCGCCCGTTGCTCGCGGAAACCGATCTCGCCGCGGCGATCCACGGCGGCCAGGCTGATGCCGGCGTAGCCATCGAGGCGGCGGCGCGCACGCATGGGCTCGCGTTCATCCCCCTCGCCGTCGAACGCCTCGATCTCGTCGTGCGTCGCCGCGATTACTTCGAGCCGCCTGCGCAGGCGTTGCTTGCCTTCCTGCGCACACCGGATTTTCTGGCGCACGCCAAGACGCTGGGCGGCTACGACACGGCCACGACGGGCCGCGTGGTGTACAACGGCTGACGGCGCAGCGTCAGGGACCGTCGAAGCCGAATTCCGCCAGGATGGCGCGCCCTTGCGTGCCCAGCGCAAACGGCACGAATCCCGCACCGCCGGGCGAAGCGCTGATGGACGCGCCAATGCCATAGACGGCGCCGACGTTGAGATCGTCCGGAATTCGTACCCACGTCAGCCTCGCATCGCGTTTCGCGGCGGCGGCCGCGTTGGTGCAGTAGGTGATGAAGACATCGGCTGTGCGATCCGCAACCAGAATTTTCACGTAAGGAGGCTCCTGATTTTGCGGATCGACGTCGCGCCCGGTCAGCTTGAGCGCCTTCGCATCGAGTGCGGCAAGGGCACCTGGCCGCGCCTTGCCCACGTTCCCGAAGAATTCCCACGTGTAGTCGCCGGAAGGGTCGGCGCCCGGCGTCGACGTTCCGACACGGACGGCCGAGTCGAGAAGCGTGTCGACTAGCCGGGCGGATTCGAGCACCACGCCGGGGGCTGCAAGAACGCATAGCCGATTGCGAGCAAGCACCAGGCTCTGGCGGAGGATGCCGGCCTTGACCAGTGTGTCAGTGTGTTCGATGGACGCCGAAGCAAACACCGCGGGGACGTCGCCGCGCTGGATCTGTTCGCGCAGCTTCCCGGAAGGGCCATATAGCGCGTCGAACGCGACGCCGGTGTTCGCCTTGTAGGCAGCAATGATCCGCACGAAGGCATCGCGCAGACTGCCAGCGGCGAACACACGCTCCGCCACCCATTCCCCCGCGCTCGCCATCTCCGGCATTCCCATCGTCACAATCGTCACCACCGCGAGCCTGCATGCAGCGCGCCCGAAGCGTCGTTTCGCTGCCTCGCCGCGATCCGTCATTGGCGCCACGGAATCAATCCGGCACGCGAACGACGTCGA
>Ga0302323_100003779_pt1 | contig 12314 bp, 8 predicted proteins | sample Fen_T0_3_FD_201950 | JGI IMG/M metagenome (GOLD analysis project Ga0302323, IMG submission 201950) | Peat permafrost microbial communities from Stordalen Mire near Abisko, Sweden - Fen_T0_3 | ecosystem: Environmental > Terrestrial > Soil > Wetlands > Permafrost | place: Sweden: Abisko... | reverse complement strand
TGTTTCTGCAAGATTCTTGCACGTTCCGAGAGTTCGGCGTGTTCGTCCATGTGCTCCGCCAACCCAGTGTAGCCGTGTTGCCTGAGGATCTCCTCTTCGCTGTGAAAGTGCGCCGCAATCAGGCCCAGCAGCCGTTTCAGCGCTGCCTTGAACGCCGCCGGATCCACATCCGCGCGCAGGGCCGTGTCGAGGAGTTGGTTGCCCTGCTTGAACAGATTGCGGTGCTCGGCGTCGATGGTGTCATTGCCGCTGGCATTCTTTGCTTCCCAGGAGAGATGGAGGAAGCTTCCACCACCGCGGATTCCAACCGCGCCTTCCGTGTCGACAACGCAACCACTTTCGGGGCAAACAATCTTGTTGCGGCCGGTTCTCTTGGCCTGGTACATCGCCGTGTCGCCCACGTGAAGCAGACCGCGCTCGCTATCGGCGTGGTCCGGATAGAGCGCCACGCCGATGCTCGAAGAAATGTGCAGCGACTTGCTCGCGGGCGTGATGAACGGTTTCTCGAGTGCGACGCGAATGCGCTCCGCGATGAGCAGCGCTTCCTTTGCCTCGGCCAGATCGGGCAGGAGCACCACGAACTCGTCGCCGCCGAAGCGCGCCGCCGTGTCGTAGGCACGCAAACATCTCGTCAGGCTTTGGGCCACGGCTTGCAGCAGCCAATCGCCCACCGCGTGCCCAAGTTCGTCGTTGACGGGTTTGAACTTGTCCAGATCGATGAACAGCAACCCGACACAGGCGCCCGCCCGCCGAGCCAGGGCCAGGGTCTGCTGCAATCGATCCAGCAGCAATCTGCGATTGGGGAGCTGTGTCAGTCCATCGTAGAAGGCATGCTGGCGCATGGTTTCTTCGTTGTTCTTCTGCGCGGTGATGTCCACGGCCGTCAGAACAAACCCTTGCGGTGCTCCTGTGTCGTCCAGAATCGGTCGGGTGGTCAGGTCGACCCAGGCGACGGTTCCGTCCTTGCGCCGACAGCACCTGGGCAAGGTGATGCTTTGGATTTTTCCAAGTCCTAGCTGGCCGAACGTCGCCGGGTCGGCGTCCACATCCTCGGACATCACAAGCTGGCGCCAGTCGAACGCAGGGGCCATCAGCTCGTCCAAGGAACAGCCGACGATGTCGAGAAACGCCTGGTTGACGTGCCGGAACCTTCCCAGGGCATCAATCTCGGCCAAGCCCACCGCGGCCTTCTCGAAGACAGCGCGAAAGGACGGGGTTGACCCAACCATTTCGCGTTCCATAATCGCGCCGCCAACCGCCTCTTGGACAGACTTCACCACTGAAACCATCGCCACACCATCGACGGAAAGCTGGCAGGACTGTACGCACGGTGTGCCGATCGGCCCGTATGGACATCCAAACACCATGATCGACCAACGCACGCCCTACGTGCCCAACCTGAATCCAGCCGACATCGCAGGGCCCAGTCGCGAAATCTACGCGCGGATGGGCAGTGAAAACCTATACCAGATGATCGAGGCGTTTTATCGCGAGCTAGGATCGTCGTCCATCCGCTCCATGTTTCCCGAGGATCTTGTCGCTAGCTCGCGCAAATCCGCGGCGTTTTTCGTCCAGCTCCTGGGCGGGCCGCAGGAATACACCGAGCGCCACGGACCGCCGCGCATGCGGGCACGCCACCTGCCTTTCCGAATCACACCGCAGGCCCAGACGGAATGGCTGCTGTGCTTCGAACGCGTCCTGGCGCGCGCCGCGAACGATTTCGGATTTCCCGCCGAGCACCTGGAAGGATTTCGCCAGTTCCTGAAAAAATTCTCGGCCTGGATGGTGAACGCAGAAGACAGCCCGTAGCGCGCCAGCTTGGTAACTCGACGTGCCAACAAGGAAGACACCCACTCCCTTTGCCATTCCGTAGGGTCGCGGTAAGAATAGGCGGCCCTTGAGGCTCGTCAATTCCGGAGAAGGAGAGATTCGACAGATGACTACAAACTTGAAGATTGGATTGTCTTGCGTGCTCGCGCTAGGCCTGGCTGCCTGCGGCACCTCGACCACTGACGCCGATAGCGGCGTCTACACCCCCCAACCGGACGCCTACATCGCGCCCACCCCTGACGCGTACGTGGCCATCGACACCACGCCCGTGGTCGCCGACCCCTATGTCTGGGTCGTGGTTCAGGACACCGAGCAGAAGGCCTGCACCACCAACGGTCCGGGCGCTGACATCGATGCGGTCGAGCTGGTTTCGAGTGCCGGCGTCCCCCTGGGCTGGGGAAAGACCGGCAGTGCCTCGTTCACGCCCAATCCCGCCGGCAACGCTTGCGAAAACGTCGACTGCAACGGAGGCAATTGCAAGTACGCCGCCATCAGCTCGACCTTCACCGCGGCCAATCTCGTGGCCCGCACCGAGGGTATTCAAGACGGACAGGTCAACGCCTCGACCAGCGACATTGGCTACTTCTCGCTCAACGGTGGAACCCTTCAGATCCAGATTGGCGACCTCACGGGCGCTGGCGTCGCGCAGGCGATCAAGAAAGGCGACCAGATCAAGGTCTACGAGGTTGACCAGACCTACATCACGGACGGCTACGCCCCGGCTTCCTGCTCCTGTCTGCCCGAGCACTACACCGTATCCGTGCAAACCGCCGCGGGCGCCTATCTGAAGCTCACGCCGACATTGATTGAAAGCGCCGACAACACCACCTGCGCCGCCCTGACCGCCACCTCAACCGAAGGTTGCGGCACGACGCTGTTCGTGGTTCCCTAGGCAAGCATTCACGTCCAGTCACCCAAGGAAGGACAAGGAAATGAAGAAACTGGCCCTAGCACTTCTTGTGCTCCCCATCGCGCTCGCACTCGGTTGCGGGCACAAAGAAACCGAGCCTGTCAAAGTTGCTCCCGCTCCCGTAGCAGCTCCTGCACCGGCAGCAGCCACAGCACCGGCACCAGCACCGGCTGAGGAGCCCGCACCAGCGGCCGCGGAAGAGAAGCCGACGCCACCACCGCCGCCGCCCGCGCCGCCACCGCCGGCCAGACCCGTCAAGAAGGCCAAGAAGGCCAAGTCAGCAGAGTAGCCTCCGGGCTCGAATTGCAAGCCCGCGCGGTTCCCTTCCCGGGAATCACGCGGGCTTTTTCATTGGACTTAGTACGCGAATCGCCGGACCGACACGTTCATGACCAGGCCAAGCGCGAGCATGACGGTAAGCGCGCTGGAGCCACCGTAGCTGATGAGCGGCAAGGTCACGCCAACCACGGGCAGCAGGCCGGTGACCATGCCGATGTTGACCGACACTTGCCAGAACAACATGGCGGCCACGCCCACGCACACGGTGATGCCGAAGCGGTCGCGCGCCTCGCGGCCGATCTTGAGCACCCAGAGCACCAGCAGGCCATAGGCGAGAAGAACCGCCGTACAGCCGATGAAGCCCCATTCCTCGGCCCACACGGCGAAGGGAAAGTCGGTCCACAGCGCGGGCAGCGAGCGCAGACGGATCTGGGTTCCCTGCAAAAATCCCTTGCCGATGAAGCGGCCCGACCCCACGGCGTTCATGGCCTGGCGCGGTTGCCAAGCCGTAGCCGGGTCGAGGGCGGGATTGATGAAGGCCAGCACGCGGTTGCGTTGGTAGTCGTGGAGCGCGTATTCCCATACCGGGGCGATGGCCAGCGCGCCAGCGACGACGATGCCACCCAAGGTCTTCATGCGCAGGCGCGCGATAATCACCACGGTTGCCGAGATGAGCCCGATGATGAGCGCGGTACCGAGATCGGGCTGGGCCGCGACCAGAAGCACGGGAAGGCCGGCCAGAAAGAGCGGCACCAGGATGTGGCGCAAAGTTCGTCCGTCGAGCGAAGGCGTGTCATGGATATACTTGGCCAGAGCGATGATGGTCATGACCTTCATCAGCTCCGACGGCTGTAAGTGGAACGCGCCGAGGTCAAACCAGCGGCGGGAGCCGCTCACCACCTTGCCGTGCACGAGCACCGCCACCAAAAGGACGATGCCGAAGCCGTAGAGGATGTAGCCGATGCGCGAGATGATGCGGTAGTCGAAGCTGGCCACGGCCAGAAAGATGAGAATGCCGCCGGCCAGCCACGACAGCTGCTGCGCGAAGAGGTTGAACTGACGCTCACGAACCGCGCTCCACAGATTGAGCAGGCCCAGGCCAAAACATAGGGTCAAGGCAAAGGTCAGGGTCCAATCGAAGCGGAAGCGCAGTTTTCGCCAAGAGACTGATCTTGCCATCACTCGCCTTCGCTGGGTGTTATCGAGGCCGGGGGTTCTTCATCACTGGCCGGAGCAAGCTTGGAGCCCGCCGGCCGAACTTCCGCCACGGGCTTGTCGGCGGTGGCGCTGAGGCGGCGTTCACCGCGGTGGGAGATGCGCGGCGGGTTGCGCTCTTCGGGTGGCACCACCGTGTCGAAATAGTTCTCGACGATTTCCACCGCTACGGGCGCAGAGACCGAACCGCCGTGGCCGCCGTGCTCGACGAGCACGGCGAAGGCGATGCGCGGCTTGGCCGCGGGTGCAAAGCCGGCAAACCAAGCGTGATCCACCCGCTCGTAGGGCAGCGGCGGCTCGTCGCCACCGCGGCGGCCGCCCTGGAAAACCTGCGCGGTACCGGTCTTGCCCGCGATCTCGATGCGCTTGGGGCGCGCCTTGTAGGCCGTGCCCTTGGAATCGAAAACCACGCCGTAGAGCGCGCGACGCAGGAACGCCATGGACTCGGGCGAGACGGAAACCTCGCGCCGCACGCGCGGCGGGAATTGTTCGATGATCTGGCCAGATGGCGATTCGACCCGCTCAACGATCTGCGGCAGCCACAGCTTTCCGTCGGCTGCGATGGAGGCGTAGAGCAGCGCCATTTGCAGGACCGTGACCCGCACGGCGCCTTCGCCAATGGCCGTGTTGAGCGCGTGTCCGACCACGAAGCCTTCATTCTTCTTGTCGACCAAGGCGCGGGCGCGGTGCCATTCCTCGGTGGGAATGAAGCCGGCTTGCTCGCCGTTGAGCCCAAGGCCGGAGGGTGCGCCCAGCCCGAAGTCGGCCGCGTATTTGGCCATGCGGTTCATCATGCCCGGACGGCCGCCTAGATCGTAGAAGAACACGTTGCAGCTCTGCACGATCGCGTCGTACAGGTTCACCGTCTTGTGCGCCTTGGTGCAACGGAAGCGGCGGCGGCCGACCTGGATGTAGCCGCCGCACTTGACCTTGTCCTCGGGCACGATGACTTTTTCTTCCAGGCCAGCCATGGCGGTGATGGCCTTGAAGGTCGAGCCTGGATTAAAAGTGTCGGACAGGGCCTTGTCGCGGAACGGGCGCAGCCGGTCGCTGAGCACGCGGGCGATGTTTTCCGGCGACAGCCCGCCCGACATCATGTTGGGGTCGAAGGCGGGCTTGGACGAAATGGCCAGAATGCGACCGGTCTCGATGTCGATGACGACCGCCGCCGCCGAGCGCACCGAGCGCAGCGCGCGTTCGACGATGCGCTGGACGTCGAGATCCAGGGTGAGAATAACGTTGTTGCCAGGCGACGGCGACTCGCTGACCGGACCATCGGTGATCAGGTCGGCGATGCGAATATCGGTGCGCCGCAAGCCACGCCGGTTGACCACGACCTTCTCGAACCCCTTGTGCCCGCGCAGGTACGGCTCCCACTGGCGCTCAATGCCGGTGCGGCCGATGGTGTCGCCGGCCTGGTAGCCCTCGTCCTTGCGGGTCTTGAGCTCTTCGGCCGAGACCTCGTTGAGGTAGCCGATGGCATGGGCCGCGAGCGCGCCGTTCGGGTAGTGGCGGCGCTGCACGGCCGCCACGTGAATGCCAGGCTTGTCCAACGAGGTTTCGAGCTGGGCCATCACGTCGCGGCTCACGTTCTCGGCCACCACCAGCGTACGATCCTTGCCCTTGGTGGCCTCGGCCTGGATGGCTTCCCAGGTCATCATCCGCTCGATGTCCGGCCCCAGCAGGGCGCGCAGGTGATCGTAGGATTCACGCGTGATCTGCGAGGGCAACACTTCGATGTCGTAGGAGGGAACCATGGTGGCCAGCACCCGGCCCTTGCGGTCGCGGATCTGGCCACGCGTGGCGGGCAGGGCCACCGTGCGGATGATGTTCTCGGCCGTCATCCGGTAGTAGTTGTCGCCCTCGATGACCTGCAGGTAGAACAGGCGCACGCCGAGGGCCAAGAAGACCACGGTCACGACAATCGACAGCACCTGGCTGCGATGCCGTATCTCAGGAAGTTCTGCGTCCTGCCCTGCGATTTCCATCGGCGAAAAAGTCAGTGAGGGTCAGCGTTGGGGCATTCCCTGGCCAAGCGCGCGGGCCCGGCGGCGCGCAAGCCCAACGCGCAACAAAGCCGGATCAAGTCGGCCGTCGAGCCGCGCCAGCAGCCACAATACGGGTGGACCTGCCACGGCGGTGAGCAAGGCTTCAAGCGGCGCTTGGGTGAGCCCGCCGTACCCGCTCTCGGGGCTGATCTGGGCGCGCACCACAACGATCAACACCGCGGCGATGATGCTGGCCACGAACGAGGTGGCGGCCTTGAGCACGATTCCGCGCACCGCCAGGCGCCAGGCCAGGACGCGCGCAATCAGCGCCACGGTCACGAAGACGAAGGCATGCACGCCCCGGGGCGCGCCCGAAACGAGATCGAACAGGTAGCCCATGCTGAACCCCACGACGACAGCCGAGCCGGGCGCCCACTTGAGCGGGGCCATGCCTACGTACAGCACGACCAAGAGCCCCAGGGTGGGCGTCACCAGGTGCATGGGTGCGAATTCCATGACCGTGGACTGCAGAAGCAGAAGCAGAAGCCCGACGGCGAGTGTGGCCACGGAGCGCATTACCTGTACACCGCCAGCCCGTGCGCGGGCGCCAGGGGTTTCTTAGAGCCGGCATCGGGATCCGCTGGCGGGGCAGGCGCCACCACCACCAGAACCTCGGACAGGCGGGCGAAGTCTACGTCGGGCGTGATTTCGATGTCCTGGGTGAGGCCGGCCGAGTTCTTCACGAGCTTGCTAATCTTGCCCACGGGCAGATCGCGCGGAAACCCGCCGAGTCCGCTGGTGACCACGAGGTCGCCCTCCTTGGCTTGCTCGCCCTGCATGAGGTATTCGATGGCGCAGCGGTAGCCGTTCTCGCCGGGCTTGCCCTTGAGGATGCCGCGGCCCCCGGTGCGTGGCAGAACGACGTCAATGGCCGAGCGCGGATCCACGGACAGCATGATGTCCGAGGTTTCACCCGAGGTTCGATTGATACGGCCAACCACCCCTTCGGGCGTGATCACCGGCATGCCACGCTGGACCAGGCTCTCGCCGCGATCGAGCTGGATGCGCGCCACGCGGAAATAGGGCGAGACATCGATGGCGATCACGCGCGCCACCAGGGTCTCGGCCGCGACGGCGTTGCGTAGGCCGAGCAAATGCTGGAAGCGCACACTCTCGGCCGCGCCGCGTTTGGCTTCGAGCAGCTCGGCACGCAGGTGATCGTTATCGTTACGCAGCTTTTCGTTCTCGGCACGCACGTGCACCAAATCGACGTAGCGGCCAGCCACATGGCCGATGCTGCGCGCGAGGGTGGCAAAGGCCGATTGCACCGGCGAAACCAGGGTCAGGATGCCGCGGTCGAGCGGCGACAGGTATTCGGGTGAGCGCACGCTTTGGCGAAGCAGGAAGAGCGACAACACGAAGGCCGTCGTGATGATCACGACCTCGCGGACTTTCTGCCTGTGGCCGGTGGGAAACATCCTTCGTGAGCTGCGAATCTACGGCCCGTCGCACGGGCGATCCACATGAATTGCCGCTACTGCAGGGCGACTTCCTTGAGCAAGGCCAGCTCGTCGAGCGCGCGGCCCGTGCCCAGCACCACCGCGCACTCGGGCGAGTCGGAAACCATGACGGGCAAGCCGGTCTCTTCGCGCAGGAGCACATCGAGATTGCGCAGGAGCGCGCCGCCGCCGGTGAGCACGATGCCGCGATCGACGATGTCGGCGGCCAACTCGGGCGGCGTGCGTTCGAGCACCGACTTCACGGCCTCGACGATGGCGCCCACGGGCTCGGCCAGGGCTTCGCGGATCTCGTCGCTGGTGACCACGATGGTCTTGGGCACGCCGGCGATAAGGTCGCGACCCTTGATCTCCATGGACTCGACCTCGTCGAGCTTGTAGGCGTTGCCGATCTGTTTCTTGACCAGCTCGGCGGTGCGCTCGCCGATGAGCAAGCTGTACTTGCGCCTTATATAGGCCACCACGGCCTCGTCCAGCTTGTCGCCCGCCATGCGGATCGAGCGCGCGGCCACGATGCCCGACAGCGAGATGACCGCCACCTCGGTGGTACCGCCACCGATGTCGACGATCATGTTGCCCGACGGCTCGGTGACAGGCAGGCCGGCACCGATGGCCGCGGCCATGGGCTCTTCGATCAAATAGACCTCGCGAGCACCAGCGGCCAAGGCCGAGTCGCGCACAGCGCGTTTCTCGACCTCGGTGATGCCCGAGGGCACGCCAATGATGATGCGCGGCTTGACCAGGGTCTGGCGGTTGTGGACGCGGGTGATGAAGTAGCGAAGCATGGCCTCGGTCACTTCGAAGTCCGCGATGACACCATCCTTCATCGGGCGCACAGCCGCGATGTTGCCTGGCGTGCGGCCCAGCATCTCCTTGGCCTGCTTGCCCACGGCCAGAACCTTCTTGGTGCCGTTGCCCGAGCGCTGGACCGCGACCACCGAAGGTTCGTTCGAGACGATGCCCTTGCCGCGGACAAAGGTCAGCGTCGTCGCCGTTCCGAGATCGATGGCGAGATCATTTGAGAATAGCCCGTAGACCCAATCGAGCAGCATGCGTTACACCGGGCAGAGAACGTGCGTCACGCCTCTGCTGAAGGCAGGCCCCCTATTAGCACACCCTGGCCAGATCTGCTACGCCCCTGTCACAAACACGCCTCAGGCAGCGCCACCGCGCCCGCATCCCACCGCGCCAAGCGGGCGTCATGATCGTGCGTTCTTGTACGCCTCCAACCAGGTCTGCATTTCCGGTTTCAGTACGATGTCCGCAAAGGTCAAGTCAAGCCCCCACGGTTTCTGCGCGATCTTGTGCATCTCAATTCCCCCGCAATGATGCTTCAACTACGCCACCTGCGCCTGCAGACGCTTGTTCAATTGAACTGTTTGTGGGAGTGACCAGCTTTCGCGCGAAATACAAGCCAGTTGCAGGAATCCGCGACCGCCAGGGGAACTCGTGCGCGCGGCCAGCAACCAATGAAGGCTCTACGGCGTCCACCAGCACAATCTGGGAGACGTCCAGGGACAGGATTTGGCGGTCACCGACATGACCATTCCCAAGCTGACGGGCGACGAGTTGGCCACGTTCCCGCCAGCCGGCCATTGCAGTAGGATGCGTCCAATGCAGCAGACATTGGAGGTGGGGATTCTCGTTGCACTTGCCTTGGTGGCTGGCGTTCTCGGCTACCGAGTCGTCCGCCTGGCGCGGCTACTCACGCGGGCCGAAAGCACGCGTGCCTTTCTCGAAAGCATTCTCGACACCATCGCCGACCCTATCTTCGTCAAGGATCGGGACCACCGCATGGTGTGGGTCAACACGGCCGAGTGCCACTTGGCCGGCAAGGAGCGCGACGCGCTCGTCGGCAAGACCGACTACGACTTCTTTCCCAAGGAGCAGGTGGACGTGTTCTGGCGGCAAGACGATGTGGTCTTCGAGACCGGACGCGAGAACGTCAACGAGGAGACCATCACCTCCGCCGAGGGCGCCGTGCGCACCATCGCCACCAAGAAGAGTCTCTACGTCGATCGCGGGGGCAACAAGTTCATCGTCGGCGTCATTCGCGACATCAGCGACCGCAAGCGCGCCGAGGAGCAAGTGCGCCGGCTCAACATCGAGCTTGAGCAGCGTGTGGCCGAGCGGACAGCCGAGCTCTCCCGGGCCAAACGCGACCTGGACGAGATCATCGACACCATCGCCGATCCCCTCTTCGTCAAGGACGCGCAGCACCGCTTCGTGCTGGTGAACCGGGCACACTGCGAGCTGCTTGGGCGGCAGCGGCACGAGGTGCTTGGCAAGTCGGATCACGAACTTTTTCCCAAGAGCGAGTCCGACGTCTTTCAGGCCAAGGACCAGTTGGTGCTGGAGACGGGAGCCGTCAACATCAATGAAGAGGCTTTCACCGACCCCAGTGGCGTCGTGCACACCCTCAGTACCAAGAAGACGCTGTTCGTCGACGAGAAAGGCGAGAAGCGCATCGTCGCCGTCATCCGCGATGTCACCGAGCTCAAGCGGCTCGACGAGCAGCTCCGGCAGGCGCAGAAGATGGAGAGCATCGGCCTCTTGGCGGGGGGGATCGCGCATGACTTCAACAACCTGCTCACGCCCATTCTTGGCAACTGCCAGCTCCTGCTACTCGGCAACCTTGACGGGCAGACAAAGGAAATGGTTCGCGACGTCGAGCGCGCGGCTGATCACCTCAAGGTGCTCACCCGGCAGCTGTTGGCGTTTGGGCGCAAGCAGATGCTGGAGCTGCGCCCCATCCGCCTCGGCGAGGTGGTGACCCGCTTCGAACCGATGCTGCGCCGAACGATTCGTGAGGACATCCGTATCCAGCTCGCTTTCGCGCCGGATGTGGAGCCCGTGCTGGCAGATGCGGGACAGCTTGAACAGGTGCTGCTCAACCTGGCCATCAACGCCCGGGACGCCATGCCGACGGGCGGGACCATCACGGTCGAGGGACGCAACGCTGATATCGACCAGGCGTTCGCCAGCGCGCATCGAGGATTCCGCCCCGGTCGCTACGCCGTGCTCGCGGTTCGCGATACCGGAACCGGCATGGACACGCAGACGCAGCAGCGCCTTTTTGAACCATTCTTTACCACCAAGAAGAGCGGCAAGGGCACAGGCTTGGGACTCGCCATGGTGTACGGCATCGTCGAGCAACACACGGGGGCCATCGTGGTCCATTCGGAGCTCGGCAAAGGCAGCGCTTTTGAGGTTTACCTACCGTGTGCCCAACGAACCGTCACGGCCAACCCCACGAGCCCACCGGCGGCTGGTCTCGCGCTTGTTGCTGCCAAGGGCGAGACCATCTTGGTTCTGGAAGACGACGAGATGGTGCGCGTCTCTGTGTGCAAGCTCTTGTGCCGGCTGGGCTACCAGGTGATCGAGGCGGATGGCGCCGAGCGCTGTTGCCAGCTTGCTGCCAGTCACCCGGGGCCCATCGATCTGTTCCTCACCGATGTGATCATGCCGGACATGAACGGCAAACAGGTCTTCGAACGGCTGGCCCCCCTGCGCGAAGGCCTGAAGGTGCTGTACATGTCGGGCTATGCCGCGGACGTCATCGTCCACCGCGGAATCATCGACAAGGATGTGCAGTTCATTCAGAAGCCGCTCGCCATCGAGACCTTGTCGCGCAAGATTCGCGAGGTCATCGAATCGAACGGCGTGTGCCAGGGGACATCCCCGTAGCCGCTGCGATCCAGCCGGCGGACCAAGCGCTGTGGGCATGCAACCTTTGCGGCTGCAACCGCTTTGTCGAGATCGCGCTGTTTGAGAAGCCGCGCGATCCACTACACGTCGGATGATTTCTTTGCGGCGCCACGTTCCAGTGCACGCGCCTTGGTGGCTGCGATGACGATCATCTGGGCCACGCTGACGGCGATGAGGCAGCTGAGAAAGAAATAGGTTGGGAAGGTCTGGTGCCAGCCACGCAACGGCACCCACGAATCGCGCATGGGTTGCCAGCCACTGAACAACCCATAGCCGGCCAGGCCGGTCACGAACATGAAGGCAGCGCCCAGGGCGCGCTGGGGCTTGCCAAGGTCGGATGCGAAGAACAGCAAGGGCACGCACAGGATCAGGTAGTAGTAGTAGGCCGCTAGGCTGAGCAGGAACACGAACACGAAACCGAAAGCCACGGCCTCGTGGTGTTCGAGGGCTCGAATGAACGCGAGGGCGGGTACGACCAGCAGGGCGAGCACGGCGAATTCGATGCCGTGGCTGAGCATGCTCGACGGCTGCCCCGCCGCCGCCACGAGGTCGACCGCGCGCACAGGAACGCCGTCCATGAATTGCGCCTCGGCAATCGTTCGATAGCCCACATCCCAATCGCTGCCGCCAGCGTAGTGCAGCGCGATCTTCGAGCTCCATTCTTGCCAGATTCCGATACCGCCAAAATAAGCGCACGAGGCCAGCACAACCACCACGATGGTCCCGCCGCTAGCCAGTAGCAAATTGAAGAGCGGACGGTTGAGCCGCCGGCTGCGCACCAGTTCGCCGAGGAGAAGAACCACGGGGCCTACAAGCAGGAACGCCGGGAACACACGCGACAGCATCGCCCAGCCGAGGAAGACACCT